>JAABUO010005705.1_pt1 | contig 14421 bp, 13 predicted proteins | sample 5559291 | NCBI WGS metagenome assembly JAABUO01 (sample SAMN10711878, study PRJNA513372) | rock metagenome | isolation source: Antarctica rocks | place: Antarctica: Victoria Land, Finger Mt sud | reverse complement strand
TGCCCTCCCCTCGCCCGCCTTGTGTCTAGCGCCCGGAGCATCATTATGGCCCACGCCGACCGTCCCACGCCATCCGTTGCCGCCCCCTCACCCCCGCGCGTCCGCGCCCTCGTCGGCGCGGTGGCCCGCGTGACGTACCCGTACCTGCTCGGCGGCGGCATCGGCTACCTGTTGCTCACCGTCGTCAGTCATGACATCGGCCTCATGTTCGCCGGCGCGCTCCTTGTCCTCTACGGCGCGGCCCTCGCCAAGGCCGTGCAGGGGCTGCCGGAGAGAGGGGGAGCCGATGGCGCGCAATAGCCACAGCGCTCTCTACATCAACGACCCGGTGAAGATCGTCGCCGGCATCTTCACGATCCGCCAGGCGGTTTACGTCGCCGGGATCGTCGTGCTCACCTATGGACTCATCAACGTGACGAGCCGCCTCCCCTATGGTCAGTCGGGGCTCGGCCAGCTCCACCTGCTGCTCATCGTGGGCCTCCCCGCGCTGCTGACCCTCCTGGTTGTGACCTTCGCCGGCAGCGGGACGGTCGAGCCCTACGCGCGCCATCTCACCGGCTACCTCTGGCGCGCGATCCTGTCCACCCCGTGCCGCCTGGCCTATCGCATCGCCCGGCTCGTCCGTCGCCCGCGCCCGGCTCGTCGCACCCCGGCTCAGGTCTACGGCCCTATCCTCGTCGCCGATGGGACCACCCCCCTTGACGCGGGGACGACACCCGACGCCGCAACGATCCGTGCCGTCCGCCCGCCCCGTGCGCCCTATGTCGCGCCGGTGCTCATGACGACGCCCGTCGCGCAGACCCAGCGCACGCGCCTCCTGGCCTGGCTGACCGCCCATCCCTGCGTCACCGACGAGCAGATCGCCGAGGGCGCGGAGATGAACCCCTCGGCCGCGCGCCCGCGCCGGCGCGAGCTGGTCGAGGCTGGCTTGGTCCACAAGGTGGACATGGACGGCCGCACCCGCGCCGGCCGTCGCGCCGCCCGCTGGGAGGTGCTGGCCCATGCCGCTGACTAAGCTGTTGCGCATGTACCGCGACCGGTGGATGCACGCGGAGCGCGATGCCCGCCCGGTCCAGCCCGCGCGCCCCCACCGGCCCCCACAGCGGGCGCTGCGCGCGCGCCCGGAGCGCGTCACGATCACGGACGACGGGACGCGCTCCGAGAAGGGCAAGGACGCGTACATCTGGATCGAGGTGGACGGCGTGCAGTTGTTCAGCCTGCCCGGCGACGTGCTCGACAAGTTCACCCACGGCGCGGCCGACGCGTTCACGCCCCCCGTGGGCTACGCATTGCAGGTCAGCGTGCTCTCGACGCCGACCTCCGCCGAGGCGGCCGTGGCCCGCGCCTTCGCCGACGCCCGCCCACCCACGGCCGCGCTGCGCGACCTCACCGGCCGCCTGCGCGCCTGGTGGGAGGACTACCTGGCCGGCGAGTACGTCCCGACGCACCGCTTCCTGCTGGCGATCTCCGGCCCGGCCCGCGCGCCGCAGGGCACCACGCTGGCCCGCGTTGTAGGCGAGGTGGAGCGCACCCTGCACCGCCTCGGCGTCGCCTCTCGTCGTCTCGACGGCGACGCCGTGCGCGCGCTCGTCGCGGATTTCCCCGACCCGTTCGCCGATCCCGAGGCGCGCGAGACCATCGACGGCGCGTACCTACCGGGGCAGGGCGCGCGCTCCTGGGCCTACACGTTCTACATTCGCGTGCCGTCGCACGTCACGCAACCCGGCTGGCCCGCCCCGCTGCTCGCCTTCCCCGCCCCGCTACGCCTGTCCATTCACGTCACCGGCCTGGATAAGGACAAGGAGCGCGCGCGGTCCAAGAAGCGCGGCCGGAGCCTGGGCGACTTGGTGGTGGGCGCGGGCGCGCAGGGCCGCCAGGCCGACGTGGACCACGGCGACGCGCGAACCGAGGCGCGGACCGAGGCGCAGCGGATGCGTACGGGCGGCCTGGCCGTCGTGCGGGCCGGGGTCTACGTGACCGTGTTCGCGCCCGATCAAGCGTCGCTCGCCGTACGCGCCGACGCCCTGTGGGGCCTCCTGACGAGCGCGGGCGCAATGGACACACAGGCTGCGCGCGCTCGTGGCGTGCAGGGGCCGCTCCTGGCCGCGACACGACCGCTGGGTCGCAACGACGCACCCCGGTGGACGACGTACCGCATGTACGCCGAGACCGTGGGCAACGCCTGGCCGGCCATCGTGCGCTCGCCGGGCACCGCCGCCGGCGTGCTGATCGGCCGCGCTGCCGACGACGGCGCCCTCGTCCGCCTCGACATCGGCGACCGTAGTTTCAAGAACCGCCTGATCGACGTGTTCGGCGGCTCGGGCCAGGGCAAATCGTTCTTCGCGCAGAAGCTTATGCTGTGGTTTCTCTTGTGGGACGCCTGGGCCACGGCGGTCGACACCGTGGGCGGCTATGCGACCCTGTGCGCTATCGCCGGCGGTAAGACCATCCGCCTGGGTGGGCCGGGCACCGCCGCCATCAACATCTGGGACGGCCCGCGCGCCACCGAGGAGGAACTGGCCGCGCGCGTGCGCTTCGTCGTGCGCGCACACGAGGTGTTGCTGGCCGAGAGCGGCAAGGCCATCACCGGGCTGGTGCGTGGGATCATCGGCGCCGGCGTGCGGGCCGTCTATGCCGGCCACCGCGACGCGCGCGACCGCGATGTCACGCGGCGGCCGGGCGACCCGCCCCGCGAGCGCGACCTGGCGGCCTGGCTGGAGGCGCAGTCCACGGCCCAGGACGACCCCGAGGACCGCCGCCTGTACCGGGGCCTCGCCGCCGAACTCGTGCCCTACGTCCGGGACGGCGAGCACGCCGCGCTGGTGGATCGCCCCACGTCGTTCGGCTTCGACACCCGCCTGCTGGCCTTCCACATCGACCCCAAGGAGTTGCGGCCGGACACGCCGATCTACGCCTTCGTCATGTTCGCCATGACCGACATCGCCGATCGCCGCGATGTCCTGGCCCAGGAGTGGGGCCGGCGCTCTGGGCGCGGCACCGTGCAACACCTCCTGGCGATCGACGAGGGCTGGAACATCCTGCGCCATGAGGCCGGGCAGGATTGGGTCGCGGGCATCGGGCGCACCGGACGGCACTCCGGCATGGTTCCCATGTTCGTTAGCCAGAAGTTGTCCGACCTCACCGCCAACAAGGCGGCCGCCGCCTACTTCGACCAGACCAGCTTGCACTTCATCTTCAACATGCACGACACGAACGATGAGAGCGGCGTCGATCCCCGTAAGTGGGTCGCGGGCAAACTCCACCTGACCGACGGGGAGGCCGCACAGATCGGCGACCTCGCCGGCAAGGTGGCCCCTGACAAGAAAAAGCTCGAGTACGCGCAGATGTTCATGATCCGCACCACCAAGACCGCCAGTCGGCCGGCGCGCGGGGTGGTCAACGTGCCGTCGTCGTCCGAGGAGGCGTGGTTGTTCGCCTCCGACCCTGACGACAAGGAGTACCGCGCGCGGATGGTCCGCGCTGTCGCCGCCGACCCCGAGGACCCGACGGGCGACGAGGTGTACCAGGCGGTGTGCCTGCTCGCCGAGGGCGCCACCCCCGAGGAGGTCGACGCCGCCCGCCAGGCGAGCGCGTGCGACGACACCCCCGACGACATCCCCGCCGTCGCCGATAACGGGGAGACCACGACAGCCGGGACAGGAGGTGCGGTATGGACCGCCGCGCGCTAAACGACACCCATGCGGACGGCCCGCCGGCAGCGACGGCGCTGACCCCCGTGGCGCTCCACGTCCTGATCACCCTCGGTGACGGGCCGCGTCATGGCGACGCCATCATGCAGCAGGTCGTCGCGCGCGGCGTCCGTGAGGTCGCTCTCGCGCCGGGCACGCTCTATCGCGTGCTCGACCGGCTGCGCACCGACGGCCTGATCGAGGAGATTGACGCGCGCCCCGACGCGGGGCGCTGCGACACACGCCGCCGCTACTATCGCCTGACAGAGCGCGGCCGGCGGGCGGCCCTGGGGGAGGAGCGCCGTCTCGTGGCCCTCATCGCGGCCATGGACGCCACGACATTGCTGCGCGGCCTGGGCGTCGCCGACACACCACGCCCCTCCACACAGGGGCATCCGCCGCGCCAGGAGGAGACCCGATGCGCCGACTGATCGCACCCCTCGCCGCCTTGGCCGTGCTCGTGTTGCTCGCCCTGGGCACCCTTGGGACCGGAGGGACGGCTCGCGCGCACGCCGCGTCCGCGCCGCCCCCACCCACCCCGGCGCCGACATACCACCCGACGCTCCAACTCTCCGCGACGCAGGGCGCGTCCGGCACGGCGCTCCTCGTCGTGGCCAGCGACTTCCCCCCCAACGGACAGGTCACGGCCTATTGGGATGGCACGTACCTGACGCGCGGCACGACCGACGACGCGGGCTACGTCGCCCTGCGCACGGTCGTCCCCCACGACGCCGCCGACGGGCCGCACGAGGTGCGCGCCGTCGGCCCGAGCCACACGTCCGCCGGCGCGGCCTTCACCGTCGCCACCCCGCCCGCGCCCGTGTACCACCCCCACGTCACGCTCTCGCTCACCCATGCGCAGGCGACGCGGGGCACGGTGCTCACGGTCGACCTCTCCGGCTTCGCGCCCAACCAAGACGTGACGCTCGCCTGGGATCAGGTCGGCGGGACAGAGATCGCCGCACACACCGCCGATGGCAACGGCGATACCAGCGTCGATCTTGTCCTGGGCGTCGATCCCACGCCCGGCGTCGGCACGCACCGCCTCTACGCGTCGGGTACGCACCCCACGCTCTCCACGTCCGCCTCGTTCACGGTGGACCCACCCCCGCCGCCGCCGCCCGCCTGCGGCGGCCTGGGCTTCACCGTCCCCGTCATCAATTGGAGCGTCTGCCTCGACCCCTTCGGCTCCCTCGGCTCCTGGCTCGCCCACGGGGCCACCGCTGGGGCCGACGCCATCGGCCGGCAGGTCGCCATCGATCTCACCACGCAGCAAGACTACACGCGCATCGGCGAGCTACAACCCATCTTCACGACGATGCAGCAACTCGCGCGCGACCTGTTCGGGGTGCTGTTCCTGGCCGGGGTGACGACGTGGTACGCGCGGCGTCTGGGCCTGGGACCGGGCGGGGAGGCGGCCACGCAGCTGGTCGAGGGCGGGCTGGGCCTGGCCCTCACCACCGCGCTCCCCGGCCTGCTGCACCTCTACATCGGAGCGGTCAACGACGCGTCGGGGCAAATCCTAGCCGACCCCAACAACCAGGGCGGGGCCACCATCGGCCTGCTGGTGACGCGCCTCATCAGCGGCGACTTACTCACGGTCATCGGCGTCAACCCCGTGTTCCTGGGCGTGATCGGGGGCTTCGTCGTCGCCTTCTTCGTGTTGCTGGTGCTCATTGCCATCACGCGGACCATCGGGACCATGTACGGCGCGGCGGTCTACCTGGCGACGCCCGTGTGCGCGATCTGCATGGTGACGCCGCTCACGCGCGGGGTGGCCGTGGCCTGGGCGCGGTTGTGGTTCAGCCTGACGTTGTGGGGCGTGTCCTATGCTATCGCGCTCGTGGCCGTGCGGGCGATGCTCGCGGTGTTCGCCCACACCGGCGGCCTGCAATCGCTGGCCGCGGCGTTGGCCGGCGCGCTCGTGCTCTACGGGGCGCCGCGCCTGGGCGACGCGCTGCTCGGCGGCGGGGCCTCGCGCGCCCTGGGCATCGGCAACGTACCCATGCTCGGGACCGCCGTCAGGATGGCGACGTCGGTCGCCACCGTCGGGGCTGGTGGCGCGGCCGTGGCGGCGGGCAGTGCTCGCACTGCTGCAAGCGGGGGTACGCCCGCCATGCCCTCGGTGACGGAGATGCCCAACGCTAGCGTGTCCGAGATGGCGTCTATCGCGCCGCCCATCAACGCGGAGTGGGGACTGATCGAATGAAACGACACCTACAGCGCGCGGCGCGTGCGACGGGGCGGGGCCTCTATATCCTGGCCGTGCCCAAGATGGTGCGCCGCTCGACGGATGACGTGCGCTCCATGGAGATGTCGCCGGCGCTGGGGCTCGTGCTGCGGCTGGCCGCGCTCCTCGTGCTCGCGGGGACGGTCCTGGCGGTCCACGCCGTCGGGCATCCCCTCCTGGGCCTCGCCCGCGACGCCCTGCTGTTTGTTGGGGCCGTCGTGATCCTGGCCCTCTCGGGGGCACTCGCGCCGCAAGGGCAGCTCCTGGGGCGGCTCTTGCTGTCCTACGCCAAGCGGGAGAGTGCGCGCCGGGGCTTGACGTGGCGGGGCCACCTCTTCCGCGCCCTCGCGCGGCGCTTAGAACCTGCCATGTCGGAGAAAGAGAAGGGGAAGACCAATGGCCGTTAATCAGACCGAGGCACAACGCCCACGCATCTCCACGGTCGTAGAAGCTCCGCAGAAGTGGGCGTATTGGCAGGAGTTCGATTGCCAGCCGCCACGCCTCAACGAGCTAGGTCAGCAGGGGTGGCGTTTAGTTGGGCCGCCCGTCATCGCCAGCATGTCGCTCGGGACATCCGGCCAACTGCTCTACGTGTTCGAGCGGCCCGTGCAAACACCACAGCGGTAACGGCGGTAACGACAAAGGAGCCTGGCCGGGGCGAGAGGACCCCGGCCGGACTCCCACAAGCAAGACAGGGAGGAATAGGGACCATGACCATGACGGATCGCGACCACGACATCTTGCGGGCGCTCACCGACGGGGAGGAGCGCCACGGCTACGCCATCATGGAGGCCGTCGAGGAGCGCACCAACGGTAGGGTGATCCTCGGCCCCGGCACGCTCTACCGCGCCATCAAACACCTGTTGGAGGACGGCCTGATCGTGCAGACGGACCGGAGGCCCGATCCCGCGTGGGAGGATGGGCGCCGGCGCTACTACCGCCTCACCCCGCGTGGCCGCGCCCTGCTCGACCAGCCGGGGATACCGCTTGCCCCGCTCGCCCCGCCGCCTCCGTCCTGTCCGCGCCCGCCCCACCGGCAGTACGACGTGCTGCGCGTGCTCGCCGACGGCGAGGAACGGCACGGGTACGCCATCCTGTGCGCGGTCAGGGCGCTACCGGGGGCCGCGCCCATCGGCCCGACCACGCTCTACCGCAGCATCCGCTCCCTGCTTACGGACGGCCTGATCGTGGAGACCGCCCCGCGGGCCGACCTCGCGCTGGACGACGCGCCGCGCGACTACTACCGCATCACCGCCCAGGGGGCGGAGGCCCTGCGCACGCCGGAGCTGGTACCCCTGCCCCCGCGCACCGCCACCCAGGAGCGCCAGTACGCCGTGCTGTGCGCCCTCGCCGATGGGGAGGAGCGGCACACCTATGTCCTCCGCTACGCGCTCGCGGGCACAGGCCGGGACGCGGGGCAGGGCCACCGGGCGTGGGGCGCGGCCTCAGCGGGCACGGCCTGGGTCTACGCGACGCTCGCGGCTCTGTGCGCCGACGCCCTGATCGTGCGGACGGGGACGCGGCCCGATCCCGCCGTCAATGCGGAAACGCCCCGCGAACACTATCGGATCACCGCGCGCGGGGAGGAGGCCCGCCGGATGCTCGCCGCGCTGCCCGCCCAGCGGCCACATGGCGCGGCCCCCTGGCGCGGCGCGGTGTCATTCGGGGTCGCCTGGGGCACGGTCACGGGCGGCCTGCTGCTCCTGCTGGGCGCGGGCGGCGCGGGCTGGGTGACGGGCGCGGCGACCACGGTGATCACCACCGGCGCGGGCTTGTTGCGCCGCGACGAGGCGGCGTAGCGTCGCGTGGTAGCGCGAGAGAGGGAGAAAGACGACATGCCGACCGACGCACAGCCAGAGGCGAAACAATCCATCAAGGTGTACGTGCAGCCGGAGACGAGGCAGGCGCTCAAGGAGTACGCCGAGCGCACCAAGGCCGAGTCGATGTCGGCGGCGGCCGATGAGCTGATCCGGGCCGGCGTGATGGCCGCCTCGGCGCAGAGCATGGGCGAGTTGGCGGCGCCGGCCATCGTGGACGCGCTAGGGCAGCGCGTCGCGGACGAGTTGAAGGCCGCGACGCAGCCGCTGCACGCCGAGATCGTGGCCCTGCGCGCCGCGCTGACGGCGGCCCACGACGCCGTGAAGGCAAGCCACAAGGAGGCCGCGCTGGCACACCTGGAAATCTTCGCGTACTTCGGCCAGGACTACGGCTTCGAGGAGGCGCAGCGCATCGAGGGCGTCGCGGTCCTAGGGGCTGAGCGCGCCGTCGTGCGCGGCGAGATCGCGCGCCTGGACCTGCGCGTGTCCGAGGGGCAGGTGGCCTGATGGCGCAGACGCACGTTGAGTGGCGCTACGAGCCCGATGGGCCGTGGGCGGCACAAAAGATCGAGGATCAGGTGGATCACCTTAAAGGTAGCTTCCGCCCCGGCGAGGCGCACGAGACGCGGGCTCTGTTCGGGCCTGACGGTGAGATCACCGACCGCGCGACGGCGCGCGCCATCCTGACCGCCGCGATTGGCCCGCGGGTGACGTTCCATCGGGTCATCCTGTCCCCCTCGCCGCGCTGGGGCCTGGTCCGTCTGATCGACCTGCACGCCTGGACGCGCGCGATCCTGATGGACCTGGGCCACGAGCTATACCAGCGCCTCGCCTGGGTCGCGGCCATCCACACCAACACGGACACGCCGCATGCCCACGTCCTGATTGGTGGTGCGGCCGCGCGCACCCACTGGCCCGGCAAAGCGACGATCACAGGTGTCGAGTTGCGCCGACGACACTGGTGCCCCGACGGCTTTCTGGAAACGCGCGGGGACGTGCGCGCGGCCGAGATCCGGGCGCGCAACGGCGACGGGACCGCCGCCTGTCAGCAGGCATACGGAGGAACAGCACGATGGGACCAACGATGACCCCGCGACGCGTGCGCCAGGTCAGGGGGGCCAGGGACGCGCTCGCGTACACCGTCGACGGTCAGGGGCTCGTCCTGACCGTGCAGGAGGGCCAACCCCTCGCCGTGTCGCCTCCTTCAGGCGGCGGCGTCACTCGCCCCAGTAGGGAGCCTCCTGTGCCCGCTGACCTGGGAGCCGTTGCAACGCCTGCTCGCCTGGGGCGCGCGGGAGGGCATGACCGCGGCCGAACTGCTTGACACCTGCCGCGCGGGGACGCCGCCTCGCACGCGACGCACAAGGAGCACACGATGACGAACGCGGCCCGCGACGAGAGAGATAGCGCGCCCTACGACTGGACGCTCACGAGCGGCCCTGAGGGGCAGGCTTTCACGAACGAGACACCCCCCCTGGACGCCGCCATCGACCAGGAGGTGACGTACTACACGCGGGAGCCGGACGGCTTCGGCCCCGATGACCTCCGCTGGCAGCCGATCACCGACCCGACCGAGATCGCCGCGATCGAGGGGGCGTTGGCCCAGGGCATCGACCCGCCCTATGCGGTGTGGGTGGACCAGGCGCCGGCCGCGCTCACCCCCGGCGACCTGACCCCCATCGGGGAGGAGGCGACGACGTACTATGCGTGGGAGCAAACCGGCCCCCAACCAGGCGACGGCCACCTCTATGACGTCACCGATCCGGTCGTGACCGCCGCGTACGCCGAGGCGCATCCCGAGCCGCACGCTGTCGAGATCATTAACCCGGCCGACGACTATGATGCGGTGTGGGCGACCGACGCGGCACAAGCAACCAACGTCCCCACCCCGGCGACCCTCGACCCCGCGCTGTACGACGCGCAGATCGACACGCTCGCCGCCATGGGCGCTACCTGGCTTGAGGTCGAGTGGGCGGGGGACGGCTTCGCGCTCGGGCGCTACGCCGCCGGCCCCATCGAGCGCGACACCGACGGCTGGGAGCCGGTGCGCGTCGCCGACGGCCCCGACAATAGCCCCACGGGGAACGCCTACCCCGACGAGAAGACGGCCCGTCAGGCCGCCGTCGTGTACAACGGCGCGGATCTCGCGGGCGCACGGCTGGATCTCGACCCTGCCCACGTCGCCACCCTCGACCGCGACCTGACGCCGGCCCTCGACCTGTAGAGATGAAAAGAGACGCACCATGAGCACACCCGCTAGCCCGCCCCTCACCACCCGCCCCTGGACGCGCGGCGTTGCCGGTGCGCGCCGCCTGGCGCGGCTCCCGCGCGCGATGATGCACGCCCTGTTGCGCGCCGTGCGCCGGCTGCTGGCCCGCGCGCTCTGGCTCCTGCGCGGGTGGTCCGGCCTCATCGCTGGCCTGCTCGTCGCGCTGGCCCTCTGGCTCGGGCCGCTCGTGGGCGCGCGGTGGATCGTCATCCAGGCCACGGCCCTCTATCGTCACGTCGTCGCGGTCGTAACGCTATGGTATCAGACGGCCTACGACGCGGTGGCCTGGCCGGCGGCTAATGGGCTGACCGCCTTGCGCGCGACGCGGGTGTGGGCGCGCCACGGCTACCACGGGTTCACCCCGACGATCCATAGCACGCCGTGGGCGTTCTGGATGCGCCACGGCGCGGCCTGGCGCTACGCCACCCTGCACCGCCCGAGTGGGGCACCTGTGCGCGCGGTGCTCCCGCTGGAACTGGGCGGCGCGTGCGCGCTCCTGGCGCTGTTTGCCGTGTTCATCCTCATTGGCCGCAGGAAGCGCACCCTCGACCCCACGCGCGCCAACACCTACGGCGGGGCGCGCTGGCAGACCTGGGACGAGCTGCGGCGGCGACGGGCCAAGCCGGGCGACATGGTGCTGGGGACGGCGCGACGCGGGCTCAAGAAGATCACCGTCGGGGTGCCGGCGGCGCTGCTGCGCGAAGGGGTCGCCATCGACGCGCCAACCGGCCTGGGCAAGAGCAACGCCTTTTTCAAGACGCAGTTGTTAGAGCCCGACCCGACCGTGGATTACGTCGCCACGGACAACAAGGGCGACGGCTGGACACAGACCGCCGCAGCCCTCTCCCGCACACACGATATCTACCGGCTGGACATGCAGAACCCGGCTAATAGCGTGACATGGGCACCGCTCGCCCTCGTGCGCACGCCGGCGAAAGCCGAGGACTGGGCGCGGGCCTGGCTGCACAACTCCAAGCCTGCCGACAGCGCCCCCCCGCAGCCCTACTTCGAGCAGGCCGTCCTCCTCCTGATGGCGGCGGGCGTGATGCACGTCCACGCCGTCGCCACGGTGGCCGGCCGCCCCTCCGGCACGCTGGACGAGCTGCTGGCCCTGCTGCTGCAACCCAACGTGGAGGCCATCGAGAAGGCGCTCAAGAAGGGGCCAAGCGGCGCGGAGACGGGACCAGCGGCGCAGTTCCTCGGGCTCATCGCCGAGCACCGCGACCTGCGCTCCTCTATCCCCTCGGGCCTGGCTCCGCGCCTGTCCGCGCTCGCCGACCCCGCCATTAAGGCCGTGGTCGGTGGCTTGGGGACGCTCGACCTCGACCGCCTGGGGCGCGCGGAGCGGCGACCAGTGGCGCTCTACATCGTGATCCCCGCCGGGGACGACACGCTGCGCCCGCTCGTCGCGGCACTCTTCACCACGATGTTCACCGTGCTGCTGGACCGGGCGCGCACGCTGCCCAACGGGGAGTTGGCGCGCGAGGTGCGCCTGCTGCTGGACGAGTTCGGCACGATGGGCGCGATCCCCCACGCGCCCACGTGGTTCAACATCTGCCGGCAGCCGCGCATCTCCCGCGTCATCAGCTTCCAGTCCTTCTCGCAGCTCGTGGACGACTATGGGGAGTTGGGGGCTAAGGCCCTCATCGACTCGTGCAACGTGCTGGCCTGGTTGGGCGGGACGCGTGGCGACGATGCCAAGTGGGCCAGCGACGCGCTGGGCCAGCGCACCGTGCTGGCCCGTGGGGAAGGCGACTCGGCCGCGCCGGGCGGCCTGTTTGGACGCCGGCCCGAGCGCGATAGCCGCTCGGCGAGCGAGGCGGGTGTCCCCCTGCTGTTCCCCGACGACCTGGCGGCCAGTTCTCGGCGGCGCGTTGTCGCGATCGCCCGCGAGGCGCGGCCCCTGGACCTGCGCACGCGGCCGGTGTGGTCCGTCCGGGCCATGCGCCGTCTGATGACACGCCCGGCCCCGCGCGCGTGCCTTGAAGCCCCTGCACAGTCAGAGCACGCGCCCGCAACCGTCGCATCCGTACAGACACCGACGAACGCGGGCGCGCGGATGGTACCCGTGCCCATCCCAGCGCGGGAAGCTGCACCAGCTGGGATGCCCAACGCGCCGGTGCGCGTGGTGGCGAAGGCGAAGGCCACACCCTCCGCGCCGGCGTCGGCCCCACCCACACCATCGACGAGCGCGCCGCCGGCATCCGGCTCGGCGCGCACGCCGACCAAGCAGCGCAAATCCCTCGATTGGACAGTGCTCCCTGACCGCACATGAGCCGCGCCGGATAGCGCCTGTCACCGGGGATCGGGGCCTACCCCTACGTGCCGCCTTTACGACAGGGGAGGCCGTGGGCTACAATACTCATCATGAAGGAGTTTGCCATGTAGCACAGACCTATGGCCGCAGCGGCCACAATGCAAGAGGCCCACCGGCGGGAACCGGTGAGCCTCTTACATGCCCTGCCTATTTTCAATATGACCGGCGCTGGTGTGCCACCCGAACAAGGAACCACCAGAGCCACCAAAACGGAGGCCGTCGCCCGAAGGAGTTAGCAGCTCCAAACCGGGTTGCGGACCTGCACAGGAGGTTTTTATGCTTCAAAGCACACCCATGCTCTCTCGACAGGATAACGCGGACCCGCGCGCCTGTCAACAGGATAGTGCACGTCCCGTGTGGATACCCACGGGACTGGTCGATACGCAGCCCATCATCGCGGCTGTTGTGCGCGCCTATAACGACGCCCACCCCGTAGCCGATGTGACTCCCGACGCGATCCTTAGCCCGATCCGCGCGACCCACGTCGCCCACGCCCGGCACCTCTGCGCCTACCTGCTCGCCGAGGACTACCACCTGACCAATAGGGCTGTCGCCCAGGCCCTGGGCCGCGCCGACCACACCACGACCCTCAACAGCCACGCACGCGTCGTTGCCGCCCTGGACCATGATGACGCCCTGCAACGGGCGATCACGGGCGCGCGCGACATCCTGAACGGCCGTTCCCAGCGCGCGTCCCGCCGACCAGACCATGCCCACCGTGAGGCCTTCGCTACGGCTACCCCGCGGGAACTGGCCGAATACCGTTACTGGCGCGCGCAGTTCCTCCGCTTTGGGGCACGAGGAGGTGCGCGATGAGCATGGTCATGCTGGATACGGCCCCGGCGCTGGTCATGACGGACACGGCCCCGGCGCTGGTCATGACGGACACGGCCCCGGCGGAGGGGTGGACCTTTGGGGGCGTCGATACGCTCAACGGCACGCAGATCCCCGACGCCTATTTCGACGAGGTCATGGCCCCGCTCGGCCCCTCCGCGTTCACGGTGCTCATGTACGTGTCGCGCCGTACCTTCGGCTTCAAGCGCCACAGCGACCAGATTAGCCTCGACCAGATCTGCCACGGCATCGTCACCACTGAGGTCCGCGACGCCGACGGCACGGTCATCAAACCGGCCCGGCATCTCGACCACGGGACCGGCCTGGCCAAGTCCACCGTCGTGCGCGCCCTCGACCGCCTGATCGCGGCCGGCCTCATCCGCAAGCGGCACAACGCCGACCCCCACCGGGGGCAGCTCGCCAACACCTACGGCATCGTCTTCAAGGACGCGGACGCGGCGACGCCGGCGTGGCCCTCCCTGCGCGATACGAGAACAGCGCCCGCTCAGGAGACGTCCAGCCCCCCCTCCCCCCCTGTTCCACCACGCGACACCCCCTGTCGCGTGATGACACAGGCCCCTGTCGCGGATCTGGACACACAACAAACAGTCGAGACAACAAACAGTCGAAGACAGACAGAGATCTCGAAACGAGAGGCGCGCGTCAGGCACGTAAACCCTTCTCTCGATTCGAGCGATTCGACGACCTTAACGACTGAAGACACGGCAACGCGGACGCTGGCTGGTCATGTGACGTCGCCCGTCGGCGAGCACGTTGCCCGCTTGTCCGCCGAGTTTGGCGACGACGCGCCGCGAGCGAGTCGGACGCGGGTGCTGAACATGCAGGGCGCGGCGGGTCTCGACGAGGCGGCGACGCTGGCGCTGCTTGACGAGGCGGCGGCGATCACACGCTCCCAGGCGGTGGCAATCACGAAGCGGGGTCGGGCCGGAGGGGTCGTGCGCATGCCCTACCTGCTGGCCACGCTCCGGGGCCTCATCGAGGTACCCGCCGGCGGGTCTAGCGCGGTGGCCCCGGCCTGGCTCCCCGCGCTAGACCCGCCGGGCGCGGTCGCGGTCAATACCGTGGACGATCCGCTGGCGACCACGGCGGCGGAGGCGGTGTGGCAGGCGGTGCGCGGTGAGTTGCGCCGGGACCTGACGCCTGAAAACTACGCGCGCTGGGTGGAGGCGACGACGGCCACGGGCCTGGACGGCAACCTGCTGCGCGTTGGCGTCCCCGATGAGGCCCACCGGCAGTGGCTGGAG
>JAABUO010005704.1_pt1 | contig 14423 bp, 16 predicted proteins | sample 5559291 | NCBI WGS metagenome assembly JAABUO01 (sample SAMN10711878, study PRJNA513372) | rock metagenome | isolation source: Antarctica rocks | place: Antarctica: Victoria Land, Finger Mt sud | reverse complement strand
TCGAGGAACGGTTCCGCGAGGGCAAGCACGGCGCCGGGTTGAACCACCTGCCCTCGGCCGATGCAGGCGTCAACGCCGTCTGGACCTGGGCCGGGCTGCTCGCCGGCGCCATGTCAGTGATGCTGCAGGCCCTCACCGAACTGACCTCCCCCAGGGGCGCGGGCCGGATGCGGATCGCCACCCTTCGCCATCACCTCCTCGCGATCCCCGGACGGCTCACCCGCCACGCCCACGAACACCTGCTGCATCTGCCACCCCACCACCGACTGCTCCCTCAGGTCCTCACTGGACTACGAGCGCTCCCAACACCCACCTGAACATCACCAGCCGCCCCCACGACCAAGGACCTCCCGAGAGCACTTCTCCTCCCCGTTCTTCCGGGTCAACGGCTACCCGCCGGTGGGGCAGGGCTCCGTCACATCGGACCTTTGTCCGGTTTTGGGGGGCGGTGGAGTCGCCGCAGGATGGTGGCGGGTTTGAGGGCGGCTGCTCGTCGGGCGGCGGCGATGTTGACTGCTCCGGCGAGCCGGAGTGGAGTGGTACCTGTCCTCCGGACAGTCACCCTACTGAGACCCTTGTAGGAATCAGGAGGAGAACCGGTGGCAGGTACGCGGAAGAAGTTCTCACAGCAATACCGTGAGGAAGCGGTGAAGATGGTGATCGACGGGAGCCGTCCTATTGCCCAGGTCGCGCGGGAGCTGGGCCTGGTCGAGGGGACGCTGGGGAACTGGGTCGGGATCTACCGGCGTGCCCACGCCGGCGACGAGCCGGCGCTGAGCATCTCGGAGCGTTCGCGGCTGCGGGAGCTCGAGGCAGAAGTCCGCGAGCTCAAGATGGAGCGTGAGTTCCTGGGAAAAGCCGCTGCTTTCTTCGCTCAGTGACTGGTCAGGTCCTTCCTTTGCCTGCTGACGAATCGATCCAGGAGACCCGCCGATGAGCATCGACCCGTCCGGTACGCAGTACGAGATCGCCGCCGGCGAGCACCGAGTGACCCTGGTGGAGGTCGGTGGCGGGATCCGCGGCTACACCGTCGGTGGTCGACCGCTGCTCGACGGCTACGACCTCGGCGAGCGGTGTACCGGGGCGCGTGGGCTGCCGCTGATCCCCTGGCCGAACCGGCTCGCCGACGGCGCGTACACCTTCGACGGCACCGACTACCAGGTTCCGCTCACCGAGCCGGACAAGCACAACGCCATCCACGGGTTTCTGCGCTGGCGGAACTGGACCGCCCGCGAGCAGGCCGCCGACCGGGTCGTGCTCGGCACGGTGCTGCACCCGCAGATGGGCTACCCCTTCGCCCTCGACGTCGCCGTCGACTACACCGTCTCGGGCGCTGGGCTACGAGTGTCGACCACGGCGCGGAACGTCGGCGACCGACGCTGCCCGTACGCGGCCGGCCAGCACCCGTACCTCACCGTCGGCACCGAACACGTCGACCCGGCCACCCTGCAGTTCGTCGCCGGCCGGTGGCTGCCCACCGACGACCGGGGGCTGCCGACGGGGTCGGAGCCGGTCGAGGGCTCGGCGTACGACTTCCGCGCAGCCCGGACGATCGGCGGCCAGGAGATCGACTACACCTTCACCGACCTGGCCCGGGACGGCGACGGGCTGGCCTGGGTACGGCTGGCCGGACCGGACGGCCGGCGGGTGGAGGTCTGGCTGGATGAGAGCTACCGGTTCGTCGAGATCTACACCGCGCACACGCAGCCGCCGCCGCAGTGGCGCCGCGGCCTGGGGGTGGAGCCGATGACCTGCGCGCCGAACGCCTTCGCCAGCGGCGACGGCCTGATCCGGCTCGAGCCCGGTGAGTCGGCCACCACCAGCTGGGGCATCCGCCCCGGCTGACCCGATCAGCGGTCCCGGCGACTGCTCCGGTTCGCCGATCAGGGCGCTGCTACCGCCGGCGGTCCCGGCGGCTGCCCCGGCCGCTCAGCACGGCCACCACCGCCGCTGCGAGCACGCCGCAGCCGACCATGCGCCGCGCGGTCGCCCACCGGACCCGGATCAGGTCGCGGAGAGCCGCTACCCCGGCAGCGAGCTCGTCGCGGGCGGCGGCGATGTCCGAGGCGATCGCGGCCCGGTCGCCGCTGGCGAGCGCCGCCTGCCGAGCGACCGCCGCCAGGTGCTGCTAGGTGGGACGGCCGGCCAGCTCCACCCGACCCCGGGTGTGGCGCTCGACCTCACTGCTGCTCGCGCCGTGTCCGCGGCCGCCGAGCAGCCGGACGCGCAGCTGCGCCAGGTCGGCCTGCACGGCGGCGGGGTCGGCGCCACCGACGGCGGCCATCGTCAGGCCGTCCGATACGGCTCGGCGTCGGCGCGCTTGAGGGTCAGCCCGAACCCCGGCCGGCCCTGGTCGGGACGGAGCACGCCGCCGGTGGGGTCGAGCACTCCGTCGAAGAACATCCCCTCGATCCGGACGTGGTCGTGGAAGTACTCCACGTGCCGCAGGTTGGGGACGGCGGCGGCAACGTGCGCGTGCAGGTTCGGCGCGCAGTGCCCGGAGACCTGCAGGTTGTACGCGGCGGCCACCGCCGCGGCCCGCAGCCAGTCGGTGATCCCGCCGCAGCGGGTGACGTCGACCTGCAGGCAGTCCACCGCCTGCGCAGCGACCATCCGGGCGAAGTAGACCAGGTCGTAGCCGTACTCGCCGGCGGCGGTGTCCGCGCGGGTCTGGTCGCGTACCTCGCGCAGCCCGTCGAGGTCATCGGAGGACACCGGCTCCTCGTACCAGCTCACGTCGTGCTCGGCCATCGCGCGGGCCACCCGGATCGCCTGCTTGCGGGTGTAGCCGCCGTTGGCATCGACGTAGAGCGCGACGTCCGGGCCGATCACCTGCCGGGCGAAGGCGATCCGGGCCAGGTCGCGCCGCTCGCAGCTGCCCCACGACTCACCTATCTTGATCTTCACCCGGGGGATGCCCCACGGCCCGACCCACCGCTCCAGCTGGGCCCGGGCGGTGGCCGCGTCGTAGGTGGTGAACCCGCCGCTGCCGTAGATCGGCACCTCGTCGTGGGCGATCCCGAGCAGCCGGCACACCGGCAGCTCCAGCAACCGGGCCTTGAGATCCCACAGTGCCGTGTCCACCGCGCTGATTGCGCACGACACCAGCCCGGGACGGCCCAGGTTCCGCGCCGCCCGCACCATCGCCCCCCACGAACCTGGGACGTCCAGGACGGGCCGGCCGACCACCGCGCCGGCGAGGGGACCGTCGATGACCGGCTTGGCGCCGGCACCTGCATAGGTGTAGCCCAGGCCCGTCACCCCGCCGCCGGTCGCCTCGACCAGCACCATCGTCGTCGAGAACCACGCCACGGTGCCGTCGGCCTCCGGCTGGTCGGTCGGGATCTCGTACACCGACACCGTCAGGCCGTCCACGACCGCCGCAGAGACGCTCACCGCCCACACCGCCCTCTCGCATCACACATCGGTCCGCCAGCTGTCGGGCCAGTGATCAGATCCTGGCTGCCGCGGGCGTGCACCCGTGTCATCCTCGCGGCCGCAGCGATACGGGCAGCAGCCACCGACCCAGCCATGCGGCGACGGTCTGCCGCCGCGCGGCCAGGGGGCCGAGCGGACCTCTGCCCGCCGGCTGGGGCGGCAGGGCCGAGAGGCGCCGGGTCAGCGCCGCCCCGACCACGGCGAAGCTGCCGGCGGCCACCGCGTCCACCAGCCCGGCCCGGCGGCGCGCCCGGTCCCAGCCGGCGAGCCCGACCATCGACGCGGCGTGCGCCAGGTCGGCCTCCACTCCCAACGCCAGCACCGCCCGGCCCGCCGGCCCAGCGGTCGCCACCGCCTGCGCCAGGTGCCGCGCGCCCAGCAGTCGCGCCACCATCCGGGTCCGCGGATCAGCCCGGTGTCCGGTGTAGAGCCGGATCACCGGGCCCGGCGCACTCAGCAGCAGGATGCCGTACCCGGCCCGCACGGCGGCGAAGCGGTTCACCACCGACGCAGCCAACCCGCCAGACCCATCCCGGCCCCGACAACGGCCGCCGCGACGGTCCTGGCTTGTGGAGAGAACCACAGCTGTGGCACGGGCGCATCGGTCACCACAGCCCGGCTCATCGCTCGCGTCCCTCCTGGCTGATCGGCCACTTGTGCTTCCGCCGACCTTGACTCGGAAACTACTCGCGCCGGGCGACGACCGGGCACGGCCCCACCAGGGCAGCTTGGCGTCAGGGGGTCGGTGCGTCACGTAGGAACCTGACGCGGCGACCGGTAGGGGTAGTGGATGCGTGGACGTGGGCTCACTGATGAGGAACGTGAGGAGATCTCGCGGGGGATCGCTGCTGAAGAGTCCGGGCGTGACGTCGCGTCCCGATTGGGGCGCCACTACTCGGTGGTCAACCGGGAGGTCGCTCGGTGCGGTGGCCGCGAGGGCTATCGCTCGGCCGCTGCGGCGGGACTGGCCGCGGAGCGGGCGAGGCGGCCGAAGGTGCACCGGCTCGCGGCGGACCCGCGGTTGCACGACGCGGTCGCGGCCGGGCTGAGGCGAGGCGTGGTCGCCGCGGCAGATCTCGGCGAGACTGCGGGTGGAGCATCCCGACGACGAGGCCATGCGCGTGAGCCACGAGACGATCTACCAGTCCTTGTACTGCCAGGCCCGCGGTGAACTGACCACGCAGTTGACGCTCGCGTTGCGGACCGGGCGGACCCGCCGCGTCGTGCGCCCCAGCAGCCGCCCGAAGCAGGCCCGGATCACCGGGATGGTCACCATCAGCGAGCGGCCCGCCGAGGCCGAAGACCGCGCCGTGCCCGGGCACTGGGAAGGCGACCTGATCATCGGCCAGGGCGGGAAGAGCCAGATCATCACCCTGGTCGAGCGGACCACCGGCTACCTGCTGCTCGGCCGGGTCCCCGACGACCGGACCGCCGACCGGGTCGCCACCATCCTGGGCACGCTCGTCCCCAGGCTGCCGCAACAGCTGTGGCGCTCCCTGACCTGGGACCAGGGGCGACCAGATGGCCGCGCACGCCACCGTCAGCGTCCGCACCGGTGTCCCGGTGTTCTTCGCCGACCCGCACTCCCCCTGGCAGCGCGGCAGCAACGAGAACACTAACGGGCTGCTCCGCCAGTACTTCCCCACGGGCACCGACCTGTCCGGTCACACCCAGGCCACCCTCGACGCGGTCGCCGTGCAACTCAACGGCCGGCCCCGCCAACGACACAACTGGAAAACCCCCGCAGAAGAACTCGAACTGATACTGTCAGAAGCAGCGTGACGCACCCACCGCTTGAATTCGCCCACCTGCCTGCGAGGGGAAGACGCAGAACCGGACAGCCGCAGCCTCCCGTCCCACACCACCATCAAGCCGCCACGCCGAGAAGCACCTGCGGGGAACCGACCGTGCGGCATGTCGCCGAGACCGAGTTGGAGATGGTCGTTGCGGTTCTGTTCGACAGTCATGCCTGCGCGCTGACCTCGGTGGGCATCATCGTCGCGGACGGTCCTGTTCGCTGCGGGTACCGTCGGCGCCGATGAGCGACTCGGTTACGGCGGAGGGGGGGCCACCGGCGCGCCGGCCGCCACGGCCGGCGACAAGCCTCATGTTTTGAGGGTGCGTTCGCTCGGATAGGTCGTATCCCAACAACAACAGCAGGACGGGCGAGAGGTCGCGGGCATGGCACAGACGAGTGGTAGGAAGGTCGTAGTCGTCACGGGCGGGAGCGCCGGGGTCGGGCGGGCGACGGTCCGCGAGTTCGCGAAGGCCGGGTATGACGTGGCGATCCTCGCTCGTGGGCAGGCCGGGATCGACGGTGCCGCGGCGGACGTGCAGGAAGCGGGCGGGCGGGCGCTGAGCTGCGGGCGACCGGCAGCAACGTGACCATCGGGACGGTGACGCTGCCGGGGGTGAACACCACCCAGTTCAACTGGAACCTGACCAGGATGCCCGAGCATCCGATGCCGGTGCCGCCGATCGTGCAGCCCGAGGTCTGCGCCCGGGCGATCCGGTTCTGCGCCGAGCACCCGCGGCGCAACATGTGGGTCGGCATCTCGACCGCGTACACGGTGCTGGGCAACCGGATCGCGCCGCTGGCGGTCGACTGGTATCTGGGGAAGACCGGCGTGAAGTCGCAGCAGACCAAGCAGGACGCGCCGCGCTGGGGTAGCAACGTCTTCGAGCCGCAGGACCAGGAGGTCGACCGCGGTGCTCGCGGTGCGCTCTCGAAGGAGGCGGCGACCCACGACCCGGTGTCATTCGTGGCCAGCAACCGGCTGGCCTCGCTGGGTGCCGCGGCGGCGGTCGTCGGTGCGGGTGTGACCGCCCTGGTGCGCAGGCTCGCGGCGTGAGTCCCGGCCGGGCCGCGGAGCTGGCGCTGGCCGCCCTGCGCGACCCCGACGGGTTCGCGCCGATCGGCGACTACGCCGTGATCGGGGCGCGGCGCGGCGCGGCGCTGGTCGCCTCCGACGGCTCGGTCGACTGGTGGGCGGTGCCGCGGCTCGACTCACCGCCGGCCTTCTCGGGCCTGCTCGACCCGGCGCTCGGCGGCCGGCTGGAGCTGCAACCGACCGATCCCGACGCGGTCTGCACCCGCCGGTACGTACCCCACACGAACGTGCTGGAGACGAAGTACCGGACCGGCAAGGGCGTCGTGCGGGTCACCGACTCGATGAACTCCGGCGCTGCCGGCGAGCTGCCCTGGGGCGAGCTGGCCCGCCGGGTCGAAGGCGTCGAGGGATCCGTGCCGATGCGGCTGCTGGTGCGGCCCGGAGACGGCATCCGGGCATGGGAGCCGTGGGTCGAGGACGACCCGCGCGGACCGGTGCTGCACGCCGGCACCCTGACCCTGGGCCTGCGCTGCAGCGAGCAGATCACCCTGTGGGTCGGGCCCGACCAGGTCGAGGGCAGCGTCACCGCGAAGGCCGGCGACCGGCTGATGGTTGGCGTCGTCGCCTCAGATGACCAGCCGCTGTTCCTGTGCGATGTCGCGTCGATCGACGGGCGGCTGGAGGTGAGCGTCGAGGCCTGGCGGCGGTGGGCCGGCCAGATCACCTGGGAAGGCGCGGGCCGCGAGCTGATCGTCCGCATTGCGCTCGCGCTCAAGCTGCTGCTGATGACGCGGACCGGCGCCATCGCGGCCGCGGTTACCACCTCCCTGCCGGAGAGCATCGGCGGCGCGAAGAACTGGGACTACCGCTTCTGCTGGATGCGGGACATGGCGCTGACCATCGACGCCCTGTCCATCTGCGGGAAGCAGGCGGAGGTGCAGGCCGCCATCACCTGGCTGCTGGCAGCGATCCGCAAGAACGGCCCGGACGTGCACATCATGTACACCATGGACGGCGAGCTCGCGACCTCCGCCCGCCAGCCGGCGGTGCCCGGCTCCAAGCACAGCAGCCCGGTCATGGTCGGCAACGATGCCACCTCCCAGGTTCAGCTGGGTGTGTACGGCGACCTGTTCGGCACCGTCGCGAACTGGGTCTTCGCCGGCCACGTGCTCGACGTCCGGTCCGCCCGCGAGCTGTCCGACCTCGCCGACCGGTGCGCGGACGTGTGGCGGCACGACGACGCCGGCATCTGGGAGCTGCACACCAACCGGCCGTACACGTCCTCGAAGATGAACTGCTGGCGTGCGTTGGACGCCGCCGCCGGGCTCGCACCGGCCGGTGCCCTCACCGGCAGCGGCAAGCGGTGGAGGCACGAGGCGACGAAGGTCAAGGCGTGGATCCGCGCGAACTGCTGGTCTGAGCACAAGCGGGCTTACACCTTCTACGCCGGTACCGAGGACCTCGACGCCTCGGTCCTGATGGGCAGCGGGATCGGGTACGACTGCGGCAAGGACATGTCCACCACCATCGACGCGGTCACCGAGGAGCTCCGAGTCGGCGCGCTGGTCTACCGCTACAGCGGCGCAGCGGCAGGAGCAGCCCTCTCTCGCCTGTGCGTACTGGCGGGTCAGTGCCCTGACCGATGTCGGCCGGGTCGCCGAGGCCCGCGTGCTGATGGACCAGCTCGACGCCGTCGCGAGCCCACTCGGGCTGCTGTCGGAGATGGCCGCCGCCGGCAGCAACGAGCTGATCGGCAACCTGCCGCAGGCGCTCAGCCACCTCACGCTGATCAAGGCCGCCGCCGGGCTTCGAACCGCTCAGAACGGCGCGTTGTGACGGTCACGCATGCCGCCGACGCCTTCGGCGAAACCCTTCACCGTTTCTATCATTTAAGGAGAACTCGATGAGTCAGACAGTCGCCGACTACCTGCTGGAGCGCCTGCGGGCGTGGGATGTGCAGCAGGTGTTCGGGTTCCCCGGCGATGGGATCAATGGACTGCTCGCGGCCTGGGGCCGGGCGGAGGACAAGCCGCAGTTCGTGCAGTCGCGGCACGAGGAGATGTCGGCGTTCGAAGCGGTCGGGTTCGCGAAGTTCTCCGGCAAGGTCGGGGTGTGCTGCGCGACCAGCGGACCGGGGGCCGTGCACCTGCTCAACGGCCTGTACGACGCGAAGCTCGACCACGTGCCGGTGGTCGCCATCGTCGGGCAGACCGAGCGCAGCGCGATGGGGGGCTCCTACCAGCAGGAGGTCGATCTGCTGTCGCTGTTCAAGGACGTGTGCGGCGCGTACGTGCAGATGTGCACCGTGCCCGAGCAGCTGCCCAACCTGATCGACCGGGCGATCCGGGTGGCGATGTCCGAGCACGCGCCCACGTGCATCATCTTCCCCTCCGACGTGCTGGAGCTGCCCTACGAGCCGCCGGGGCACGCGTTCAAGCAGGTGCCCTCGAGCCTCGGGATCTCGCCGGCGACTGCCGCGCCCGACCCGGCGGCCCTGCAGGCGACGGCCGACCTGCTCAACGCGGGCGAGAAGGTCGCGATGCTCGTCGGCCAGGGCGCCCGGGAGGCTGCGGAGGAACTCAAGCAGGTCGCCGACCTGCTCGGCGCGGGGGTGGCGAAGGCGCTGCTCGGCAAGGATGTGCTGTCCGACGAGCTGCCGTACGTCACCGGCTCGATTGGGCTGTTGGGCACGACGGCGAGCTACGAGCTGATGATGGGCTGCGACACGCTGCTCACGGTCGGGTCGAACTTCCCCTACACCCAGTTCCTGCCCGAGCTCGACCAGGCGCGGGCCGTGCAGATCGACCGCGACGGCAAGTGGATCGGGATGCGCTACCCCTACGAGATCAACCTCGTCGGCGACGCGAAGGCGACTCTGCAGGCGCTGATCCCGCTGTTGAGGCGCAAGACCGACCGGTCGTGGCGGGAGAAGATCGAGCGCAGCGTCGAGCGCTGGTGGAAGACCGCCGAGCGGCGGGCGATGACCGGCGCGGACCCGATCAACCCGATGCGGATCGTGCACGAGCTGTCGAAGCGGCTGCCGGAGAACGCGATCGTGGCGTCGGATTCGGGCAGCTCCGCGAACTGGTATGCCCGGCACCTGAAGATCCGCGGGAATGTGCGCGGGTCCCTGTCGGGCACGCTGGCCACCATGGGCCCCGGGGTGCCGTATGTGATCGGGGCGAAGTGGGCGCATCCGGACCGGCCGGCGATCGCGCTGGTCGGCGACGGCGCGATGCAGATGAACGGCATGGCCGAGCTGATCACGGTGAAGCACTACTGGCAGCAGTGGGCTGACCCCCGGCTGATCGTCGCCGTCCTGCACAACGACGACCTCAACCAGGTCAGCTGGGAGATGCGGGCGATGGCCGAGTCGCCCCGGTTCGATGCCTCGCAGGTGCTGCCGGACGTCGACTTCGCCGGCTTCGCCCGGAGCCTCGGCCTGAACGGCGTGAACGTGGACAAGCCCGACGATGTCGGCCCGGCCTGGGACCGAGCCCTCGCGGCCGACCGGCCCACGGTGCTGGACATCCGCTGCGACCCGGACGTGCCCCCGATCCCGCCGCACACCACGTTCGCCGAGGCCAAGTCGGTGGGGCTGGCCTTCATGCACGGGGACACCGAGCGGTGGCACTTCGCCAAGGAAGGCGCCAAGCAGTTCGTGCAGGAGTTCATCCCCGGCAAGAAGGATGAGTCATGAGCCTCCTGCGGCGCGGCAGGAAGGCTGAATCGAGGGCCGAGGTCGGCATCGACCGGCTGTTGCGCGACGTCCGTACCGGCCGCTTCGAGCGCAGCCTCGCCGCGCTGACCGCGGGCGGCGCGCTGATCACGACGGCGGAGATCTTCACCGAGCACGACGGCGCGAGCTTCGGCAACCGCATGATGTGGTGGCCGATCTGCATCACCCCGACGCTGGTCCCGGCCGGCATCGCGGCGGTGTTCTCCCGCCGGGCGGCCAAGACGGTGCTGCCGCTGGCGTCGGCGGTGGTCGTCGCCAACGGCATCCAGGGGACATACCTGCACGCTCGCGGGATCGCGCAGAAGCCGGGCGGTTGGAAGCTGGCTGCCTACAACCTGGAGATGGGCCCACCGCTGTTTGCGCCCGGCCTGGCCGCCTTGGTGGGCGGCATGGGCCTGCTCGCCTCTGTCCTGCGCCGCGAGGATGACCCGAGGTGAGCGCCTGATGCCCTACCGCAGCCCGGACCAGAAGGCCGTCACTCCGCAGAACCGTGGCCGGTTTCCGGGCTACGACGTCCTGGATGAGGCCGAGCGGTGGGACGACGTGACCGCCGGGGTGGTGCTGGCGCGGCTCGCGCCGACGACCGATCTCTCGTTCTTCACGATGGCCGAGAACGCGTGTGCCGGAGCGCTTTGCGACCTGCTGCTCGCGCAGGACGGGGAGCCGAAGATCCCGGTGGTGGCGCTGGTCGACAGCCGCCTTGCGGTCGGGGAGACCGACGGTTGGCACTACGAGGATCTGCCCCAAGACGGGCAGGCCTGGCGCGACACCCTGCGCTACCTCGACGAGGACGCGAGCGCGGCAGGCGCCGAGTCGTTCGCGGTCGCCTCGCGCGACCAGCAGGGCCGGATCCTCCAGCACGTGCAGGACCTCGGCTCCGAGAAATGGCATGGCATGCCCGCGAAGCAGGTGTGGAGCCTGTGGACCCGCTATGCGTGTGCGGCGTTCTACTCCCACCCGTGGTCGTGGAACGAGATGGGCTTCGGTGGGCCGGCCTACCCACGGGGCTACAAGGCCCGGCGCGTCGGGCCGCTGGGCCGGGAGGGTTGGGAGGTCACCGACCACGACGACGTCGACCCGGTGCCGTTCGCCCATCGCGTCGAGCGAGCGCGCCGCGCCCAGGACCACGTGGCAGGTGAGGCATGAGCCGCTGGGGCTTCGACGATGACGACGTCCGGGCTCGCAACTCCTCGGCGTGGCTGATCCCCAACGACGGGTCGCGGACCAACCACCAGCTGCGCCAGAACATGCGCCGGTACGACGAGGACCAGGAGGTCGACCTCGTGGTCGTCGGCGCCGGCGCCGGCGGCAGCGTGCTGACCCAGCGGATGACCCGCGCCGGCTGGTCGGTGGTGACCCTCGACGCCGGCCCGTTCTGGGACCCGGACGCCGACTGGGTCAGCGACGAGCGGGGCAGCCACCGGCTCTACTGGACCGAGCCGCGACAGATCGGCGGCTCCGACCCCGTACCGCTGGGGTCGAACAACTCCGGTCGCGGCGTCGGCGGCTCGATGATCCACTACGCCGGCTACACCCCGCGGTTCCACCCGTCGGACTTCCGCACATTCTCGGCCGACGGGGTCGGTGCCGACTGGCCGATCGACTACGCCGACCTGCGCGGCTACTACGAGACGATCGAGGCCGAGCTGCCGGTGTCCGGTGAGGACTGGCCCTGGGGTGACCCGCACCGCTACCCGCAGCACGCACACCCGGTCGGCGGCAACGGGGAGACTTTCCTGCGCGGCGCGCAGGCCGCCGGCATCCCGACGCGGGTCGGCCCGGTGGCGATCAGCAACGGGCGGTTCGGCAACCGACCGCACTGCATCTACCGCGGCTTCTGCCTGCAGGGCTGCAAGGTCAACGCGAAGGCGAGCCCTTTGATCACCCACATCCCCGACGCGCTCGCCCATGGCGCCGAGGTCCGTCCCGACAGCCACGTCACCCGGGTGCTGGTCGACGACCGCACCGGGCTCGCCACCGGAGTCACCTATGTCCGCGGCGGGGTCGAGCACCGGCAGCGGGCGCGGATGGTCGCGGTCGCGGGCTACTCGATCGAGACACCGCGGCTGCTGCTGCTGTCCACCTCCCCGCGTTGGCCGAACGGGCTGGGCAACGACCACGACCAGGTCGGGCGCTACCTGATGGTGCAGGGCGCGCCGCAGACCGCGGGCCGCTTCGAGGCCGAGGTGCGGATGTACAAGGCACCGCCGCCGGAGGTCTCCAGCGAGCACTTTTATGAGACCGACCCGACCAAGCCCTACAAGCGGGGCTGGTCACTGCAGACCGTGAGCCCGCTGCCGATCACCTGGTCTGAGCACGTCGCCGCGCAGGGGCACTGGGGGGAGACGCTGCGCGAGTACATGCGCGACTACATCCACTGGTCCACGATCGGTGCACTGTGTGAGTTCCTGCCGCTGGCGCACAACCGGGTCACCCTCGCCGAGGAGACCGACCGGCACGGCCTGCCGGTCGCCCGCTTCGACTACAGCCAGTGCGACAACGACCGCCAGCTGGTCAAGGGCGCGACCCAGGTGATGGAGGACATCCTGCGCGGCGCCGGCGCGAGCGAGGTGATGACCATCGACCGGTACGCGCATCTGGTGGGCGGCGCGCGGATGGCGACGCGGCCGGAGGACGGCGTCGTCGACCGCGAGCAGAAGGTCTTCGACGTGGACAATCTCTACCTCTCCGACGGCAGTGTGCTGCCGACCCAGGGCTCGGCCAACCCGGCGCTCACGATCATGGCCCTGGCCGCCCGTCTCGGCGCCCGGCTCGCGGCGTGAGCCCGATCTGACCCAGATCCGTCGGTAGGGCTGTCACGGGCGCGTGGTGAGGGTGTGTCGAAACGAGCAGATGCTCTGTCAGTCAGGGAACCGGTGTTGTCGAGGCACTGATTCGTTCCTGAGTGAAGGGCACCTGCAGGGCAGGGTCCCGTCATAGCGAACCTTTGTCCTGGTTTGGTACTCACGCGGAGGCCTACCTAGACGCGGCCGCCAACCCATAATTCTGAGTCAGACCTGAGCTCCACTGCCAAGTCCACCGGTCGGATGTGGACGATTCGACGCAAGCAGGACGGAAGGTGCAAATACTTACTTATCTCCGATGTGACGGAGCCCTGACCTGCAGGGTGAGCATCGTACGGCAGAAGAACGCGGAGTCCCAGCACGGTCGGCGGCGGGTTCGGATCGGCGCCGCGGACAAGACGCTACGGGTCTGGCTGGGTTGGCCGCGGTTGATGAGCTCGCGCTGCGGCTCGGGATGGTGGCCTCCTTGGATGCCGGCATCGGGCCGCTCAAGCAGCGTGATCGCGGCCTGAGCGCCGGGCAGCTGCTGGTCGGGATGCCAGTGGGCAGCGGGTCGGGCAGGACTGCCTGGCCGGGCTGGACCGGGTCCGTGAGGATGCCGGCAGCGCGCTGCTCGAGCAGGCGCCGGTCGCGCCGAGCACCACCGCCGGGCGGCTGGCCGGTGCCTTCGGCCCCGATCGGCTGGCCGGGATCGAGGCCGGGCTGGCCGCCGTCGACACCCGCTGGCTGGCGCTGGTCCCAGCCACGGTCCGGGCGCCGCTGGTGCTGCGCGACCCGACGATTGTTGAGCGCCACGCTGGCTGACGACGTGTAGGTGTTCCGGCGCCATCCACGGTGATGATGGTCTTCGGGGTGGCCCGGTGGGTTGCTCTTCTTGGTCGGCGACGAGAGCGTGACGACGTTCTGGAAACGCAGCGGCCCTCCCGACTCCTTGGCCGGATGGGAGGGCCGTCGCTTGGTGCTTGGAGGCACCCGTTGCTGATGGTAGGTACGGACCCGCTCGAGGTCGACCAGCTCCTGACTGGCGGTGAGCTGCGTTGTCCTGACTGCACTGGCGAACTGCGGCCGTGGGGTCATGCTCGGGAGCGCGTGGTCCGGGACGCGACCTGTGTCGTGGCGTTGCGTCCTCGCCGGTCGTGGTGCACGCAGTGCCGCTGCACGCACGTGCTGCTACCGGCTTCGACGCTGGTGCGCCGGGCCGACACGGTCGCGGTGATCGGCCGGGCGCTGCTGGCCAAGGCAGCCGGTGCTGGGCATCGCCGCGTCGCCGCGCTGCTGGACCGGCCGGTGAGCACGGTCCGGGGCTGGCTGCGCCGCTTCGGGGTTCGCGCCGAGAGCCTGCGGGTGCTGTTCACCGCGCTGCTCCACGCCCTGGACGCCTCCGCCGCGGCGGAGGGTGTCACCGGCTCGCTGTTCACCGATGCCTTGGAGGCGCTGGGGTTGGCGGCCGCCGCAGCCGCCCGACTGTTCGGGTCCCGACCGGCCTGGCAGTTCGCCTCGGCCGCCAGCAGCGAGCGTGTCAGATCGTCTGTGTGTGAGTTCGGTGCCCGACTCTAAGGTTTCCGGTTCTTGCCGGGTCCTTGGGGAGGAGTACGCGCGATGAGCACAATG
>JAABUO010005703.1_pt1 | contig 14426 bp, 17 predicted proteins | sample 5559291 | NCBI WGS metagenome assembly JAABUO01 (sample SAMN10711878, study PRJNA513372) | rock metagenome | isolation source: Antarctica rocks | place: Antarctica: Victoria Land, Finger Mt sud | reverse complement strand
ATGAATGTCAATCAGTAGTGCCAGAAGTTGACATGTGTGCTAATGGCAGTTGCATTGCTGCAGGTGTGTGTCATTCCGGACCCCCGAGCATGTGAGGAAGGAGTGGGCAGGTGAGCATGGCCTTCCGGTCTTCACTTCCGACACCTACACCCATGCCATGGATGCCGTCTGCCAGCGCCTGGGCGTCAGTGAAGGTGTGGGTCTGGACACTCTGCTGTCTTTGCACACCACTGGGATGATCATGTAGAACTGCGGCAAGATCATGTAGAATTGCAGCAAGATCATGCAGAATTGCTATGTCTTGCATACTTTTGCCAATGTTCAGTTAGTATGTGTGCGATTGACATTATGTAGACTGCACTACTAAAAGGTAGGCATGCAGGCATTGCTCTGCTTCCCATCTAGCAGACTCATGCCAGCAATGAGTCCATTCAGCTCATTCTGCTCATGACTGCCATGTCTCTTTGCAGACTACCAACACGGCAAGCAGGCTCAGAAGATGACAGATGGAATGAATCTGCTTGGACTGAAGACCGCCAACATGCCTAGGTCAGTCCTTCACTTGCAATGACACTTGCTTGTGCACTTCTCCTGTCTGTGGTACTGAGCTGCGTGTGAAAGCTACAGCAGCATCAGAGGTTCTTGTCATCTACCAGACATGGACTCTCTTCTGGGTCATGACAGATGCGTGAGCATGGACATCATCTGGCTAGGCTATACGAACAGGATGCCATGCAAAGCGTCCCTCATTTCATGCTTGCTTGTGCACTACAGCACACCTGTTGAGGCCTTTATGCAACCTGGTGAGCATTTGAATGTTGCGCTTTGGCGCTTGATACAGATTTCCCTGTAGGCCTTTTGATGCCTGCAGTCAGCATTTCACTTTTGGTGTTATAGGAATTGTGTGAGCCATGACTGCGGCCACTGCTGCTTTGGCTGCCCTACCGGAGACAAGCAAGACATGACTACCACCTTCCTGGCAGATGCTGCCAGAAACAGCGCCAAGGTTGTCACTGGCATCTACGCCGACCGTATCATCACTGCAGCATTGTCACCAGATTCCCTTTCCAATGGCCATGTCTCACATGACCTGACAAATGGTGTCAGCAGCCAAGACGGAAACGCAGATGCAGATTCAAGTTCAAACCATGCTGCGCATGCTGAGCATGCCAGAGCACAGCAGGCAGAGGGGGTTGTTGCCTATGTTGGCACAGGCACGGACCGCATCAAATGTGTCTTCAAGGCGCCAATAGTTGTTTCCAGCGCGGGCAGTATCAACTCACCTGCACTTCTGCTCCGCTCTGGCATCACAGTGAATGGCAATGTTGGAAAGCACCTTCACTTGCACCCTGCTGCCGTGGCTCCCTCTATCTTCTCTGAGAAGGAGCATGGGAAGATCAACATGTGGGAGGGGCCAATGATGACGGCTTACAGCCCTGATGCCCCTGACTGGGAGGGGTCAGGCTATGGGCCCATGGTGTCAACCCCACCGGTACCCTCCACCGCTCCTGCTGGTCCTCTGCTGCTTCAGCAAGAGCTGCATGCAGCAAGCCTGGCTTGTGTTGACGTGAACACCATGCGCTGCCTCACTATAGTAGTTGTGCACACATGAGGCACGCATGATATGTTGATGCTGTCATAGCAGTTTTCATGTCAGACTCACGTTTGTTGTCGGCTCTGTTACATTTGCTGTTGCCTGTGCTCAAGATGAGGTTACAACTGGCTCAACACCTCATAAGCCTGTGCAGAAAACCTTGGCACTAGCTGACATGACCTGTCCAGCAGGCGCAGCATGCGGTGTGCGTGTATGTTAGGCTATCTGTGCACATGTCACTCCTACCAGAAGGTCAATCTGTGTGTGACATGCTGTGGAGCCGCTATACCCAAAGCTGTCTAGCGCAATGGCTGCATGACAACGTCAAGGCAAATCTAGAGGATCACATCTTACTTGTATAGATTTTCTCCATCACAGTGTCGCATATACAAAGTCTGCAGCTCAAGTTTTCTGCAGCATCAGTGTCTGTCCTCTGTCTGTGCAGGTACACCCAGGGCTGTTTTCAGCAGGGGCGCCTTGGCTGACTGGGGCTGCGTATAAGGACACTCTGGCCCACTATTCCAACACCGCCCTGCCCTGCACGTATGTCAGGGACAAGGGGGAGGGCCGGGTGACCATTGACAAGCAGGGCTACCCCCGAGTGCACTACCAGATCAGCCCCTTTGACCAGAAGTCCCTCTGGAAGGTCACCACCTGCTCCCTTGTTCTCACTGCTGTGCTTGTATCTGCAATTTGGGGCCAAAACTGTGTCAGCTGCAATTTTGGGGTCAAAACTGTATGAGCTGCAAATTGATTTGCAACTGTGCGAGCTGCAGCTGGCTGCAAAGCATGTAGTCGACCTCTGAGTTTAGTGTTCAAGATCATGCAATACTGAAAGATGCTGTTTGACACCTTGCACCTTTTCAGTCGCCACCTACCATGTTTCTCAAACCTTCACAACTGCAATATGACATGAGAGATTAGACTGGTGTCGTCCAAGCAGCATTGCTCCATAGTTTTTGATAATTTTCCCCATCTCCTCCCATCTTCTTCTCTTCTCATGCATGATTCAAGGGACTCAGCTGTGCAAGTGTCTCGCCACATGTCCCATGCAATGCATGCAGGACAACAGAAGGGGTTGTCAGAGTGCTGGTGCAGCGCCTTGTAGATCAAAAAAGGTATCTTGTGATGCCCTACATGAGACTCATCACTCTTTGATGGATGTGCAGGGGCTGGAGATTGACATCAGAGCCATGGCAGCGGCAGGTGCTGAGAGTGTCAGCAACGGCGGCTGCTCACCAGATGACACCCTGTACCTGATGGGGGACCCCGAAGAGGACCGCCCACGGGTCAACAAGTTCATCAACAAGCTTCATGAGACAAGTAAGCATGTTGGTATTGTTGTGTGTGATTTGACACTGGCTTCGCTGAGGTCAAACACCATACAGCCTTTTCACCCACTGTCACCACCAGTGCACAAATCATAACCATGTTGTACCAAGACACGCAAGCTCTCTTGGCACAGCAGCAGAGGCAAACTTGTCATTGGTGCACTGTTGATACGTTCTGTCTGTGCTTAGCTGGGCTGCACCCTGCAGCCTGCTATGAAGCATGTCGGGCATGCATGCATGAATGAATGCAATACACCCTAAGCAGACAGGGGTAAGCCAGAAGAAGTGTGTGCAGAGTATGAGCCATACAGGCGCGCGCATTTGAGCATGCACCAGATGGGCAGCTGCCGCATGGGCTCCTCCCCGCAAAAGTCTGTCACTGACAGCCAGGGTCACTGCTGGGATGTAGCAGGCCTGTATGTTGCTGACGCAAGCTGCTTCCCCACTGCTTCAGGTCCGGTCACAAATCTCTGGCTGATCCCTTCTCTTTGCTGCTCACACAACAAAAAAGTGACGCGACGCCAGACATGTACAGTTGCCCATGTTCAGTGGCATTATTTGTTGTACTGCGCATATGCCTGTGACAGCTTTATGCTGCTGAGGCACAAGCTGTTGTACAATGCTGTACTTCTGCTGGCTTATGCAACATTGCTGCTACTATGCGGGCCAAAGCACATCCTGACTGCAGCTTGGTAGGCTGATTGCCCTGCACCTGAATAACCTGTAATTGCTTTGCACATGCTGTCAAGCCTTTTGCCTGCTGCACTTTCTCGTCAGGCTATCGTCTGCTGCATTTTCTCGTCAGGCATGGCTAACAACACATCTGATGGCTTTGATGTTCATGGGTGTGCATGCTTGAGTATGTTTGATGTTAAGGGGCATGTGGGTACCGCAGGCGTGAATCCCATGATCACCACAGAATCTATTGCTTACATGGTTGGCCAGGGTATGGCAGGCAAGTACAGGCACCTGGCTGGCAAGCGTCGGGGTCCAGTTGACATCAAATATGAAGAAGGCAAACAGTAAGACTGCGTTGTTTCGATCAGCTGGTCTTAGACAGTGTAAATCTGTTTTGAGGATGTGTCTAAATACTCGGTGCTGTTGTTTTGTGTTTCTTTCTTTTTTCGCAGCTCCAGTTTGGTTTTGCTGAGGATGCTTAAGGTCTCAAAGTTTGTGATGTTCATGATCTTGTTCAGAGCAATTAGGAATTGACTGCAATGCGTGGTTGCTGCTGTTCAATGGCAAAGAAGTTACATATGCTTTGTCTGTCCATCTGCAATATGTAAAGGTCAGCAGAATGGAGACGGTCCAGTTTCAGCAATGATGCTGAATCCCAACATAGTTGGTAGCTTGTTGAAGTGCTAACTTAAACTTTAAGAGCACATTCGAGACAAAACCAAAGGTGGCTGAGTGTGCATACCACAGATGCACACAGTGCAGGCGACTGCCAAAAGATACCAGCGTCTCAAATTAGAAGGATGCTTCTGATTGACACCCACTTTTACACATAGACTCTTACCCACACTTACAGCACCTGACAACTCAAACTAAAATACACCTCCCTGACCAGAGAGTCCTTGGTTTGATGCGCCCTCTATTTGTCTGCCTGCTGTGTCGCCAGACTGGTTGCCAGTGTCACCAGCGCCAGTGCCGGCAACATCTTTGCGCTCCTGTCCACTCTTGCCTGCTGTGCCTCCTTCAATGCCTCCTGACATGCCACCTGTGTGTATGCAAGATTGCTGCCTGATGAGTCTCCACTTGTGCACTAATCTCCAGCATCCATCATAATCCTAAAAAGCATTGCCACACATGCTGACATGTACATGAATGCACCATGCCAGTGACATGATGTGCCTGTGCCACAACTGCCCAACTACTGTGGCATGCATGAACAAGGACTGTCAAGGAAACATACCTGCACCACCGTCACCGTACCCGCCAACTGTGGCTCCTCCTAGGGCACTGCCTCCTCCGCCCATGGTACCTGAAGTAGGGATTGCTGGTGGATCATATCTGATTAAAGTGATCGAGTTAAGAACTGCAGTCGCGTTTGTAGCACAACCTGCTGGACAAAGCGACATTGCGCATACCTGAGACACCTGCTGGAGATTCCGAGTAAGCTGGTGAAGGGTTTACACCAGTGTCACCGCCTGTGTTCTGGGCAACCTTCTCTGCAAAAGTCTGCAGTCACCCACGTTTGCCGTGTCAGGCTCAATATCCAAAAAGCAAGCAATACACGGAACTATTCTCAGAGTATCAGCATGCTTGGGCAAGCGTTAAAGCGATGTGCAGACGATGATTCCGTGGCGGCACTCGTGATGCACGTTCACGGCATGCAAGGTGCGAGAGGACGATGTACCTGCTTGCCTGCCTCAGACATAGTGCTAGCTGTCGGTATGGAACCTGTAAATGAATCAGATTCAAAAGCTCTCTTGTAAGCTTTGTTCGGGCAGCTCGGGCCGTAGCAATGGTAAATCAGCTGGACACGAGCTACGTCACCACAAACTCGACATGCAGAGCTCGCTGACTTAGGGTCTGCTCAGGGTACGCAAACTCTATGATCAGTAAATGCATTTATTTGTGCAATACTGTTGCGATTTGACCCTTGCCTCAGTGTTTTGAAGTTGGCATCGCTGTGCAGCAACAAAGTTGCTTAAAGACTTTGACCTGCTAGAGCCTGAAAAGTCTATTGTTGTACAAACCAGCATTGCTCAAAAGTGACATGTTGCCTGTGTGCTCAACGATACTCATGGGTCATCAATTCCAAGTCGTCGTTGCAGCGACGCATGTAGCAGCTACATTGTAGCTGGTGCAGCCTGCATAATGTATTGCCTGATGGCAAATTGACAGTGTCCAATCACAGCTAGCCATGTTGTCATATGAATGCTTGGCAGCTATCACGCAGGCTGACATCCCAGCTGCCGCAGTCAATTTATTGTTACTGCTACTGCTTAGGAACACAGGGGCATAGACGCCGCGTGGAAGGATTAGCAGCTTCACACTTTGGCTGCTTCTGATTGACAAGACATGTCTGGAAAGAGCCTAGTGATGCGTCTACCACGTAGTTGGGAACATCATTGCCCAGCTCAACTGCACAGCCTTGCTCACATGGGAAATGCTTGGAGAGCTCCTCGCAGCTGTTGATGAACCAGAACTCATGCGAGTTGCATTCCATCTCCTGATTTCTGCAAGAGAATGTCACTGTTACATTCACAATTCCAGCAGACATGCCATGACATGCTTGGAATTTGTAGAGTGCAGCTGTGTCTCAAGAAGTGCAACTCACATTGACTTAGATCATGCTGGAAAGCATACATCATGTATGATGACTGGCCAATGCAATCGCCATAATGAATTAAGCATCCAGCAGCCCATCCTCATTCCATTCTCATGGTTTTGGCACCATGTGTTTGACACCATCTGGGCACGCCCTTGCTGATGCCATAGAGAACCACACAACAGCACTCACGTACGCAGAAGCTGCACCAGGGCGTACCGGCATGCAGCATAGCATGACTCATGCTGGGCAGCTGGCAAAGCCCTGAGTCCCTTCCTGGGCTTCATGCTATGCTGCTCAGGCAGCAAGGGACAGAATCGCTGGTCTGCCAGCAGCAACATGGCACCCTTCACAGGCAGCTTGGTCACAAAGTGATGGTGGCCTCGTGGAAATGGCCAAATGCCCAGCTTGCGGGCTGTTCTGGGGTACGACTCTGCCGTGTACAAGGCTAGATACACCTGCATAGCAGTGAACAACCTGCATCAGACCTTCCCAGCAGCAGCTTCGCAGGCTGGTAGCGCCACAGCATTTGGGATGTCAACGTGCCATGTGAGAAAAGGCCAGATGCGCAGGCTAGCAGATAGGGGGGTTGGTGAGTTTGCTGTGTACAAGGGTACTTTTGTTGTGTACAAGGCTAAAGAGCATGCATGCTGTGAAAGCAGTCAGAAGCAAACAGTTGACAGGATCTCATGCAGGGCTCAAGCAGCATGCCACCTGCATGTGACAGAAGATCCAGCCTGAGCTGATTCGGTGTGTAGACGCTTAGCTGCTGGCTATGTATGCCACAATTCAGCAACAGATGACACAAAGCTAACTTGAGTGTGAGCATGCAGTTAGTCACCGGCAGCTGTGCCCAAAGCTGCGATTGTCCAGAGAGACTTTGGTTTGATGCAAACATATTCCAAATGATTGCCTTTTGTGTAGTCGAGTGTAGGTTCAGTGTCAAGACCTCTGCAGCAATGAGATGATTGCCTGATGTTTGGCGTAGCAGATGATGTGACCGTTGATAGTGGAGAGCCTGTACTCCATTCTAGTCAGGCAATGGTCTAAAGCAAGGCAAGGAATGTGAATTCATGCACAGACATGGACAGATAGGCTCCATACGCCCCGCTACAAACCCCTGATGCCTACAAGCAAGATGAAACCTCAGTGTGAAGCCACATGAGTATGCACGTGCCCTGGAACAGTCCCCTGGTGCGTATGTGCCAAGAAGAAGCTCAAAATGTGCATTTGTATGCTGAGAACAAGTTGACAATGTGCAGTCATATGACTGTGTGTGTGCACAGATAGGCTGACCTTGCCCTGGGACAGACTCCTGGTGCCGATGGGCAGGCTCATCAGTTCTGCATCTTGTGACAGAGCCACTAACTGCTGCTCGTACTCAGCCTCCAGCAGATAGGACAAGTCTCCATAATCCGTGATCTGTATGACTCAAAACAGTCAGCATGTACAATAGCATTATGCTTGTGAGATGGCATATGAAGATGGTGCATGTTGAAACAAAACAGGGACACTGCATACTGACACGTCCGACATTGATTGCTGTAATGCCAGCCATCTCTGTCGGTGAAGGGTTGAGTTGAGGTTGCAAAGAATATACTGCAAGTATGAAGGTACACTGGTCATGTGCAACAAAGGCTGAGTGATATACCAGCTCTTGATTGAAGCTCATCTGGGTCAGGTACTGCTTGAAGACTTGGCTGTTCATGTTAACGCCCTTCTCCCCAATATTGTAGTTCCTGTTGACCTCGGGATACACACACTCTCGCCCTGCGCACAAAGCCCAACACTGAGCCACAGCAGCATTTGCAAAGCCCTGCAGAGCCTCATCAACTCAATGCAGATAGCATGTTGCCATTGTGGACAGGACCACAGACAGAACAGGGCTTTGATGAAGGCACTTTCTTGTGTGCGCACCTGCCTCAAGGAAAGCACACTTGGGCCTGTTGTAGTCAGCAGGTCTCTATAGCGCTTGTTTTGCTCACACCCTTACCATGTATAGGACACTTACATCTTTCGACCAAAGAAATAGTTGCAGTACCCCAAAAAGGTATGATCTGTATTCCTATGATTCCATCATCAGCGTGATGCAAAAAGCATAATGTGGGGGCTGTGTGTTGTGCTGATCAGGACGATGCACCTTTGGCAGTAGTGTTGAGGCGCATCCAGTGGTCCCAGCTCTGCTTGGGCCAGTGGGGCCCAACCTCCAGCCACAGCTCACGCCGCATCATCCACCCCAGCCCGGGGAAATATGACGTTCGCATCTGCACCGCATCCAGCCACAGTCAGCCATAAGCCTGTTCACTCATGCACCTCAATATCATTGATGCCTTCACTCATTTCTTTGTATTTGTCTACTCACACATTCCCTTGATACGGCTGTTCAAGGGTCAGCAAGGACCGCTTGATCAAGCTGCAGTTGCACCACTAAAACGTGTCACAAAGATGTTGTGACAAATGATGCAACAGGGGCACTACTATGAAGGCAGCCTACTGTGCTTGGATGGGGAGCAGGACCGCTTTGAATAGCACTGCTACTGTTATAGCCTTATGCTGTCGGCTGGGCACGAATGGTGAAAGGGGAAGGGGGAGTGTTCAAATGAGTCAAAACACTGGCAGCACAGACATGGCTGGGCCAGCTGCCATTCATCAGGACTTGTGCTTGTGCAGATGCATGCATCATGCACAGAATGTCCCAATGCGTCCTCAAGCTTGACAGGTAACGGCATTGGCAGGTGCATGCTGCTAAATTTTGGTCCTGTAAGCCTGGTTGCCGCATGGCAGACAGGTCTTGGTGCTGAGACTTGCTATGCTGTCTGTCAAGCAATGCCTGTGACTTTATCATCAAAGTGAAATTATTGGCGATCTTGTCTTGTCAGTAACACACCATATGCGACATGTCTAAAGAAGCTCAATGCACAACATGCACAATGCACATGTACACGACGCACAAGAAGATGGGTGGATCTTGCAAGGGGAAATACCATGCGCATGGGGTCCCAGTCGAAGGTCTTCAGGCCATTGTCATTCCAGGTGGAAATGCACCAAAGGCTGGGGTCTTGCTCCAGCAGCACTGCAGTGGCGGCAAAGAAATGCAGGAAGTCTGGGCTGAACAGCATGTCGTCCTCCACAATGATGACATGGCTGTGGCCCTTCTGCAGGAAGGCTTGGTCCAGAGCCCATTTGTAGTGCTGGGACAGCCAAGCGTGCCCTGGCTGCAAGGCAGAACAACCTGCAGGCTCTGCTGGAGACCATAGGCTGCAGTATGTGCTTTGCATTTAAGAGGGTGTAGTCACACAGCTGAAGGCACGTGTGCCCAGAAAGAGCCGTTCTCATATTGTTTGTGCATCGCTGGACCTAGACCTTGACAAATTGCTGGCAGACACAAATCGTGCTAAAGCTGTCGATGGGTCTGCGTTAACAATGGGTCATTCCCACGACAGGGTTTCATCCCCTCAGTCACCTGGCACATGACAATGAGTGTTTGCACGCTTGCCTGATCAGGACCCAGCTGGGGCAGCCTCTCGCGCTGCCAATGTTCAAAGCTCCTCGTTTTGGGTGGTGCAAGCAGCCCCTCTTCAAACTTACGAACAACATCCTTCACAGCCATATCTTGACCATCTTGGGAAATGTAGACTGTCACCTTGTCTAGCCCAGACAGCTCTGCTAAGCTGGACAGTGTCTTCTCCAGGTACTTGGTCCTGTGATGCATCGTGCGCGCTGGAACTTCAAGTTTTCGCAAGCTTGATCATGGGATAAAATCTGGGGCTACTGAGCATGCTGTTGTGGTCAGCAGCAAAAGGTGCTTGCTGCGTGCTGCCAGCAGTGCAGCAAGCAAGAGTAAGCGCTCGTGATGCATCATCAATCAATGTTTTACCAATGAACTCAGTGCTGAACACAGACATCACCTTGACAAAAGCAAGCAGCATATCTTATGAGCTGCTCAACCCTCAACAAACAGAAAGGAGTTTTATTGCCTGTTGTAGCAGAACAGCACCACCGCAGCATTGGACAGCTCCTCGCCACTGCCGTCCCCTGCGATTCGCTTCAGGGCTGTCTGGCCAGTGGCGCGATGGGGAACCAGTCCGGTGCTGAGGGAGACATTGACTGGCTCAGGAAAGGCCTTGCGGAAGGACTTATGCAGTTCCCCCAGGTCTAATGGAGGGCTTTGCGATCTGGCATAGAAACTGTTTAGGTCAGTCCTGGTGAAAGCTGAGCGGCGAGCTGGACTGTCCATCTGCTCGCTGGCTGTGTAGTATCTCCATTCCAGCAGTCCAGCAATGATAAACATGACAGCATTGAACAATAGCAACACTTTCAACTGTGTGTTCATTGGAACTATGCACGAAAGCCTGCTTTTGCTTGTTGCTGATAAGACTCATCCAGTCACAAGCCTCTGTGCACTAAGGAGCTGGGCACATGGCTGTGGAGGCCACTGTTGACATTTGCTTGCGAGTAGACATTTGAGAACGGCCTCTTGGGGGCTGCGTCTGAGGGCAGATAGATATGTTGTATGCTGGTATGGCTCAGCAGAGAAGCCTGCACTCCCTCGTGGGCACGCACGGAATTGATAGGATAGCGCTGCAGCTACATCTGCTGATGAGACTGATCAAGCGAATACTTCATGTAGGTAACGCGACGTTGATCTTCGATTTCTGGTGTTGGATGGTGATCAGACCTGATGGTACGACAATATGCTGGTCGTCCTCCGCACGCCAGGTTCTCACACAGAGGAGCTGTATTTAGGTCTTTGCTTGTCTCTCTGACGCGGTGATCGAGTCACATACGCAAGCCATTCACTGCACATTGCCTGGACACAGATTACAAATTTTGTTTTGCAACATGGCCAGCTGGGCAAGCGCTGGGCGAGTGCATGCAATCTTGCGTTCAGGCAGCCTCTGTTCTGCTTCAACAAGCGCTCGTCGGGGTAGATATCAATCTGCCATCCTTCTGCATGTACTGTGGTACTTTTCTCGAAGTTATGCGCGTCTCGTCCACAGAAACTCTTGATCGCAAAAGCGTGGACGTGCAGCCTGTCCACCTCAGGAGCGTGTGTGCTGCTCATTTGCAGTGACAAAATTGCATCATCACCCGGAGTCATGTATTAAGTCCCAGCTGCCACAACCGAGACCCAAAGCTGATGGCCTCCTACAAGTGGCTGCAGTGTAGTCTCCCTAGATATCTAAGACCTGGAGCACACAAACTTGAGCTGAAGTGTCACAATATGGTACTGCTGACACTGCGACTTTTTTGCTGACTGGCGTCTGCATTTCGGCTGAAATTGCAAACTTGCCTCAGGGCATGTTTCAGCTGGTGTTCACCCACAGCGTGCATGGCAAGGAAAATTACCTAGTTTCATCAGGTCTGTTGGGCGAGATCAAGATCTGGACTGTTTGCCCAATCAAGGGCCTGGAGTGCATATGGCAGGTGCGACGCATGATTCCAGAATTGCAGTTTGTCATATTGTCATGACTTGTCACTTCTTGCAGTCTGGCCCCTCATCAGACCGTTTACAGTCTGCCTGTCTTCAACTTACAAGCCTCCAGCATGACAGCATTCTAGCTGTTGCAGACAGCAGGTCTATCCACTTGCAAACAGTCAGCCAGATGCTTCACCCAGCAGGTATATCGCCTGGTGTGCCTTATCAATTCCAAAACGTCAGTGTGTGGCAGCATTCAAGGCCCTTCATTGCCTAAACTACAGCCTTTTTGGTGACAAACATGCCCAGCTCCACACTTTGCTCTGACTTGCACATCCTGACTTCACGTTCAATAGTGTGCATGCAACCACTCAGCAAAAGGTAACCTTGCAGAGGGGCGCATGTACTCAGTGCGCAATCCCTGGGAAGACCCTCTGTCTTTAGCTTGGGACCCAAGCGGATCCTTCCTGGCAGTATGCTCAGCCTTAGGGCGCCTCAGGTCAGCAAGTAATCTGTGCTGCTATCACACACATCTTGGCTGGCCGCATGCATCAGCATGCATAACAGAACTTACACATACATGGTCCAGTGGTCATGCATTGGACATGTCAACCACATACATGTCAGGCATACCTTCATGGCTTTTCCTGGCAGTCAAGTAACATGACAAGATAAGCAGATGTGTACCTGTACCCCATGGCATAAATGGTTAAAGGCACTTGATGCACAGCAGTGGCCAACCATCACTGCTGGCTCAGAACTTTGTGGAATTTCACCATATGCTGGCCTTGCACGGCCTTATACTAAATTATTGAAGCATTTAACCCCAGGAGAGCTGTCACAGGCTGTATCATGATGAGGGAAGGCACTGCACTCTTCTTGAATGGGCAGAGCACATCCACAAGGCTGTCTTCATGCCTGGGGACCCATCAATGATGTACTGCACCACAAGTCGAGGTGTGACTTTGCTCAACCTGAGGGCTCTCCCTGAGTGCGCGGCCTTTTGCCAAGCAAGCAAACAGAAGCTGAGACCTACTACAGCTGCATGCAAAGGTAATGCTGTGTGCAAGCAATCAACCCCCAGACGCAACCACAGGCCACTCTCCTGATTTATGTGTTGCTCCATCACCGGGATGACTTGTCTGTGCAGAATCTGGACATGAGGCACCATTGCTGTGTGACCCAGGATGTGTGAGGCCGACTTGGTGTGAAGACTTAATAGCCAGGTAGTCTGTCAATGTCGTCACTGCATGCATGGCAGTGGGTCAGCTTGCATGCAGCTTGGGAGATACTTGAGCCAAATTTGCAAGCTGAATATGATTAGATTTTGATGCATGCTGCCTGCTGTCTGCCAGATCTGTACTGCTCTCAGCACATGATTTGCTCATGTCAGTGTTGCAGTTCTTGGCTGCCTCCAGTTGCTCCAACCCCTTCTGTACCACGGGCAAGAACAACATCATGCTCTGGTGCATCTGATGGCAGCAACATGCAGCCGCCAGGGTCATCAGCTAGCAGCGCCAGGCCTCAGACTGATGCACCTGTCAGCACACTCAACAGACATCCAGAATTTTGCCACAAAGCTCCTTCACCAGACAGCACAGATCCCTCGCTGCACTCTGACAGCCGTGACGGTCAGCCTATGGCATGCTCATTGTCATCATGTGCTGCCGAGGTACCAGTGTCTCACCCACCTCGTGACCCAGCAATTCCCCTGGGGTCTCCTAGGGCTTCAGACAACCAGCAGCACTGCCACGGCAAGTCAGCTATGCCACTGCAAGACATCCAACTTACCTATAGCAGGCGCAAGAGGCAGAGGACAACAGGCAATTGCAGTGGGTCGGATGCAAAGCAGAAGCAGACGGCAGACTATGCTTGGTTGCAAGGAGCGGATGAGACCCCCCCAGCAGCACCACACCATCAGGGCAGCCAAGCCAACATGAGCAGCACACTGTGGTGCAACCAGGAGGCTGGGCAGATGACAGCAGTTGAACCCTGTAGCAGCAGGGCAGAAGGTCCTGACAATACTGATGGCACTCTCATCTGGCAAGTGCCAGAGTCTGTATGATATGCAGTCCAAAAGACATTGCATGGCATATTATCAAGACATCTGATGCGCCCGTTTATTTGGTCAGGCTGCCATTCGTAGCTGAAGTTAGTCATGGCATCGTATTAAATGTGAAGCGGTCCTGTGTGCGAAGCGTGGAGGGTTGCATGTAAGCTTCACTGTCTACTGCATGCATCTATTGTCCTTGAATTGCTTTGACCTTCACAGTGCAAAAAATCAAAGCCAACATCTTACTGAGCATGCTGCAGGTATGCAGCTGAAACAGCTGGCACTGGTTGCTTCAACCCAAAGACTGGGCGCTATCATTATGCCTTCAGCGGGCATACAAAGTCAGTCATGCAAGTGCTGCCCTTGCAAAACGGCTTGCATATATTGACAAGCAGCCTTGATGGGACGCACAAGCTTTGGACAGTGGAAGGAAGTGGATTATGCACCTTCACAGCGCCATCAGGAGATGAAAGGATCGCTGCAGCTTGCCTGTCAAAGTGCGAGAGCTTTGTCATTGCAGGCCATTGCAGCAGGTGAAGTCTTGTCTGCACCATGCGTATTTGGCACGGACTTCTGCTGATTGCAGCAATTCAGGCTTTCAATTACCACAACAGTGCCATGCTAGCTCATGACAGAGCCATGACACAAATACTTTGTGCACAATGGAGCAATGACGATTAGTCTTTCCCACAATCAATGGCTACTTACTGACCCCTAGTGGATGTTTCTGTTGCAGCATCTATGTGTGGGAC
>JAABUO010005702.1_pt1 | contig 14426 bp, 19 predicted proteins | sample 5559291 | NCBI WGS metagenome assembly JAABUO01 (sample SAMN10711878, study PRJNA513372) | rock metagenome | isolation source: Antarctica rocks | place: Antarctica: Victoria Land, Finger Mt sud | reverse complement strand
GCCAGGTTGGAACATATTGCAACCAAAAGCACGCACAATTCAAGAATCTACCGCATCCGCCGGTGCATACATCGCGATTTGTCAGACGGCAGAAGGTGCGCATCAGCATTTTGAACTACTGTGGTCAACTGTGATTGCTCCTTCGATTGCAGCAAAAGCAGTGTACCCATCATATTGCAGGTGTTTTGGTTGATGCTGATTTTCTATGGAGCCCCAGCGAGGCTGCCAGCATATGACACCACCCCCAGTGCGTGCCCCACCTACACCCTAGTCAACATGACAAGGGCACCCCCCTTCAGCCTCCAGACAAACATCCCCGTGCCTGACCCAAGTGGGGTAGACCTGTGCTGTGTGCCTGGCAGCCTTGAAGATCCCTGCTTGGTTCAAGATGGCGGTGTCTACCTGGAAGGTAGAGTCTCTGAGCTCTGCACGTCCACTGCAAATGTCTACTGCACAAGTGGAATGTGTACATGGTAGTTGTGCTGACCCTTGCTTTGTTCAAAGGCGATGACGTCTACTCACATGGCGAGTCATCATGTCCCTGCTTGTGTGTTGAGATTGCGCCACTGATCACATAGATCTGACAACTTATGCGTGAAGAAGAGTTGAGAAAGAGCACAGCACAGTACAGATGTACAGAGCAGCGCGTGCTGTTGCAGACCACTGTCCTATGCAGGACCTTACTGTTTGTTTCAACACAAGCATGGCCAGCCGGCACTATCAGACCATGGTTTGCTGAAGCTGCTCATCTCGTTTTTGGCGAGGTTGGCAATATTTGTGAAAGGCTTCCAAAATGTCAGAAACCAAGCAATCTGAATTTCCCGTCTATTTCTCAATGACATGCGTTTCTAAGACTTTTAAAAAGACAGTCGTTACTTATGTTGTTTTGCAGGTGAAACACCACTTTGTAGTGTCAACGAGGATGGGGAGTGCAGCATAGGTGCCCCACAGAGCAGTGAGTACTGTGGTGGGCACGACAACAGCACTGACTGCCCACGCTTTCAGGACTTCGAGGCTTTGTACATGAGGGGAGAGCAGCAGCTGGAACAGCGCAAGGCGGATGCCACTGCTGCCACCAACTCGCTTGTCTTCAATGCCTTCATCTGGCTCCAGGTCTGCCCTTCATGTTGCCCTTCTTGCTGCCCTTCATGTTGCCCTTCATCTGGCTTCAGGTCTGCCCTTCGTGTTGCCCAGTCATTGGTGATGCCTCTTGTGTGTCTGCCCATTGGATGCGTTGTGTCTGCCCTTCATGTTGCCCATTGATTGGTGTTGGCTTCTATTTGTCTGCCCATTAGATGCCTTGTGTCTGCCCCTTGATTGCGCTTCTCTTGCCAGTCACTTCTGCTTGATGTCATTTTGCACTTTGTTTGCACCTAGTTTGCTCCTTGTTTGCCCCTACCTGTGCCTTTTGTTCATTGGCTTTCATAGCACTAGCTTGTGCTGTTTGTGTGCCAGCTGGAACAGTGAGCAGTGCAGCAGTGCAGCTGGCATATGCAACATGCCACAGCCAATTCAATATGCACATATATTTCAAGCAGATGTTGATTGGTTTGTATCATTGTACGCACACATCACAGATAAGTGAGAGTGCTATTGTCAATGCTGTTGTTCTGAATGCTGTACTTGTCCTTGCAGATCTTCAACATGCTAAATGCCCGCAAAATTAAGCATGAGTTCAATATCTTTGCTGGACTTTGGAGAAGCCGAGCCTTCCTATACGTCTTCACCATCATAGTCGGCCTCCAGGTCATCATCATGCTGACACCAGTCGCATCCTTCTTCTCTGTGACTAAACAAGCAGGCAGCGAATGGTTGTTTGCTCTGGTGATTGGTTTTGGGTCTCTGCTGGTGTCTGTTGCCACAAAGGCTGTCGTCCGCTCCTTGGTATGTGGTGGCTGGTGCCCTCCAAAGATAAAGTTCGCTCAGGGTGGGTCATTTCATGAAGAGCAGTCTGGCGAGACAGAGATGACCACCGGTAACAGAGGCTCACCTAGTTCACGTCACCAGGCACACTCGTTCTCCAAGCACTATAGCTCTGTTCCCAACCAAGATATGGACCAGCAGCACCAGAGCAATGAAGACAGCCCTCATGAACCGGCTGATTTGGAAAAAGCTTTCAGTGGCAGCAGCTGACGTGACCGCGTGACTGTAGCTAGTTTTTTGTTTTGAACTGGCGTTGCCGGGTATTTTGCCTGTTTGCCAGCATTGTGCAGATGTGATTGAAGCAGACCTCAACAGTCCTTGAGGTAGTCTATGACGTCACACTGCCAGGTCGTTCCGGGTATTGCGCAGCTCGCCCATGAAGCGTGTAGCAGGTTGTACCGCTGAAAGCAAAGCTGCTTGCTGATGGCGTAGCTGCAGCTAGACTGACATCTGGGGGCGTCTGTTGCAGTCGATGGTTGGTTCAGCTGTTTATTACATGGGTGCACCTTGCCCCTCTCCCCCCCCCTTTTTTGCAACTGAGTATGCTATATAAAGTATGCTATGTAATTGTAAGTAGCTGAGAGTGGACAAGTCTGCAACCTATGCACAATTCAGGTTCCAGACTCTGCTGAATTGAACTTATAACTAATGGGACCAGCTGACTGTGCAGGACTATTCAACTAGACCTGGAGGCAATGATGGGATTTGTTTGTTGTAACATCTTCTCTCACCGCTTTCCCCCCAGTGCCTAATTTGGCTGCTTGGTAAACAGGGGATGGAGTGGCAATGCCGCACCTTGACCAGGTTTGGCCTCTGCACTGCGCTTGAGGAACGTCAACAGTTGTCTGTGACATCATCTGACAAAAATTGACACAATGTGTTATGATCTAGCTAGCAGCGGCAGCCCATCTGATGAAATTCAATACCTCGTGATTTACACTAAAGTTGCTGGCCTTCTTACAGAATACACACTGTTCATGCAGTTCCAAAAGATACACCGTTGCTGCAGACACTGCTGGGGTAAACAAGGCAATGTTGAGACATGGCAGAGCATGGATCTGTCGTCTATCCTAGAACACTAAAGCAAAACAAATACAAAAGTACTGCCAGATCAACAAAATAATGACAGCAAACGCAAAGTACCAGAGTCAGGGTACAAGTATGCAAGCAGGATAAACGCACTCCTGATGTGTGCACTGAACCAGTGGCATGGCAAAAAATAATTGCATCCTAGCCACTCAAGAACGTCAGTGTGCATAGCAAGTGTCAAGCTGTCATGCATTTCTGTGACCCTCACAGACAGCAGGTGCACTGGACACTGCAGGATGTGATGTGCCAACAGGCACACCAGAAAGCACCAAAGAAGCTGGCAAGGCCATCACAGGCATCTGCTGTGTCAAGCTTTCACCAGTCCTGCTGTCCATCAACTGATCACCTAGTGCTGCTAAGCCAGGCTGAGATATGCCAGCTAGATTTGCAGCACTGATTTGCACAGCCAAGGGGGCCAGACTTGCAAGAGCTGCTTGTGGTCCAAGGCTGGGTGTCGGCGCCTGCAAGAACCTGACGCCTGTTGGCAGACTGGCTGCTGCGCTAACTCGCGGTTGCTGCCACAGCTGTGTTGCTTCAGGCGGCTGCTGATGCGGCTGCTGCAGCACCTGCTGTCTCTGCTGCTGCTGCTGCAACTGCGGTCTCTGCTGCTGCAGCTGCAAAGCACCAAACGGCAGCTGCTGACTTGTACCAGGCGTGCTTGTGGGTTGTGGATGTTGGGTCGGCATCCCATGGGAGGTGATTCCGGGTTTTGGCTGTGCAGAAGCAGCCTGCAAAGGGCGGGCCTGCTGTAGCTGCTGCTGATGCTGCTGCTGCTGCTGCTGCTGCTGCTGCTGCTGCTGCTGCTGCTGCTGCTGCTGCTGCTGCTGCTGCTGCTGCTGATGCTGCTGCTGCTGTTGAGAGATAGCATGCTGTTGATGTTGCTGAGAGATGGCATGCTGGGGCACAGCTTTGGGAACCTGTAACAGCTTCAGCAGGGCTTCATTTGCCGCCTGCAAGCAAAGCAGGGTTTGAAAAGTGGGTGATACTGGTGCTTGATGAAAAACTACGTCAGCAGGAGAAGACTGCAGGAGTGTTAGCAGGACAGTTGGGAGCACAAGTCCTCTGCTGTGAGGTCTACCCTGGCTCACATTGCTTGCAAGAATTGACTTGGTACATGGTCAGCTCTTGCTTGCAATGCACAGCATGCTGCTCACTGACAGGGCAAAAGATGGCAATGCCCACCCAGCTTGCTGCTGTGCCAGGAATTCAGAAATGCAGATCTGTGCTTGTATGACCGTGTGAAGCTTATTACCAAACACGAGGCATGCCATGTCCATGCCCTGATCATGGTGTTCAAGGTATACAGAAGTCATCTCATACACACAGCATTTCACACTACATACCCAACCCATGCACATGGCTCTGAAGCCATGCAGGTCAGAGGAATTGCATACCTGCACCCCGTCCCTCTTGGCAAACTCTGCAACGGTGGTGATGTGGCGCAATATGGGTTTGGCATAGCTGCCACAGCCTTTGGTGGCTGCTGTCAGGATGTCAACGGCCTCCTGCAGACCCACCTCCACTGCTTCACTGCCCCCCTCTTCTGCTGCGACACACACAGTGCATCCAGTCAATTTTGCCACTTCATTCTAACAACTCATGAGTGCCTTTCAAGGGCTGCAGCTAACGCCAGCTTGCTGCGGCATCTGCATTGAAACTCACGAGGACTGCAATGCAAAAATTGCACGAAAACTGCTGAAATGCCTTGTCGACAGGACCACGCTGCCAAAGTGCAAAAGTTTGCACAGCATCAAACAGCTTTCTGGTGTGTTGTAGTGCAGCTAACAAGGGAAAGGTGCTGGCTGTTGTTCCCAGACGCGAGCCTTGACGCGCGGAGCGTGGACCCACGGCTGAGTTGTGAAGCCTGTCTGTGCCGTGTTGAGCTTGTATGAAATGGGAACGGTACTTGCTTGAGGGTAATCACAAGGGGAAAAGACACTGCTTTTGGGGAACCAAAGAAGAAAAGGCACTGCTTGGGCGCAATCAAATGAGTAAAGGCACCGCTTGGGCGCAATCAAATGAGTAAAGGCACTGCTTGAATATAATGTGCCACATTTCACAGCAGGTTTGCAACCCCCACCTTGAGTGAGTGACCCATTGCCTTTGCTCAAGACTGGGTCTGCAAGGCCAGTAAGCCCTGTAACCAGCCCTGCACTGGACCCCGTAGTCACCCCAGCATCCTGATTGGTGCCATCTGGCAACAGCGCCTCTATGGAGTCTATGAGGGCTTCTGGATCAGCTGTGGCTAGCTGCTCCAAGTCCTTCACCGCTTTCTCAGCACCAGACACCACCGACGGTATTGCAAAGGGTCCAGAAACTCCTGACATAAGCCACCGGCTCAGCGACAAGCCATGCACTCATGTGTCCATGTGAAGGTGTGTAGGTATTGTGATGATCCAGGGTGCTGTGCTGTACAGCTGCACAGATACGATGCCCTGGCCAAATGATCAACAACATGCAGTCCGTGAAATGATGAGCAACAGGCTGTAAGCTAGTATGCTTGATGTGTACAAAGAAGGCCTGCACATACAATTGTACAGACAGACACTCCAGGAGATAGGGTGCTGATGTGTACATGGACGGCCTGCATATCAGTATTACAGACAGACAGTCCAGGAGAGAGAGTCTCACAGCCAAACAGTAACACACAACAGCGTTAGACCTACCTGATGAAGAAGCATGAGTGGAGAAGATGCCTGGCCTTTGTGGGTTCTGCGAGGGCCCTGGAAAAGCCCTTGCAACAGGCACCGCAGCTGCAGCTGCAGGTGCGGTCAAAGCTGTAGCAGCAGCACCAGATAGCAAGGGTGTGGTAAGGATGTTTCCACTCTGAGATGACAAAAGCGGTGACTGAGACTGTGACTGAGACTGAAGCTGGGGCTGAAGCTGTGAGGGAAGCTGAGATTGTGACTGTTGAATTACAGGTAGCTGGGTGGGTGCAGCAGGAGCTGGGGTCACAGCAGGAGCAGCAGGGGTGATGGAGGGGGACTGGGAGGGTGAAGGGGGCTTGCTAGCTGCGGCAGCTTGGGTCTCTGCTGCTGCAGCTGCAGTAGCCTGACTGAATGCATGTCTCAGCTCCTGATGTAACACACAGACGGATCAGGGCCAGGATCTCAAAGTCAGTGCGGTGTAACACCGCAAACGCACTGCTGCAATGGGTTTGCATAGAGAGGCAGAGTCTAAACGATTGCACGCTTTGGCACACGGATCCAATTATTGTGCTGTCATCTTGAATGGCTGTTGTAGATGATTTGCCATACATACTTGTGAAGACCTCATGCTTCACAGGGACAGAGCAAGTCCGCAATGTATGACCTGTTACAGAGGTCTAAACGAAGCCATGTCCTTGATTTGGCAGTTATGCCTGTAGCATTACATGAGCTTTGACTTGGGCTGGCAAGCAGACAGCAGGGCAAGGCCATGTCTAACCCCTTAGCCCTTCCATGCCCTTACCCTTTACCGTCCATGCTCTACCTTTCATGCCCTTACCCTTTACCTTCATGCTCTCACCCTTTACCTTCCATGCTCAAACTTAAACCAGCACGCTACATGACAGCATCTGTGTGATGAGAGGCGCAGCTGACTACCTCTCTGTCAATCAGTCCAGTCCAAGCACAGAACAACATGCACAGTAACATGGTCTCGATTCAAAGAGGGTGACCTTAGCCAATGCCAGCTGACCTTGGGTTGCAGGGCAGCACTGCCTTGAACCAGGTCAACCAGCCTGAGCTTCAGACGCAACACATCCAGACTGGCCTTGTGAACCAGCTGGACGCTGCGCCCACGGCCTGGCACAGCTGTGGTGTCGGCGGCTGCTGCTGCAGCCACAGCTGCAGCAAACTGACCCGGCAGCAGCGAAGCAAGCGGCCCCATTTGTCTGCTAGAAGCTGCCGCTGAAGCTGCCATGGGAAGTGATAACACCGTGTTGCTTGGGGCTGACGCATGGCTCACATTGCCTGGTGATGGGAGATTTGCTGATGCAGTCTGATCGCCTGATGACCCTATGGTGGCAGTAGAAACAGCAGGCTGGCTGCTCGGCGTGCTTTGTGTCTGAGCACCAGCTTGTGCACTGGTCAGCTGTGGCGCCACAGGAGCAGGTGCTACCGCTGGCAGCACTGCAGCAGGTTGCCAAACAGCAGTGGCTCCAACAGCAGGCTGGACAGCGACACTGCTTGATGCGGGCTGTAGCATGGAGTTGCTTGGCTGTCCAGCCAGAGCAGAGGCAATCTGCAGTGAGGCAGTGGGTGGGTGCTGCATATGGGCAAGTACAGCTGATGGCTGAGGAGCAGCGGTGGCAGATGGGTGAGAGGGCACAGTGGCAGCAGCTGTGAGAGGTGGCCCAACAGTGGCAGTAAGACTGGGAGCTGTGGCAGCAGCCGGAGCAGAAGGTCTGGCAGCAGCTGGTGTGGCAGCGGGGGGTAGGCGGTGGAAGATTTGGGGGGCTAGGGCAGCCTGCCTGGCCCTGACAAGCATCAGGAAGCGAGCCCGGCAGTCGCTGGCAGACCTCTTCTTTGCCTGCATGGCAAACTTGTCTGTGTTCCAAAACTGTTTACGCTGCACAAGAGAGCATGGGACACTACAGCGGACGGCGTAGAAGCTGTGTGCAGTGAAATGGACCATCATAATGCTGATGACAAGACAGGAGATGCACTGCTGGCGTACCACCTAATGTAGTTTGAGCAGGCTATCCTGCACAGTGTGGGGAATGATACCAGTGCACTCTGCATCCTGTTTGCAAGCTGTACCTGTTGTGCTGCTGTGGTGACAGCCGCAGCTGTGGTGGCGGTGCCCCCAGCGGCCATGACGTCAGATGCAAGCTGCCAAACATCTTCGCCCACTGCAGCGGTCCTGCTACCCCCTGCGCCCTGGCCAGGCCCAACACCAGCAGAACCAGCCCGAGCAGCTGGGGCAATTGCCCTGGCAGCCTGTGGCGCAGCTGCTGTTCCTGAGACCTGCCGCTGCTGATTGACAGAGGCAGGTGTATTGGATGCAGCCGCTGAGGGCTGAGCAGGAAGCAAGGTTGGTGCTAGCAGTACATTGCTGGTGCCTGGTGTCGGTCTAGGCGCTGCAGTGATGCCTTGTAGCGCTACAGACGTGGTGGCTAGCAGTGGGACAATTCCAGGCTGTGGCAATTGACCACCCAGACCAGCAGATGTGCTTGGCAGCTGTGGTGCAGCAACACCGGGCAGTTGCACACCAGCTGTTCCATTTGGCAGCTGAGAGAGAGCTGCTGCGGACATGCTGGGGATTACTGAAGCAGTGGCTGATTGATGTGCAGCAGTCGCCGCAGCACTGGTAAGCTGAGGGCCAGTGGTGGCCACAGCCGAAGCTCCTGGTGGCATTTGTCGAGTGCTGGCTTGAGGCACAGCGAGCACGGGCTGGGATACGCCTAGAGACACATTGCCTGTAACCGCTTGGCCAGTGCCACTGCTGGTAGCTGCCATGGTGGCAACAGCAGCGGCGTGAGCAGTGACCACAGCTGGAGCGCTTGTAATCTGTGCTGATACAGGCGCTACAGCTGCTGTGGCAGGTGACGAGGCAGCTGTGGAAGTGGGGTGGGCAGGTGGTTGATAAGCTGGTGGTAGCGGCTGTCCAATCAAGGCTGTCAGAGAACTCACACTGCTAGCCTGCTGGCCAGCTGCCCTAGGGGCATTGTTGATGCCACTGCCAGCACCAAAAGCTTGAGCCGTGGCTGTGGTCATGTAGGACGGCGGCCTGGCAGTCTGAGCAGCGGCCATGGGCTGGGGCCGTTGAGACGTTGCCCCTGCGGGCTGTAGCGGGTTGGAGTTGAAGGTAGGTGGGAAGGGGCGGTGGGCAGTGGGGTGGCTGCCTGGGACAGCATCTAGAGGCAAGCCCAATGCAGCAGTGATAGCTGATCGCACCATTGCGCACAGCACCAAGTCTTCTGCTGCCTGCACATGCAGATGAGCTGAGGGCAAATTTCATGCTGCACAATTCAGCAGCAGTCTGGAAACTGGTCACTGCACACTTGGTCTTCGCAGCAACAGCAATAAGACAGCTACAAATGAGCCATGCTTGATCGTTGCTGCTGAGCCCATGAACTATGCACAAGATGCTACCTGCCTTAGTCAATGCAGTGCTCATTTGTACTTTGCCCAGAGCAATGTCTTGGGTGCTAACAAAAACGCATTAAATTGCTGTTGGCAAGACTTGCCATTATCACGGTTTCCGCATCATGATTTATTATCATGGTTTCATTATCATGGTTTCATTGTCATGGTTTCATTACCATAGTTTCATGATTATGGTTTGCAGTGCCGGCATTGACAGCAGTAGCCTGAACACATTTAAGGTGATTGCCATTGAGCTATACGAAAACAAGCACTTGAGTGAGTGTTCATTACATGTCCAATCAGTCAGCCTCAAGCACACAGAGTGTGTGGATGTGCACAAGAACAGGATGTCAGCAAAAGAAGCACTGACCTCCCAGGGTTGCCAGATTTGGACCGGTGCCCCTCTGGCAGTGAGAGCAGCAGGCCCATGTGAGAAAATATGACAGGGTAGTCTCCGAGCAGGTCGTGCAGCTGTCCGTGCGTTACCACCTTCTTGAACAGCTTCATCTGCAACAAGCATGACTACTGCCTGAGTGAATGAAGCCAGGAGCTGTGCTCAGATAAGCAGCGAATGGCACATAAAGGATGACAGGAGTGGGTCAACAGCAAGCCTGCTCATGCCTGCAGCTGGCATGATGATACACTGCTGGCACCATGACGCTTGTGTAATGACTGCATGTGATCAAACCGATGCTCCAAATATTTGAGTACATGTGAAGTTGCTCTGCTGATACTTGCTGAAGATGGTGCGAGTGCACCACTACTGTACCTGAAAGACATTGGCTGTATAAAACGTTCTTATTGCCAAGTTATTTCACCAAAACGTGGCTCCACAAAGGGCGTCAGTGTAAATAGGCTTTTGGACAACAGCACCAAAGCAGAGTAAGTATACGCATTGGCCTGGCGGATATCCATTACAGCCTCAAGCTTGCATGCATGCAGCAATGTAATGAAAATGTCACGCGTGCAAGCCTCATAGGTGCAAGAGCTGAAAGCACAAGAAGATGAGACCAGCCTGAGGGAGGTTGACTAGGGTCTGAGGGGCGGCCAGTCCTAGCAAATCTGGTGGGGCCGGTGGAAGTGAACTGTGTGCGTCGCCGCTTGTTTGCAACCGGTGACAGTGGGTCAGATCCTGCGGCAGAGACTTTCAAAGTCAGTTCTGTGCGGTTGGCATATCAAGTATGCTTGCGTGAGATAATGATGAGGCCGGTCATGCATGCACTGTGGCTGGCACAATGAGGGCTTCAACAGCTTCTAACTTCAGCTTGTTGACACCTGACAGCAATTTCAGGGCCTATCTAACATGACACCCAAGTGACTGTGTTGTCCTCATGTCTGTACGCGCGAGAGGCTCTCTTCTGCATAGCATGAAGCACACACCTGTGATGTACGCATATGCTCTTGACAATTGCAACTCAGGCGTCCATTATCAGACATCGACCTCATGTGTTTTGCTGCACACATTACGTAGCTGCAGGTCCACAACAGCTGCAGATGGACAAATGCACTTTGCCTGGCATCCACTCAAGTAATGCCATGCTCCTACTGACAGTGTATATGCTGAAGCTTGCATAGTGACACCTGAAGCAAATGAGGAGTCCTGGATGTAGGCAGGCTCTTGCTTGAAGCGCATGCCGCGCCCCAGAGGGCGGTCCTCATCCAGCTCACGCTTCCCAGCCCACCTGCTGCCTGCACCAGCATCTTTGCTTTGTGCATCAGTCGGTGCTGAGGCATTATTCACACACTTGCTCATACAGTCAAGCTGTTATTCAGTCAGTCACTTGCTTGATTGCAAGGCCGCCTGCTTGTCTCGGTCTCGTTCAAACATCCTACCTGAATTCCCACATCACCACTCTGCAAAACGGCACCGCAGAACTCAAAGATCAGGTCTGCTCAGACTCTGCCAGACTTGATCGTGAGACCTCAGATGCCGCTTTGCAGAGCAGTGATGGTGGACTTCAGGTGTCTCACCATGTTTGACCGGTGACATCATCTGTTCCCATTTGTTCTCACATGTGAAATACACGCACATAGTACTTCTAGAGTCGGCTGCAGTGCGCTGTGCTCACTCAGGTGAGGTAGGGCATCAGAGGCGCCTTTCCAGACCAATGCGCCTTCCTTTGTACTCTGGCACAGTGTGGGGTTGCAGAAGGCATACCTCTGTATCTAGCAACCGGGGAGTCAAACTCCTCAGAATCACTTGAGGGGCTGACGGCCCTGGAGCGCACAGGCCGGGGTGCTGCCTTGCGCTGTGGCCTGGCAGCCAGTCGCTCCTCTTCCTCTGCCCTGGCAGCTGCGGCAGCAGCTGCTTGCTCCTGCAGATCCACCAGCAAGCACTTGATGAAGATGTGAATGTTGTGCAGGAGGGAGACTTTGTGTTAGACCCTGACTGCCTCCTGCCCTTCCTGGATGCTTGAAGTTTTGAATAAGCAGAGCAGCAGGTGGTGCTATACATGGCCTGGTAGATGCATCTTTTATTTTATTTCAATTTGACTTCCGAATTCCTGCCAAATTTTGATTTCAAAATCCTGCTTTCATTGTGCCAGTGGAAGTGAATGCTGTCCATCATACAGGCACACGAAGCTGCTTTGCATATGCGACTGCAGTGATGTCTCGGCCTCTTTCGAGCAAAGGGTTTCTACCACACGTACTTGACTGCATAACATTGACCACAATGGTTGCCAAGCTCAAACATGCAGGTAGGAGCTATGACACTGTGACCGTGACCCAACAGCGATCACCCAGGTGCATCCAGGTTTGCTCAACTCAAGCTCTCAACTTTACAACACAGAGCTGTTACAGTTACTGCAGGCCTGTTGCTCTCCCTGTTACTGCAAGCCTGTTACTGCTACTGTTATTGCAGGCCTGTTACTGTTACTGTCGTTGCAGGCCTGTGCCTGTTACTGTTAGTGCAGGCCTGTTGCTATTACTGCAGGCTGCTCAGCAGCTGAGCCCCAGGTGGGAGGAGGTCTGCTCACCTCAAGCTGCTCCAGCAGCAGGCGCTGCTCTTCTTCAACCGCCCTCTGCTGTGCCAGTGCTGCCTCCACCTGTGCTTTATATGCCGCATCTGCTGCTGCTAAGTCCCACTGTGCTGCCCTCTCAGCATCACCTTCTTCATCCATATTGGCCTCCTGTGAGCAGTCGAACGAGGTGTCGTTAAAAGAACATCTCGAATTCCTCTCTAAGAAATTTTCCTCTGGGAATAGGGGTAGATACATTTCATCTTTGCATGGGAAGTGGTTATAAGTGAGAGGCATATGATGCTCAGAAGAAGAGAAGATTGGGATGATGGAAAGGAAGGAGAAAGGAGGGAGGCCATGTCTGCTGCTGCCAAAGGCCCTGTTGTGCCGCCCTTTCAGCTTCACTTTGCTTGTCTGCCTCGGCTAGTACAAGCAACAAGCAAGCACACATGCACAGCTGACAAGCAGGAAAGTGCAGAGGACAGAAAGAGGCAGGGTTGGTGAGGCTGCATTTGCCGTTGCCAAAGGTAATGATGTCACGCTTACGGTACCTTTTGATCACGCCTACTGTACTGACGCTCAAACTACAGATGCATCATGAAATGCAACACGCATTGCAGTGTTCAGAACGCAAAGACCATGCCTGCTGCTCTTGGATGCGCTCCAGCTCTGCCATGTTCCATTCCTGCTCTTGCATTTCCAGTTGCTCGGCTTCAGCAGCGGCACTCTCAGCTGCAGTCTGCCGTTGCATCTGCGCATTCACAGCAGTGTTGCTAGCTTGGAGACAGAGAGAGACATGCAACAGCTGCATGTCAGCTGCATGCGAGTTGCATGCAGCAGCAGCAGCAGCGACAGCAGCTATTTGCTTGACCTTTGCCTGCCATTGCGCTTTTACATAGCAGTTGTGCAATGTGGCTGCTTATGTGTGCCTACACTGTCCTGGATGCCATGTCATGCATGTGAGTTGACCAATACATTTTGGAAGTGACCACAGGCCGGCTTCAGTGGTGCATTGCTGTCAGCGCATCAGAATGTGTGTATGCGCCAAACATCAATGGCTGCAACGCAGACAGTCAATTCGGTACACAGATTCAAACAGGAAGTCTTCTGTAGACTGGCCTGCAACAGACAGCAGAAACATGAGTCACAGCTCTTCTTACAGAGCATCAAACAGTTTGCATGAAAGCAAGCCAGATGGTGGTCGCTTGCTCGGACTTGCCAAGAGGCTACGGCGCTTAACAAACTAAGCACCCACCATGTGAGAGGTTGTCAGTGCAGCATGCCTGACCAGCGGTGCAGCCTAGAGCCATGGCCTGATGGCCGCCTGCATTCAGCCCATCAGCATTGTTGGCAGACACACAGAATCCCACCTCTTCTAGGAAGCGAACAGCATACTTCTCCACAGGCCTCAGAGTGGTTTCCAGGTTGGTAAGGGCGTCCTGTCCTGACACCTGTCCCCCACCAGCCATCTGAGCTACATCTTCCATCATTTCATCCTCGTCAGCACCTGCCAGGGGCACTATGGCAGTGGATGGGCCGGGCTCTGAGGGAGGGCCAGGGCGGTCTGGGTCTGCTGCTGTAGATGTGTTGATGGGCATGGAAGGTTCGCGAGGTCTGCTATCTGATGGCTCCCTGTGAAACACGAGGCTTCAGGTGAAAGATATGGCTTCAGCTATTAGGCATGGGCGTACCTGTAAGCTTCAGGAAAGCACAAGGGTGCAGCTGCCATGCGCTTACATGCGTGCAAAACAGCAAGAGGTGCCGAGCTACGCATTTTTCGATTGCTGACTGGGCAGAGGATGATGCGGAGAAAGAGGGGGGGGGGGTGGCCTCATTGAATAAGACATGTGGAAGTTTTGCTTGGCAGGCTGTCAGATGAGTCTCTACGAGGCCGCAGAAACGAGTCGTGTACACAATGGAGCAGTCTCCAGCATGCAGGCTGGCAAAGGCAACCATGAACCTGTGAGTATGCTGGTGAGCATCATGCTGCCTCCAAGATTTGCATCTTCTGCTGTTGTATGCAGGCTACACAAGGTACAATGTCCAGGTATACAAGGTGTTGCAAGGCTTTTGCCATCTGGCAGATCTCCTAAAAGTAAAACCGCCTGAGACTGATGCCTAGGCACTTCTGAATTGAGATCCTCACAGTCCAACAGGTTGCAACCATTGCTTGCATGCCTTTTTGGTGGCTGTAGTAAACATGTGACCATGAATCTGGCTATATAGTTACGTGGCCATGACAGGCCATAGCTCTTGCAGATGTGGACACTGTTTTTCCAGAAGTGAGCGCTGGACAGAGTCAAAGGTACGATCTGCAATGCGAAATGCGATGAACAGCACTGTGAGTGGGCTGGAGAACAGATTTGAGTGCCTACTTGATGTC
>JAABUO010005700.1_pt1 | contig 14426 bp, 11 predicted proteins | sample 5559291 | NCBI WGS metagenome assembly JAABUO01 (sample SAMN10711878, study PRJNA513372) | rock metagenome | isolation source: Antarctica rocks | place: Antarctica: Victoria Land, Finger Mt sud | reverse complement strand
CCATGGAGCAACTCGTCTCCGCCGAACGGGCGCTGACGGTGGAGCTCGATGAGGCGGCGCTGGCCAAGCTCGACCACATCTTCCCCGGCCACAAGACCGCCCCGGAGGACTACGCCTGGTAGGCGCCGGGTTGTCGTTCACGGATTCAGATGTCGTAGTTTCGCGGCAAGCTACCCCAGATAACTCGAGAATCTCGATGACGAGACCGGGCGAAACGCTTGACGCTTTAGCGATTGCGCAGGGCTGGCGTCGAATTGCGCTCGGTAGTCATTGCGGGCCTAGGACAGCAATTGTCGCCAATGAGGTCAACCCTGGCGGCGTCGTGACTGGACTCCAACAAAAACATCACCACCCAGGAGCGGGAATCGCTACGTCGCCGAGGTTGCCGGCGTCTTCACCTACACGACCGTCGAACAGGGCGCCCCCGCCATCCTCGTCGCAGCCGTCGCCCCGCGGTTCGGCCATACCGGAGGTCACTATCTGGACGACGCCCAAGAGGCCTACACCGTGTCCAACGACGCCGACCTCGCCCTGCATCCCCACGAGTAAAACAACGGCCCTGGACCCCGCCGCCGCACAGCGCCTCTTGACCGTCTCCGTCGACCTCCTTTGCAGGTAACCCCCGTCAAGCCCCGCCAGCACCACGAACACTTCGATAAACGCATTCTCTAGCAGCTAATACACCCGCTGCTGCTCCGCCATCCGCGCACCGATCAGATTCACCCGGTACCGGTCAGATCGCGCAGCGCACGGATCGGCGGGGGTGGGACGAAACTGGCCCGCAGCATCTGCCGTTCGGCGACGGGTAACTGCTCTCGGCTTGCTTGACTTCGCTGATGTTCTGATGAGGGTATGGTCGCAAAGTTCACGGAAAGGGATGTCCGATGACAGCCTCCGACGTCAGACCTGGTGGGTCTGGCCCTGAGAAGCGGCCGACAATGGTCGACGTCGCGCGTGCGGCGGGCGTCGCCTTGAGTACGGTGTCGCGAGTGGTGAACCGGGATCCCACGGTCGGCGCCGACATTGTCACGCGAGTCCAATCGGCCATCGCCGACGCCGGTTATCAGCCTGACCACCGGGCTCAGCAACTGCGGCGCGGAAACAGCGGAATGCTCGGCGCGGCCATTCGTGGTCTGGCCGGAGGCGGCGGAATCATGTCCGAATTTCAGCGGGCCGCACGAGAACGCAATCTGATGGTCATCACGGCCGCGACTGACGACGATGTGGAACTGGAGCAGTCGGTGGTCACCGCTATGTGCGGCCGCCGTGTCGACGGCTTGCTCATCGAGCCGATCGGCGAAGATCACGGCTATCTGGCGCAGGAAATCGCCTCGGGGCTCCCGGTGGTCGCCGTCGATCGTCCGGCTGAAGGTGTCGACGTAGACAGTGTGGTCTCGGACAACCAGGGCGGAATCCAGATAGCCTACGAGCATTTGGTATCCCATGGCCATCACCGGATCGCCTATATCGGGGACTCGGAAAGGATCTTCACCGGTCGGGTGCGGGCCGAGGCGTTCCGGGAATGCGCTGCCGCAGCTGGTCAACCGGTGGCCGGACTGGTCCACCCGGGCAACGTTGACCCGGGTCGCATCAAGGCTGCGATCGATGCGTGCCTTGATGGTCCCTTTCCGGTCACGGCAATCGTCAGCGGAAACGAGATGACGACCCCGGATCTGTTGGGTTACCTGGGTGCGCGGTCGCTCGAGATTGCCGTAGTGGCCTTCGACGACATCCCGATGGCGAGGCTGCTGCGGCCGGCGTTGACTGTTGTCACCCAGGGGCATCGAGAGATCGCCCGCACTGCCTTCGGCCTGTTGATGGCGCGGAGTACCGATCCGCTGCGTCCGACCCAACGGATCGAGGTTGCGACGACTTTGATCGCGCGCGGATCCGGGGAACTCACGCCCAGGATGTGACCTCGCCCAGATTGTTTCGCCCAGATGTCTTGACAGGGCGATCGAAGAGTCTAGAGTTCGAAAAATAACGTTTCTTTGAGGTGATCAACAGCCCGCAGGTCAAGGAAAGGGTCTGTGCGGCAGTGCATTGCACGTGCGAGCTGTGTACGCGGCGGATACGGCCGGTCCGTTGGTTGGCTGGGCTCGGCGTACACCAGGCAGGTGACCTTAAGCGGCCGCATCCGTCCAGGCTTTTCCCGTTTTGCCCCCTGTCCCGCCCATGTCTATGGAGGCACCCGTGTCCGAAGCGGCAAACGATCCTGCCGTCACATCCGGCGATGTATCTTCGCCTGTTCCACCGGCCGTCACCCGGCGGGCTGCACTAAGATTCGGGATTGCCGGGCTCGGTCTGGCCGCCTCTGTTCCGCTGCTGGCCGCGTGCGGCAGCTCCTCTAATGGGGCGGCACCGGCTTCGAGCAGCGGATCGGCCGGCGGCGCCGGTGTCACTTCCGGAGCGGTCACCGCGGCACAGAACACCGGTAAGAAGGCGACCGTTCGACTCTGGACCTGGTACCAGGAGCAGAAAGGTCAGTGGGGCCCGCTGATCGACGAATTTCAGAAGGCGAATCCGAACATCACCGTCACCAATCGTCTGTTCGGTACCGCCGATCAGTACCTGCCGGCCCTGCAGGCCGCTGTAGCCGGCGGCGATGTGCCGGAGATCTTCGCGCCACACGTTCTGGCCCTGCAGTACGGGCAGAACGGCATCTCGGCCAATCTGACGCAGGAGTTGGGCGCCTCGTTCACCGGTGATTTTTTCGATTCGGCCAACCAGGAATACACCCTCGACGGCAAGCAGTACGCCCTCGGGTGGATGGCTCAGACCTTCGGCGTCTTCTACAACCCCGACGTCTTGACCAAGGCCGGCGTCACGGAACCGGAGACCTGGGACGATCTGATTGCAGCGGCCCCGAAAATCAAGGCGGCCGGCTCCATCCCGCTGGCCTTCAGCAACAATCCGGGAACCAGCGGCCTGGACTTCTTCCTGCCGTTGGTCACCCAGGCTGCCAACGATCCGACCTTGGTGCTCAAGCTGGACAAGAGCGGCAAATGGAACGACCCGGCAGTGGTCAAAGCGCTGCAGATGCTCCATAAGATCTATCAGGGCAACGTTTTCCAGACCGGATTCAACGCAACTGACGGGAACTCGGCGCAGCAGCTGTTCTACACAGGCAAGGCTGGCATGTATTTCTCGGGATCCTGGACACCGCAGGGGCTGATCCAGTCGGCGCCGCCGGACTTCGTGAAGAAGTACAAGGTGATGCAGACCCCGGCCTGGACCACGGGTGCGAAACACTGGACGGCGAACCAGGCCGGAGCCGGCCTGGCGGTGAGCGAAACGAGCGCCAACAAGGCCGCGGCGCTGGAATTCGTAAAATTCATGTACCAGGGCGACCGGTACGCGAAGATCATGAATGCCTCGACCAGCATGCCCTGCACGAAGACGGCGGCCGCACAGGTCGCCGACCCGAAACTGAAGTTGATGGTCAGCTGGCTGACCTCCGGTCTCGGTTGCCCGCACATCACCTTCGGCCAGGGTTCCACCAGTATCGCCGACGCCATGACGAATCTGCTGTCGGGCAAGGGCGATCCGGCGTCGACAGCAGCCGCCATGGAGGCGGCCGTCTCCTCGGCCCGCCAGTGACCTTCGGCTAATTCGGCGCCGCGCAGTCGATCAAGTGGAGGGAAAAGGATGGCATCCGCGTTGGCCGCGGGCGTCAAGAGGAAGCCGCGTAGGGGAAGTCAGTTCGTTCGCGGCCAGCGGGCGGTGGGATACCTGTTCATCCTGCCGACCACGCTCTTCTTCGTCGTCTTCGTGGCCTGGCCGTTGGGTCACTCGATCTACCTCTCACTGACGAAGTGGGCTGGTTTCGGTCAGCCCAAGTTGGTCGGGTTCGACAACTTCAAGCACATGGTGCACGACGCCATCTTCGTGAGGGCGTTGGTCGTCACCATCTTGTTCACGGTGGTGACCACCGTTGTGCAGACGGTCCTGCCACTCCTGCTGGCCGTCGCGGTGAATGCCGGGTGGAAGAGGTCCGGTGTTGTCTTCCGGACCGTGTTCTTCCTTCCCGGCATCATCTCTTTCGTCGTTACCGGGATCCTCTGGCGGTTGATATTCGATCCGAACCAGGGTCTGCTGAACAGGATGCTCGGAACCTCCATTCCGTGGTTGGGGCAGAATTCGACGGTCCTGCCGTCGATTGTTGTAGTTTCGCTCTGGCAGGCCCTCGGCCTGTTCATGTTGATCTTCTTCGCTGGCCTTCAATGGATCGATCCGGGACTGTACGAGGCGGCATCGCTCGACGGTGCCAACGCCTGGCAACGGTTGGTGAATATCACCATCCCGCAACTTCGTACCGTGACGGCGGTGGTGATCACCCTGAATATCCTCAACGGGCTGAAAACGTTCGACGTGGTGTATGTCCTGACCCAGGGCGGCCCCAACCACGGATCGGAGGTCCTTGGAACCTACCTGTACAAGCTGGCCTTCGGCTCCACCGCCGGCGGGTTGCCGAATCTGGGATACGCCACGGCGATCTCCATGGTCGTCTTGGTGCTGTGCATCATCGCGGTCAGCGTGCAACTGCGGGTCAGCGCAAGGGGGCAGCGTGACTGATCAGGAACTGACCACCCGCGGGTCGGTCGGCCCGCAGCCGCGGGACGCTCGCGTCGAGGTGGGCGGGTACTCGCCACTGGGGCGGAGGCTCGGGCGGACCGCACTGTTCGTGGTGTTGCTGGCTCTTGCCGTGGTGATGTTCTACCCGCTCTTCTGGATGATCACCACTTCTCTGCGTGATTCGAACACCGTATTCAACGGCCCACTGATCCCCAACCACGTCCAGTTCGGCGCGTACCGCCAAGCGTGGGACGAGGTCGACTTCGGGCGTCATTTCCTCAACAGCGTGGTCATCACCGGGTTGACCGTCATCGGTGTGCTGCTGCTGTCGACGGTATCGGGATACGCCTTCGCGAAATTGACGTTTCCGTTCAAGCAGACGATCTTCGTGTGTCTGCTGAGCACCATGATGATGCCGGCCACCGCCCTGATCATTCCGTTGTACCTTCAGCTCAAGAACCTTGGACTGCTGAACACTCAAGGCGGTCTGATCCTCTGTTACGTCGGAACCTCGACGCCCTTCGCGATGTTCTTGATGCGCGCGTTCTTCGAGACCCTCCCGAACGAGCTCATGTCGGCGGCCCGCATCGATGGTGCCTCCGAATTTCGCATCTTCACCCGGGTGATGCTGCCGCTGGCCCGACCCGGGATCGCGACCGTGGTCGTGTTCCAATTCCTCAACAGCTGGAATGAGTTCCTCTACGCGCAGGTGATCATCCAGGACCCGGACAAGCAGCCGCTCCAGCCGGTGCTGTTCTCGCTGGTTGGCCAGTACGCCACCAATTGGCCCGTGCTGACCGCGGGACTGACGATGTCGGTGGTGCCCATCATCATCGTGTACGTCCGGATGCAGAAACAGTTCGTCGCCGGCATGACCCTGGGCGCGGTCAAGGACTGAACCATCGGCACAAGGCTGGCGCCGTCGCCAACGTCGGTGATGACGAGCGATCCGGCGGTCGCGGCCCGGCCGGACAGGCACAGCCACCGACGGCCACCCTGGAACGCCGTAGCCACCAACGGAAGGTTTCCCCTTGTCCACACGAGCAATCAGACAGATCGACATCGGTGTGAGCGACCTCGGTCGGTCGGTCGCCTTCTACACCGACGTCGTCGGCCTCACCCTCGACGAGTCAGCAACGGACCACCAACGACTGGCCCGGCTCTCAGCTGGAACCGCCGTCCTGGTGCTGACCGAGGTGGGCCCGGCCGCAGATCGTGACAACTGGGTGACCGACGACCTGCAGAAGGGCTTCCGGCACATCGGATTCAGGGTCAGCAACACCGACGCGGTCGCCGACCGGGTCCGCCGCGCCGGGATACCGCTGCAGCTCGAGCCGCTGGACGCCGAGGGTGGGGTCCGGATCGCGTTCTTCCCGGACCCGGACGGGGTGATGCTCGAGGTGGTTCAGGGCGATCTTCAATACCACAGGGTGCTCTCGCAGCCGGAAGTCGACGACGAACGATCACAGCCGGTCCCCGACGCGCCGCGGTTCGATCACATCGCACTGACCGTCGAGGATCTCGATACCGCGATCGAGGTGTTCTCCTCCGGGCTGGACTACGTGCCCATCGGACAGCTCACCCAGTCGTCCGATCCGCGGGGGTTCGTGATCACCTACTTCCGGTCCGCCGACACCGTGTTCGAGGTCTTCACCTTCACCGCGCCGAAGACGAGCTCGCCGTGGACGCCGGGGGAGGGACGAGCAGGTTTTCGTGCCGCTACGGTTGTCGGCGCTGACCGCACGGCTGCCGGTGCTGCTTTGGTGATGGTCGGTGCCACCCTCAAGACCGGCAACGTGTGGCTGACGCCGGACGGCTTCCCGCTGAGGGTGGTGGAAGCGGTATGAGCGGCGTCCAGCTCGGCGGTCGCACCTCGCCCGCATCGTCGTGGATGCGTCCGTTGGGTCGAACGGGGCTGCAGGTGTCGGCGATCTGCGCCGGCGGTGGCCCGCTGGGGTCGATGCCGGAGAACTTCGGGTATGACGTGACGGCCGAGCGCGGGGTGGCCACCGTCGAACGGGTGCTGGCCGGGCCGATCAATTTCCTCGACACCTCCAACGGCTACAGCGGCGGCGAAAGTGAACGGCGGATCGGCATGGCTGTGCAGCGGTCGGGCGGCCTGCCGGACGGTTTTGTGTTGGCGACGAAGGTCGATGCCGACGAGGCCGGAGACTTTTCCGGCGAACGGGTTCGAAGATCGGTGACCGAGAGCCTGGAGCGGTTGCATCTGGATTCGGTCGACCTGCTGTACATCCACGACCCCGAAGTCCACCTCACCGTTGATCAGGCACCTTCCCGGGACGGGGCGATCCCGGCGCTACTGGAGCTCCAGCGACAGGGAATCGCCAAGAACCTCGGGGTGGCCGGCGGCCCGGTGCCGGTGATGGAGTCTTACCTGCACACCGGGGCGTTCCAGGTGCTGCTGACCCACAACCGGTGGACCCTGATCGACCGGTCGGCTGGCCCCCTGATCCAGACGGCCACAGATCTGGGTGTCGGGATCGTCAACGCGGCCGTCCTCGGAGGCGGCATTCTCGGCGCCGGCACCGCCCACACCAACCGATACGCATACCGGCCCGCGCATCCGGAGGTGTTGCGGCGCATCGCGGCGATGGAAACGGCGTGCGCCGCGCACGGGGTACCGCTGGCCACCGCGGCGTTGCAGTTCTCTGTGCGTGACGATCGAATTGCCTCAACGGTCGTCGGCTTCTCCAGGCCGGAAAGGGTCGAGGAGATCGCCGGACAGGCGGCCGCCGACGTCCCCGACGAGCTGTGGGCCGAACTGGAGTCGTTGGTCGCTCCACCGCGACATTGGCTGGACCCACCGACCGCAGGCGGCTGACCCTCACGATCCGACCGCTGACCGGCACGACCGAACGACGACAGGAACCACATGAGCAGCAGGGTATTCCCGCACGGATTTCTGTGGGGCTCGGCGACCGCCGCCTATCAGGTGGAAGGGGCCACCAACGACGACGGCCGCGGCCCTTGCATCTGGGACACCTTCGTCCACACCCAGGGCACCATCCTCGGTGGTGACACCGCGGAGGTCGCCGACGACCACTACCACCGGTATCCCCAGGACGTCAGCCTGATGAAAAAGCTGGGGCTCAACGGCTATCGCTTCTCCGTCGCCTGGCCGAGGCTGCAGCCGGCCGGATCAGGACCGATCAACCCGCGCGGTCTGTCATTTTATGATCGGCTGCTCGACGAACTGGCCGCAGCAGGGATAACCCCCTTCCTGACGCTCTATCACTGGGATCTGCCCCAGCCGTTGGAGGATTCAGGAGGATGGCCATCCCGCGACACAGCCTACCGATTCGCCGACTACGCCGCCGCGGTCCACGAGAGGTTCGCCGACCGGGTCACCGCCTGGACCACGCTCAACGAACCGTGGTGTTCGGCATTCCTGGGATACGCATCCGGTGTGCACGCCCCTGGTCGCACCGAGCCGGCCGCGTCGATCCGGGCGGCCCACCATCTTCTGCTGGGACACGGGCTAGCGGTCGAGCGGATGCGGACGGCGCGACCCGACCTGCGGTACGGCATCTCGGTGAACCTGTACCCGACCGATCCGGCGACCGATTCCGACGCCGACCGGGACGCGGCCCGCCGGGTGGATGGTCTGAGCAACCGCATCTTCCTGGACCCGTTGCTGCGCGGCCACTACCCGGCCGACGTACTGCAGGATCTGGGCTCTCTGGTCGAGGGCGATCTGATGCAGCCCGGCGACGGCGCGATCATCGCTGCGCCGTTGGATTTCTTGGGGGTCAACTACTACAGCCGCCACGTCGTGGCCGCCCGGACGGATGAGGATCCGGTTCCCGGTAATCCATCGTGGGTAGGCTCGCCGAACGTCAAGGCCGTACTACGTGGGGTTCCGGTCACGTCCATGGGGTGGGAGATCGACGCGGCAGGCCTGACGGAAACGCTGCTCCGGTTGACGCAGGAATATCATTCACCACCCCTGTACGTCACCGAGAACGGAGCGGCTTTTGATGATGTCGTCGGCGACGACGGCGTCGTTCACGACCTCAACCGCCTGGACTACCTCCGTGAGCACTTCGACGCCGCAGCGGACGCCGTCGCCGAAGGTGTCGATCTGCGCGGCTATTTCGTCTGGTCGTTGATGGACAATTTCGAGTGGGCGTGGGGTTACTCACGCCGATTCGGCCTGATCCACCTCGACTACGACACGCAGGTTCGGACGATCAAGGACAGCGGCCGCTGGTACAGCCAGTTCATCGCCGATCACACCGCAGGGTCGCGCTCATGACGGCGCCGATACGCGCCGAATTCGCCGTTGTCGGGAGCGGTTGGCGGTCCCAGTTTTTCCTGCGGTTGGCTCGCAGCGCCCCGGACCGGTTCCGGGTGTGCGGTGTGGTGACTCGATCGGCGCAGCGCGGAGCCGAAGTCGAAAAGAATTGGGGCGTAACGACCTTCCGGACCGTCGAGGAACTCCTGGCCGCTGCGCGACCGCTCTTCGTCATCACCTGCGTTCCGTGGCAACTCACCGGCCCGGTGACCACCGAGTGGGTGCGGGCGGGCGTGCCGGTGCTGGCGGAGACGCCTCCGGCGGCTGACCTGGCCGGACTTACCGAACTGTGGGAAGCGGTCGGCGGGACCGGGTTGGTGCAGGTGGCCGAGCAGTACCTGCGGATGCCGGCCCACGCGGCGCGACTGGAACTCGTCCGGCAATGCCTGATCGGTGAAGTGACCTCGGTGCAGGTGTCCTCGACCCACCTTTATCACGCCGTGTCGATGATCCGCGGCCTGCTGGGGGTCGGCCTCGGGCCGGTCACCGTCGACGCCCGTTCCTTCACCGCACCGCTGGCCGATCCGCTGAGTCCGCAGGGATGGTCGGGATCGGCAGAGCCGGCGGCGGCAGCCACCACGATCGCCACCCTGGACTGGGGTGCGGGCCGGACGGGCCTGTACGACTTCACCGACAACCAGTGGTGGAATCCGTTGCGCAGCCGACGAATAGTGATCCGCGGATCGCTCGGCGAAATCGTCGACGATCATGTGGTGCGCCTGGCCGACCCGACGACGCCGATCGAATCAAGTATCCAGCGCCGGCTGACCGGGCTGGATCTCAACCTCGAGGGACTCGAGATCAGGCACGTCAGCCACGACGGCAAGATCCTGTGGCGCAACAACTTCTCAGGGGCGGGATTCTCCGAGGACGATCTGGCCGTGGCCGACCTGCTCGATGAGATGGTCGCCTGGTGCCGAGGCGACGGACCCGCGCCATACCCGCTGGAGCAGGGCTGTCATGACCACCTCATCAGTCTGGCCATCGGCGAATCGATCGACTCCGGTCGAACCGTGACCACAGCGCCGGCGCCATGGTCACCCGGCGCGGATCACCAGGGCAGTGAAGGAAATTCCGATGCATGACGACCGCGAGTTGGTCGAACGCCGGATCGACCGGGTCCAGCGGGAACGGATCGCCCCCGCCGTCTATCGCGCAGCGATACCGATGACGATCGAGGCATGGCGGGTGCCGGGCGAACCGATCCCGGTGAGCCGCGCACTGGCCGACGCCCAATTCGCGCCCTTCCTCGCAGGTACTCGGTGGGGGGAACCGTGGTCGACGGTGTGGTTCCGGGTCACCGGCACCGTGCCAGAGGAGTGGACCGGATCACGGGTAGAGGCCCTGTACGACTTGGGTTTCACCGACCGAACAGCAGGCTTCCAGGCCGAAGGTCTGGTCTACGACGAGTCCGGAACACCGATCAAGGGGCTCGAACCGCTCAACCACTACGTCCCGCTGCGGGACGTAGTGGCGACCGGTGGATGGGTGGTCCACCTCATCGAGGCCGCAGCGAACCCCGACATCATCGGGCCCGGGATGGTGCCGACGCCGCTGGGCGACCGGCTGACCGCTGGCCAGGAGAAGCAGTACGTCTTCGCCCGAGCCGAGCTCGCGCTGCTCGATGAGAACGTGTTCCACCTGAACCTGGACATCCAGGTGCTCCGCGACCTGATGCGTCAGCTCGAGCTCGGATCCCCGCGCCGCCACGAGATCCTGCGCTCGTTGGAAGATGCCCTGGACGTCATCAACCTCGCCGACATCAGCGGCACCGCGGCGCCGGCACGTGATCGCCTTGCCGTCGTACTGTCCCGACCCGCATCCCCCAGCGCGCACACCATCAGTGCCGTCGGGCATGCCCACATCGACAGCGCGTGGTTGTGGCCCGTGCGGGAAACGATCCGCAAGACGTCAAGGACCTTCTCCAACGTCGTTGCGCTGGCCGATGAGTACCCGGAACTGGTGTTCGCCTGTTCGCAGGCCCAGCAGTACGCATGGGTAAAGGAGCATTTCCCTCCGATCTTCCAGCGCATCAAGAAGGCGATCGCCGACGGAACCTGGGCCCCCGTCGGTGGCATGTGGGTCGAGGCCGACGGTAACCTGCCCGGCGGGGAGGCCCTCGCCCGGCAATTGGTGCATGGCACCCGGTTCTTCCGCGACGAACTGGCCGTCGATCCCCACGGGGTCTGGCTTCCCGATTCCTTCGGTTACTCGGCGGCCTACCCACAACTGGCCCGGCTGGCCGGATTCGACTGGTTTCTCACGCAGAAAATCTCTTGGAACGACACCAACACGTTTCCCCACCACACGTTCTGGTGGGAAGGCATTGACGGCAGTCGGATCTTCACGCATTTCCCGCCGGCCGACACTTACAACGGTGATGTCAGTGGCGGTGAACTCGCCCACGCAGAACGGAACTACGCCGAGAAGGGCCGAGGCACCACCTCGCTGTATCCCTTCGGCCACGGCGACGGCGGCGGCGGCCCGACCCGAGAAATGCTCGAGAAGTCCCGACGAGTAGCAGATCTCGAAGGTTCCCCGCGCGTGGTGCTCGAGCACCCGGACGCCTTCTTCGCGCGGGCGCAGAGCGAATATCCGCAGGCGCCGGTGTGGGTCGGTGAGCTGTATCTGGAGCTGCACCGTGGAACCTTCACCAGCCAGGCAAAGACCAAGCAGGGTAATCGACGCAGTGAACATCTGCTGCGTGAGGCCGAACTGTTCACCACGATGGCGGCGCTACGCGGGGCCGACTATCCCGCGGCGGCCCTGGATGCATTGTGGAAGACCGTGCTGCTGAACCAGTTCCACGACATCCTGCCCGGCACCTCGATCGCCTGGGTGCACCGTGAGGCCGAGGCGACCTACGCCCGGGTGGCCCGCGAGGTGATCGCACTGAGCCTGGGCGCCGCGCGGAGCCTGACCGCCGGCGACGCCGGAACCGCCCTCAGTGTGTTAAACACGGCGCCGTATGCCTTCTCCGGAGTGGTCAACGTCCCGGCCGGCGACCTGGTGGCTGTGGCCGCCGCCCGATCCGGGGCGCAGGGGCTACATGATGGTTCGATCGCCGTAGCGGGCCGGGTACCGGCCAGCGGCGCAGCGGTGCTGACCGGCGACGAACCCGCTCCCGATGCGGTGACTGTCGTCGACGACGACCACGGCATCGCCCTGTCCAACTTTCTTGTCGCTTTGCACCTTGACCACGATGGCCTCATCGACTCGGTCACCGACCTGCGCGCGGACCGGGAACTGCTGCCAGCGGGCGGCCGGGCGAACCTGCTGCAGCTGCATCCCGACTTCCCCAACGATTGGGACGCCTGGGACATCGAACAGCACTATCGGCACGTTGTCCAAGATTTGACCGATGTCGACCGGATCGAAATCCGCGATCGCGGTCCTCTGGTAGCCGCCGTTCGGGTCTCCCGCCGGTTCGGTGAATCCACGGTCGACCAGGACATCGTTCTGCGGGCCGGGAGCGCGCGCATCGACGTCACCACGTCGGTCGACTGGCAGGAACGGGAAAAACTGCTGAAAGTCGCCTTCCCGCTGGACGTGCACGCCGAGCGGTTCAGCGGCGAGATCCAGTTCGGTCACGTCCATCGGCCCATAGCCGCCAACACCAGCTGGGACGTTGCCCGCTTCGAGGTGCCGTGCCACCGCTGGGTTCACATCGGCGAACCGGGCTACGGGGTCGCCGTCGTCAACGAGTCCACCTATGGGCACGAAGTGGTTCACGTCGCGGGCCCCGACCCGGACGCCAGCGGAACCCGGCCGCGAACCAGCACGGTCGTACGACTCAGTTTGCTCCGTGCACCACGAGTACCTGATCCGCAGACCGACCTAGGCAGGCAGAGGATGCGATACGGACTGGTGCCGGGTGCGGACATCGCGGAGGCAATCCGCCACGGCTACGAGATGAACCTCCCGCTCCGGGTGGTGCCCGGGTCAGTCGGCGACGACCTGTCGATGGTCACGACCGAATCAGGCTCAGCTCTCGTCGAGTCGGTCAAAATGGCCGACGATGATTCCGGTGACCTGGTGCTCCGGGTATACGAGAGCCAAGGCCAGCGCTCCAAGAGCCGCCTACGCCTAGGCGTTGATGCTGCTCGAGTATCAATCTGCGATTTGCACGAGAGACCAATTGCCGAGGGTCCGCCGATCGGAGTGTCGGATCGTGGTCTGGAACTCGACCTTCGTCCGTTCCAGATACTTACTCTCCGTGTCACTCTCGCACAGCACGCTCGATTCGGCCGCCCCGGCGGGTCTAACAACGATGATTAACGAGGCTGAGCATCATTCGGACGTTGGCGCTGCTAGTCACCGCGAATGGGCGATGCGCCTAAGCCCGGATGCGCGTGCGCCGTGAGGCGCTGCTTGTTTGAGTGGAGGTGAGAGACCACCACCGCTGACCCTGTCGCAGCAGGGCGGTGAAGCTGAGGGCAGCCTGCCCCGGGAGATGCCGGGTATGGGTGGGAGCAGCCCTGACAAAGCCGGGACGTGTCAGCACTGTCAGATGGTGCGGGTCCGGCGAGCGTGACGGAAAGGAGTACGGACAGGAACCAGCTTCTACGTCCCTTAATTAGCGTGCAAAGAACCGGCCAGATAAATCGCCAATTCACACGCGTTGGTCCGCTGGCTCCGCGCCCCGCACCTCGCGCTCACCTCACCTCACCAAACTCTCCACCCGCACCCTGGCCGGGGCGATCGACCGCGCCCCCGCGGTGGACGGGTCCTCGCCGCATCTGTGCCGAAGCCGCCGCCCCATCGTTCAGGGGATCGGGGATGTTCCGCTGCTGCCGCCGATCGACCCCCGCGGCTATCTGGCGATCGACCCCCGGCCGCTGTCCCCGCACTCGGTGTCCCATCTGGCGCGCGGCAACACCACCGGTCCGGGCGCGGTCCACCGCGTCGACCCGCAAACCGCCGACGAACCGCAGCTACCGCCGCCGCCCGCGACGCCGGTCGTTCCACCGCCAACGCCTTACACGGTCGGCGATTGGGAACAGGCCGTCGCACGGCGCCGCGCCGACCAGGCGCATCTCCGCGGTGTCGACCGTGCCCTGGACGAGACGGATCGGAAGGCCGCCGACCTCAACCGCAGAATCCTTGCGCTGCTCGCCGCCCGTAGACATCCCTGATCGGTGGAGCCCACACCGGCCGTTCGCCACCGAAGCACACGAGTTCATCGACAGAAAACGGTCCCGCGGATCCGTCGCTGCGCATGTTCGATGGACCGATTTTGCACCGAAGAGTGGAACACCAACGATATTGATCTGCTGGCTATCCGGGTGGCCAGCAGCAGCGGATGATGATGGTCGTCACGGGCTGCAATCTCTTTGATACGCCTTTCGAGTGATGCGAGGCCTCTGACGCCGAATGTTCATGCCCGCGTGCCGGGCGTCACGCACGTTACAGGAGGACCGATGACAGGTTTCAGCCGTCGAGGATTCATCAAGGTTGCGGGGGTCGGCGTCGCGACCGGCGTCGGCGCCGCAGCCCTACCGGGGGGTTCTGCCGTCGCCGCAGCCCCGCCCGCCGC
>JAABUO010005699.1_pt1 | contig 14427 bp, 15 predicted proteins | sample 5559291 | NCBI WGS metagenome assembly JAABUO01 (sample SAMN10711878, study PRJNA513372) | rock metagenome | isolation source: Antarctica rocks | place: Antarctica: Victoria Land, Finger Mt sud | reverse complement strand
TGTTGTTGCTGCAGTTCAGACAACGGCAGCTGCAGTCTGTCTGGTCTTGCTTGACTCAGCCAGCAAACACTCGCGACGCAGCACAACAGCCAGTCCAGCTGTATCATCTGATTATACAGAAGCACAAGACCAGACAGAAGCTGCTGCTGCAGCTTCTGCTCCTGCTGTCGGGCCTTCTTCTTCTGCCTGGCCAATCAACCTATTTCTGACAGCAACAGCATCAAGTGTGGCTTTTGCTGGCTTTGAGATCGGCCTCTGGGCTTTCATAGCCAACTGCAGCACCATCACTGGCTTTGAGAACACAACAACATCCAGAGGCACATTCCTCATTCGCCTTTCTGCCATGTTCACGCCGTTGTAGCTGCTTTGGCGGGAGAAAAGTTTGCGCTTCCTGTCTGGCTGGGTTGCTTTGCCGCCTTTGCTGGAGGCTTACTGATCAGCGCAGACAACAGCAGCAGTCAAGCAGTTGGAAGTTCCTTCCTGAATCTGTCGTCTGGTGACCTGTTCATCATCTTTGCCGCTTTCATGTGGTCTGTACAAACAGTCAGTGTAGGCAGGCATGCCCCCAACTTTGCACCCACGACACTAGCAAAGTTCCAGCTAGCTACCATGTCGTTGCTTTCAGCTTTGTGGCTGGCCTTTGACGCCTTACAAACGCTCCAAGAAGGGCGGGAACTGCATAGTCTGTGGGGTGGTTGGGCTAATTTGTTGAACTGGGGAGTTATTTTGATACCTGCCATTGGCCCATGGAGCATTGGCACTGCCTTGCAAGCAAAGGGGCAGTCACAAGTATCATCAGCTGTTGCCATGATCATTTTGGCATCAGATCCACTGTGGGCAACATTGTTTGCCGGTCTTGTAGGTGCCAATGAGCAGCATTTAGGTCCCCTTGGCTGGGTTGGTGCTACAGGAATTCTTTCTGCCAGCGTCATTGCAAGTGTTGGTAGGAAGAAGTAACTTCATATAGCTGAAAGTTTGAACATGCTCTTTTGCAAATCCCGATTGGTCTGGCAACCGCATTGAACTACCTTGTGCGTGTACACAGGTGTTAGATTGGGCGTACACCATCAAGTATACCACGCTTTTGCATTCACATTGTGTATCATGCTGTACAAACATGAGGGTGTGTAATGTGATGTGCAGCCAAGGAAGAATGTTGATATTTGTCAAATTTTGCAACATACTGTTGCATCTTAGGCATGGCTTGTTTTGTTTCACTTGTCTTTAGACAACCCACCATCAGGTGCAGCTGGTAGATGTAGGCGTCTGGTCAGCCATGCAATAAATGCAAATAAGACCTGCTTTGGTCATTTGTATGCGGAGCCTGCAAAGAGGCTGAGTGAATATATCAGGCCAAGAACAAACTTGCGGCATCATGCCGACTTGCAAGATCACCTTGATTGCTCATGCAGCATTCACTTTCCTGCTGCCGCCCATGTCGCAGGTCCATGATGTACAGAAACCGTACTTAGTCAGCGCATGCTAGCTGGGAGACACAAGCATCTTTGCTGCAGGACAGCATTTGTGCGCTGTCTTGCCTTCCCACCACAGAGGGTCGCTTCGGATTCCTCAAATTGGCGCTGAAGCAATTTTGAATTTGGTGGCGGCAGTTAGCATTTACGACCGTAGATTCAACGCGGGATGCCGACAAATGCCAGGTGTGCATTCGCGCGGTTTGATGGTATAGCCTAGCCCGCCCTGCCGCAAAGCAAGCTCAGGCAGCGACCCAGACAACTTTGCTGCAGACTAGTCAAGTTTGGTTGCAAATCGCTCGGCGCTGTACGAGCACAACCTTTTTGTCGGAGTGTCCGTTGTCGGATAGGTCTGCCCATCAGTGCAGGTACGCTTGTTCCCAGAAATTGTTCGGACATACACAGACAATCCGCCTTGCAATGCACTCGAGGATCATTGTCAAGGCAACCACTGGCGTTCAGCAGCTGCCGCAACCCATATGCTGAGTGTTGTCGTGATGTTTGTGCAGGTAGCAACCTGATCGTTCTGTGCCGCAAATTATCAAAATTTGCTCTACGCAGTTGCGTAACGAGTTGAGCTTCCAGTCAAGCACAGGTCGGTGGTGCTCCTATCTCGCTCGCCAAAGTGGCTGGTGTGGCTGCCCTGCCTGTCTCGTTGCAGTAGCTTGTCCAATCCACTGGATCTGCGGCAGCTCGGTGTACTTTTACCTAGGGTTATTTACCTCAGCGAGGTTGTTCGCTCTGTTGCAGGTTTCTGACAGCTCAACAGCTGCCACCCTTGCAAGATGGGTGAAGCAAGGACTGACAAGGCAATGGTGGAGCCAAAGTCTCTAGCCTCACAAGTCATGCTGAACCTGGTTTATGTCTCAATCTGGATTGGCCTCAGTGGCACTGTAATTCTGTACAACAAGTGGATCCTGGCCTACTATGGGTTCCCCTACCCAATTGCCCTCACCATCTGGCATATGACATTCTCATCAGCTCTGGCTTTTGCTGTGGTTCGATTGGGCTATGTTGAGGCTTGCAACATGTCAGCAGAGACCTATGTCAAGGCTGTTGTACCCATTGGTGCCTGCTTTGCTGGCACCCTATGGCTGGGCAATGCAGCGTACCTATACCTCAGTGTCTCCTTCATCCAAATGCTCAAGGTACGTCTCCCACTGATACATCCAGGCAGATTGCATAGCAGATACCTGGGTGTTTTCTACATGCCTACCCATTCAGGTTTCCTGGCTTCATGTGCGCGGATGTCAACATGTCTGATTTGCTGCAAGCCCAGGCGCATACTCTTGCAGGCCATGTCGCTCTCAAGCAGTCTGCAGATTGCATGCTGTCTCACTGTGTCTTCATTTTTTAGTCTGCTTTCATGTGACTGACAGGCCTATGTCATGTTTGCAGGCTCTGATGCCAGTGGCTGTCTTCATTGTGGGCTGTGTGTTGGGCACAGAGAGCTATGACCAGAACACCATGGCCAACATGCTGGTGGTCAGCGCCGGTGTGGCCATTGCATCTTATGGAGAAATCAACTTTGTCGTCATTGGAGTCATGCTCCAGATGATCTCAATCTGCACAGAGTCCACCAGACTGACTTTGGTCCAGATTCTGCTGCAGTCCCGGGGTCTCAAGCTCAACCCTGTGACTACCCTGTACTACATTGCTCCATGCTCGGCTGGATTCCTGCTTGTGCCCTTTGCCCTACTGGAGGCAAAGGTCCTCTTCAACGACCCCCAGGTCAACTATGATGTCTTCACCTTCCTCAGCAATGCTGCAGCAGCATTTGCACTCAACATGGCCGTGTTCCTGTTGATTGGCAAGACCTCAGCTCTCACCATGAACATTGCTGGTGTCGTCAAGGATTGGCTGCTGATCGGTCTGTCGGTCTTCCTCTTCCACTCAGCTGTGACATCGATCAACTTGGGCGGCTATATGGTCGCCTTTTTGGGAGTCTGCTGGTACAACTACAGGAAGCTACAGAACATGAAGAAGAAGCAGGCAGAAAAGGAGGCAGCCAAGAATGCTCTTGATGATGACGACATCACAAAACCTCTCAAGAATGGCCAGAACGGCCTCAGCAAGGCTTGATCTTTGTCTTAGCTGCTTGCCCTGACCAGACCCGCGAAGTATTTTTTTACCACTGCACTGCATCACTGCATCTCAACGCTGTGCTGTCACGAACGACGCTTGGCACGTCACATTCAACTGTATCTTTATTGTGCTGATCCTGTTCTCATGTTTACGAGGCAGCTTGATGCACATTTTTCACCTTGCCGCCTTCCCCTGCTACAGTGGCTCAGTTCATTGCCAGAACGAATTGCACAATACTTGTTTGCAGTGTATAGTCTTAGATTGCATGCAGCATTTGGTTTGCTTTGTCTGCTCCCTTCTGACTTTGATTGAGGGTGATTTGACTGCAAATGTATCTGTGGCCACACGTCTGAAAGCTTGAGTCTTGTGTAGCAGTCTGGGTCTCGAACTAGTTGTCTAGGTCATACGTATGACAGCCACTCAGTGAGAATGAATGACATATGCATGCAAATGCTGTATCCTGTAATGCCAATTCAGAAAGCAGCATCATGTGCGCCCAAATTCACAGGACTCTTCATGCATGGGGATCATGGCACGGTGTGCCACAATCACCTAGTCTCTGGTCACAGTAAAGGTTTGCTGCACACATATGTGCGACCAGTACAGCCCGTTGATAATCGAGAGTCTGATGCCACCCCAGTCCCGTAAGGTTGTATTAGGCCAGCGTGCTGCTTTGATACGCACTGAATGCGTGTTGAAGGCTACTTGTACAGTCGCGGGCAGTAGAGATGCCTTTGAAAGCTGCTGAGAAACAATTGTAGCTTCTGTTGCTGGCTCCTCGGTCAAAGCTGACAGTCTAACACAGCCTTACATGACTGCTTACTGTATCTGCCACAATACCTATGATCTAGGCATTTCACCGGGCTCTGCAAATCAGTGCATCCTTGGGGACGTGTATCTGAGATCCAATCTATCAAGGAAAGCTGACAGTCCTGACGGCAACGTCCGAAAGCACAAAACATGCAAAGCTGAGATTGGAGTGGTCATACCTATATCAGCAGAGTGAAAGGCCATCAAAATGTCGAGGCTCTTTTGAAGAGGACAATCAGCCACAGGCAGATATTTGTCCACAGAGCCAGGCACTAGGCAGACCAGCATGCTGAAGCTGCTCTTGCTGGCAGTCTGTAGTTGCTTGAGTACCAAGTTATGCTTGAGTCCCTGGGTTGTGCTTGAGTCCACAATTTGTGCATGAAAAAGTGCAAAGCCGCCAGCAATTTGACTAGCACTGATCGCACACGCTGTTGCAATTGTACCTACTTCTACCCTACTGTCCTGGGCGACAGGTAATTTTTCACAGTCAAGACAGCAGCAACTGAAAGGTACAGCCTCTCCCACAGCTTAGCAACAATGGCAATAGCAACGGCAGTGGCATCAGCCTTCTGACTCTGATGTGTTAGCTTGTCAGGGGCTCTGTGCGTCATACAAGTGGAACATTCCTCTTCTGGTTCTGCTGTCAATACTGTTTTGCCTTCGACAGATGATTTGCTGCACGACTCAGGTTGGCTACGTCATAGCTGTGGCTTGATGTGCTTGACAATCTGTTGCATTGGAACTTGTATGCACACTGCGAGTATCGACTGAATTTTACATGGCATTCTGCATGTCAACCCCTGTTTATGGGATTCCCTACACAGCTTTCGGTTGCTGAGCTATTTCCACTCCCTAGCAACAGCCACACATTGGTCGGTGTCACCGGCATCTTTATAAACAGAGCCAGCCAGTATGCTCAGTGCTTGAGAGTTTGTTTAAGTGCGTGCCCTGTTCTGGCGAACAAGATCTGCCAGTGTGTTTCCAAGGCCGTTTCTCGGTTTAATTTTTCATGTAGTCATTCGCCACCTCCAAAATGGATTCATGATGTGCGTAAGCGCGTGTGAGCTCGTGGCTGGCAGCTGTCAGTTGCTTCTAAGGTTACAGCTGACATGCAGCTTCAATAGAAAGCACTCTCCCTTGTAATATACTCTTCCACAACACCCCAGGCGTGAGTAGCGCCTCCGGGGGTACGCTTACTGCTGGGTGACCTTCAGGTTCGCAACTACGTTCGCGATTTGACTGGCACAGAAAGTCCGTACTCTCCGTACTATGGGGCCAGCCCCGAAACGCCCAGGGCGAGACCAAGCAGTCATGCATTCATATGAATGCATTGCAATGCACAGCTTGAAAAGAGCTGCACCTCACATTCATGTCATTTGCGCCTGGCCCAGCTAACAAAGCAAAGACTGACATCAACAGCTGATCGCCGGTGGACGAAGCCGTAACCTTAAAGCCAAAAGAAGGCAACAGATCTGCCCAGTTCATTAATTCATGGCTGGACTTGATTGTTTTCCCCTTGACAAAAGCAAAAGCTTTGCCTCCTCCGGACACTCGGAGTCGAACCAAGGACCTGCTGATAACTTTTAGTATCCCATCTAAAGTCAGCCGCTCTAGACATCTGAGCTATGTCCGGGGTCTGACTCATCAACGGCTTGTACCGTTCGGAGTAAGGTGATTTTCCAGCAATTTTTGAAGAACAATACAACATTCAGAAGCTTTATGTGCAGTCTGTTTTTACACGTCAGCATTTTATTGTGCTAATCAGCAACCAGCACGTGCATGCTGGGCTGCTCGGCTCTGTATCATTGAACATACAAGATGCATTGATCAAGAAGACACAACCTGCTTGACTGCAGGACCAGAGTCTGACAATGGTCGACATGTATTCCTTGATAGATGGGATCTCAGACACACGTTCCTAAGAATGCACTAATCAGTAGAGCCTGATAACATGCCTGGATCATCGAGATACCGTGGCACAGTACTAGTATGCATTCATGCAGGGTTGTGCTGGGCTGTGCGTTGCATTGAAACGCACTAAAATACATCTCAGACATGAGTTTGTTGCCTTACGGGTGTTGCAAACATGTTGCAAAGGCTTTGATTGCTTCGCATGAGGATGCACTTTTGTACATGACAGCTGTTTGAAGTATACACTGTGACCTGGATGCATCACACAGAACTGTCACGATTTGTCTGATTATCATGTTGATACTAACGCTGCTGCTGTGTATGCATCAAAAAGGGGTTTTGTTGGCAACTGGCAGCAGTCACACACACCCACACTCACTCACTTTCACTGCTCATCACGTCGCTAGGTTCCAACTCTTGTGATGTACTGTAACTCACATTGCAGCGGCCTAGACTTGAGCAAAAGCTGCAGAGCCACCTACCTAAGCTATATGGCATGCTTGCACATGCAATGCCTTCTGATGTGAGACGTAATGTGTAATCATCCTTGTGCTACATTGCTCTCAAAGCTCCCAGCTGTTTGTACACACCCTGGGCAGAAGCCAGCAAGGTCTCTTTCCCGCCAGCATTCAGCTTGTGCAGTGTTAGCTGTACTTGCACTGTAGCCTTTCTGCCTGGGCCTGACAGTAATTCCATCTTCACGACTTGGCTTCGCAGGACAAGTGGCGTCTCTGCCGGCGTAGGCTGCTTGTACCTGATCTGCAACAGCAGCAAGGAGTGCTCGATGCTGATGATACTTCTGATTGACATCAAGACAGACATCTGTTGCATACTGAGACGCATTCACATCTTGTGACTCATTTTCACGCACAGGAAGTGACTCAGATTCACAAACAGGACGTGGATGTCCTGAGCACCGTTCTGTGCGTGAATCTGACTCTCGTCCTGTGCATAAGAATGAGTCACAGACTATGAAAATACAAGGGAAATCTGGTGCTCTGAGTGGTGCAGTGATGAGCCCAATGCTAGCATTGGACATTGAGCTGCTGCTCCGAACTTCATGACAAACGTCTGTGTGATGAGATATGACATTGCACAGGAGTCTGACAGCAGACAGTACTGATCAGCTTGATTGCAAAGCACCTTCTAGCACTGATAAGCTACTTCAATCAAGCTTGACAACATTGGAAAGCCATATGTCAGGCACATGCATCACCCCTATCCTGCAGCAGACTTGCACACTGACAGCATGTTGGAAGCTGGGACTTACCAGGACTTCTGTTGTCAGTGTCAAAGGGGGTTTTGGTAAGCTACTGTGATCCATGAGCGCAATGGCTGCAGTCCAATTGCCATGACAGTCAAACAGACCCCCAACAGCCCCTCCATTCATGATGCCTGGAAAAGCTTGATATGCTTTTGGAAGCTGTATGCGTGCCTCAAGGCCCCCATCTACTCGAAAACTTCTCAGCTTCAGGCCTTGTGCATTTTGTGGACCTGCAGAAGGTGGCTTGTTGAAGCAGGCAATGACGTACAGGAGTGTTGTGCAACTGCAGGCCCGTGCCTGGCATGTGGACTGTAACCAACATGCAGAACCTTGCCAACATGATGTCCTAGTGCTGATGTGTCCAGTGTCTGTGCACTTCTGCTTTGTTGCTGACAAGCACAGGGCAGGCAATCGCTTCTTTGCCGGGCACTTGCGTAATGTATCAGATAAAGTAGTACAGCTACGGTGCAAAGCTTACCGCAACCCCAACATATGCTGTTGGGAGTGTAAGCCTCTTGTACCGGGGTCTGGTCTGCAGCTGGTTGTAGGCCAGCCTTCACTGCTGGATGGTGTTTGCTGTTGCACGGGTTAATCTCGTGACCTTGCCGGCGCATCCACTCCCATTGGTGCGTCGCTCGAACTCCGCCAAGACATGTTCTCAGCAGCCGAACATCTGGGCTGTGACGCAGGATAGCAGCAAGCATGCTTCTTCGAACTGAAACATATCAAACTTCCGAGGCGGTCATCGCAAGCGCAATTCTCTGCGTAGTCTCACAGCGTGACTGACTTGCAATTGTCATGCTAGCATAGACTGCATGTATCCTCGACCATTTGGCAGGCTGCGTAAAGGCCAAAGTATCTGTGCAGGATGCCGTTTCATCTTCATGCAGCAACCGTGGGAAGCATCCAGTTGTCCGGTGAATTGTCGGCGTTGATAGCAATAATTTTGTGATCCAACAGCCATGATGCCTATCAATTTCTGGCTAGTCATCAGCAACATGCCCACATGAGTGGCACACAAAGCTCTGCATAGATCTAGACTGGCACAGTATGCATGACAATGCTCGTCTTCAGGGTCACAGATCAACAAAGGTGGATCTGAGGTGCAGTAACAAAGCTTTTCAAGCTTTACACCAGCACCTGGTTACACTGTGTCGGGATAAAATATTTAGTCATCACCCTTGGTTGGCAGCACAAAAAGCACAGCATAAGACTCATCATGTGGCCATGCTATTCAGAAATCAACGGATTCATTCAAGCTGAGAGTATTCGCATTGTAGTGAGATGCACAAAGGACACCTCCAGCAATCCTCTCCAAGCAATGTATGCAACCTTGTGCTGCCTAATTCTTCTTCTTGCTCTTCTTGACAGTTTTGCTGCTTCTGATCTTGTGCCCTGTACCACTCTGTTTCAAATGTTTGGCAGCCTTATCAGGTTTGCCTGCTGGGACTGCTGGCGCCTGCTTCACGGCTGCCTGCTTCTGTGCAGCAGCCATCTTGATTGCCTTCTCCTGCTCAACTTCCTTGAGAGCTTCCTTGACATACCGAGGCAGCTTCTTGGCCTTGGCCTTGGCAGTAGCAGCTTCTGTGGTGGGTACTTCAGTGGCTTTCACTGCAACAGGTCTTGCTTTACCTGCAGATGGCATGCACAACAAGGCATGCTCACGTGATGATTTCAAAAGCATGCTATAAGCAGCAGTGATAAGTGTAACAGGGTCCCCAGCTTGTCATGTGCAGCAATCTGGGCCAAACATGTCAGCAGCTAATGGCTCTACTACAAGAGAGAGGGAAGAATGCAATGCAAAATTGCTGAAAGGTCTGAATGTGCAGCAAAATGGGAAAGACCTGCCATGTGATGCTGAGATGCAATACTTATGTTCCCTGTGGTGCAGGAGTGCCTGTAGGTTCATTACCTGACTTGACAGTGCTCTTGCCTTTCTTTGTCCTGCCTATCCTCATGCCCTCCTGAGCTACATTACCATAGGCCTTGACACCTTTGCCTGATGTGCTGGCTTCTGCTTGCTGTTGTACTGCTTCAGCAGCTGGCAGCTCCTCTTCTTGCTCAGCTTCTGCCTCGCCTGCCTTACCAGCTTCCTTCTTAGTGTTGCTCATCTTCTTCAGCTTGCACACAAAGAAGCCGTCCAGATTCTGAGCGTGCGGGTAGAACCGCCGAGTGTGCTCGAGTGACGGATGAAACCTGAACTCCCTGTACTTAGTGAAGCCGGGTCGACCGAACTCGAGTCCGCAGGGCACGATCTTAACGTCTCGTTTGCGAAGAGCATAGTTGATCACATTCTCGTTTTCGTCCACCATGATGGAGCAAGTTGAGTAGACGACATAGCCCCCAGTTTTGCTTTGAGCGTCCACCAGGTCGATGGCGGCAAGCAGCAGCTGCTTCTGCAGGAAGGCGCACTTGTAGATTTCCTGCTGGCTCTTGTTGCTCTGCACCAACCACACAGTGCAAGCTCAATACACAAGCCACACCAGCACCTCAGCAGCAAGGCAGTCAGAGCTAGAACATAGCGCAGAGCTGTATGTGCGGACACTAGGCTAGACGCTGGTCAAGGCAGGCCCCAACTGCAAGCTTGCCCACAAAGCACAGCAATGGAGTGACATTCCTGCATACAGCAGCATTTGCACATTTCATGCATGACCGAAAAGCAAGTTCAAAAATGCAGCAGCTATACACAGACAACATGGGTTGGTGCTCCCAATTTTCAGAATAATCTTGCTTCAACAGCAAAAGGCATTGTCCAGCCCATTCCAGGAGGTGCTCAAAGAGTACAATAAACGGAATGTAGTAACTTGCGTGCACTTTCATAAAGATATCCTCAGAAAGGCTTACCTTAACAGTGGGGTCCTTTGCGATGACACCAGTCCCGCTGCATGGTGCGTCCAACAGCACTCTGTCCACAGATTTCTCTCCCAAGACTTTAGGCAGCTCTCGCCCATCATAGCTGCAAACAACTGTGTTGCTGACTCCCATGCGCTGCAGATTGGCCTGAATGGACTTCAGCCTTTGCTTGTTGATCTCGTTTGCAAAAATGCTTCCTGTGTTGCGCATGAGGGCAGCAACATATGTGGTCTTGCCACCTGCACACAGCAAAGGTGCTAGCTCTGTGCAACTACATACATGTTCTGCTGCACAAAATGCTGCAGCTTGCATGACCAGCATCACAGTTGTGCGTCTGAGGTCCTACAGCATCATACATCACCACAAAGGAAGCTGCAGTGCTGTTACTGCAGAGGTGTTCCACCATTGTGAACACAACACTGTCAAGACCTACAAGGCATTCTGTTGATGACTCTCATGCAGCAGTGGTGTGAAAGCCAAAGTCTGCAGAGCTCATCTTACAGGGTTTTGAACATCTGCTCGTTTCATCTGGTCTGGCCATATGATAGCTCACTGCGGTGCATTTCAGTCACAGTATTTACAGATGCTGTCGACCTGTGATGATACTAGTGCAAGGACTCATCACATCCAATGTCAAAACATGATTGGCATTTGCATCCATGTTTTGTGCAGTCCTAAAACATCTCCCCAATGTTTTTACTGTCCCCAGGCGTCTCTGAGTTTAGATTTCCAGTGTAGCAATGACGTTTCTGAAGTGAAACAGACAGTTCGGGATTACTAAGACCCACTGTGTTTAAGCGATTCCTGCACCTTGCATATGCACGACAACAGCCACAAACCTGGTGCAGCAGCCATGTCCACAATCTGCTCCCCCTCTTGTGGAGCCAGGGCCATGACTGGCAGGAAGGAGGATGCCCCCTGCAGCATGTAATACCCTGGCATGTACTCTGTCGTAGCCCCAACAGGTACGGTGGACTCATACACCACCAAGCCAACCTGTGCGTCACAGAACAGGGGATATCAGTGGTGGTGGGGTAACAGGAAAGCTCACAGCATGTAGTGCCCTGGCATGCCTTCTGATCTACATGTTCATGGGTCTGACAATGTGGGTGCGTGTCTGTGAAGCTGACAGGTCATATGGACCCTCGCAGGGTCGCATCGTGGCCAGCATTATACTGACTTCTGTATCATGATGAAAGGCTCCTCATAGAATCACTTTTGAAAATTAATGAAAGAGATTTGACACAGGCGATAGAGATTAGTCAGAAGGTCAACAGGAGCAAAAACATGCAGCATGTGAGACCCAGCCATGCAACCGGGGTGGCACTTACTCAAGCATTGGTCTCATTACTTAGCAGGCCAGACTGCGCTGACCACAGACTGATCTGCATTGCGACAACGAGGATGCAGACAAACATACTGACTTGCTAGGTGCTTGCGGTTTTCACTGCATGATTGAGCCCTTGTGCGTGCATGCTGACAACCCAGCACATGTTTCTCAGTCAGCTTGTGGCAGATTGCATAAACTGATGGCAACGCTATCTCAAGCCAGTAGGAATGCCATGCCAACTGAGCTATGTCAATGCAAGCTCAAGCAACGATGGTGGGTCAGCCTTGTGGAACTGCCAGGAATCTGTCTGTTATACAACGAGGCTCAATGGATGAAGATGACAGATGTGCAGATGTTCAGAGGACTTGAGCAAGATCTACCTTGGACCACTTTCCAATGGGATCTAGGTTCACTCCTCTGTTGATCAGCGCAGCAGCCAGCTCCCTTCGCCGAGTCTTCAGCGTGTTGGTCCTCAGAGTGATAGGCCGCTTGAGCTCATTGGCCTCTATACAGGCTATGGCCTCAGGCACGCTGAACATGCCCAGCAGAGTGTCCAGCATGAAATCGTTGTAGCCATAATAGGTGGCGAGATCCTTCTTCAGCTGGTCCATGTACTCTGCACGGGGTCTCAGAGGCTGCTTCACCTTCTTGCCCTTTGCTGTTGTTTCATTCTCCTTTTGCTTGGCCGCCTGCAAGATGTATGACATGCTGTCAAGCAGTGCAATTGCATGTCCCACAGCTGTGCTAGCTTGCCAGAGAGCGCGTCCTTATAAAAGCACTCAGCTGCAACTTGCAAGAGCTGGAGATTATATCCCTCCCTTCTCGCTGCTTGTGCATGACAATCAGCTGAGGTTTAACAGTGGGCCTTGCTTGATTTCCTTTCCATCCTGCTGTACATGGTCAATCAGCTCAGCAAAAGCACTAACAGAAAGGGTCAACATGCTTGCCCAGCAAACAAGCCTGCCAGTCATGCCAGGACAGCACACAGGTAAGTCTGTCTGTCTGTCTGTCTGTTCATGAAGTGGTGTGGTCCTGCTTAAAAAGCGACACCACCTTGCAGCTGGCAGGCTGGCTGGCTGTCTGTCTGTCTGTCTGCCTGCCTGTCTGTCTGCTTGCCTGCCTTTGATCAGCCATTGGCTACAAAGGTTGTCCCACTGCTCAACAGTGCTGCGCTGTCAGCATCATGCATCATAGCACATTACATAGGCCAATTATGACAAGAATGCTCGAGGAAGTTCCCAGCAAGCAGAACAGTAGTAATCATGCACACTGGCGTGTCAGAAGTCACCAAGACTGACCTTGAAACCGTCCAGCAGGCGCACCGTTTCCTTGATTCGCCTACTGATGAGGGCCAGATCAGGAGGGCCGCGCCCAGCAGCCTCCACCTCGATGCCGCTGGGCAGCACAAACCGTTCAGCTTCCTCCATGTTGGTCTCCATGTCTGTACCAATGTGAGCAGCTTCTGCAGCAGCTGCCTTCTCTGCTTTTGCCCTGCATCATTGACAAAACATGAGAAACAATTCAGAGACCCCACAGACGACATGACAATGGTATAATGATATGTATCTCGTGACAATAGAATTGTCTACCACACACTGTCTCATGCTGCAACAATGGCAATGTAAACCAGGACCAATCACATGGACATTGCATCTAGCTCTTTGAGAGACGTGAGCTGCTGCAACCTGCAGCCAAAGTACCAGGTCACATGACAGGTAAAGAAGACAAGGTGGACAATTGTACCTTTTCCTGTCCAGGATCTTTGCTCGCTTCTCAATGGCAAGCAAAGGTTCATCCCCCTCCTCCTCTTCATCTGCATCACTGTCATCACTACCACCGCCTACAGGAGGCACACCAATAGTCTGAATTTACAGACAGCATGTGAAATTTAAGTAGATTGCAGATAAGCTCCTGGACACACCTCGTGAGCAGCAGGATGTTTGGAAGCAATACAACAACAGCGTTGGTTCACAATTGGAGAACATAGCCCGCATTGCTGCAAGAACATGAAGCGGGTGTCTCAAGATGCATGCCAGCTGATGCATATTGTACGACAAAATGCCTTGCATCAGCTTGCCAATGTGCTGTTACATGCTCCAGCAGTTACAGCATGAAATTTGTCAGGTTGACAGTGGTCTCACAGTTGTAGTGCACAGGCAATGTGCTGTCACCCGGCCCAGCAATTGCATCATGAACAGTTTGTTCAATAGCAGTCTCACAGCATTAAGGCACAAGCATGAAGATAGAATGCAAACAATCAGCTGGTTCTGCGGTTTCCTGCTCAAGAAGTGCAAAGCCTGCGGGCGCAACAGGCTCAGCTTGTTTGTTCACCACTCAGTGTCATGACATGTTGTGCATCAAGGTGAGATCAGTCTGTCTTGGTGAGATCAGTCTGTCTTGGCGTCCCATTGTGGGTTCAGCAAGTAAAGCTGCAGATAAGCTTCTGGCCACATTGATTTGATTTGATGATTGATTTGTTTTACATTTCTTGTCTTTAGGACTCATCAGGGGAGATCAGGGGACATTACAAGTACATGCTGCCGGATGCATGCATGTGCTCACCAAACTCATCACTGTCATCTGATCCAGCATCACTACTGGATGCAGCTGACATGTCCTCTTCTTCGCTGTCCTCCTGACCTTCCAGGCCAGCCACACCTGCATCTCCTTCATCATCTTCATCATTGTCACTCATCAATTGC
>JAABUO010005696.1_pt1 | contig 14431 bp, 16 predicted proteins | sample 5559291 | NCBI WGS metagenome assembly JAABUO01 (sample SAMN10711878, study PRJNA513372) | rock metagenome | isolation source: Antarctica rocks | place: Antarctica: Victoria Land, Finger Mt sud | reverse complement strand
GGATCACCTACAAAGTCACATGTTTTTCGTTTGGTATCTTATTGACTTCCCCAGATAGTGTCTGTTGACTCCCCTGATGAGTCCTCAACATTTAAAATGCTAATTGATTCGTTGATTGTAGATTGTAGATTGTAGTTGGGGGTGTGCGGCCAGTTGTGACTCATCAGACCACCATTGTTGCAACATCTGGTGTGTTTGAGCAGTGTTGAGGTACCATCAGAATGTACTGTGCCCTGACCTGCGCACGCTGAGTGACTAAATGGCTGCCAGTGATACACTGTGTAGTTTAGTTTGCGGCCTAAGTGACACTGTACAACGGCGTGACGATGGTTGCAGACCCCATGACTAATGGTGCAGACCATGTGACTAATGTTGCAGACCCCATGACTAATGGTGCAGACCCAGTGACTGATATGGAAGACCGCACATCTGCTGGCGTAGTTTGCACGACAGCTGTCTGACTGGCACCTTGTCAAGCCTCAGGTTTGGGGCATCTTGTGTGCAGTCTTGATTGAGAAGTTGTGATGGCTTGTTGCAGATGCTGTGACTGACAAGCATCAACAACAGATGACCAGCGACGTCATGATCAACAGTACATGCTTCATAGTGAAGCTGCAGGGCCTGCCTAGCAGAGACAAGATCACGTGTCTTCAAGCGGTTGTGCTGAGATGGTCTGTTAACAGTCCTGCCCCACCACAGGCAGCAAGAAGTAGCCAGCAGCGATTGGAATCCACATAGCCCAGCATGCGCTACCATTTGTGTGCTCAGTCTGCTCTTGATATCCAGGCAACCCCTCACCAGTCAGACCACTCCGCGGTGATTGTGTTCAAGGACAATCTTCATCAAAGTCCTCCGTTGCAATTGGGATGGAACAAGGCCCAGTGGCTGGCAATGATGCTGACCTGATAAAATTCTGAAGACAGTCTTTCGAGGGACTTTCCTCCAGTGTTGATGGCAGTTCTGATCCTTTCCAGAACATCATAGCCCATCTGAACCTGGTCCTTGCTCAGCTGGCCCAAAGGCAGCCTCTCTGTGTCAATGTCAAACTCCTGCAGCACCCACCCACTAAGCAGACGTAGATGCTCATATGGTAGACAGCGGCACAGACACTCATATGGTAGACAGCGGCACAGACACTCATGTTGTAGACAGCAACACAGACGCTCATATGGTAAACAGCGGCACAGACATAGATGCTCATATGGTAAGTACAGAGACTCATATGGTAGCCATAGTCACGTTTGTGGTAAAAGTAGACACGTGTATGGTGAACACAGCTGCTGAGGCGGTCCTTGCTTCCAGGTACTGGGTTTGTCAATGTATATCAGCACCCAGATCTTATATTGCTGGTGCATATGCCTAGGCAAAGTTTGTGATCACACCAAGTACAAACAGCATCTCAGAGCAGCATGCACACTTGCACGGCGTGTGACACTACAGCTGCTGACAGCAGATTGCATGTTCAACCATTGGCTCACATGCATGCAGCATGCACACTTGGATAGCAAGCACAGACAGACAAACAGACAGACAGACAGACAGACAGACAGACAGACAGACAGACAGACAGACAGACAGACAGACAGACAGACAGACAGGCAGGTAGACAGACAGACAGACACACACACACACAGGCAGACAGACAGACACACACAGGCAGACAGACAGATAGGCAGAGCATTTGAATGGCAGCAGGGAGACAGCAGCGGTGTGACCTGCATGGCTTGTTGGAACATGATGTCACTGAAGACAAGCTCCATGAGCTCCTTGGTGGGACCCTCTAGCTTGCTCTCCTCAAACTCCACCACCGGCCTGCAACACAGCACCAACCATAGCGGTTGGTGGCATCAAAGAAGAAAAAAATAACCTGCCTGGCAAATTGAGATCAAAAGTTGCACCCTAAAAACCCTACTTCTTCAACTTGGTCTGACATAGCAACAGCATGCGAAGCAAGTGTTGCAGTATATATTTGTGTATGCATGCACTATACAGGATGTGCATCAGAAGGCCTCTTGTGCAGACACGGTAGCTTGCAGCATAAATGGATGCCATCCAACCTAGCCTGTTAACTTCCCTGAGGGGGATGCTGCTGTGATGTCAGGATCAAAAGGGACTGCACAGCACAAATGCACCCTTGCCTTGGGCATGAGGCAGACAAAGTCATGCGTCCGCCTGTTTGGCTCAAGATTTGCGGCAAGGGAACAAGTGATGTGGTAAAGCAATGCTGTCAATCAGACACCACAGTGACATGCAAAGCAGCCAAAGCTGGGCATTGGTCTGCAAGCTAGTTGAGCTGTGAAGGAGTGGTACAGTGTGCATGATTTTCATACCAATCCCCACATTGCAGTCTATGACTGAGAGCACTGTATGGGGACTACGTTCAGACACGTCATCATGCAGAGTTTGGGCTTGCCACCAGACTGATTAGACTAGGCTTTGCAAATACATGGCAACAGTTTCGGCCGTGCTGACAGGCTGGGCTGTCATCAGTTTCGGGCTTTCCAGCAGACTAAGCATCAAGTGCCAATGGACTTACTTGATGATGGGGTTTGGCTTGCTGGCGCCAGGGGACACAGGTGGGGATTGGAAGGAATCCAAATCCATCAGGCTATATTTGCCAGATCTCACTTTGCGTGCTTCCTCTTTATCTTCAAATGCAGCCCCAACCTTGGACCTGCAGAAACCAATACCTCATCAGGGCTGTGGTATTGCTCTGCTGATGCAACCCGTTGTCCCTTTCAAACAATCTGTTCGCATAAACGGTTCAACAATCAATCAACTTTTTGGGTTCATTCAAATCTGCCCAAGACGTCATGGAAGAGCATTACTGTAAACCAAATGTAGGGTTGATGCTTTGCAAAGCAGATTCTGTATTGCTCAACATGAGGTAGACAGAGTACATTCACGTGAGCAGATACCTGCAGACAATGCTGCCTGGATGCTGTATCACTGGTTGGGTGAAGCACGTGACCTGACCTGAACTTCTTCTTGAACTCCCTGAGGCCAGTGTCAGCGTCAAAGGGGCCTTGCAGCTGTGTCTGTCCCTTGTCACCAACCCGGCCCCATCTTGTCCACAGCCAGTGGTCAGAGCTACCTTCGCGCAGCAGCTGCATTCTGTAAAACTTGTTGTTGTTTGCACCTATGTTGGTCTGGTTGAGCATGACATCAGCGTCGCCTGCTACTGTGCTTGTGTGAGCCCTAGGGCAAGCAGGCTCGGCAGCTGCTGACTGCTTGCTGCCTGACTGTTCAGACCCTGTACAACCTGCTGCTGATTTGCTACTCTCCTGACCCGCTGCTTTTGCTGAGTTAGACTTTCCTTGCGTTGTTGTTTCTGCCTGTGCAGCAGCAGCCTGTGTGGCACCGTCCTTGCTCTGTGTGGCGGCTTTGCTTGCTTTTGAAGCCTTGTCTGCTTGCTCGGGCAGGTCTTGTTCAGCTGCAGTGGGCTGCTTCGCCGCTGCAGGCTGTGTCTTGCGTCGTCCTCGTTTGGAGGCAGGCTTGTCCTTGACTGCATCAACTTGCTGTTTTGCTGCAGGAGCAGGCTTTTTGGCAGCTTTTGCTTTTGGCACGTCTTCTTCTGATTGCTCTGCCTCGGACCCTGCAAGCCGCTTCGTCCTCGTCCTCGTCGATCTCCGAGGTGCAGCTTGGGTGGCAGAGTCAGATTTCGTCATCTAACCTTTTAGGGTGCGTGATAACACTGCCCAACGAACGAAAGTCACACAATGAGAACAGGAGTGTGCTTTTCAGGATTGAGATGCGGATTGAGTCTTTCTTCTGTAAGGTTTGTGACCTTTCCAAGACGACACTCGTTCACTGAGGTCCACGGTGAGTGTTTACTCCTTTTGCAAGCCTCCGATATGCTCATGCAACAAACGAGACACGCAATGCAAGTCTTGCTGCGCGCCTGTGCGGCTGACGACAGCTTCGTACGCCTGCTGCATGCGGCGAATCGTCCGCAGCATGGCGAAGGCTCATGCTGCGCTTGTTCGTGTCGCAACGTTTGTCATGATGCTGCTAAGTACAAAAAGAAATCAGCACGGCATTTCAGGTTCTATGCGGGCCGATTCACAGTTCAATTGATCCATAAAGCATTTTGGGTACGATCTGATTGACCATGCCGAGAGTAAGGCACGCTAGGCGAGATCAAGCCAACCCCATTGTGTACTTTGATGTGGCGGTGAAGGGGGGCCCAACTGGAACGGAAGATCTTGGGAGAGTTGTGTTCGAGCTCTATAATGACATTGCTCCAAAGGTGCTATCTCGTTGAATGATCCGTTTCATTTTTCTGTTTGCTGTTGAAACGCTCACACTACAATAGCTCGATCTCAAAGCAGCAACGACAATCTTTGCCAGACCGCAGAGAACTTTCGACAGCTTTGCACCGGAGAAGGCGGCATTGGCAAAGGTACAGGCCTGCCGTTGCACCTCAAGGGGTCTCCATTCCACAGGATCATCAAGGGGTTCATGATCCAGGGCGGGGACTTCTCTAACAAGAATGGCACGTGAGTTGTGCTCTCCTTGGTGATTTGCAAATGCTGGCAAGTACCAGCAAACAATGTGAATTCGTTTTGTAAGCAGTGCTAAGCAGTGCTGGGGTACAAAGCAGTTGCAGTATCACAGACAGCATAAATCACCTTGGTCCTGATTGGTGACATGCGATTGGCTCACAGACACCTTTGCAGCAAGCATCAGCATGGTGATGTTACTGCCATGCTCTGCTGCCAAACATACAGGGGAGGGGAGTCCATCTACGGAGCTAAGTTTGAGGATGAAACCTTTGAGCTCACGCATGAGAAGCCTGGACTGCTGTCCATGGCCAATGCTGGGCCCAACAGCAATGGCAGCCAGTTCTTTATCACCACTGTCCCCACTCCCCACCTTGATGGCAAGCATGTTGTCTTTGGCCAAGTTTTGCGAGTAGGAGCACCACCCTACTGAATTTTGCAAAGGCATCAATGCTAGCATGTTTCACCAAGTCATATGTCGCATCAGCTTGCTGACATGGCATGTGTAGTGTCTTGAGGTGCTTTTGGAGTGGAAATTGGGAGAGACTAAAATGTTTGAGGTGCAGTGCGCATGTGCTGTGTCGCAATGTAGGTTCTTATCTTGGGCAATGCAAGACATGGTAGCTACCTTTGCAATCCTGGTGTTGCCTCACCCAGATGTGACCACCCCAACACATGCACATGCCTCTTAAACTGCTTGCTCTGGGCAGTTGCCTTGCAATAATACTACAATACAATTGCACAACATAGGGCTATGGTGTTGTGCGTGAGCTAGAGAATGTAGCCACTGAAGAGGGCGACAAGCCCACTCATGAATGCTACATCAAGGACTGTGGGGAGCTGCCGCCTGGTGCTGACCTCTACCCACCTACACAGGTACTTCTGAGAGTCATGATGGGAGCCAATCCAGAAATGCGCTTGTGCTGAGTGAATGCAAGCATGCAAGGATGAACGATTGCATCAGTTGCGCAGTCACTTTTGCTATGCCTGCAATGTACATAAGCCTTCCTTGCATTAGGTAAGTTTGAGTTAACAATACAGGCAGGTCACACTGTCTACTGAGCTGTGACACAGGCTAACAGCTGCCTTCTGCACGCCAATTTTACCTCGTCTTGGGATTTCACAATTTGCGCCTTAAAAAAACAGTGCTACAACCATGCCCCTGACACCGGTGCCGTTGTGTCATCAGACACTCTCTTTCATGCAACAGTCCAAACCTGTTGCAGGATGAGGACCCATACCCTCAGTATGCAGATGATGCAGACATCCCAGAAGGAGAAAGCGAGGTCACTTTTCGGGTCAAAGCTGCCACTGACATCAAAGCACTGGGCAATGACCTCTATAAAAAGGTAGCTGGGCTCCCCAGGGCGCAGTCAATGTATCCAACATTGGTTTGTGTCATGGCACGGCAGCGGTTTTTATCAGTTTGGTCTGATGTGATCTGACATTACCAAGTATTCTGCATTCCCTGAGTGTTTTGTTGCAGTAATGCGGGCAGACTTCACATGCATGCCCCCGCACCTTGTGCTGGCTGCCCACTTTGTTGAGACAGTAACATGGATGTAGCACAGGTGAGTGTCATGACTCCAGCTCAATCAGACAGAGCCACAAGTTTTGGTGGTGCCGTGCAGGGTGAGCACAGCAGTGCCATCAAGAAATATATCAAAGCTTTGTCCTACCTAGCTGAAATGACTTCACCAGATGCTGGCATGGCAGAGGAGCTCTCCAGCAGCAATGCTGAGGTTTCGCAACAGCTTAAGGCGGTGGCTGTGCCATGTTTGTTGAACAGAGCGGCATGCAGACTGAAGTTGCAGCAGCCTAGGGAAGCTATCATGGACTGCCACAATGTGCTACAGACAGACAGCACCAACACCAAGGCTCTCTTCAGGAAAGGACAGGCGCATGTTGCTGTCCGGGTGAGATTCAGCTGTATTGGGCTTCTTTGCGAATTGCTTCCTGCAAATGTTTGTCACAGTGCTTGGCTTTCTTGCATAAGTGATGAGTCATGCACAGTGATGACTGCTCAATCACTGCGCATTGTTGAGGGGAAAAATTGATGTTTCATGAAATGTTTGCGCAACCGCGCAATGAGGTGAGGAAAGGTTTGTGCTGACTGCCTGATCATATTTTTAGGAAAAAGTGATCAGATGGTGCTACCCCTTTGTAAGCTGCTCTGTGTCTTGGAATGGCATGTCTTGGAATGCCTGGTGCTGTGGTCTGAGAAGGTCGACTGTTTTGCCTGTAGGAGCTGGATGATGCAATAGAATGCTTCACAAAGGCACAAGAGCTTGATAGCAATGATCCTGCCATTCCTAAAGAGCTTGCAAAGGCCAAGCAGAGCAGAACTGCAGCAGAGAAGAAGCAGCGTGCAACCTACGCAAAGATGTTTGGCTAGTGCTCTGACCTCACCGTGATCATTACGCCACCTCTGTGCTGCAGTGACACTGCATGTTCTCATTGTTACCATTCAACTGGTCCAATAGGTTTGCAGACTAAAAGACAACCTAGGCGTCCACATAGGTGTATACAGAGCAAATCAGCAAAATTTTTGATGTAAATTCTCCTGTCATCATTTAGAAGATCAGCTTTCAAACTGAGCTAGATGTGGCAACATGCTACTGTGATCACTAGGGCACTTTTTGCATCGCCGCCTGTTGACCAGTCTTGCTTTGTGAGCAAGTATGCTTGATGATGACATGTTTGCATCGCTGCACTGTTGCATCAGCAGCATTTGTGTCTAACGCCTAGAGGCTGTCATGCACTGCTGGCGCCCTGGAATGCAAGACAGGGCTGCATGTAAGGACGTCAGGACTTCGATTCTAGGATCGTTTTGTTGCATGTCAGCGTATATGGCAGACAATGCAATGATTTATGTTTGGGAGTCTGCCTTTGCGTCGCCAAAAGAATTTGGCAAGTGCAGTCCCATGACAGTAACAAAATTGCCCACAAATTTTTGTTGTGCATGCTGCACTCCGTACTTCGGACTCACAGGACAGGAATGGCGTGCAAACCAGAAGCTGTTGTGGGGGCTTCGGCCTTTTGCAGACACTGTCGTCCGTGCTGTGCATCGGCCGGCGGTTTGTTGGAAAGGGGGCTGTTGAGGTTGTCCAGATTGTTGAGCTCATTCCCATGGCGCCCTCGCGAGAGCGATCGCCAGACAGCATTGCAAACTGCAGAAGTCTGATTCAGATTCATGGACACTCTGAAAACGGGACAACGCCAGCAAAACTGCAAGACTATCGTCATCAGAGCGCCGGGTAGTGTTTCCGCAGCTGTTGCCAAAACAGCATCTGTGCAGACGCCTCCTGAAGCCTCCTGAAAGCTCCATGCTTGGTTTTGGAGCGCCATCGAGTGTTAACTCCCTGTTCGGCATGTCCTGGCAACCAGGTACGTCTCGTCCGGCAGATCGTCTGATGGATGCTGTATTGCGCTCTGCTTTGCACGCCAAGTATGCAAGCTGCTCTCCTGCAGGTGTCCACACACTGACGGCAAACGAGTACACTGTGGGCAATTACTATACTGTCAACAACGAAGGTTCGGCCTTGAGGCGCGCACCTCCGGCGATGATGAGGTCTAACGAACCGGACACCAGGAGTGAATTGGGTAGCGCATTGGCCGGTGAGCTTCGTATGTCTGCTGTCAGAAGTTGTGGAAGGATGTCAGACCACTGCAGACTGTCAACTTCCAGCTGCTTGCAGGCTTCTACAGAGAGCTGGAGACGACGAACTCTTACTATGATCAGTTGTACAAACAGAGGCAACAGGTCAAGCCAGCAATGGAGCAATACATCTCCATTGCAGGCATGCCTTTCAGACAGGCAGCCAGCTACACCAGTCAACCTGCAGACTTGCTGCAGCAAACACTGTGCATGGCTTACTCTCCGCCTCAGGCCTCGTCTGAGACATCAGAAACCTCCACCTTCCCAGCTGACATACTGCCTTTTGTGGGCTCTGCCCCACCACCCCCTCATGAGTATGAGCATTTCCTGGGATCCCTGCTCACTGACACCGCGTCAGACATTCTATTGCCAGCTCTAGGTCTGCAGCAGACATCACCACAGCATACGCAGCTGGAAGTTCCAGACATGAATGCTGCTGCTGCACCTCAGGGCTCCAACAACCAATGGCAGTTCATGGATGGCCTTGACCTTGACCAGCTCCTCATGCAAGCAGACGCCGCGGCAGCTTCTTAAAACAGCGTTAGCTCCCCACAGCTGCAGCTGCCCACAGCACCTAGCTTGACGCCCTCCCATGAGTTTGGCAACACAGCTGCAGTGCTGAGGCATCATTCACCACCATTGAACCTCAATCGGCGCACCACATCAAGGCCATTGGCAGGCAGAGGCTCGCGTGGCAGGAAGCGCAAGAGCAAAATTGTGTCACCAGCTGCTCACTCAGTTGCCCCCAGCATGTCACCTGCGTACTCACAGACTGGAGATGACAATCCAGCAAAGAAGCGCAGATGCCAGGTCGAGTCATCAGCTGCTGCGGCAGCTGCTCCTATGACTACACCAGCTTCCCCTCAGGCTGCTCAGGCTGGGTCAGCCAAGAAGCAAAGGACTGCAGCGCCCGCCAAGAAACGTGCAGCAAAGCGCTCAACTGAGACTCACTCGCCACTTCCTGAGTTGAGCCCTGCTGAGATTGCTCAGGCAGAGGAAGATGGTCTTGTCTTCGCCAGGGTTGGCAACTACGCTGCATGGCCTGCTCAGGTACCCTTCACTCTTGCTCTTCCCAGATCAGCTGGATCTTTGGAGTATGCGCGCAGTGTCGCAGCATGTATGGAAGTTCACAGCACCAGACAAATTCTGAGTTTGACTTGATCATCATGCTCGGTCTGCAGCATTGCATTAGGGCAATGGAAATGTGCAGTGGTGCAGTTGTTGCAAGCAGAAAGGATGCTTGCAGTGCGCTATGTTGTGACATGTCATCAAAAACAACATCTACGCGCATACGTCCCCTCGACATAGCATAGGCTTTCTTTTGCTTTCTTTGCTTTCTGCCTCAACTTACAGGCATGTCTGTGACCATGCAGATGCAGAGGCCGACAGCAGAGCAGCTGGACCTACTGAATGATCACGCAGACTCAACACCAACAGACAGAGTGTTTGTCGTCTTCTATGGAAAGCATGACTTCAACATGGTCAGCCAGAGCAGAATCAACATGTCCTTTGAGGATGGCATGCGCAAGTGCAAGCCCAAGAAGGGCAGTGCTCTTGAGGTAGCAGTCAATGAGGCCATCAATCACATCAGAGCCAGAGTGGCAAGGCCAGACCAGGCAGCTGCTCAGATTTACTGCTGATGGCACTGCATACCTGTTGCCGTCTGCCTATCATCACCAACCATCCCCACACCATCAACTCCTCAAATGATCACATGGATAGCAGCATTGTGCCAATGCCGCCTTATCACTTTTGAGGTGGTATCAATGCCAGGCTTTAGGCCCTAAGGTTTAGGGCCGCTCATTGTCACATAGATATAGTTGCAGGTGTTTCACATGTAAATGTTGTATGCGTGCAGCTTATATATATTTGTACTCAAGCTGCAAAGTCCTATACATACGTTTACGTTTTTAAGTTTAATGTCCTAGGGACCAACTGGGGGCCAACAGACAGAGTTCTGTTCATGCAAATTCATTCAGTCAAAATACTACTTGTATGTGAGAAACAGCTCTGGAGCAAATCCTGACGAAACCACCACATGCATTTGGTTCACACCTTGTAACGGATCGGCCATAGGTTGAGAAAATTGGCATCGGTACATCGAATTCGTACTCTTTTAGCAAGCGATCCGTTACAGATGGTCTCGGAATCGTGGTTCTATGGCATAGTGGCTACATGGGTTTACGTTATACAGGACAAGGTATAGCAGACCATCCGTCATTCAGAAAAAAGGAAAAGGTGCACTTGAGACTTGGCTCCAGAGGGACTTCCAGCTCGTTGGTGGCATGACTCATTGACCAGACCATGACTGCACAGATTCCTGGCGGGGACCTTGCTGGAGTAATTGAGGAGGCTGATGCTGACTGCCAGGTACATATTTGTGCACGTCCTTGTGCACCACATCATTTGCACCACATCAAAAAGCAACAAGCAGATGCCGACCAGATCAGTGTCTGAACTGTGCTGCAGTTCAGCAAGGGTGATAGAGTGTTTGCCCTCTCTCCAGATTGGAGCTTCAGATCGAAATGGGGTACGTTGCAGAACTTGGCAAAGCCTATGGTTCATACTTGACATGGAAAGCAGAGTACCCTCATTGACACACCATGCAGGCTGTTACGTTGAGTTTGCCACAATCAAGACTAGCCTGCTGGCACCCATCCCTGACAACATATCATTCGATCAAGCTGCAGCGTTGCCTCTGGTCTGTCTCACAGCAATGCAGGTAGGAGACTCATTCACTGGGAGCTCACTGGGCGCGTTCAGTGTACTCTCTAAGTGCACATCCACTGCATGCTTAAATTCAATCACCCCAAAGTTTTGAGAAATAATTTCCTGCTTTAAATGCTTTCAGCAGGACGTCATATGTATATCTCTCAGGTTGCATGGTCACACATGTCCAAGCCATGCATGCTCTTATGTCTTGCACGTTTGTCTGCTGAATGTGTCACAGTCATGGGCACCAAGCTCCACCATCAATTTTTGCATGATACAGTCACATGTCTTCTTATGCTTTATGGGCACATGGTAAGGCCAGGCTGCGTGCTTGCATGCATCAATAAGCCGCAATGGGATCATGCACAGACTTGAGGCCAGAGACACCTGCAACTCTCTGCTGGGTTGTGGTAGATCAATGAAATGCAGTCTGGTCATGCAGGCTCTGAAAACTGCTCAAGTGAAGGCTGGACAGCGTGTTGGCGGCAGTGGAGGAGTGGGCAGCGTTGCAGTGCAGATTGCAAAAGCATTGGGAGCGCATGTGACAAGCACCTGTAGCACAAAGAACATGCAGCTTGTCCAGGTACCAGACATGCGCAATGCAGGCTTGCGTTGCTCAAACTCTTTTCCGTACCTACATCTACCACAAGGTCCGTCGGAGCACATTGAGGAGAATGAAGCAGATATTCAAGACTTCTTCAGAGCACTGGCAGGCCTACAGAACTTGGAGGTTTGCGAATGGTGGCTGATCCAACTCAGCTCAGCTTGATGTGCATCAGCAGCTTAACCAATCTGACGTATATGCAATTTTTGCCCGAGGTGCAAAGGGAACCTGTTTGTCCTCTCTTTACACTGACAAACCTTTGCCATCTATCAAAGTTACACGGATGACCACGGTACGGCCCAGTGCACATCGCCATCCTGCTCAGTGGCTAGTTGCACACTGGACTTTGGCAGGATGTTGTATGTGAGCTCTGAAACTGGTTTGAAGCTTTGCATGCTATACCCATTTTCATCTGCATCCAAGAACCGCCTCTCAAGCGTTGGTCGGCAGTTCAATACCCGGTTTTTCGGAACTTGGTATACGGCGGGTCAAGTAGGTACAGGCTTTGCCTGGAAACTATTGGGTTGCTTCGGGCTTGCACCCGGGAACACCGAAAGGCGTAAAAGTTTTTTTGGGGCTGCTCTGGCCAGAGCAGCCCTGGCCATGGCCCCTGCAACTCCCATCATACAACTGCCAAGGTATGAAGTGACACCAGACCCACTCATGCATCCACTGATGATGCAGAAATGCTCCTCCCTGAGGATGCACCTGAGAATGCATCCCTCAGCAATTTCTGGGTCGGTGCTGCCGGCCTGAAAGCTTGCTATGACAACTGGGGCTACCCATGGCTGTTTAGTTGCCACAAGGAGCTGTAGAATGACTCCACAGAAAGACACCAAGAAGTGCAGGCCTTCATCAAGAATCTGCAGGCTGGCTTGCCTAACAAGCAGCCAACAACTTCTGCCCTGGTCATGCAACCACCTAGTAAGTCTCAATCTGTTGTCTATCTAGTGCCCACCCTAATGAACCTTTTGTACCACTGGTACCTACATCACCTGTTATTGGCAGTGTGGTTGCAGCTGCTACTAGCAGTGTATTACTTCCTACTATGGCCTCAACTACCATAAATCAAAGATTGATCAGAAGATTGCAACCTTTGACAAGATCACGCAAACTTCTGACGTAGTGTCATGGCTTGATGATGTCTCATTTGCTTGTGCTATCACTGATACTGCACATGATAAGTGGGTACTCGTTGCCGGCACACACATGACAGGTGCACCATTGCAATAATTCAAGACTGCCTATTCCAAAGCTCGCAAGCAGGGCCAAGCTGCACTTGATGCTTTCTGCGAATGGGAGAACTCTGTTGTATGGTGTGGAAAAACCCTGAACAGACGTGATCACGGAAAGAATGCTTTTGATGCTGTCGCTTCGCTGAGGCAAACTGGCACTGTGTCTGATTATAAATCTAAATTTGATGACTTTGCAGCCAGAGCAGTGGCGACTGAAAAGATGCTTCTGCACTGGTGGCTGCAAGGCCTGCAGCCTCATGTTCGTGAACAATGCATTCGTGACCCACGCACTAATCAACCTTTTGCTGGCTCACTGAGCACGTCTACCAAAAAACAACGCACTAACCAGGGCATTGCCCAAGCCACTGGCTACAAGTCGGCGGTCCAACAGCCTACTAGGCCAAACTCAAGGGCTCACCGTATGAAAGTGTTTGGCACGTCAGATGACCTGCTGAAAGGCACAGTAGTTTACAGTAGTGGGACAAGACCCTGGCGATTATGCCCTTGCAAGCTACTGTGCTGGTGCCCCACCTGGCATTGCTGCCGAAATCCCACCTGAGCTTGGCCAGCCTGGCACTGCCAACCAGTGCTGGACCAAGGGCTGCAATGGCCACAACTCAAACCCGCTCAGTATGTGTCAGGGGACAAGTCTAGAACCAATTGATTTGAATGCTGTTGCAGTCTCTGCCAGTACTTCTATTGAAAAGCATATTTTGAGTGCCTCACAATGTAAGCGTGAGATGTAGCATGGTGCTGACACTTTCTTAGCAATGGTCAGTTCAGTGGTTGCTGAGTCTGTACCTGCTACTGAAACTGATCCTGTTGATGCGAATGTACATGCCGATGTAATACCTCTCTCTATCGGCATTGATGCAACAAGACATGAATTTGCTGATGTTTTCAGAGAGCCTTATGGCCTGCCACCTGACAGAGGCATTGAGCATGTCATACCATTAGAGGATGATTCTCAGGCACCATTTAAAAGGATGTATCAATTGTCACCTGCTGAGGTTGTTGAAGTAAAGCGATAAGTCACTGAACTGCTGCAGAAGCAACTTACTGAGCCTTCTGTTAGTCCTTTTGGAGCACCTATACTGTTTGTGTTGAAGAAAACTGGTGAGTTGCAAATGGTCATTGACTATCGAGCTTTCAACAAAGTGACTGTCAAAAATCGCTATCCATTGCCTCGTATCGATGACTTGTTTGACAAGCGTCAGTTTCTCAAAAGAATGGCACATGAAAATTGAAGATAGTCAATGCTGCCTCAGCCTTTTCTGAGGCTTGAGGGGTTGCTGTTGAGCTCACAGCATATTTGCAAGGCATTGTCACACAGCAGTAGAGCAGAATCAACACAGCCTCTCGGCTTTGTCGGTGGCTCGAGGCATGCTCAGCTTGCATTGTCACAAACGCCTGCAGAAGTCAACGCAGCAATTTGCCCTCTTGTGGGGCTGGAAGTTGATTGCATGCTGCTCCAGCGGAGTCCATGCCAATTTGTGACTCGCGTCAGGCAGCACAGTGTGTAAGCAAACATGCAAAGGCGTTGAGCAGAGCCCAAACCGCTTTGCTGACTTTCTTGGCTCACCAAGCAAGACTGTATTAGATTCAAGGACTTTTGTAAAGTTCAAGTACTGCTAGTGGCAGGCAAACTCTGCTGCTCAACCTGACCCTGACTGAGCTGGTTTTGAGTCATTTTGAACCAAAGGAGCATGCAACAGCTGTT
>JAABUO010005695.1_pt1 | contig 14431 bp, 16 predicted proteins | sample 5559291 | NCBI WGS metagenome assembly JAABUO01 (sample SAMN10711878, study PRJNA513372) | rock metagenome | isolation source: Antarctica rocks | place: Antarctica: Victoria Land, Finger Mt sud | reverse complement strand
CATCATTGCATGGCGTAAGTACACGTAAGCAACATCATTGCATGGCGTAAGTACACGTAAGCAACACATGACGTGATGTGAACATGGCAGAATGCTCTTGCCATGGCCATTAGGCATATCCTGATCTGCAAAAGCATTGCTGGTGCTGACTCTGCGTATGATCCAATCAGGTCAAACAATTGAATGCTGTGCTTCTGCAAATGGATCAAAGTGTCAACAGATGCTGACTGATAGGTTGCAGTACGGTGTACAGACGGCTTCTCAATGCTTAGGTAATGTGGGGCTCACATGGCCATTGGAGGGCAAAGGGTCGGCATTGTGACTCAGCAGCATTTGGACTATTTGTACATGACCCCCAATGGATGCAAAGATGAGCGGAGTGTGGCCCTGCAGCAACAGAATCAGTGTGGGCATGTCCAACTTCAGCCTGTTCTACAAGTGTGTTTCTTTATTTGTAATGATCACTCCATGTCCTCATACGGCATGTATGTAAACGTAATGACACATGCCGTTTCAAAGGAACATCGACAAGAACGCATCAGTGTCCTTGATAGCACATGATGCACAGCAGGTAGCTCCAGCTGAGACCATATTCAGTAGCTAAACAAGGTCACATGGCCTGCTCATACTGGTTTGCTGGGCTACACTGTGGGACAGTAAGGTGCACAAGGAATGTCAGAGGCATACGCAAGTATTTGCAGCTGTTACATCAGCGTCTTGCAGCAGCAGTTCTTCTGCTGCTGCTGAACGGCCACTGATGCAAGCAGTCATGAGTGCCCAATTCTGCAGTGCAGTCACAAAGACAAAATTGACGACAAATCAGGTGCGTCCAACATGACACAGAGTCCCCGTCCATCGCTGCTTGCTCATGGCTAATTCGTAGTATGCCACAGAGCAACTGCGTACCTCGTCTTGCGCAGGCATGCTTGAGATACTCTCTGAGGCAAGCATTTCGGCAGCGATATGCGGGCGGCAGGTGCTGCTAGAGCAAGCACGCGTCACGCAAGTGGTAGAGCATGGCATACGAGAGGGCTCATGAAGGGTTGGTATTTCTGAGCTCGCAAACAGGGCTGCAGATGCACAGAAACAAGCCGAAGTCGTGCGAAGATAAGTAAGTTGCAGAACTGTGATAAGGAGAAGATGGGAACACGAGCACAGCGACGCCTTGGCTGTGATTGCCCCGTATGGGTTGCCGATTGCGCAGCTGCTGTGGCACCTGAGTCATGTGTAACCAGCTGTCGGAATCTACTTATTGACTTATTGACCAGCGAGGGAGGGGCTTGCACAGGGTTTTGCTTTGCTTTCCTCCCCTTCGCTTAGCGTCTGCAGCAGTTGCGGAAACTCGATCTCGTTGCATTGCAGACATGTTACAAAGAATGGACACATTCACCGCATGGCTCTGGGCCGTCTGGCTGCCTGTCCGGATGTGGTCCACAGTGATGTGGCTGAATTTCGTGTAGTGGCGTGTCACGGTAGTGCACGGTACAGTAGGCGTCACCTTAGCTTAGTTAGAAAGATGCCAGGCTACAGCATGAAAGTCGCTTCAACCAGCAGTCGGATTCTGTCATTGCTGGTGCTAAAACCTTGCGACTTGGTTGAGTTGACCTGCGATGTCAGTAGCAGGGCAATACAAACAGTCGTGACCTACATAAAGGGGTCACACGAACGAGCATGCAATCCAGTGCAGAAGGCTGTGACTGCTGAGCTGCTGGCAAACAGCATTCGCGCTTCCACACTGGTTCAGGGCTTGTCTGACGAGCTCAGCAGCATAATCTGGTGGCCCCGCAGGGGTGTGGAGCTTTACGACGTCTGTTCCTTGCACCCTGAACTTCCTGCAGCTTTTGCAAGCTCCAAGCCTTTGCATATTTTTGACAGTCTTGTTGGATGTGGACAGGCTCTTCAAGAACAGGAACTAGAGGTCATCAGGAGCAAGCTCCCACAGGCAGCTCTGACACCTACACAGGGCATCCGCCCATCGACAAAGGTAAATGCACATCACTCACTAAGAGGGTCTGTTAGACTGACAGTGTTGGTCCGCTTCCGAAGCTTTGGTAGTCACTGGCTGGGAGCACATGCGCTGGCTGCACTCCAAGCAAAAGAGCAAATATGACCATGAAGCTGTGTGTGCAGATTTATTTTGTCATGGGACCACCAGGCCCTGTGCAGTGGGTATACATCATTGATGTGCAGCCGATTTTCAGGCTTGAGCTGTTCAGCGTGCAGAGACCCTTGCACATCTGCTGCACTGCTCTGCAGCCAGTATACAGCAGCCAGCAGCCTGCCAAGGCCAAGTCAGCTGTACTTTCAAGCGCATTTATGCATGTGGACATCTGCAGCTTGACCATGAGTTTTTTGGCTGTTGATGTCATCCAGGTGCAAGTCCATCCTTGCTGCGCTCCCTGCTTCTAATGTAAACTGTGCATGCTGCAGCACAAACTTGCACCATCCAGTGACGATGCACAGTCTTGCTGAGATGCTTTTGCAGCATGACCTGCAGTAGTTGCCAATCAGCCAGCAAGTCTACTGCGCTTTCAGTGTTACACACACAATGTGTTGAAACATGTATGCATGCAGGAGTCAACTGGGATGACTGCTTCCTTGATTGTGGACGCCGCTGTGCTCACTGAGGCTCAGATGACACTCCCACCTCACACCTACATCTCCTTCGAGACTGGGTAAGCTCTTCTGTATTCACATCAGCTGTGGCTTCATGCTGTGATGACCTTCTCATACCAGTCACACAAGCTGCAGTGTCAGTGCCGATGTATGCAATTTGCTCCTGCTGGCTCAGTCTTACCTTGTCTGGCTGCAGTGAGTATGCTTTGTGGGCAGCTGTGGTGGCAGGTACCCAGACTGGTCTGTTGCAGCTGGACTCTACAATACATGGGATAACCCGCACCTTCATGCCCAGGCTTTTCCAGTACCAGGCCACCAGTGCAGCTCAGCCTGTGCTAGCCTGCTTTCAGGTGATAAACAGCTTTGCTGAAGATCGCACAGTTTCCTGTTCTAGTCCCATTTTCCCACCCAACTTGCTCCCTCCATCCAACCTGCCCTGATCACTGACGCATGCCAACTCAGCAGTCTTGCAACAGCTTGTTTGAGTTTCTGGCAAGTATGTGCAAAGGGTGTTGGCTTGCTCTGCAGGCCAACGACAGGCTGAAGCGTCGTGTGCAGCAGCTGCTGACATCACGGGAGGAGGGCAGGTTGGCTGCAGTCAACAGGATGCAAGCCAGCAAGAAGAAGGCCAACATGCTGCGGGCCGCTGACTTGCAGGTAGGCATTACTAAATACACCTCACGGCTCTATTCTTGTGCAATGCTGGGAGGTGCCTGCATTGTGTCTCAATCATGTCTGCCAGTGCAAGAACAATGTGCAAGAAACCTGATTGTCATAAGATATGTCTTGTACAGTGATGCGCACCGTCTGCACTCCTCTTCTTTCACTGCATTGCTGCTGCAGGGGCAAGAGGTGCTAAAGAGGGAGGCAGCCACTCTGTTGCAGCGCAGCCTGGCTGCCGAGAAGCTGGCTGCTGACAGGCTGGCGGCCTTGACTGCCAAGGAGCAGGAGGTTGCACACCTGCAGCATTCTCTGTGTGAAGCCAACACTGCCCTGGCTGATGCCCTAGAGGTGAAACCCCTCCCGGTGCCTTGAGTTGCTACCTTGAATTGTGCTGCTGTGCATATGAGACCTATGCAGCTTCCACTTGTTATTCTTCAGAGAGCAATCTCACACCCACATATAGTAATAATCTGCCGCACATATGGTAGACATCTGCCGCAGCGTTAGCTTGTGATGCACACCATCATTGTGTGAAATAACTTCAGTGCATGCATCACCTTTAAAATGTGTGACACATTGCCAAAGCCAAACAGCCTTACATAGTAAGGCTTGCGATGTCTGCAGGGGAAGAAGAAGGCAAGGGAGGATGCCGGCCCTTCCCCTGTTTCCATGCCTGGAGAGGACCCTTCACCTCCCTTCCTTGCATCTGGCGCTTCACCTGTTTTTGGGTTTGGACCAACAGATGCAGACAGGCATGCAGGCCCTCCTGCCTCTGATGAAGCCCCAGAGGCCCAGGATGCAGGTATGCCAAGCCAACTCTGTGTTTGCCTGTCCTGTGTTTCACATGCAACCGACAGGATTTGGCTATTGTGTGTCTCTGTGAGATTCATGGTCAACCGTATCCAACCGGTAATAGTGACGCTGTGAGTATTGGCCATCAAGTACATTGTTGCCTGCTGCCGCGCCTCCCCCGCCTGACGTCACAGTGGTGGGTTGCTGCTATGCTGCTGCAAACAGGTGCGGAGATCTTGAAGTAGAGGCCAATTTAGGAACAAAATTTGGTCTGCAAGTTCTGCTCCTGGATTGCCTTTTGCCTCAATATCCTCAGACCTGTCTGCAGTAATATCCCTCTACTAACATGGCAGCACCATGTCTTCAGTGTTACTGATGAGTGTTGGCCATTATATGCAGGGCCACCGTCCACCACCTGCCACTTTGCGTGGTGTTCTGAAGCTCTCCCTGTCTTACACTATAGCTGTGCTGCTGCAGATATGTCTGCAGTCACTGAACCAGCTGCCACGTCACGAGCAAGGGCAGGGTCATCCCCTGATGTGCAGCAGCAGCAGCAACTGCAGCAGCAAGCTGAGCCTCTGACTTCAGAGCAGACACCCTCTTCAAGCACTGCCAGTCCAATTGGAGATGATGCTGGCACACCCCGTCAGAGTGCTTCACAGCCAACAGGTGCTACTGCTCAGCAATCTGCTTCATCTCCCTTGAACTCAGTAGGGTCTTTTTATGCACAATGCTGTCGATGATGCCCTTTTACATGCGTCTCTCCTGCAATGTTGCCTGCCTCAACCGAGGGTATTGCCCAAGAAGCATTTGCAAGGGCATGATCAACAGCATCTGTTGGTAAATTGTCAGAAGGCCCTGTTGTGCTTAAAATGTGTGTTCTTGAGCGTGCATAGCCAAACAGCTGTGAGGTTGTCAAAGTGAATCTGCAAACCTGACATGACGTGTGTTGACAGAGCTTGTATGCAACTGTATAGTCCCCATTCGCACTTGCATTTTATACTTGCTGAGATCTTGAGCATCTCTGAACTGGTAGCCCATTCCTTGCAGACATGCCAACCAATGACATGTTCAAAAATGTTGATTGTGCATGGCGGCACAGGCGGTTGTTGATGCCATGAGCCACTTTTGTGCCTACCATAAATGCCACTTTCAAGCATCTTACACAGTAGCTATTGTGGCCCTAAACCCTAAACCCTGAAATTTCTTCTTTTCTGGACTGCTTGCATGCAATGTGCAGGTGACTTTGCTGGAGCAGAGGCTGACATCCTATCAGGAGATGGTGATGTGTCACCTGTCGATTCTCCTGTCCTGGACGCTGTCCACCCTTCTTCTTCACATGGCGCTGATGCAGCCGGACCTTCCTCTTCTTCACAGGAGGGCAGAACCTCAGCATGTGTTGACCCTGGCAGAACTGCTCCTTCCAACGATGCTGCTTCTGCCAACATCAAGGATGCTGAAGCCGGCAGCACCCTGGCCCACTCTTCTTCATCACCACCACCCTCACCCCCACTATCACCACCACCCAGCCTCAATACTTCCCTCACCCCCACAGATACAAGAGTAAGTGCTGATCTCACTCAGCCAGCTGTTGTCTCTGCATCTTCTTCATCAGCCAGCAGCAGCCCTGTTGCCCCTGGCCCTGCCCCTGCTGACAGTGCTGGTGGCATTCCTGATCAGGCAACCCAGGTCAGACCTGCTGAGGACACAGCCAGGGCTTCTAGCAACAGCCCTGTGGCACCCCTCAGCCATCAGTCATCCAGTGACAGCGCAGCTGGTCCAGCTGGCAGTGGTGAGGATGATTTGCCTGATCCAGATTTGACAGCTGCTGACCAGACTCATGCTCAAGCGCATGACCTGTCAGCTGGTGGTGTCAGCAATGCTGCAGGTGCCCTGTCAGCCAGCCAGTCTTCTTCTTCTGCTGATGGTGGAGATGCAGCCAACAGTGAAGAAGATGTTCTGCCTGAGGTGCAGCCTGCAGCTGCTCAGTCAGTCGCTGCTATTGGGATTGACCCTTTGTCCCCAGAGAATGCTGTGGACGCTACAGAGGCTTTGTCAGGCACTCTTGATGGCTTTGCTGCGTGGAAAAGTAGACGCGGAAAAGTAGGCCCTGCTGTCCCTGGTTTCTCTGGTTTCCAGCCTGTGGATCCCCAAGCTGCAGTTCATCATCCCCGGCCTGCTGGTACTGGTCCCCAGCCTGCTGCTGCTAATCCCCAGCCTACCTTTGAGGTTGACCGTGCCATAGCTGAAACCAAGGAGGGTCCCCAATGGGACAGCCAAGCAGCACCTTGGGTTCCTGAGCAGGCTGATGCAGAAGTGCAGCAGCAGCCACAGCAGCAGCAAGCAGGTAGCTTGGGAACGGACTCCGGTCTTCTTCCTGGCATCTCCATGTCAGAGGCAGCAGCCACAAAGCAGCTGCAGCAGCAGTTGGGCGATTTGAATGGCAACGCAGTGCCTTTTGTTCCCAACTTGAAAGATGCAAAGCGGCTGCAGCAGGAGAAAGGTGGCATGAAGGAAGGTGCAGGGTCATTTGGGAGGCAGGGAGCAGGGCTCTTGCAGCAGCAGCAAGCAAACAGCCCCAAGATTGCAGCTGTCAAGGTGAATGTGCTATCAATGATATGCAACATGTTTTGGCTGCTAAGTGTGATATAGATACAAGTTACTGTACAAAGTCATACTGTACAGTCATGTCATGTGTGTGTTGATGTTCATATGATTGTGTTATGATACAGATAACTACATGCATATCTATTTTATACGATGTAGAGTATTGATTTTATGCACAGCAGAGACTGACTTTGTCACTTGAACCATGCAGTGTTTGTGAAAGTCTATGTGGCCTTCAATGCATCAATTAGCTGAGTCCAAAGCTGAATTTTGGTGGCACATGCATTTTTCTGCTAATCAGTCATACTTGTTAGTGCATATGTATGTGACAAAAATGGATGTCCAAGACAGCAGCCTTACCCATTAGCGTCAGGAAGGTCAATAGGGAGCTACATACTCTGGGGCAGATCAATCATGTGTGCACTCAAAAATTTACACACAAACATTGTATTCTTCTTCCATGACTAAGCCTGTTCACGAAGCCTGAGGGTCTTCTTCACTGCAGGGTGGCTTGGATCTTCTGCCAGATGCAGGGGAAAGGGTGTATTCACCATTATTCAGCCCCCACCCTCTTGGAGGGAAGCCCCCAGGGGTTGTGCCACCATTCAGACCCTCATCCGCTTGGACCCCGCCCCGGGAGCCCCACCTGCTGGCCCTCCAGCTATCCAAGGCCTACATAAAGGATCCCCGCCTTTTGGCCCACCGCCTCATGCCTGGGGTCCCCCTCCTTCTGGGACCCCTCCTTCTGGACCCCCTCTTGGTGCCTGGGGCCATCCTGCTTCTGACACCCCTCCTGGTACTTGGGGCCAGCATCCTTCTGGCCTCCCTCCTGTTGTTTGGGGCCAGCCCCCTTCTGCCCCCTTCCATGCCTCAACTCCTCATACAGCCATGCACAGCAACATGGCTTCTGGCATGAGTCATCAAACGGCCTTTCATCCACAGGCTGCCACCATGCAGCCAGCCTTTGCTGCCCCAGTGCTGATGCAGCCAGAGTACTTGGCCCCTGCGCATCTGCCCCCAGCAAGTATGGGGCCTCCATATATGCACCAGGCTGCTGTCAGGCAGCAGCAGCAGCAAGCAGCAGCTATGCACATGTACCAGCAGCAGCAGCTGTTCATGATGCACCAGCAGCATGCTGCAATGCATGGCATGGGTGAGCAGCCCTATAGAGTGGACCCTATAGGGCAGTTGCCCCTGGGCGCCAGGCGGTTGCAGGAGGCTGTGAAGCAGCAGGAGAAGCTGCGGCAGCAAGAGGAGAACCAGCGGCGGCAAGAGGAGAAGCAAAACCGAAGGCGGCGGCAACATTGAACAGCAGTTGCAGCTGGTCTTTGCCTGCAGTCCTTGATGTCAGGCCAATTTGGTTGCACGACAAGTTCATGTGTACAGTCATTTCATGCTGGGAGACCATGTTAGAGGCCATCTTTATGGTATAGAACATCTGGGTATCTTCCCACATATTCACGAATGCCATGTCAGTGTGTACTTGACTGCTGCCCTGACAGGTTTTCATGGCAGCTAGACCTTGCTGAGTCATGATGACAACTGAACTTTCATGCAAAAACACCTGCTTCACTTGGAGTTCGGCCATGCTTTCTATGAAAAGCATGTAATCAACATCAGAAGTAAGCATCTGCAGCATGACATGTCACATTGTGCAACACTCCTGTATCCATTGCATCCAATGCAGATCAGCACACATGTGTACACCACATATGCTCGAACTTGGGAATGGATCAGTGCACATACCTTTGTCAGCCATTTGCAATGACTAGACCATGGCAGCCTACATGCAATGGCTAGACCAGGAACCATGGGCTGTACGTCAGCAGAACATGCAGAACACATGTGCCATTCTTGAAAGGCGATCATGATTCCCGCACGGACAATAGCTGTGTACAGTTGACCATTCCCACGTTCACCGACCTGTGCAAGAAGAGCATGCGAAGTTTGGCTGAGGGCTTGATAACACGATACCAAGTGAAGTGACAGCAATGTAGACAAAGCATATGACACTTATAGGGTTGTCCTAACTCAGGACTCCTAAGAAGGCGACGAGACAAGATGGAGTTGGCTGATCAGGAACGCTGGGCTGCTGAGCAAGAACAGCAGGTGACGCTCTGTCTGTCGCCACGTCGTCACCTTGTGGCCAGTGCGAGCTCATAGAAGCGTCGCCGCACCGGGTTTGCCACTAAACAGACGGCTATTTACTGGCAAGCTGTTTTGCAGAGTCCCAAAGGATGGTCCTACAAGGACCTTGCAGAGGACTCCAACGCCAGTCTGGCGTCGGGCTCGCAAATGCAACGTACCCACAGCAACTTCTCTGCAGTCAGTAGAGCAACCTCAGTTGCTACCTCCCTGATCAGTAGGACGCACTCCACCTTCTTGCAAGGACACAAGAAGTTTGGCCTGAAGCGCAAGAGCCTGTGGGACAAGGTGCTTGTTGCAGATTGAACAACTCTCTAGGTTGAGCTGTGCGTGCAGCATGCAAGTTGCTGAGCATAATTCTTGAGCCTAAATGCTGCAGCACGGCACTCTCTCCATACCTTGATTTGCTTCTGAGGCTGCATGCACAGAAACAACACCCCCTGCCTTGGTGGCACCAAGCAGATCACAAAGACTGCTAACCTGGCTGTTCCCTTCCTGCATCTGCCTTTTGCCCTCTGACACAAAGGCAAACCACACCCGCACATTGCTGCTCATAGTCTCAGTTGGAAGAATCCAATACGCTGACTTGCCTGATGGGTCATCTCCTGTCCACTGCTCACCCAGCAGAACCCTTCTGTGTCTTTGCATGCAACAACCAAGCACAAGGTTTTGTTCAGAGCCCCACACTTAACTCCACACCTGTTAGGCCTGAGATGTCTTCACACAAGACAGGCTGCTCTGGAGAGACATGACTGGTCCTGCACGTACCTAGCTCATCATGAGCTGGAAAGCGGCATTATCATTCTTATTCTCATTATCATTATCGTTATCGTTATCGCTATCATTATCATTATCATTATCATTATCATTATCATTATCATTATCATTATCATCATTATTATTATTATTTGTTTGTTCCAGGCGCAGCAGCGAGACTTGTCCTTCTGTGTCTTTGCTCGCACCAGCCCAGTCAGGAAGCTGGCAATCCTGATAGTGGAGAACCCCTGGTTCAACCGCCTGGTTCTGGCTATCATCATGGCCAACTGCGTTTTCTTGGCCATCGCCAATCCCCAGTGTGACACCGAGGTGGAGATTGCAAATAAGCCCGAGTGTGCTGGCGACCCTAAGTGGCAAAGGGTGAGTCTTGCCATCCTGCCTGACTGCAAAGACCAACATAACTTGTCCAGCCAATAGGCGGCCATGACAGGAGCTCTGATTGTCAGCTGCTGTGGCAGCATGCACTATGTCCTTGCTGTATGACTGACATACTTTAGTCGTGATTGGCATACCGTACATGGCATACTCCGATGGTTGCCGGCGTAAAATTACATTTCTGACAAGGCTAAGGCCCTACCCCCCCCCCACCCAGGGGGCATGTACGACTGACATTCACAGGTTGTGTTGATGTGTGCTGGCAAATGTTATTGGCAATGGGTGTGCATGCCGCCCCTTGAGGCTTGTTCACCATATCATGGGCGCTGGCAGGTTGTACTCCTGTGGCCAGGCTCTAGCCCTCTGGCAGCGCCCTTGCATTTCACAAGAGTCCCTTTGCCTTTCCCTTTGCCTTTCCCTTTGCCTTTCCCTGCCCCTGACCCGGGCCCCGGCCCTGGCCGTGGATTTAATTGCAAAGGTGTTGACAACACACCTGCGGCACATGGTTCCAAATGCTCTGAAGATGTACATCAGTAATGGTGTGCTGACATGTAGATTATCGATGCCAATTACTTCTTCACAGCAGCATTCACCATCGAGGTGGTGCTGCAGTCTATTGCCAAGAACTTCATCATTGGTCCTAATGGTGAGCCTTGAAGGTCCCTAGGTCCTTATCATACTGATTGGTAGCATCACCTGCATGCATGTGGTCTTTCATGTGTCACCACCTGCTTGTTTGCAATGGCTCTTCTTCCCTGTTTCCGATCAAGCTGTCAGGCAGTATGATGCAAGGCCTGCCTTTCAGCTTGCCTTCCAGCCTTCCAGCAGCTGCTTACTTGCACCAATTGACCTTGATGTTCCCCTCTTGACCTCGTGCTGAAAGGCTCATAACAGTGTGCGAAAGGCAACTCCTGCAGCTGTATGCCTTGACACTGCTGCGCCTACAGTCTGTCAGCAGGCGCTGGCAAGTTGCTTAGGTCAGGCCACTTACGCGTAAGTCGCCTGTGTAAGTAGGTGTTACTTGTTACATGTAGCGTATCTGAAGAATGGCTGGAGCTGGCTAGACTTCATCACCACTCTTACCAGTTACACCCCGTACTTACCGGGTAACGCCACCGATGTCTCCAGTCTTAGGGCTTTCAGAGCCCTAAGGCCCCTTCGCACCATCAGCGCCCATCCGGGAATCCGGCTGCTGGTCAGCACCCTGATTTCCGCCATTCCTCTGCTTCTGGATGTGGTGCTGCTGCTGGCATGGGTCTTCTTCGTCTTTGGTATCATAGGCATGCAGCTCTTCATGGGCAGGTAAGCAGCTCAAATGGTCTGGCACCTGGTTCCCCTCCATAATTGTTGGTACCAGACACAAGCAATACGTGTTTGTATCTTGTACCAGTTGTTGCAAAACAATAAAAAACGTGTTTTGCATGAACAAGTTGAAGCAAGATTGACACAGCAAGACACAATAGAAGCTGATCAGGCAACACATGTTTTGCATGAACAAATTGAAGCAAGATTGACACAGGGAGCAACAGTCGAAGCTGATAAGGCACATTTTGCAGCAGCTATCAGTGGCGTAGCAGGAGCAGCATTGTAACAGCAAGGACCAATTCTTACTCCGCCTGTCCCTTGTTGCCTGTTGTGGCTTTGATGCTGCCTTGAACAAAAGTTTACGCTTTTCAGCAATCGTTACGGGAGCCTCTTAAGGCGGCTTTATGTGCTTTTGGAGTGCAGTGCAAGAGCCGCGCTATGCTGTCTTACCTGAGCTCACGTGAGCAATCTCTACGTAATTTATTTGAATTACTTGTTTTAATAAATAATAAATAAATAAACAAATAAATATGTAAATAATAAATAAATAATACATAAGAGCACGCAGTCTCATTCGAGCATCTCCGAATGTGATTATGCACAACATTTCACATGGGGTCATGCCCTGAGCAACTGCCTGCTTTAAAGCTTACATGTGTGGACATGGATGCTCAGTCTGTGCGGTTGCGTGAACAGCTTGCTTGGCAGCTATCCCTCATGGCAACCATCACCACCATAGCCCAAACCCCACGCCGGTGTTGACCAACTAGGGGTATACAATTATGCCTAGTAACCAGCATATTCAACCATAGCTCACACAACAAAGCTGGCAATGTCAGCACCCATGCACTGCTTGTCTGTGCGTGTGTGCATGTTGCTTGGCAGGTCTCTCCTACTGGACACATCAACCCTGCAATCAAAGAAAGGGACATCAGCTTTACACGCTGACTTTGGTACAAAGCGACAGTGCCCTGCCGCCACCTGTCCATATGTGTGTGCAGGCCGCCAGGCTGGGGTCACACCTGAGATCTGTCAACACTGCAGCAGTGCCAGGGGAAACTAATGAAAGCAGAAGCCTCCATGTCTGATCTGTCTGTACTTGTGTGCAGGCTACTGGGCCGGTGTCACCCCTTAGACCTGGCAACACTGCAGCAGTGCCAGAGGAAGAGGATTGCAGCAATAGCCCCCATGCCTGATCTGTCTGTGTATATGTGCAGGGTACTGGGCAGGTGTCACCCTTTGGACCCATCGACACTGCAGCAGTGCCAGCCCCCATGCCTGATATGTATGTGCGTGTGTGCAGGCTACTGGGCAGGTGTCACCCTTTGGACCCATCAACACTGCAACCCGAGGCGGTCCCAGAGAACATGACAGACCAAGTGTGCAATTCTGTGCAGTCCTCTGGGACATACGACTGCGGTGACGGCTATGTCTGTCTGAATGGAGACTACGAGGCCTTCTATGTAAGCACTTCTTGTCAGGCCTGAGACAGCATGTGTGTGTGTCCCAGGGTTCCAGACAGAAACCCAGAATTATACCCATGTGATACTGCTGGGTCTCACATTGCACGTTCAAGCAATCACAAGGTTAGGAAGGTGCAATGTGTGTTTGGGCTCATGGGCTCTTTTTCCAGCATAGGGCATGCGATTCACTGTGACCACAGATAGTTTAATACACCATGCCTGGTGCTGTCTTGACGTCTGCTTGGGACTTGAGAAATGAGGCAGTTGGTGCTTCCATGACCATGTATAGCTTGCAGCTTCAGCTCTGAGGGTGTCACAGCTCACCTGGCTCAGCCTAAACGCTTTGCAAGCGCAAACAAGCATGCAAACACCACATCACTGAGCTTTGATGCATGCAAGGGCAGAGCATCTTGTGATCACATAAGTGCTTGCTTGACAGCATTTTGTTCTGCCCAAACCTTTTGCAAGTATCAGCGGTGCTCACCCAGATACAATTCAGATCCAAACTCTCCAGAGGATTGAACCATTATTGACGTTTTGGGTTCTGTTTGACTACTGCAGATGACTATCTTGTCTACAGTAGATGACTATCTTGTCTACTGCAGATGACTATCTTGTCTACTGCAGACGGCTATGTTGTCTGTTGCAGATGACTATCTTGTCTACTGCAGATGACTCTTTTGTGTACTGCAGGTGCCTACCTTGTCTACTGCAAATCCCTGTCTTGTCTACTACAAATGCCTGTCTTGTCTACTACAGATGTCTATCTTGTGCATGCAGGGTGACGTGTCTTTTGACAACATTGGACGAGCCCTGCTGCAAGTTCTGCAAGTGGTCTCCCTTGAGAGTTGGTCCACCACGCAGATGTACTACCTTCTGGACGGGACCGGAAACGTGGTGGTCATCTACTATTTTTGCCTCACCGTAATTGGCACCTACTTTGCCCTCAACCTCTTGGTGGCTGTTATCAGTGCCAAGTTTGCTCAGCTGCATGTAAGCTCCCTTCTGTTGTCATCCTATACCTGTGTCATGGCATCACAATACTGCAGATCTTAGGATTTAGGGTTTGCGGCTTCCCCTGTCTCTGGGGTACCTTCAGCTGTGGGAGTAGTCATTTTATGCAAGATGATCATGCTGCTAGGAAATAGACCAGGCAGCGCTCTGACACCCATATTGGACGTCAAATGCTGCACTGGTTCACACTCATTTGCTCGTTTGCTCACCCACTTCCTCACTAACTGAATCACGCAGCCACTCACTCACTCACTCACTCACTCACTCACTCACTCACTCACTCACTCACTCACTCACTCACTCACTCACTCACTCACTCAATCACTCACTCACTCACTCACTCACCCACCCAATCACTCACTCACTCACTCACCATGCATCTTGCCCTAGGGTCAGGTACTCACAGCCCTGAGCATTTCCCGCCATCAGGTCTCCGCTGCTCATGGTGTTCCAGCAGACATGCATATCTGCAGGTCGACAACCAGAAAGCCATCTTAGCGAGAGACCGGGCAGCGCCCAACATCTCAGCGAACGTCAGGTTCTACATCGAGTTCCTGGTGTCCATGTTGCTCAAACGGGAGGACCTGGTGCCTTGGGCGGAGCAGAGCTACCCACGCAGAGTGGCACGCCGCATCGTGGATGATCCCTGGTTCAACCGCTTCGTCATGTCGATT
>JAABUO010005691.1_pt1 | contig 14442 bp, 17 predicted proteins | sample 5559291 | NCBI WGS metagenome assembly JAABUO01 (sample SAMN10711878, study PRJNA513372) | rock metagenome | isolation source: Antarctica rocks | place: Antarctica: Victoria Land, Finger Mt sud | reverse complement strand
AGATGACGCATGCATGGGCAAAACGCTCTGCCAAGTGCCAAAGTGCTTGTTAAAGGCCGTTCAACAACAGTAACCATCTATCTTAACCCGCACACAAGGGCAGTGAGCAGCTAGCTGATAGGTGAGCCTTGCCAAACTGGAGGCACCGCTGTCCTTTGAGTACAGCCCAGAGAATGACACAAAGCTCAAGTGCTGTAGTGTGGTGAGCTGAATTATGCCATCATCAAACGCAAGAGGACCTGTCAACTCAATACGCTGCAGAGCCTGCATTGCAAGCCATGGCACGTCACCAATCAATAGGCGTTCATCACTTCTAGTTGTGAGATTGGACAACTTCAAGCTTGATAGCCGTGAAAGCAGGGTCAGGCTGTCACTCACAAGACATGCACTCTGCACATTCACTTCCAGGTCTACCAATGATGTAATATCGCACACCCAATCTAGAAGGAAATGAATTGGCTGGCGGCTAGCTAACTCAATGCTCAGGCTAGACAGTTGTGTTAAGTCTGACATACTTGCTGAGATGTTGAATTCGACACAACTTCCGACAGCAAGTGTCTCTTCAGGCATTGCTGCAAGAATAAAAGTCTCTGTCAAGGCAAGCTTCATCAAGCCTATGCACTCAGACAAACCCCTTTCATGGATATCAAGCAATGTGGCATAATCACAATACAGGCTTTTAAGACTTGAGGCATGATTTGGCCCTTGCAAACACTGAACATGGCTGCCAATCATGTGGAGATTGGTCAACTGAGAACCTACTGACAAGTTAAAGAACATGCCCATTGCAAGAGAGAGGTCTGACAGGCATGCCAAAAACTGCAATGGTTGCAAATCCAGACTGTCCTCAGGCATGTCTGAGGACATGTTGAGATGACACCGTCTCAAAGAAGAGAAGCTTGCCAGTCCGTGTAGTGTAGCTGAAGATACTCCTGTCAAATGCGCATGGGCAAGCTCAGACTCCGGGCATGACAGACCTCCCAACACCATTTCTTGATATGGACTATTATCAAAAGACTTGACAGTGTATACAAACTTAGCAAAGCGCCGCAGCCATAGCAACAGGCTTGGCATCAAGTTGCTTGCATTGCCCTCAGCCAAAATGATCTCAGCTGAAAGCTCAGGGTGCACAAGGAAAACCTGATAGAACCTGCTGCAGACCAGCTTGAGCTGGTGAAAATGAGCTTGATCAGACAGCAGAGCTGCAATTTTACTTCCACGGTCACGGTCATGGGAACAACAATTCACAAATTCTTTGCTACTCGGCCTTATAGAATCAAATATTCTCTTCCACAGCTCGACCGGCAGCTGATCGACGAGGTTCTCACGGCTAGCAGATCCCGTGCTCCAGCTTGGCATCTTGAGCTGTTGCTTGGTCTGCAGGCTGGTCAAGCGTTTGCTGCCGACCACACACCTTGCACAGATGCAGGCAACACTAGCTGGCCCAGTTGAATCAATTCAAGTAACATTTGAGTTGATGCAGGTTGAATCGTAGTCAGGACGCACCAACGCACACCATGGTCAGCTAGGGTCCCCAGTGCCAGCCCAGTGCACCCCGGCTTTGGACTTACACCGGCGGTAAGTGTAACACCGCTTCTGTGGGCGGAGAACAAAGTGGGGGTGCATTTTGCACGGCAAAAGGTACACGGCGCACTGTATAGTCTCGCTGCCCATTTACACCTGCGGAGATGTGTGTGACTGAAGTCGTCGAAAAGCTCTGCAAGCTGGCGGCTACGCTGGCCATATTGGATTCAGTCAGCCCAAATCCCCCTCCTACAGACCTAGAATCGCGCATATACACCGCATACCAATCGGCACCAGCGGAATTTGTAGGTAAGGGCGGCTTCTTTGCTAAGGTTTTGGCAACTTGGGTAGGTGAGTCAGCGCCTTTAATGACTTTGCGCTAGCAGGCTGATCACAGCGCAAGCATGCACTCTGCACAGGGCGTCAGGCAACTTACCAGAAAATATCGCCTGGGCTGCGCATTATAGAGTCTCCATAGCTCTCTTCATATCACAGGCTGTGCAATCACCAACATATGGGCAAACGCAGAAAAGCGAAGACAGACAGTCATCATTGCACCGCTGGTGACACCTCGGAAGCGTATATCTCGCCCAACGTAAGTGTTCTCGGCCCTACAATATGCACATGGAACGGGATCAAACGAAACAACGGCGATGAACACGACAAGTCCTACTTCCAAGCTTGCGTCAAGTTCAATTTGCTCAAGTTCAGTGCCCTGTGTCCTGGGTTGACAACCCTGTGTACTGGCACTATACTTTCTTTCGTGTTGCTGAGCTTGGATCTTACACAGCATGTGCACATCATGGTGCATAAATGGACAAGCCCACCATTGTCTTGCAGATAACAACAGACTCATCTTCTTGTCCTAGGGACCTTCTGCAATTGAGCAGGGGAGTGAAGACCAGCTTTCAAAGGTCAGAACATTCTGGCGGAGCCTATCTACTGGGCAACGCTCTGAGATCCTCAGCACCAGCTTAGATGACATTTGGGGCAAACTGCTAGATGTGACAGATGATGGTGAGTGTCTGTATAGCTTACATCAAGCAAGCACAACTTTTGTTGCCATGCGCACAGCAGAAAGCTCTCAGCACAGGGACAACATGTGTGCACGCTTTGTTTTCAGAAATTTGTAGGCTGGTTGGTGTCATGTCACATGGCATGTTCAGCAGACTAATCAAGCTTCTACACACTTTCCAAGCACGTTCCTTGACATGTTATACAAGACAAGAAGCGCCACACATGCAACATCATGATCAATTGACTGATGTCGACGCAGTTTGTACTGAGGTTTTGTCACACATTGCTTGTTGCAACGGCTTTTTGTATGCGTGCTTGTAGAAGCGAGGGCCAAAGTGCAAGAAGGCATCAGGCGGCTATGCGAAAACGGCAGCTGCAAGTGATGGCAGTGGACCACAGGCCAACCCTTGTTTTGTGACGAAAAAGCCTTCAGGTGTGTACTGAACGGCCTGAGCAGGATACTGCCCAATACCATGTTTGCCATCGGTTCTGAAATTGGTCCGCAGCATGCCTTGCCTATGAAAAACTGGCACATCTCCACCGTAGTTGAAATCTGGTAGTTGACTTGTGTGAACAGTTTGGTGTGCAGGCAAGCCCTGCCTCTGCTATGTTCTGCTGGCAACACAAGTAGTTGATGTTCTGGCTTGCGTAGGCTTGAGCTGAAAAAGGGCAAAGCTTGAGCACTTGATCTTTAAACTGCTCAGCCCCTGATGACATGTCACTGCATTTGCTAAGCCTGTGTGTTCATGCAGGCTGGACGTCAGGCGTCAGCGCATTGAGCCACACCTGCAGAAGTACATCCCTGACACTGGCAAAGCCGAGTTGACAGACGCTGAGAAGCAGCTGCAGAAACGCATGTAAAGCTCCTTCCTGAGGCTGTTGCCTTGACAAACCATCTAGTATCAACAGGCATTTCACCTGAGCTGTGAAGCAGTGTACCACAACTGACCATTGCAAGCTGTTTGGTACTTGAAGCTTGTGTCACCTGTCACAGCATCATGCAGCATTTGTCACATGACGCATTTTCATGCAGCAGACAGTTGTCCGCTTTGCTCTATGACGCATTGGTCCATTCCCACACTGACTGCTCCAGGTGACACTTTAACAAGACACTCATGCTAATACCAGCATCATCAGCAAGCATATCACATTGCACTCATGCCGAATCCAGCCCAAGGCCTCCACCCAGCCTCACTTCATGCTTGCTGCTGTGCAGTTCAGCGCTGACAAGGCAGGTGAAGCAGCAGCAGAGTCAGCCGAAGTTGAGTGAGGTTGAGAGGTCCAAGCTGGACAGGTGGCGCCAGCCCCATAGAACCAACCTGGCCAACTTCATACTTGCTGCACTGCCCAACGAGCACAAGTACCTGTGAGTGCACTTCCAAACACCTCTTTTGCTCTTTCACTTTCCAAAAAGGATTGTTGCCCTGCATAAACAGCACAATTGTTTGTGGGTGCACTTCTGAAACTCTGCTGCCACGCAAGCTTGACTGCTCTGCATGTAGAACGCAAGCAGTGTGAGTAGTGCCATCTGCTGCTGCTGCAGCTGGTCTGCAGTGTGCTTCTGTCACTGATGTTCCTTAATTTGCCATCCTGTGTGCTGCAAGATGTCTGCATCGCATCATTCAGGGCCATGTGTTGTCAACTCAAACTGCATGTTAGAAGCTAGCTTTGTTGAGCCAGAAGAATTGTGATCTGCGGATGTTGTGTCACAGAGAGGGATGTGCATTTCAGTGCAGCTTTCTTTTGGGCTGCAAGTAAGTGAGCCTAGGCCCAACATAGTCGTTGCAACCTGCAGGTCCTTATGCTCTTTGCAATCCTGAAACGTGTATTTTTGTTCAGACACATCCATGTCACGGGGCAATCTAAAACTCGAAACGCCTGGGGACAGGAAAAACACGTTTCTACGTTGGGGAGATGTTTATGGCACCACACACAACAGCTTGTGAGATACTCTGCATGCCAACACTGCAAGTATACACAAAATTTCCCGTTTGGTGGGAAGGGTTTACGGCTTTGAATTCTTGCTTTGTCAATTCTCTACATTGAAACACCCAAAAAAGCCTTAAAAACATGGTGTATTGCTGTACCACGTACCACATGCTGACGTGCAGGTACAACACTACCACAGCTCCCATCCTTGTGCACATATGTTGCTTTGTTAGCTCTATACATTGCAACACCCACAAATGCTCAGAATCATGGTGTATTGCTGTACCACGTATCAACTGTTGACGTGCAGGTACAACGCCACCATAGCTCCCATCATTGTGCACATATGTAGCGTCCTGCCTGAGGGCAAGCGCTACAGCAGCTTGAAGGATGGCAATGGCCAGCTGTGCCTAGAAAACAGGGACCTGGATGATCTGCCATACAAAGAGTTTGAGAAGGTTGACAGCTGGCTTGACAGCAAGGTGCATGACTTTGAGGCTGCAGCATGCCAACAGGTAAAGCTGCTCTGATACTGTACAATAGGCCACTACAGTCAGCAAGATCTGGCGCGGTGCCAGATGCTTGCAAAGAGCCAGCTGCCTTGTGTGCAAGCTTGCGGAGAGCCGTTCCCATATTGCAGCTGGTGGCAGGCCAACTACTTGATTTCAATCATCTTGATGAAGGCGAGTCACGTTGTAAGGGTGTATCCTCACGCTGTCATGTTGTATGATGCTGCATGTGCAGGTTGGAAAGGAGGCTTCGCAGCATTTGCAGCCCTTCAAGATGACAGACAACAACAGCAAGCTAGCAATCAGAGCAGACTGGCTGCATCAATTGCAGGTCAGGCCACTTTTGTACCAGAAACTTTACATCAGCTACATATGTTGTGGTGTCGCATCACCTCTACAGGCCTGCTCACGCAACATCCAAACAATGCTGCATGCCCACATTCACATTGTCACCGCAACGAGTGTTGTTATGAGAGCTGTCATGATGCAGCACATGTTATTATTTTGTTGTGATAGGCCTATTGTACATGGCATACCCCGATGGTTGCCGGTATGATTTACATTCCTGCCGAGGCTAAGGCCCTACTCCGTGAATGGGGCATTGGCTCTTGTGCGGCACATGTGCAGCTGCAATGAAGCTGTCCTGTGGTGTGTTTGCAGGAGGCTGTTGCTGATGGCGGCCATTCAGCACAGCAAAAGCAGAAGGCACCTGTGAAGCAATCTCAGAAGCGATCACAGAAGGCAGCTCAGAGGCCATCAGCTGGGAGCCAAATCCCCGCTACGGACCCAGTGCTGGACTGGATCTTCAACGTACATCAGCCGTATCATGCCAATGATGAAGGTGTTCCTGGTAAGGAGCATTTTCTTCTGCCGCGCTTGCCCCTGTTGGGTACAGTTGTGGCCAAAGGTGTTTTGCTGCTGCGTGCAAGCGCCTGTGTGCATGCTGTTGTTCAACTTTGTGCAGCCGCATGCTATGGCCGACAGAGTGCTCACGCATTGACCTATTGGTGGCGCGATTGTCCTGCATGCCAGCCAAGTCGTTCATGAGTCTCATCAGGTGGAGGTCATTCTGCCTGTTGCAGGCTTGCGGCCGTTGACTGTCACAGAAGCCTACCAGCAGCTGATGACTGCTTTGCTGGACTCACACGACTTGGATGGGAAGTGTGATAGAGTGAGAGAGCTGATGGGCCACATACGGACGCGCAAACAGGAGATGTCCAGGTCTGTTTGCAATCTACATGTACTGTTCTGTACTGTTCTGTTTTGTGTGTCCTATGTGCGGACAAAATCATCCTGCTTGCAATGTTAGCTTGAACACCAACTGAAACGGTACGGATAAAAGGTCACAGCTAGCATTGTAAGCAGGGTCATTACATTTGCATGTGAGCTGTACCATGCATCAAAGCACTGAAGCTGTACCATGCATCAAAGCACTGAAGCTGTACCATGCATCAAAGCACTGAAGCATACATGCTGCATTCATGCCACTGGTGTGTGTACAATGCTTGCCTTCAGCATGACACGACACTCTCATCCCAGATCACGCATCCCAGAGCATGCATCCCAGATCATGCATCCCAGATCATGCATCCCAGAGCATGCATCCCAGATGCATCCCAGATCATGCTGATCCAGGCTGCTACAGCGTGAAAGCAAATCACTGTGCAGCTATACAAGCCACATGATTGTTGTCTGAGGGCACACACTATCAGGTTACAATCACATCCAGTATGCTGAGACTCTGTTACATCAAAGCTATACAGCTTGCGCAATTATTAGGCACAACAATGTGTGCCGCAGTCAGGTTTTATAAGAAAGCCCTGTTGACACAGCATCAGATCACTTTGGGCCGTGGCGCAACAGACAGCTCACAGAAGCTATGTGGAGCTCTATCAAACCCCCGCCCTCCCCCCCCCCCCGCCAATGAGTATCTGTGTGCATGATGCTGTGTCTTGCCTGGCCACAGCATCTGTGTCAACTCCACTGCTAACCTGCTGCAAGGAGCAGCCTACTTCACAGCTTCCAAGACAGCGAGCAGCAGCTGCTGTTGTGTTAGGATGTTCAGAGACCCTTATGCATGGAGAATCTAATGTGCCTGATGGTCTGCAGAGTGGAGAATAGCGAAGCCAATAGGCTCAAAGGTCTTCCTGACGTGGCCGTCATCACATGTCAGCTTCGCCAGGAGATACAGCTGACTCATGCCAGGAAGAGCAACGCTTCCTTCAGATGCCACTTGGCGCAGATGCAGCTCTGTAAGCTCCTGAATGAAGCACGGCAGGTAAGCAGAGACATGTTGTGTGGCATATACACTATAGTCTTTTGTTCAGTACATGTTGCACCTGGGTACTGAAGCATGGTTTGCTCTTTTTCGTGCTGGTACTGCTGAGTTGTGACAGGCGCTATGCTATAGCTCAACCCTGAGCTAGTGCTATCATCCAGCTTAAGATCACACTGACTTGACACTTACTTGTTGCTGAAGTTTCTTGCTTGTACCGCTTGGAAACCCTTCTATGGGCAGGGCTGCATACATGCTGAGACATCATACATTGCATCACCTGCACCATACCAGACCCTAAGGCATGTTTGAAGCAACAGCACAGGCAATTTGCAGTTATCTGATATGCAGATAATGGCCAGGCAAAATGTGGTGCACAGAAGAGTTGAGGCATATCTGCAGCAACAGCACAGGCAATTTGCAGTTGTCTGGTATGCAGATAATGGCCAGGCAAAATGTGGTGCACAGAAGAGTTGAGGCGCTGGAAGAAGTGATGCCAGGGACCCCCGGATCAAGAGATTTGCGGAAGCTGATGCTGTCGCTGGGCATTCTTGATGAGTGCCAAGCCCTCATGCAAGACATGAGCGCTCTAGACCGTCGCTACGCGGTGAGACGCTGTTGCAATGCCTGGCTGTGCTTGTGTTTGGTGTGCAAATTTGGCGGCCAAAACGTGTCTTCAGTTGTCTACAGGCTCATGCTCAAGCAGCATGTGCAATATTCAGTGCTGATGTGTGACAAAATTGGCTCAAAATATACCTAGAAATGACTAGAAATTGGTGCGTGTGAATGCTCAAATGTGTTTATATGCTGCAGATTGTCTGCCCTGTCTGGTTGACAGTTGACAGTCAACTGCTGCCCAGGACTGAAGCTGCCACCTGGCGCCCGTCAAATAGAGTCATCTTGAACATGTCAGCTTTGCAATGACCGTTCTGGTTTTGAGATCATCTTAGCATGTATGGCACTACTCAATGTAGGAGATAGTCTCTGGTTAGGAGGAGTCTGACAGATCACAGCAGCCAGCATGCTTTCAACAAGGCATGGTAGGTGTGTGGCAATACAAAGCTTTGGCATATCGTGCCACTGACACTTCCACAGGAATTCAGGGTCAGGCAGGTTCATGAGGAAGAGCGAGACAAGATGCACTGGAAAGCAGGAAAGCAAATGAAGGACCATTATGAGCAGTCATTGCATTCAACAACCCCATCCTAAGAAGCTTAGACTAGTGAGGGGAGCATCCCAAGCCATATGCTTGCTAACCATTTGTGATCCTGGTATTGAGCAATCATCAAGAAATCATTGATTTGCCAAAAAAGAATGAAAGTTCTTTTTAGTTCCTTGTCAGACACCAACAAGCTGCACATTTCACCGCCTCCACTGAGTTTCTGTCACCGCAGACCAACTCAAGAGAAAGGGACATGGCTGTGAACTGAATTCTGTTACCGCAGACGAACTCAAGAGAAAGGGACATGACTGCAAACTGAATTTCTGTCGCCGCAGACCAACTCAAGAGAAAGGGACATGGCTGCAAACTGAATTCTGTTACCGCAGACCAACTCAAGAGAAAGGGACATGGCTGCAAACTGAATTCTGTTACCGCAGACCAACTCAAGACATGGCTGCATACTGAATTCTGTTACTGCAGACCAACTCAAGGGAAAGGGACATGGCTGCGGACAGGGAGGGGGAGTACATGGAGGAGCATGACCGACTGCTGAAGTGGGCCGATTTCCTGGGCAAAACCAACGAGGCTTTCCGCACGGTGACCAGCCAGAAGATAGCTGCTGATGATGCCATCAGGCAAGCAGTGGGGCCAAGTTTCAGCCATGGCTATGTGGAGGTCAACACACCAGAGACACATGCCATGGCTGCTGTTGTGCGCAAACTGGGGCGTATGCGGGAGACCTTCAAGAGTGTGAGTTGCAATCAGGCTTTAGATGCAGCAAGCATTGCGTCTGGCAGGCAGAGTGCATGGGTGGCTGGCAAGCAGGGCTGCTAGTGCTTTGTGCAGACTGCCTCGCAGGCTGTGCTTGTGCTGCCCGCAAGCACATGCTGCAAACGACTCACAAGCAGGTCCTGCCAAAAATTCTTGCTGTGTGAGAGAGTCTCTGCTGCTATCAGCAGTGTCATCATCCAGACGTTGATGATGTGCACCATGCATGAACAAGCTAGTGTCACTCAAATTGAATATGAGCTATAAGTTGACTGATGCCAGTCCATGCAGCGCAATGACTAACCCTGTCTGCCAGCTGCTTATTCATAGCTGGATAGGAGGCTCAAAAACAGCCGGAGATGCATTGCCAAAAGCACTTTGTCAACACATTGTGCCATGCTAGCACCTGCACAAAGGCATGCTAGTAGCATTCGTTGCAACATATCTTCCTCATTCACAGGCTATCTGGCCCATGCTTTGTACAGACCAGGAAGAAGCAAAAGCATACAAGGCTTCTGAGGCGCAGCTGAAGCATCTGGAAGACCTCCTTGCAGAGGGTTGTGCGGCGCTGCCTCTGCTTGAGGCTCAGCTATGCAATGCAGCTTGCAGTGACCCGGGGGTTGTCATAATGGATGAGGTCCTGTTGCCTCTGCTGCGGCAGCGCCTGACAACTCTGGCAGATGACTTCTGTGGTGTGCATCCTCAGGTGGCTCTCTCACTACCTCTGCTGTCTGAGTCAGTATCAGCATCCAAAAGGACTGCTGCACAGCCAGTTGTGTTCATGTGACATGTGTCTGGACCAGATGTTACTGATCGCTGTAGGGTAGAACAGGATCAGCACTGTGATCTGTTAGCTGCTGCATGATTGCTACCCTTCTGGGTGATGTGATTGAGCGCAATGCATTTCGACAGCTGTGTTGTGACAACTCCTGACACAATGCCCTGTGCCTGTACAAACTTCTTCATGGCATGCCATACATCAAGTGCATGATCTCTGCAGGCTGGTCGAGAGCCTGGCTCTACAGCACTGACACCTATTGAGCTGTTACTGGCTGAAGAGGACCAGACAGCTGGTAAGGGCACCCCACAAGGGTCAATTTCAAGAGGCAGTAATGGGGGGCAGCAGAAGCAAGGCATTGATCATGGTGACGCTGCAGCTGCACTGCAGGAGTCTTCCTCATCGCTTCTGCGGTCTGACAGGCACCAGAAAGGTGGTTCCACCACCACCACCACCACCATCAGCAGCAGCAGTAGCACCAGCAGTAGCTTGACTGCCAGCAGAGATGACAGGAGCCGCAGAAGCGGCACCAGCACCAGCAAAAACAGCACCGCTGGTGGAAGTAGTAGCACAGTGATAGGCGTCAATGGTGGGTTAAGTCTGGTGGACGCCGACAACCTTGAAACTGAGGTGTGGGGTGCAGATCACGGTGGCAATCATGACAGTGATGCTACAAAAGCAGCTTTGGAAGCCAACAAGAAATTGGCTACAGCAACATCATCAATGACTGAAGCTCTTGAGAAGGACTACGCCCAGAAGTATGAGCAGCTGATGGCTGAAGAAGCAGCAAGGGAAGCAGCTGAGTTGGCTTCTTCAGCAGCTGCTCAAGCAGCTGCAGTGGATGCACCAGCTGCCCTGTCAGCTGCTGACTCGCAACCAGACACTGCATCATGCGGCCCCTTCGGAGACCCCTACTTTGACGGTCGCTTGTTCAACTTTGACAGCTGCCACCTTTCCCCTTTGCAATGCAAGCCATCATACTGTGCCAGCTACCCAGATGACTTCATGATGGAGTGTGCTAGTGACGTAGAAGCAAGAGCTGTGGTCAAGGGCATGCCAAATGCCAAGTGGGGTGTGTCAGCAGCAGAGCGAGATGCAGTGTCGGGCGATGTTATGATGCCCAAGTTAGAGGTTCAGGCTGGCTTGGAGAAGCTCATCTGCTGTCCAGTCTCTAAGGTAGACAGGCGCAGCTCCATGCTCTGATCAGACTCAATGCCTCTGCTGTTTGTCTGCCATGGCTTTCTGATGCTGTGAGCAAGTTGTTGCTTGGTCTGTGGCAAGCAGCACTGAATGACCTGATCACATCCCAGCCTTGCTAGACATGTGCTATCAGGCTTGTGTTGCTGCAGCATCAGAATTCAGGAGCAGTTGGGCTGAGAGCTGCACTGACCATGAATTGACGCATACATTGCTGATGCAGAGAGTGTTGGTGGAGCCGGTGTTTGCGGCTGATGGGCACACGTACAATGCCTGGGTGATGCAGCCATGGCTGCAAGTTCGTGACGTGTCTCCTTGTGGTGGCGCCATGCTGAGCAACAAGTCCCTGGTCTCAAGTGTCGTTGTCAGATGCCTTGTGTACCAGCAGTTCATTCTACACGACCGACTTTGAATCATGAGCTGACTGTGTCGTTAGTCCCTGAAGGATCAGAATATGCCTGTGAAGCACGTGAATGGGTAAATTAGCAGATGCAGATGCTGCCTTAACGATAGTTACAATATTGGCAGTCAAATGTTGTGAAGGAAGTCGATCCAGCATCAGTAACATGAAGTGGTACTCCCAAATCATGATGGGTTCATCCTATCATGACCAGTATATCCCTTCACCGACCTAGTTAAGTCACAGTATTACTTATGTTTGCGGCTGCAGTTGTCAAAACCTATCGTGACAGCACCCCTCACAAGACATAGGCATACTGTATAATGTGTGACACTGTTACAAAAGATTCAAGCCACAACTCACAGACCTGCCTGCAGCCAACACTCAACCTGGTAAACATTGCAAACCCACAACTCAACTCGCCAAGCTGCACTCCATGCACAGCAATGCTGTTTCTTCCAACTGTCTGAAACTCTCACTGTGCTTTAAACTGCCACTGAACTACAATGGCCTGTACAAGCAGGCCAGCATCTGTCCTGAGTGATGAAACCAAAAACTGCCTATTTGTGCAGCTGTTGTACATAGTCAAACCACACAGATCCGTGCCAATCTGTGATCAAAAGTCAAGGTTGGGTGGTGGGAACTCAAGCACAGCAACATCAAGATGAAGCTCAAGTACATCTCCATCAGCCCCGGAGGTCTGACTGGACAGCTTCATGCTGTTGTAGCTCAGCTGAATGCCTTGCAAGGAGATGGTCAGATTGCTGAAAAAACGTGACAACTCTTCTGAAACAAGGAGCGACGCTTCATCTGCGCCTGACAAATCTGCAGCAGCATAAAAACTTCCTCCTGAGGGTCTACCATCTGAGGAAAAGTACATGTAGGATGCTGTAAACTGCAGAAGCTGCCACTCAGCACATCAGTGTGCCTCTTTCGTGAAAGGCTGTGCATGGGTTTGAACCAAGTCGTGCGTTTCATGCTTGCAAAGACATGCTGCACTCAAGTGACTTAGTGTACTGGAACACAGCTCACCAGCTGATATTGCTGTCATCTCTAGATCCTGCTTGCTGAGAGCTTCACTCACTTCCTCTGTGAGAGCAGTGACCTGAGCTGTGTTGCCTTGTGGGACCATTGTCAAGCTGTAGCTGTGGCCATCAGCCTGCCACCGCCCAGAAAAGCTGATGGCTCCTGATGGGCCATAGAATGAGTTGAACTGCACTGAGTGCTCATCAAAGGCAAACAGCTGTCCCTGTATGCAGAGCCAAAAACACTATGACATGTGCTTGGCAATGCTATGCTGGCAACATAGTTCTTGGTTGCAAAGACATTAGCAATGTTTCATTGTCACATTCTATGCACAGCTAGCGATGCTTCATTGTCACATATTATGCACAGCTGTTGAGTACTCAATCACAAGCCAATTGTGCACCATGAACTGAAAAGCAACTGGTTGCCACCAACTTTTAAATGATGTTTCATGACTCAGGACCATGAGTTGGCAATGAGATGAATACCTGCACAGCTGTAGCAGCGGCCTGCCTGAGCAGTGGGTGTGCCAGGAAGTGACCAAAGTCTCTAGCAGTGAATACAATTTTTGCTGTGCCTCGCGGAATGGACTTGAGCAGAATGCGCTGCTTGGTTAAGATAGCCTTAATGTCTAGTTGTGCCTTCCCCAAGAAGACCTGCAAGTTGCAGCTGCTCTGCAGTTACAGGATGGGGGATGGGGGTTGGGGGGAGGGCCCCGGGGCCAAGGGAAGGGTATGGCCGGGGGTGCCAGCAAGCAGCGTGTGCTTGCAGAGACTTGCAGTATGTGTATGGTTTCAGTGCAGCAAGGTGATATACTCAATACTGCCTGGCAATCCTACATTTAATTACCTCTAAAACTCGGGCTGTCAAGCCAGCTTTGCTTTGCCAGCCTGTTCCATAGATGTGGACGCTGTCAACTTGGCCGGCCAGCAATCCGAGCAGGTTGCAGCTGATATCAGCCTCAACCTTGTCGTGCTGCCTGAGGCGGGACTGTAAAGCCGCTGTGGCAACAGCCTCAAGCAATCCCGCTGACTGCAGTCATACACAGCAGGATAATTGTCACATGCACGTACGAAGTGTGCTGTTCAGTCCTTGACGTAGAGCGTATATGTCGAGTATATACCAGATCAGTGCTGGCAGACCGTACAACGACGAGTTTTGCGACTTTCTTTTGCCGGCGTCGAGATAGTAGCCCTGGTTTGCTGCTCACATTGCTTTTGCTGTCAAAGTTTTTGCTGCTGATACGGCTGTGTCCGACTGTGGGAGGCGCACGACCTGCCGCACAGCAGGTTACAAGATCTTGCTGGGTCAGCCGGTTACAGAACGACCTCAGAAGCATCGGGAAGAGGGGTTCATGACAGGCTAAGCTAGCTGTACCATTGCAGCCTGAGTGACGACATCTTGTATTGTGCGCGCACCTGCGCTAGCAAGTTGACCGTTGATGGCTTGGTTTGACCTATCGATAGCGAAGAAGAGCAAAGGCTGCACGATTGACAAAGGCCCAGCTCTCTCTTGACCTGCCACAGCGCTTGTCATACAGCGGAGCTATACAAAGAGCGTCTGGTGATACAAAGCGCAAACAGAGAGAGTGCCAAGAACGGTCGACCAAAGTGGAGAGGGCAAGCGATTGATCGCAAGTTTGAGGAGACCATAAGAGTCTCAATCTGGTTATGTACAACATACCAGAAGAAGGAGAGACAGCAAAGAACAGGCGCTCCAGGTCTTGAACACAGAGCCCACTACTGCAGTTGATTCTGCACTGAATGAGTAGTGAAAAAGGTATGGAAAACTTTTCCACTTTGCAGAGCGCGCAGGGAAGTTTGTTGCTGACCACACCAAACTAGACCGGTATTACTG
>JAABUO010005689.1_pt1 | contig 14444 bp, 22 predicted proteins | sample 5559291 | NCBI WGS metagenome assembly JAABUO01 (sample SAMN10711878, study PRJNA513372) | rock metagenome | isolation source: Antarctica rocks | place: Antarctica: Victoria Land, Finger Mt sud | reverse complement strand
AGAGCCTCTTGTCTTATTGGCTGACCAAGTGTGCTGCTTTGCTTTCCTTTATGAAGCATGCACATGCTTTTACACACCTGCACAGCCACCTAGCTTGCACAGTTCCACTTCATCAAGCTGCATCATCGCAGTTTTGTAGTCCATCATGTCAACTGCAATGTCTGACAGAGGGAGCTGTGCCAATGCAGTTGCGTAACCTTCTATGGGCAACATCCAAGCATGATCTGTACTTCATGCATGATCACTGCGTGAAGCATTGGAACAGCTTGACAAGACAAACGACTGAGGTGATTCACGTCGGCTTCAGTCAGCTCTTGTCTTGTAAATTTGACATGTGTTGACATGTTTCACTTGGTAAGTGCTTATAAGCAAGTACACTTTGCTTGTTGCACGTTGCTATCTGGTATCATCCGGCATGCATGCTTGCTGCAGAGCACATATTAGTTGTTCTGGCATCAGAACAGACAGCCCCCATCGTTGCATTGTGATGAGCTTGTGATCTTGTAACAAAGCATTGGCAGGGCCTTGCACAACTACATATAGTTGGTTCTGTCTGTTCCATGTTGACAACAACAAGCTCATTGGGGGGTTCAGCTTTGACTTAAGATTGGAAGTCAAGGGTACAAATCTCCCAATGTGTACTGGGCGCTGATAAACATTGTCCTCACAGGCAGCAACAGGTTGCAAATATGTTGTATATGTGCACATGCCTTCATGCATGCCTCAGAACCTTGGTGTTGGGCCAGCAGAGCAATTTGGCAGCTATCTGTGGCTGGCTGCCTTGATTGCATGTCAAGCTGCCTTGTGGGATGTGACCCAAAAAGGAACAAATGAAATCATTGACCAGCCAAGTCAAGCTAGCTGTATGCAGCTGCCATTGACTGGGACTGTGAGTCTAATCATACCATCAACATGTACAGGTGATGGACCTGTCGGGGGGGTCCAGTCGGAGTTTTGCCCCGGGGTTGGGGCGGGTGGTAGTCAGCACCCTGTGTGTGCAGGACAACCTAGTTGCAGCGGGAGGCTTCAATGGTGATCTGGTCATCAGGAACACAAGTCAACAGGAGCCCGTCTGCAGGTCTGCCAGACTGCATGTCATCAGCATCCACGCATCGTTGACTTTCTTGCTTGTGGGCTCACATGTTTGGTGAGCCAGCGTGCTGATTGCTGATTCAGCACCAGCCGTCACAAGGATTCGGTACATTGCTGCAAAAAGTGGCACAGCACTATGGCCATATCTCATGTGTAGGAGGCAACATTTCACATTTCACACATCTGGCGTCGCCAACTGTCTCTGCCTGAATGCATACTGTTGCATGCCGCAATGCTGTTGGTTGTCACCACATCCAGAGGGCAACAATCTGCTTTCTCCGGTCTGATTTGCTGTGACAATCTTGCATGCAATAGGCACATGAAATCTCTCAACGCTGAATCTTGTCACAGCTGGGCTGCGGCAGCGGGTAAGTCCTATGTTTCGGAACTGCAAGGGTGGCTCATGTTACTCTTGCTAAATGCTTGCATGGTTTCAGTTAAGTCCCGATGTGCTGTGTCATACACAGAGCTACTCAGGACTGTATGTACCTGACAATGGGGGAAGACACACATTGACCAAATGGTTGAATGAATGAATGATGTGCAGTATGCGGGTGACGACCAATGACAATGGTATCACAAATGCCATAGAGATCTTCCACCCACGGACTGGCGGCACTCGGATCATGACAGCCAACAACGACCAGATGGTGCGTCTGTATGATACGGCGCACTTCCAAGTCATCAGGTGACCATCACATGCCTGAGCCATGCATGAACACAACCATGCCCAAATGCATTGTTGTTTTCATGTTTCTGCTAGCCTTCAAACACAATCTTGGTTTTCAGACACAGCCCCTCTCTCCAATGCACGCCACTATATAGCTTCATCATGCAGATGCTTTCATTTGGCCTGCGCTGTTGTGATGGTGGCAGGCATAGAAGTTTGACTCCCAGAGTTTGTCTAGCACATTGTGGACTCTAGCCCAGCTGTCAACTTATCCTCTGCATGTAAAGCAATCATCCTCTCAGCAGTGGTCAACACCCCAACAGCATGATGTAGCAAATGTGTTCAGACTTGTAGGCAAACCAACATGCTGCATAGCACAAAATTAGCAGAGTTGCGCTGCTGTACCCTTTTCACCATGTAGGAAAGCTAGCCTTACATAAACAATGAAACGATTCCTGTCAATGCTGCAGTGGGTTGCATTATGACTGGGCAGTCAATTTTGCAGCAGCATGTCCGAGCAATGACAGCCTGGTAGCAGTGGTTGGTGATGACCCGGTTGCTCAGCTTACAGACCTCAAAACAGGCAAGCCGGTTGCTGCTCTGAAAGGACATCTTGACTATTCCTTTGCAGCGGCGTGGCATCCTGATGGAAACCTTTTGGCCACAGGCAATCAGGTGTGTAGCTTGTCTTGCACAGCTGTCTCCTGATGAACGCGGGATGTTTGCTCCAAGCATGCATTCGTGCATTTGTGCATTCATTCATCCATCCATCCATCCATCCATCCATCCATCCATCCATCCATCCATCCATCCATCCATCCATCCATCCATCCATCCATCCATCCATGCAATCATTCATGCAATCATTCATGCAATCATTCATGCGATCATTCATGCGATCATTCATGCACTCATCGAGGGTATTTGTTCTTTTCCGCATGTGGGTGTTGGAAGTGAGTAACTAGCCCACCACAGCAGCAAGGTAATGGTGTAATCAGATGCTCTTCCGACTCAAATTTCAGGGTTCTTGCATCATCCTTTGTCGGTCATTAGCCTGCTATTACATATGTACACAATGTTGAACATGCCACGAGCCATCAGCAACTTCTTTCAAAAAGGCAAGCTGTTACAGGTATGGCAGACAGTCTGCCAGCTTGCTCGGTGACTGATTGGTCAGTGCTCTGATTGATGTCCTGCATCTCCATGCTTTTCAGCTCTCTCTTTGCAAATCACAGGCTCGCAACCCAGAGTCAGTTCTCTTTGTAGGCATTATAGGCATGTCTGGCAGGGACAATGCATCCATGCAAACATTGACATCAATGCTTGACGTCAGTCAGCATGAAACCTAGCCTGACCAGTGCATATGCACAGGACACAACGACGCGGATATGGGACATCAGACAACCAGGCAAGAGCCTGGCTGTTCTGAGTGGCAGGATGGGAGCTGTCAGGTCTCTGCGCTTCAGCTCTGATGGCCGATTCCTGGCCATGGCAGAGCCCGCTGACTTCGTGCATGTCTTTAATGTCAAAGCAGGCTTTCACAGGTCAGACTGCCATTGCCTGCCCTGCCGCAGGGATGCCACAGCCATGTATGTGCAGTTCCAGTTGTCGCTGTCAAAGATGTGCAGACACAGGAAGATGGATGGCTGACGCGACTGCAACCCTGCAACTAGCTGATCTCTTTGCGGTTGAGACGCAACATGTAGCAGTCGCAGCCCATGACATGTTTGCTCCACATCATGGTTGCAGCTTTAGTGTTTGAAAGTACATACCATGTTGCAAATATGGCACCAGAATGATTGCTTGAGGCATGACATTGGTTGCAACAGTTTTGGCTATTCTCGCAGGAGTCAAGAGATCGATATGTTTGGGGAGATCTCAGGAGTGTGCTTCAGCCCACAGGCTGACAAATTCTTTGTTGGCGTAGCTGATGCCACCTACAGCAGCTTGCTTCAATTCAACCGCCATGAGCACCAGAGCTTGCAGCAGCATGGCGGGCTATGACACAACGCAGAAGTTGCAGGTAGTGTTCAAGCAGTGTAGATGGCTAGCTGAGTAGGCAGAGCCTTACAGCAGTTGCTCAGTCAATTTTGACACTCACTGACAACGTATGTATCATACCCAGTGCCTGTCAGTTTGTGCAGCTGCCGCTAATTATGTTCAAGCACAATGAAGGTGTTCTGTCATCAGGCGAACTCACTGTCCATTCATGTGTACACCAGATTGTCCAGACATTTCATGTTCAATGCACCTGCTTGAGTCTGTGTTTGATGTTGGAAAAAGGGAGTCTCAAGTTTTCTGACAGTGTATCAACAATGTAACAGTAATCCATGATCAGGTCTTAAAACATGAAGTTTCTCTGCTTGACTCGTGGCTGCTGCAAGAGCCAAAAACGCATGCCAGGTAGCATTGCTCTCGAGTCAATCAATACTGACAGCAGGCTCAATAAATTGCCACGTCTAGGAAGTCTCCTGTCTGCAATAACAGCAACCAAGCATTTTGCAGGGACAGTGTGTGCCAGAGTGCAACCTCCTATGCATGCAGGCAAATGCAACCAATGGCTGCGTTTTCTGCACTGCATTCATGAAATGTCCATGAGATGTACAGCTCCGAAAAACAGGCAGCATATGTCACCTGAAAGTTCAGCTGTTTCAACGACTTCCTGTCATCTTCCATACCAGGCTTTCCAGAAATGGAAGCACCAACCTGTAGCGACGTTGTAAGTGAGACAAAAGCACATCTATATTCACATAGCAGCCATGGTGACAAGTTCAGCTCATGTGCAACTGCATTGGAGCAGCAACTTCAGCAGCCACGCTAGTTAGGAAATTGCTGAGTTTCAGCTGAAGGAAATTGCTGTGTTTCAGCTAAGATCAACACCTACCGGCCGCATGACGTTCCGTCCTCGCTTGTCTGGGTACACAAAGGCAAATTCTAGCCTAGCATTGATTCGTTTTGCAGCTGGCTGGACCTATATGAACCAAAGCAGAATGGTCAGAGCTCGGTCAGTGTGCTGGTCAACATCTTTAGTCACTCACGAAAGCTTGTTCAGTTCCAGCATCACTGACAACCATAGAAGTGCAGTCATGAAAAAGGTCATGGTCTATACCTCTTTCACCAGGTCAGTCAGCTCCCTCAGGGTTGCATCTGCCCAGGTGTATATCTGGACCTCACTCTTTGGCTCCTGATTGCGCACACGGTACTCCTCTAGTTGGTGATGACCTCCTTGCTGCATTAAGCCAGTCGCACAATATCAGCAGGAGATGTACATGCATCATGTCACATGTGATGCTCAATGCAGTCTGTCCAATGGGACAACAAAGAGGCATGGGGGTTCTGCTGGATGACACAAGTGGCGTGGCCTCACCTTTGTAAAGACTCTGAGCAGCAGCGGGCAGACCTGCAGGCGGGCATAGTATGTCTGAAACAAGGCAACATTTGTAAGCTGAGCGTCATGCTGTCAAAATTTGAGCTGTGGGCTAAACTGCACACCTTTTCCCTGTCTATCTGTGGCTCTGGTGGTGGCACAACTATCTGGCTGGCAGGTTGTGTTGGTACAGGGGCTGTTAGAGGAGCTGCAGGAGCAGGGGCTGGCGGTAGTGTGTCTCGTGCGTCTCTGGGTGGAAGATCTATGATGGGAGCATCACGCATTGGCTGGTCTCGAAAGGAAGGATCCCGGCCTCTGTAGTCCCGAGGAGGCTGTTGATCTCTGGGGTATGGCTCTCTCCTGTAAGCCAGAGCATTCGCGACTTCGGAAAGTCCATGCGTTTCGAACAAGTATGCTCTTTGAGGTGCGAAGGCGCTTCTGCGGATGGATGCACTGCCTTACCGGTAAACGCCTCTGTCACCCCTTGCAGGGCCCAGTCTGTCTGCAAACCTATCAGGCCTGTCATAGCCACGATCATCGTCTGGAGGCCCACGGCGGCCTCGATCATATCCAGACATTGTGTGGACCCTGATGCGCAAGTATGCAGACAAATATGCGTGTTATGAGGCACAGATGCTGAGCGCAGTGCGGATGCAGTCCCTGTTCGATGCCTGACCGTCACAGCAAGCAACGCCTAGCCAAAGCTGTGCACCAACACGGAGCAAGCAGACAACTGCTGAAGGGACGCCGCGGCTCGTGCTAATGCTGTCAACTAGAAACAAGATGATCACCTTTGCCTGTGCAAGAAATGAGGGAGCAAGAAGAAGCACAGATGCGAGTCGCCAGAGCTTCAATTTCACAAATGAGCCATACTATGAAATGATATATGCATGTGGACTGCAGACCTTCTGCAAGGTTTCACTTGTCTGTGTAATCTGTGTATTATGACTTCCATGTCGACATATGGATCATAACAGTGGTATTTGATACCTAGTGTCATGCTAAGAGATTTTAATTTGTTGCATATTTATGTACTTCCAAAGCACGGTGACAATTTCTCAACAGTTTTCTGATGATGACTTTGTTTGTCTATGTTACTGTTTGGCCTTTTTCGTTTCCTGATGAAAAACTGCAATTTAGTCAAATGGGCTAGCTGGCCCCAACGACTGTAAAATCCCTGACTGACTGACGATGTGTGAAGGGAAAAGCAAACAGACCTGATTCTAGAATCCCAGCAACTGCATGAATTATTAGCTGTCATAAATAAGCCGTACTATGATATGATACATGCATGTGTGCTGCAGACCTCCTGCAGAGTTTCACTTGTCTATATATATCTGTGTACTACGGTACGACTTCCATGTCGACATATTGATTATACCAGTGGTACCGGATACCTGATTACATGCTAACAAACTTTTATTTGTTGCACATTTATGTATTTCCCACGCACGGGGACAAATTCCTAACAGTTTCCTGATGATGATTTTGTTTGTCTATGTCGCTTTTTGTCTGTTCTGTTTTCTGACGAAGGACTGCAATTTAGTCAAATGGGCTAGCTGGCCCCAACGACTGTAAAATCCCTGCCTGACTGACTGATAGACAAATTTACAGTAGCATAGGAAGAAGGTTTCAATGCTGAGTCAACAATGCTGACAGGACAGGACAGGACAGAAGTGCCAGTCGTCACAACTCGAGATGTGAAGCATACCTTTGTGACTCAACCAATACACACCACAACAGCACTCACTGTGCGTCAAACACAAGCTCTCTAGACTGCACTTGATGTTGATCACTTCGGTTGAATATATTATCTGTCTGTACTCAGTGCCAGCGGTGGCCGTATGCTTTGCAAAAGCCAGTGCACAATGAGCACTGTAGCCTCATCATGTCAGCCAGCTCATCATGATGTGTAGATAGGAGCCAAGGCATAGCTGCAAAGAGTGGCATTGACACCATTTGCAGCTTGGCATCGCCTCTGCAGTGTTGTCAGTACAGCGGTACTGCCAGTAGCAATTGCAAAAGCATAGCCATCCACAAAGTTATGGGTCAGTGTCTGTGTGGATGTCATCCAAGTCCCATTTCCCATGCTCTCTATAGGGTCATGCAAAATGTCTGAATGGGTGCGCACTATTGTGTACGGCACCTGCAGCAGCATCAACTTCTCTGGTATTGCTGGCTATACCTCGCACAGTCAATTTTACCCAACAGCTTTATTGCTCATCACGCCATGTTGCAGTAGCGTATGTTGGCCTCAGCAAAGCACAAAGGCAGACAAGACTGACAGAAGCCCATGTAGCAAGGTTGGGCCTATGTCAGGGCATGCAAAATGGTGACAGCTGATATGATGAGTCAAAGCAGTAATCCGTTGCGAATCGCGCCCACCCAATGCTGCTGGATTTTTGGTAGTATTTTAGATGAGCAGCATGCCATTTGAGCAGTTCAATATTGCCTAGAACAGACAAGGACGACAACAGATGCTTGCCACCATAGCCCACTATCCAGAGCATGCCGGGGAGGGGGGGTGGGGGGTGGGGGGGGTTGCAAACAATTCTGTCTAGAATTGAATGCAAGGGAGCAGGATATCACCTGCTTGCCACCGGAGCCCACCAAGGAGTTCCATCCACCTACAGCTTGGACCAAGCCAATGTCTTCCTGAGAGCTCACGGTCACCATGTCAAGCTGAGTCAGGTTCATGCCTAGGGCCTCATTCACAACTACAGCAGAGTAATTCCTGGACACCATGTCCCAGGGAGCACCTGCGTACAACAGTCAGACTGCAATAATGCAATGATGCATTATAATAATAAAAATGATAATTTAGACGCTTTCCGGCTCATGATGAGCTAGGTACGTGCAGGACAAGTCTTGTCTCTTCAGAGCAGCCATCATGACACATCACATGCAGATTCAACGCAGACAATAATGCTGGGCCACAGACAAACATGACACGGCAGTCGCTGCTGTCATGTATGGGTGCAAAAGCCAAGCTGTACTAGCCTCTGTGTCACTGGGTGTAAACGAGGATTGCTTTTGTGCTGATCAAAAGGTTTAAGCTTACATAAGAGTCAGCCAGCATATGATATATCATTGTTGTGACTGTCAGCATTACTATTCTGGGTAGGTCAGTGTAGTGCTTAACAAAGCTGTCAATTGATTATTTTTTTCTGAGTCTTGTTGTGTTATACGGTGTCACAGCAACACGCAAAACTGACCTGCCCAGAAGAATTGCGAGTCTGCAATGGCACACTGGGTGTAGTTCCAGGGCTGCACAGGTCGATCCAACACATAGCTCACTCCTGTGCTGTCAGAAGTGATGTTCCAGTACTCTTCCTCATACAGATTCAAGTTGTCACTCCTGCAAAGCCGACTCGATGGTGAACGTGCCCCTGAGTGCTATACTTGCCTTTTGCTAGCTTGGCAAACTCATTGATCTGCCTATTGTTCCCCTATGCGCAGCCTTAGCAAGCGAGCGCTATGGGGACAGGCTTCATTTGGAAGTGTTACAAACGAGTGCAATGGGTGCAACATGTCAGAAGCACCACTGTTTTGCAGTGATGCTATGACTTGTACCAATTTGCTTGATCACAGTCTGCAGGCTTGCTGACAAACTAAAAAGCCCTTGGAACACCATTGCATAGGAGTCCAAACGGTAGGATTGGATGCTCTGATGACAGCCTGCCATAGCATGCAGTGACACCTTTCACTGACATTAAGCTGACTCAGCTTTAGTGTTTCCCAGGGACAACAGTGTGCCTACTCTGACCAGTAAGGCTGCTTAACACCTCAACAACATTTGCAGCAATGCATGCATGTGCCATATCCTGAGGCCAAGTCAGCAGCTTCTGCAGCAGTGCACGCATGATTCATCACCTGGCAGGGAGTCAACAGTTTCTGAAGCGGTGCAGGCATGAGTCATACCTGGCCGGGAAGCTGGCAGCTTCTGCAGCAGCTTGCACCTCCATGGTGAGGGCCATGTCAGCACCAGTGTAGGTGGAGAAAATGCATTGTCCATACAAGGAGCTTACTTCTGGTCCATCCTCATTAGTTGGGTCGCTGCAGCAGATGTCTGATCAATCAGGATGTGACATCTTGGCTGTATTTTGAGTGTTTCCTTCTGGCATGCTCACCCAAAAGTCATACTTTGCTGAGCATATCAAATGCATGAGCAACGCCAGCACAGCAGCACGGCAGCAAAAGCAGGCTGACATTTTTTGACAGCTGGTACAAAAAGCTCCTCTACGAAAGCAGTTAGCATATTGTACTGACCATGTCTGGTGCCTGCCATTGCAAATGTCTTGCATGCAACTTAGCGTCTAACACTTTAGTAGATGTTGGCATGCAGAGTTATGTTCAAAACATGTAGTAATTACCCAGCAACAGCGGCTGTGATAAGAAGAAGAACAACAGCAAGGAGATGTCTGGTGCAGCTTCGCTGGTATATGCAGAAGCATCAACTTTGAGGTAAGGCAAGATTAGGATTTGCTAAACCTTGTTCTTCTAGTAACAACAGCTTGTAGCACAGACACAAGAATGCAAGATGGTCATAAGAGCACAATCATGATGGCGCGGCAGACTGTGGCACCAACACGAGGCAAGTCTCAGGACATGCATGACAGTCCATGATCAGCATCAGTACAGATCGTGCCTGTTGGTACTCAAGTGTTTGAGTGAAGCACCTGCACACATTTGGGAAGCCGGCGCATTGGTCATCCCAGTCAGTGAGTTTGCAGTCCCAGTTGATTGCCCAAGGCGTGATGCACAGGTCTCCTTCCCGAGTGATTGCTGTGCTGGGATTGGCAGCATCACAGCCTCTGAGGGTATCAATGACCCCTCCCTGTTGGGGAGAGTACCCAGCTGTACCCATCCAGATGATCTCCTTGATGTACTCACTGCATGGAAATCATGTCATCATGCTTGATTGTAGATACATGCTGCACTGCTAACTGTTGCTGTTTGCTGCAATGTCTCCTAAAATTCTTTGTGTGATGTGTCCCTGCAGACTAATGCATGTACAGAAGATTGATTGCGTAAATGCTTTGCTGTCAGATTATACCAGTTAGTTGCACTGACGCACTCACTGCAATGGTTGGCTGCACATCCACGTTCTCAGGCAGTGCACGAGCAGCATGCACATTTGCTGAAGATCTGTCGCCACACAAAGAGCCTGGGTTTATTTCAGTTCTTTAACAGTCCAGATAATGTATACATGTAGGTTGGGGGGATGGCATGAGTATACTGCAATCAGTATGCACAGCCCCGTATGTGTGTGAAGTAATGCACATCTGAAACATGCAACCTGTTTTGCCAGTGACATTTTGGTGTAAGGGAAGTCAAGTTTATCCCTGACCTGCATTGCAGAAGCTCCAAGGTGCACAGGGCTGCAGTTGTGGGACCAATACCAGTGGCCACCACCATGACTGGATTACCCAGAAGGGTACCATATGCCATGCTGAGGCAGAAACTGCTGCTTGTCACGTTTACTCTGTTTTGCAGGTTAGCCAAGTAGTGCACTGCTTCACCTGCAAGTGCAAAGCAGCTCCATGCAACATGATTGGCAGCATATTTGCAAACGTGACCAGGCTTTCACTGAAGTGTGAGGCAGGCTGAGCCTTGTCTGCTTAGCAGCTCTGCAAAGCGCCCAGACGATGCGAAAGGTGTGCATGTGATGACACAAAGAGATGACCGGCATTGATTTTGCCACAAATGACGCATGCATCCGGTGTACAACTCACCTGTGCCAGTGAAGTCGCCAGGGTCTGCAACCATGACTAGGCTGACGTTGGTGCCGCCGAGCATGGAGGTGCAGACAGGCTGGCTCGATGCGGTCAAAGGGCTTGTTTCTTCAGATGCATTGGGAGCAGGTGCTGGTGCTTGCGCCGCAATCAACAGGCAACTGCCGACCAGTAGTACAGTCAACAACAACGACTTGCAGTTGGCCGGCATGTCGAGTCTGCGAACATACACAAGGCAACTCAATTTCGCAAAGGTGGCTGCGTAACGTTCATTCAAGACAGACACGGTGGGTCCGCTACATATGTAATCGTTTTCCGAAGGTCTCACTTCACCGTTACGCGACATTAGGCATGCAATAGTACTACGATGTGCAGCAGCAGCGAGCGGCCATGCAATCGCTCAGAGCCTAGACCCTAGCATTCAAGCCGAGCCATTTGCAGGGGTGAGCACTCGCAGATGACACAGAGAGCACTGCACCTCAGGACAAGACAGGTGAATGCTGGACACCTTTCTCGCTGCGTTCAAGGAGTCGAGCTGTCGAAATCAAGACTCAACGTGTAGAGTGCGTTCTAAGCTCAAGAGAACTCGCGTTGATACAAGTCAGCCGGGACGACTACCGTTTCTGGCCCTGAGTAGAGGCCAGTCTTTGCAAATGGGCCTTGTTCGTGTGTCCCTTCCCGTTCGTGTTGATGTGCTGATGACTACATTTTGCTGATTGACAAGATAAGCATGAGTCAATGATTGCTCCTGTCACGGAAGCTGCCTGGGTGCACAATAAAATTTGCAACTTCAACGGTGCAGACGCTCACCGCCAGTCACAAATGGTGAACTGCGATGATCTTACCTGGGTTCGTGCATCTGGTCATTTTTGCTGCTGATGTGGGCAGGCTGCTGAGGAGAGCATAGGTGATGGGATGTGCTGCAGCAGCTGCTTATGTTTCACTTGCTTTGCTCGATGGCATGTGCAGCTCAGTAGTCAGCCCTTTGGCTTTGATGAGTGATGAGCCCATGTCAGCCCGCTGCCTGGATTTGACGCTGTCAGGCAGTGCCTGTGAATGCGCAGTATGCAGTTCATGCTGCCAAATGCTGCTCTGTCATACATGCTGCGCTTGTTGAGCCAACAGTTCAGGTCAGTGATGTCCTGAAAGATGAGGTCTGTGACTGAACATGTTGTGGGTGCCTGCAGCTCAGCTCATCACTCATCCCAGTGATGAGAGAGGTGACGGTTTTACAGGACCATGTCTTGCTGCCCCATCACATTTGCTGCGCTAGTTGTGGTTGCAAAGCCCTGGTATAATCAGTGATCTGCTGTGCAAGATGAGGCCCAACAAGCTGTATGTTTGCTTGCGGTTTGCTGACTGCAGGGCTCATGAGTGATGAGAAGTGCTGCTGTAGCTGCTGCAGCTGCTCACAGTCCGTGACAGTGCAGTGATGCTCCAGGAGGAGCACAGCTCATTAGTGATGATATGCTACTGCAGCTGCATAAATTGCACTTGCTGTGCTCATTGTGGTCACAGTTCAGATCAGCAGTCTGCTGAAAGAGGAGGTCTGTGGCTGATGAGTTTGCCTGCGGCTCAGCCCATCTCCCATCCCCGTGATGGAAAGGCTGAAATGCTCAGATGTGATGAATGCTGGTCTGGGTTGCTGCTCCTGTGAGCAGACTGCCCAGCTCATGAATGGTGAAGTGTGCTCCACTTGCAGAGCTCGTTTGCATGAGCAGCCCAGTACCTCTTCAGCCCATGTACCTGCTTGGTCTTGGCACGCGCTGCGCTGGTTGCCCCAGGTGGGCAGGCATGGGTCATCTGCAGCGCACTGCGCCGGAGATCAGTGCTCAGGGGTGGGACGACTGTTGTTCCTGCGCTGGAGATCAGTGCTCAGGGGTGGGACAACTGTTGTTCCTGCGCTCAGTGATGCAGTATGAGTGATGGGATCATCAATGTGATTTGGCTGCCATTTTCATGTGTCATGGCTGTCTAGGTGGTCCTGTTCAAAGCTGGGTTTCCCCCTGTGAAGGCCTGCCCATATGAAGCTGAGTGCTGAGAAATGGCCTCTGCTGCTGCTGCTGCTCATGCTGCAGCGCCTGGCGGTGAGTGATGAGTTGACAAAAGTATTGAGCAGCCACAACATTCTTTGCTGTGTGAATTGCCAGCGGGCATGACTGTGTTGCACTTGCTACGCTTGCTCCATGCATCAGGCTAAGGTGGGGAAGGTGCACACATGAGTGCTGTGATGACAACTGTGTGTGGTTGATTCTACCAATTTCTCCCTCCCCTTTGGGTGCTGCAGTCGTATGATGTCACAGTGATCATATCAAGTCATCCAGCTGCTGCTGCTGCTGCTGCTGACTGTGAGTGATGAGTGATGAGCACTGGATGATGGAGTTGAGTGATGAGTTATGCAGCAGCATTTGCTATTGCTGCTGCTGCTGCTACTGCTGCTGATAGTGAGTGATGAGGCAACAAAAGGCAGCATATCACTGATCAGTCACGTTCAGTCTTGCCTGAGTGATTGCCTGCCAGGCATCACCATGCAGCTGGCGCGCTTGCTGCGCTTGCATGTGAGCAGCTGCAGCTTGTGCATAAGCCATCACTCATGAGCTGTGCAGTCTGCTCACAGAAACAGAGATACACTGCCAAAAGGAACAACACCCGCTCCATCACTGTGATGAGTAATGGCCTGAGCCGCAGGCAAGCACATAGCGCTTCAGGCCTCACTGCAGATCACTCATAACAGTGATGCACAACTCCGGCTACATCGAATGTGAACAACTCACCACAACTCTTTAACATGTTCATCCCCCAGCAGCCTGACGTTAACATTCAGCACGGATGTCTGAATGATTGTCCGGCTTCATGCAGGGCTCAAACATTTCCCTGCTAATGCAGAAGACATGGGAACCATGCATTGGGCCGCTGCTGCTGCTGAAGGCACTGATGATGGCAATAGCAACTTGGGTGAGACAGTCTCATGCTGCTGCTGTATGCAGGATGCATCAATGGAAGCATTCTTTACACACTCCCAGGTTCTTTTGTGTCAGCTCCTAACGGTGCAGAGGCGGATACATGATACATTTCTGTAAGTACTGAATACTGCGCCCAGCTGCCAACTCTGTAGCTGTGGATTGGCTTGCTAGACCCCTACCAGACACCAAATGCAGCAAGTACCTGACTGTCTGAATATTGTTTGTGTGTACACCCAAATATGTTTCAGCTGACTTTGGTTAACCAACGTTGTCAATCTTCTAAACATATGTGATACGCTTAAATCTGGATAATTTTCGACTTCAAAACATATGTGCTGACTACTGAATCTGATTCATCTTGCAGGAAAGATTTACATTCATCAGTCATAATCCATTCACATCACAGAGCATGTAGCTCTGCAGGTGCTGGAAAAGCTGCTATGTTGTCTGCATGAGTAACATGTTTATGTAAGTCATACCTCCAAAATCCTCATAGCAGCCAAGGTGTGCTGTGGCTGCATGCAGCTGCTCTACGACTGGGTGGCATCTGGTGACTCTGACATGCTCCTCACCTAGTTCAAAGGTAGGCACCTGCAGGCGAATCTGTTCTTGAGGTC
>JAABUO010005687.1_pt1 | contig 14446 bp, 15 predicted proteins | sample 5559291 | NCBI WGS metagenome assembly JAABUO01 (sample SAMN10711878, study PRJNA513372) | rock metagenome | isolation source: Antarctica rocks | place: Antarctica: Victoria Land, Finger Mt sud | reverse complement strand
GCGTGCATCAACACGTCACACTATATTGCAGGTGGTGCAGCGTGCACAAACTGAACAGGCAGCCTTGAGGGTTGGGCAGCAGCTGATAGAAGACCAGCAGAGGTCACGAGCCCGGGCTGCCGCCAAGAAGGCCAAGAAGCAGAGGCAGAAGGGCAAGCGTGACTCAGGTTCAACCTCTGCTGCTGTCCAGCAGCAACAGCTTCCCACTGCACAGACAGAAGAGGAATCAGAGCAAGCTAGGCACATGGACAGCCAGCTGCCCAAGCACACTCAGCATGCACAGCAGGCTCAGCAGGCTCAGCATGCAGTACTTCAAGGACATGATCACAGGCAGCCATGCACCACAGAGTGTGCGCCCTTGCTCAGTGACTCTCTAGCCACTAAGTCAAAATCCAGCCAGGCTTCTTCTCTCAAACAGAAGCATGAGATAACCACAGCAGCAAACAGTGCAAGAGTGGATGCGGATGCGGTCTTCATTCAGCAGTTGTTCTGTTGCCCCATCACAAAGGTTTGCCTACCCTGTTCGCTGACCATGTCTTGCTGGCATGTTGTGAATGATAGCAAGTCTTGTGATTACAAGTCTCACGTCTTGGCATCTCAATTGGTCATGTACGCATTGCCCGGATGTTGGCAATCATGTCCCTGCAAGTCATTGTGTGCCGTTTGTAAGATAACATGCACACAGCCAGGTTGCCTATCAATATGTGTTCTGTGTGACTCTTGAAGCCTGACAAGGCACAAATTTGCCTGCATAGGTTATGCTTGATAGCTGTCACATTCTTGTGGCAGGTGTTGCTGGTGGATCCGGTTGTTGCAGCTGATGGGCACACATACGAACGGTCAGCAGCAGAGCTATGGTTGCAAACGCAAGTAGCATCACCAGTTACTGGAGCCATGTTAGCACACACACGCCTGGTGCCAAATGTCATCATCAAGGGCGCAATAGCAAGTCAGCTCAAGCGTTGATGCAGCAGCAACAGTGGCGGCAGGAGCAGCAGCAGCAAAGCATGCAAGTCATGGTCTGGCAGCAAAAATCTGCCTGCAGGACTGCTCTCAAGCAATGCCACTTTACAGACCCATCTGTCGTTATCGGGTCTCTGTTGGCTCCTTGATCCCTGGAGGATTCGTTCCTGGCTCAGGGGAAGCTTATAAGTAATCACCCTCCTTTATGAATGCTATCATTTGCGCGGAAAATGAGGAAGGAGCCCAGACACACCCAAGTCAGCATGTGCCACGTCTTTCACCCAAGTCTCGGAACTGCCAATGGTCTCCAAAGTCACAAATTGCACATGTGGACAGTGTGCATCGTAGAAGCATGAAACGGTCGTGTTTGCCTATTCAATAGTATTGAACCCGGCTAACATTCCAGTTGTGTCATGTGAGCAGCTTCACCCAGCAATGAGAGGGTGCCATCATCATCTTTGTTGGGCTGCAGCTGACTTCGCTTTGCAGGCTAGCCAACTTGGCAAGTCCAAGACAAACAGGTACAGGAACATGCATCAATCCTATTAGACAGCGCAGTCTGCGCCGCATAAAAGATGATGTCATGTGTCATCCGCCAATGGCCAGCTGTTTGATGTTGGAGATGTGTGGCATGCGTCAGGCATATCACGCAGACGCCAGAAATTGCATGTATACCATTTGAAGCTTTCACTCAGGTTCAGACACTGTGTGCAGCAAAGCTGAGCTGTTGAGCAGAGTCTTGCTGATGATGCAGCTCAGAAACGTATTTTCCGATTTGAATGATCCACAAGTGATGACTGTCCATTAAACAGGCATTGCAGCACCGCGTTGCGCAAGCAATGCACTGCCATATGCCGCTTCGACTTGTGTCGAAGCCACTACAGGAACGCCCAGCTTCCGTTCTCGAATCTTCAGCCAGGCTGGGTTTTTAGATCCTCCTCCTGCTGTATATACCTGTGCCATGAATACAGGGCAATCAACATGCCTTACATATCTTAAGCAGTGCAGCAAAGGCAACATGCCTCAGCATGCACAGCAAATGCTGTGAAGTGAGCATGGAACAGCCCAAGTGCTAGTCAGCGGCAGTGTGTCTGACACTCAACAAATTTGACACTGCTGAGACTTCTCAAAGCCTCTTTATTTGTCTCTAGATGCAATGCAGCTAGAATGACTAGAGACAATCACAGAGTCCAAATCTCTTTTGCGTATGTGTCACTGCTGGTTCTGCAACATGCACAGTCTGTTTACATGCCAGTAAGCAAAGTGAAAGCAGCAGCATGCAGAAATGTTCCTGACAAATATGCAGGAGTGCACAAGTCATCAGTATTTATAATATTGTAACTACCTTAGTCAATGGTGCAGCGCCTAGCTCTCTAAGCAACCCATATGCTCTGGCTTCAATGTTTGCCATTCCTTCAAGCATGCCGTGAAGAATCTGCACAACAGACAGTCTGTGAGAAGGACAGTTCACGATGGACGCATGGCACAATTCTATGCTGCAATTGTGCTGTGCTGAAGATTCAAATCGCATTTGCGTAGCATCAACTAGAGCATGGCTGCAGGCACAGGCAAACAGCTGAGGGGACTATTTCAAATGCAGGCTGAATGAGACAGACATACTTGTCACCTGCACACGAAAATGCTTGCGGAGATTATGCAAGTACAAGGGAATAAAGCAGAGACTACTTCAGCTTGACAATACGCCTACTGCACATAGCATTGCATGACTCATTTCTTGAGGACCATGAAACCCTGGAAAGTTAAATTGTGACCTTACAGCGTAAAGGCTACCAGCTTGGCTGCTGAGCTATTTGACCAGTATCAGCTCATGTAGTGGCCAAGAGTAGAAAGAGACAAAAGAGCAAAGGAAGAGGAAAGGAAGAGCAGAGGAACAGAAAAGAAAGAGAGAAGGCTGAGGACGGTGTTGGCAAAGCTTGTACTGGCAGGCAAGCCAAAAATTGTTGTCAGGTTTTCATGACAGTACCTACCAGGTCTTGGGGTGAGACGGGGCTCCAGATGGGGATCGTTGACAGGAAATCGCTCCCCTGGCTTAGTCAAGGGGTAGTAATCCAGCCCTGACGGCTGGTCAGGGTCTATCTGGGCACTGAGCTCCTTCAGCTGATCACTTGTGAAGAATTCCTTCAGGACTGCACCTCCTGTGTTTGATGCTCCTCCTGCGTAAACAACAAGAGGCTGTGTTACATGCTGTCTGATACTGCCTACATCCCATGACTGATGGCTGCACTCTTCTACCATAACGACTTGGGAGTTCTCAGCACACTCGCCGACTTTGATGGTGTGAACAGGAGGGCTAAGAAACTCACATCACTAAAGACAAACTGCTGAGAGCTGACACACAGTAGAGACATGAGCCCTGCTGTGTGTCAGTCCTCAGCAGTTTGTCTTTGGTGATGTGAATTTCTTAGCCCTCCTGTTCACACCATCAAATAATGTCAGACTGTGCCAGTAAGGTGGCAAACAAATGGTTGCATGAAATGATGTGAGACATACCTACCAGCCAAGAGTCCCCAATGCGCTGGCTGTACACGCCATAAAAGGCATTGTCCACTCTCGTTTTGCTCAGCAGCTTAGGCGCAAAGGTGCTCCCCAGGCTGGTCACTGCTTCCCCCGGGCCCTGGACCCCGGCAGCAATGAATGCTGAGGTGCTATCTGCATGCAGCAGATGCATCAACCTGTGATGCTTGCTCACGTAGATGGGTAAGCCAAAGCTGGGTGTCAGTCTCTCAGCCAAGACTAACTGCCCACTGGTTAGATCGTATGGTATTGAGTGTGCATCTTCATCTACTGGCTCCAAAGAGCTCGCCAAATGGTGGCATTCAGAGATCCAGAGTCATCCAGCATCTGAATGCATCAGTAGCAAGCAACAAGATGACAGGTGTATTATGAAAAACACAAGGTTTTAGAAGGCAGAAGCAGCTGATCGGCGACATCAGCAGCTGAAAGGCAAATGCAAGGCATCCAAAATAGGGTTCTAACAGAAGCATGCAGCCAAAGGGAAATCAGACAGGGACAAGTGATGCACACAAGGAAGCAGGAGACAAAGAGAGCAAACCTGAGGTTCCAGCACAGACTGTGCAAGTCTTGGGAAGTCCAGTCAGCTGTGCCATCTGGTCAGTGATTGTGCCGACGGCTTTGCCTGGCTCCAGAACCCGAGGAGGGAGCAGACCTGCATAGGGCTGTACATGGGATGTCAACATGATGATCATGATTCCATCTGATGACATGTAGCACTGCAGAGCCTGGACTGTACAGCCAGTGATGGAACATCAGACATCCAGGCTTGAAACTTTCTGACAGTCACCTTTGCTTTCAACTTGAAAGCACAGGTGACTGTGATATGAGTGAATGGCAAACCCCCATGTGCATGCTTGCGAGAGCAAGACGCTCAAACTTTCCTTCGACCTTCAGCATCAGAGCTGGCGACCCATTTTTATGCATACAAAGTTTGTTGCAAGGATGCCAGCGGGTGTAACCATGACTAGACCAAGTCAGTCAGTGCGTGGAGTTTTGCTATGTTTGGGATTACTTCATGTACTCAAGGAGAATGTATGTTATTGTGTTGGCAGTGCACCCTCATCTGCATGATCTACCCTACACAATGCAGTCATGCAGATGTACAGCATCCCAAAGGGCGCTTGTGCTGCAGACTTGCCATGATGGACAGCACAGCACAGCACAGCACAGCACAGCACAGCACAGCACAGCACAGCACAGCACAGCACAACTGACCTGTGCAAGCAGCCAATCAGGGTAGCACTGGGCTTCTGGGTCATAACCTAACTTCAGTGTGTTGTTCCAGTCAGAGGTGTCTCGCCTGCCAGTCAACAAGGACGCAAGCCAGTCTGCATGGTGCAGCAAAACTGGGCTGTATCCATCCTCTTTAGCCTATACCAGGCACTCAGCTTCTCAGCTCGGGCAACTGCAAATTTGGCTTAGATCATTGCAAAACATGGCAACAAAAGGTTGAGCATCTCAGAGAGACTATATATCGTTCCATTGCCTTCTGAGCCACAATTACAGACTTTCCACAATGCTTGACTGTGCCGTATGCAAACAAGCTGAAAGGCTCAAGAGAAAGCAAGAGCATAACTTTTAGCATATAATATGTGGTCTTTCCCCCAAGAGCCAATGCCCCCACACAGGGTAGGGCCTGAGCATTGGCAAGAGTGTACACTCATGCCACCAACCATTGGGGTATGCCTTGTACACTAGGTCAATCACGACTAAAGTTATGGGGTCTTCCTATGACTGACATGCTTGTGGAACAATTGTGGCATGTTTCACCTGCTGCCAGGTGCCACTGTTATGCCAGTTGATCAGCTTAGCCAGTGTGGATGTAGATCCCCGGGCGCAGTGCCACTCTGGTGCTATGGCCTGCATCAGAAATGCAAACTGTTTGCTTCAGATGGGCTGGACACACCCAGGACTGCCTTGCCTGAATGCAATATTCTTGTGACGAGATGGTCTAAGTGAGCATGCAAAGCAGAGCATGGTGATGATGATGTTGGGAGTGCAAAGATCTGTCATGGCATTGGCACCAACACGCCAGAAGCTTCTGATACCAGGTGTACTGTATGTGAATGCATGCAGAATGTGATAGGCTTGCTGCTATGTGATTGTCAGACTGAGAGACAGGAGATACACAATCATCATGCATGCTGTCTGTGCCAACCACAGGCCCTGCCTGTAACATTTGGGATGCGTACATGGGCTCTGCAGTTACCTGATGACAATGGCCGTACCCTTTTACAACAATTGGGTTTTGATAATTGAAGCTGGTCGCTTTAGCCCTGCCGGTTGTCAGTGCAGCTCTAGCTGGTGTGAAACTGGATGGGTGCCAGCTGTGTATGGTCAGTATGGAACAAAGATACGTTTGCAGCATGATGTGAAATCTGAGCAAACCTTAGTAGCCTCAAAAGCCTCAGCACCCTGATCCTCATTGTAGATCTTGGTGGGAGCCAGAATATCCCCTCGCCGACTGTCCACCAGCAGTGCTGTTGAGGAGGTGCCATCAATGCAGAGGCTGGAGATGTTGTCTTTCAAGCCTTGGGGCAGCTGCTTCAGCAAGTCCAGGAAAGCCCTGTCACGAGCAAAACATGTACGTCTGCATATGTAAGTGGTGAGACTGTTTCGGTGTAGGCTTGCATGGCCAGCACACCTTGTCCAAGGCCCCACCCAATCCTCGCTCTTGAGCTTATCAAAGGGGATTTGTGATTCATGCACAATCTTGCCACCGCCTGCGCTTGAGCACGCGTCTGAAAACTTATGCCCAAACATTATCGGAACAAGCTTAAGCGAGTGTCCTGTGCAAGCTTGCCATCGATCAGGATCGCTCGGGCTCCAGATGTGCCGCAGTCGATGCCAAGCGAAAGTGTTGACGAAGCAATTGCTGCTGAAGCAGCCACTGACGACGGACCGCAACGTGCCTGGCAGGCAATGTCGCGCCAAGCACGAGTCTTCAAGCTTGACTGTCGACTGCAGACTGATGCGGCTGACGCTGCTGATGCTGCAACACCGGCGTGCGAACGTGCAGGATTGCCGACCACAGCAGCGACCGGGGATGAAGGACGAGATGGTCGCACTGTGGGCGTTTCACATATGCAAGTACTTGGAGCTGCTAGCATAGGATTCAGCTCGGTGCGATCGCAAACCAAGCTAGATGCAACTCGTTCGTCGTAGCCAGAGTAGTGGCAGTTCTCTGTAATCAAGACTGATCGTCATCCGTTGCTGTACAGCGTGTGATGCTTCATCACGTACCATCATGACAATTGTGTCTAGACTGCAATCCGATCATGGTTTCGGAGCGGTGACATCTCAAACTCTCAGCACAGTCTCAGCACAGTCTCAACAGCAGCACAGTCTCAGCACAGTCTCAACAGCAGCACAGTCTCAGCACAGATTTGTTACTGCAACAGAAACGTAGTTGCTATGCCTAGGATCCCAGCCTTCGTCCGTTCGAAAGTCTCGGAAAGACGTGCTGTCCACTCATAGTAGCACCGTTCCAATGTCAGCCGGAGATTTATTGCACTTGGGGCCTTGCACGGTTGCCGTCGACAAATTCACTGAGCACAACGCTTCAGCCTTCTTTCTCACACATATGCACACCGACCATATGCAAGGCCTTCGAGGTTCATTCCAAGGCCCCATATACTGCAGCGAGATCACCAGAGTCCTTCTTCGGCATAAGTGGCCAGAGCTTGCCCTGGTCACGCCACTACCGCTGCTGGAGACCGTCAGCGTTCGACTCGATTGCCAAGTGGCTTTCTCTGTCACAACTTTTCAAGCCAGTCATTGCCCTGTAAGTGTAACCAGGAATGCTTCCTGCTGATCAAGTTCTTCACACTACCACTGTCTAGACAGCTGCCTAGACAGCTAGCCTAGGAAGGCATGTCCACTTGCTGTGCTGAGCAGGGTTCTGTGATGTTTTTGTTTGAAACCGCATCCGAGAGGATTTTGCATACTGGAGACTTCAGGTGCTGTCTGGGCTTGTCGTTGACAATACCTCCTTATGCATCAGTATCCCTTGCACAGTTTGGACCACACATCTCAACTACAAAGCATACAATAAGGTGTCATGTGACAGACCACCATACAAGGTCTGGTGTCATCACAGGCTAGGAGATCAGGAGCGACGTGCAATGATACAATATCCAGCTATGTTGTCTGCCCCTATCAACTTGCTGTATCTTGACAACACATACTGCAATCCAAGGTATGCTCAATGCTCAATCTGCTTTGCTCAAACTCCTCAACCGCCCTCCCAAGTCAATCTGCTTTGCTCAAACTCCTCAACCACCTCCCAGTAGCTGAGTCTTCATATCAAACAATTCAGGCCAGCATAGTCAGGTGCTGCAACTGCAATTGCAGCCATGCGTGTGCCAAATATGTTTGCATTTATGCACAAATGGCACATCGATTGCTTACTGTCGTGCCACTCATGCCATCTCCTTTTGCATGCAGATTTGACTTTCCATGCCGAAGTAGTGCAATCAGCACCATCATTGATACCATCCAGCAGCATTCAACAATGCGCATCCTAGTCGGGGTTGACCTTGTTGGCAAAGGTAAGCTACAAAGTCCTAGCTTTCTACCTTGACTCCAGGTCATCTATCTCAACAAAGCTGGCCCCCAAGATGAGGCTATGACCTGCTTGGACATAATGCCCTGCCCATTACACAGATCTCTGCAAAAGTGATGCACGCAGAACTCCGAGATCTATGACCATCCTGTTTTGCATGTCAGTATTCTGTACAAGTGCTTGGTTGATGCAGAAGACATGCTTGTGGCAATTGCTTCTGCAACTGGCGAGAAAATCGGTATTGGCCAAAACAGGCTCATGACCATTGTTGCAGCTGGGTTTGATGCAAGACACTTCACTCTTGATCTTTCATCAACCCGCATCAGGTCAGCATTTGCGCCCGGCTTGTTCTGACTTCATGTACTTCCTCAAGTCAAGGCAGCACTCTAACACACCTTCAGCACATCATGACTCTTCACACACAGTGGACTTTGTTTTGCAGTGCTCTTCCCAATTGGATGGTATGTCGGAAGCTGCTTGCCAAGTTGAACAGGACAACGCCTACCCTTGGCATCAAGCTATCAGGTAAGTGCATGTTCACGTAACTGCGTGACATGACATTCACACCAGCAACCTACGCTTGTCTCTAGATTTGCTTTCTGCTAGTCATTTCAGCTTCACAACGTCTGTGTCTTACAGGTTCTGCTTGCCTGCACACTTCAGCCCCTGCCGACATAGACACACCCACTTCCCGGGCAGGCAGCTCAGCAGCATCACGCCAAACCAGGCAGCTTCCACACAGCTTCCAAAACACACAAATCAATTGGGTTCCCGCGCCTTGTTTGACTCTAGCATCTCAAGCCTGTGTTGCCAGTAAACCATCATCAGCATCAGATGCTCCTGGGCAGGCTCCGATTGGCCCCAGACTACCAGAAGATAGCCTGCAGTACTTTGCAAATTTTGTCTGCTCACACGATGCTAAGGGTTTCAGAGCTGCTTTGAACAGGTAACCAACAAATGTGTCTCACTCAGCTGCTCTCTCTCCAACGTGTACTGATCAACCATCGCAGCACTGACTGCTGACTTGTGCGATGATCAAGCTCCTGATCTGCCTTGTAATGGCAAATGAAGCGTTACAAGTGTTTCACTGCTGATGCTCACACAAAGAGCACACACGATGAAAGACCTATCTTGGCTGATGCACAATGCACATGGGCTGATGCACAGGTCGAGTGCTGTCACTGCTTTGGAGCAGGAGCAAGCCCAACAGCTGATGAAGCTTGTTCCCTACTCCGCCCACAGCAGCTTTCTAGAACTGGAGTCATTTGTTGCTCTTGTCCGGCCACAAGCTATCGTGCCTATTGTCAAGAACACTAATAATCAAGGCTTTCTGACTGATCCAAAGGAGCACTTCAAGCACCTGTTGACAGCGCGTGACACCAGCTGTCAGACGAAGCCATCAGGGTGGGCAAAGTCGAGTAGCGCATCAGCAGCGGCTGCTGGACACAGACCTTGTGACCAACATTCACAAGTATATTGCTGGCAGGTATGCTCCATCAAGCTCAATGCAAGCTACATAAAAGTGTCTTGCAAGTTGCTATAGTGTGTCCATGTTGTTTCTGTAGCCGTGAGTGGAGCAAACAGCCTCACTGTTGCACTACTATGCGGGGGTGGGGGAGGTGGGAATATGCAAAATTATGTAATCTCTGTAGTCTGTGAATACATGCTGCAGCTTGACACACAGTGGTGCAAGAGTGCATTATGCCATGCTCGGCATATACCGCAATGTGCACAGCAGTCACGACATCTTTTTAAGCTTGCTGGTCTGCTGCTCTTCTCTGCCATCAGTATGAGGCAGTCGGACAGGTCTGGCCTTGTCTCAAGAGTGCTTGATAAGGCCAGACTACATGCAAAACTTTGTGATCCTTCATTTGGAACCATAAGCAGTTGCTGATCTGCAGAAGGTGCATCAGCGTCTGCAATCTGGCAACAAGCGGCATCGCATTCAGATCAAGACAGGGACAAACAAAGCCTGCATCATTTCAGCCAGTTTGTCAGGTACCCTTGGCAATCCCATCATCATTGACGACTAAGAGGGTGAGGGGTCAGTTGCAGCGAGTACTGGTCAATGATTTTTTTCAGAGACAAACATGCAAGCTTGAGGCATCTACCTCAAGGTGTCATAGTCTGACATGAAGTCACATTTCAGGTGTTATAAGTTGGCCACAGAGTTTGACTTTGCACAATTGCTTTTTTAGTGCGAATTATTTTTCTGTGCCGGTCTGAAATCTCTGTACCGGTATTGCAATGCAGATATCTGGGCTGGAGCAATTGCAATGTGATAAGTCATACTCTTTTGCATGCACAGCCTGACTTACAACATGTCAACAAAGTTAATGTTGCAGCAGCTGATGCCACCACATCAGGCTAGCAGCAGCCAAAACATCGATCGCTAGTGCGCACAATTTGCTCCCAAAAGGATGCAAATGTCATGCGTAAGAGCAGAAAAACAAAGCAAGCCACATTGCGTCGCTGCTCATGGCTCTGACAAAGGTGTTGGCCATCGGATTGGCCAGCAGCTCGCTCTCAGGGCGGCTGAATATCTTTTGCAGCAGGACATCATCCATGTATGCTGCATACAGTGGCATGCCCCATGGCCCACCCCTCCCATCAGTCTGCACCTGTTTAATGACCCCCAAGGCCTGAATCAATCTTGATTTCGAAGCCTCTGCAGTCTCGCTTTCAGTTGCCGTTTCAATCATGCATGAATAATGACTTTCCAATTCTTCAACTGTCATGACTTCTCCATGTCGTGATGAACTTGCACCAGAGGGACCATCCTGCTGCACAGCAACATGTGAGAAGGTGAGCAGAAATGTAACACTTGCTCTGCAATTCTCCAGTGTCCCTGTTGAGCACTGATCATTGCTGCACCTAGTTGCTGTGTTGCCATAAGAGGGTTCTGAAACAAGGGTGAGCAAGCACAGCAAGAGGAACAGCATTGATTGCATACATGTCAACTTTGGGAATGGGGTGCCGGCATGCTGTGGCAATGTGACTTGCAAAGCAGCAACGTCAACTGCTCAACACCCACAGCTGAGAAGCGCAGCAACAGACCAAAGACAAGGAGCAGAGGAACATGACAATTCGAATCTACAATGCGATTGGAGCCTGACCTTTGCTGCAGCAGCCTTGCCTTCAATCTCCCTTTGTAACATTGGCAAGATGAGATGTGGCAGCAAGACTGCTCCAGGGTCACTACAGGCCGTGTTGATCACATGTGCCTCCATCAAAGGCATCACTGCAAAACCCTCATCGTGGTGCTTTGCAAGCTGGTCACGCTGCAGCTGCAGGGCTTTGTACAATGCCTTGTCTTGCTCAGGAGTTGTTAGCTCTGGCCAGATGTCCTGCAGTGTGAGATGTTGCAAGTCAGCTTTGCTTGGACCACCTTGATAACATCAGAGGATCACACAGTATGCCAAATCACAGAAGCCTAAATGCTGTCACAAGCAGGTCAGTCAGCAGGCAACACTACATGCTCAGCATCAAGCAGTGAAAATTGAAGCCAGCAGGCTATGCATTGACTCAGCTCCCCTGCTGTACAGCAATAACAAGCTTGAAATTGTACCTTTTGAAACCTTTTCTTCAAGGTGACAACTTCCTGCTCCGCTTCCACCAGATGCATCGAAGCTCTTCGGCTGTTTGCAACTGCCAGATCTGTCTCCAAATCTCTGACCCTCTGCACGGCCACCCTATGAGTCATGTCCAGACTGATGACCTCCTCTCCTGCTGCCCGCAGATGCCTCAAAGACTTGGTGTGCTTGTCGATGTCAGCAAGAGCTGCATCCTGCTTCTTGTCAATGTCCTGCAGCAGAACTAATATAGTACACAAATATACAGAAACTGCCCCATCGACTATGTGGGGCCACTGCATGCGTGAGACTGTTGGGTTTGTTTACTGCTACAACATAGGATGCTCCCAGTGTCTGTCGGCATCAAGTGATGCATGCAGAAAATTGCTCATTAGCAGTTGCCTGCAGGACAACGTCTGGAAACAGAAGCTGATGATGTGTCTGTATGGCCTTGGTTGCTGCACTGACTGCAGTCTGGTTGGTCAGCTCAAAGCACATTTTGTGAAGCGGTCATTACAAGATCGAGCAGCTGCTACTCACAAGTTCTGTTTGCATCTGACACGCCACCTGGAGTGCATGAAGGCCCGGGCAAAGGAAACTAAGGGTGAGGTATGGCAATGCAATAGATGGGCAGTGGCAATGAGTCATACCCGCATCTGGTCTTGGAGCGTGCGCATGGCATCTTCAATCCTCATTCCCTCTTGCATGAGCTGCAGGGACACCCCTGCTCTAGCCCACTGGTTCGACAGCTGTGCACGCCTCTCGGTCCAGTATGGGTCTTCAACATGCTCGGTGAGGCTCTTCTGCTGAGCCTCCAGATAGTCGTGCTCTGCAGAAGCCTGCAAGATATGCTGCATCAGTACCAAACGTAATCTGTGTTGATCATTCTCGTCAAAACATGCACCAATTGTTGACTGTCATGATGATAACGACGGTACTAGTTGAGAAAAGGGACAATGATGGGGGCACTTGACAATGACAATAGTTATCAATGCTTTACAACTAGCGTTGTAAAAAGTGGAGAACATATGTTTTGAGAAGGGGAGGTAAGAGCACACAAGTTTGGGGCCCATGCCACTGTGTTTCGAAACAGGTATCACAGATTGGGGGCAGCTGCATCAGCAGCTGAAACAGCCAGATCCCAAGCACATTGAAATGTACAGAGGCATTGTAGGATAAGGCAGGAGGGAAGCGTCCTTGGGATGCAGAGAGGGCCAAAGCATCACACTCGTCAAGTAATCATGAACCAGGCAAGGCAGAAGAGGATGTATGGCAGTGCAGTAATGTTGAGACAACTAGGACATGACTACAGCAAATGAACGCTCACAACTGTCTGTGTAGATCAAAGCAGGAGGTGGCGTGCATGACTTGTGCAACATGGCTGATGTCCGTAAGCAAGACTGAACAAATACAACATAGTATAAGTAATATAAAAGCATAAATGAATAAAGATGGCCACAGCCAGCGGTGCACCTACCTGGCATATGTGTTTGTTCAGAGCAAACATGCTCATCTGCGCTTGCTGCCGCAAGTAGGCTGTGTTGTTGCACTTGGCTTTTGCAATCTCTGCTTCCCGCTGCAGCATAAGGCCCACTACGTTGTGGGAGATGTCAATGTACCCCTCGCTGACTTTCCTGGGAGCCACCCTGCAGTTGCACCTTGCTGGGCTTAGACACAAGCAAGTACGAATTTTTGCAGTCAAATCTTGGCGAAACATTTACAAAGACCCCACCCGGGGGAGCAAAAGCAGCTTGGCAACATGTCATGAATTGCTTCAGGATTTGTCTGCTCACGAGCATAGAATGCAGGAAGGACAACACTTGTCAGAATGAACGTTCTCAGGCACACATGCACATACACAGGGAGGCTTACCTAAGACCATGTTGAGCAGCAACATCATGCATGAGTTGACGATTGATATCCAGTGATATCAGGAGCTGCTCGACTTGGTTTAATTTGGCCTCAGTGCCCACTAGGTCTTGCAGCGTTCTTGTCAGCAACTCAAATGCATCTGACATCTTTTGCCCTGCATGTCACCATCACTCAGCATGTGCACAGCTACTGTGTGAGACAAGGAATTGCGCACTGCAGCAGACACCCAAGCAGTTGCAAATATTGTACAGCAAAGATTGTACAGCAAAGCTGCAACTACTGCATCAGCTCAAGCTCTATACCTTGATTCCATGCGCTCTTGAACGCAACACAATGTCAGTTGATTAGACATAGCACTGTTTGTGAATGCTCACGGACACAAGCTCATTTTTTCCTTGGCGCTGCCCTCTATGCAACAGACACAGCTGCGACTGAAAGAGGTACTGTCTACACGCAGGTAGTTGCACACAGGTTTTAGGACACAGGTCTCAGGTGTCAATGACTTGATAGGGGACAGATGCACTTGGTGGATAACAGATGATGCTTCCAGCAGGCTTGGTTTGTCATGTACAGTAGAAATCCAGAAACTTTAATACAAATCAGTCAATGTAAGTTGTTGATGTAAATTTAACATAGACAATCTGAGGCAACATTAGGCCTACCTGGTATGTTTTGTTTAGGCAAGGCAGCAACATTGGTGCTGTATAGCCAGTCCAGTACCGGACCTGCTGACTCTGAGGCCCTTTCAGCCTTCTGCACGCGGGGCCCAGCACTGCCTGTATTGTTTGCCTGCTGCCTTTGCAAGATCGATTGGGACTGCAGTCGCACAGGCAGCCCACGTGGATGGCCAGAGCGAGATGTAATGCACAATCCAGCTTCCAGACGTTTGCAAATGCACCAGGCAAAGTCGACAGGCTTGTGTGTGTTGCTATAGCCAGTT
>JAABUO010005685.1_pt1 | contig 14448 bp, 8 predicted proteins | sample 5559291 | NCBI WGS metagenome assembly JAABUO01 (sample SAMN10711878, study PRJNA513372) | rock metagenome | isolation source: Antarctica rocks | place: Antarctica: Victoria Land, Finger Mt sud | reverse complement strand
GGACGGCATGCATGTCTCGCGCGCCCCGCTGCGGCTTGCACCGGCTTTCGCCCGTGCTAAGCTTGAAACCAGAGCTGGCGCTGCCGCGCCCGCGCAGGCTGGCTGCCATGTCCGACGCAGAGCTGCTTGCCGCCTTCGAGCTGCTCATGCGCGGCGCGGCGCCCGCCGCCGCCGCCGCGCCGCCGCCGCCAGCTCTCAACGCAACCCCGAACCCTGCGGCGGCGCCCTGGCGCTGGCCCTGGGATCCGCCGCAGGCCGACCGCGTGCCGCCGGCCGCGCCCGGGCGGCCGCTGCTGCCGTGGCTCGGCGCGCTGCGGAATGTGCCGAATCCCATCGCTGAACCCTCGCAGGGCGCTGCAGTCTCCTTGAATGGCAGGGGCAACGCCGCTTCTGGCAACCCTGATGCAGTTGCAGCGGGGCCTGCATCTGGGGGCACGCGGGCGAGCGAGGAGGGCGCGAGCGGCGGGGATGCGGCAGCAAACCTGGAAAGGGCGCTGCGCAATGGCGGACCCAGCGGCGGCGGCGCGGCGCACGACGCAGCCGCCCCGCCGAGCGCCGGGCCCGGGAGCCAGGGCTTTGGTGTGTACCAGAGTCAAAGCTCTTCTCCGCCCGCGCCTGATGCTCCCGGCCGCGGTGGCGGCGGGCCGGGGCCGGCCGCGCCTGCCAGCGCCGCGCCCGTGCGCGACCCTGAGCCGAGCCCCGCCTCTGCTGCGCGCCAGCCGCTGCAGGACGACAAGGAACAGGGCCCGGCTGCGGTACGAGAGCCAGGCGACGAACGGCAGCAGAGTGGGGACGCGGCGACCGAACAGGAAACAGACGCTACCGCGCGCCTCCTGCGTGCGTCCGGTGCAGCCCTGCCGGGCGCCGACACAGGCCCTGGGCAGCCGCGGACCGGCGAGCCGGGCTACAAGCCGAGCCTGGAGCAGGGTGCGTACGGGGAGGGGTGCTGCGCAAGAGGTGCATCAGAGATTTTATGGACAGGTGCTGTGTCTCATGCTGGCCGCCAGAACTGCGCGAAACGCGTGTGTCTGATGGCGCTGCCTGCTCGTGACGGAGCAGCTGGGTGGTTTTCCTGTTATAGTGCCAGAGATGCAATGTCATGTGCAGCACAAGTGTCCTGGGCGGTGTCTGTGTGGCGTCCCTCATGTGTGCTGAGAGTGGCATGCAATCAAGCATGTGAGTCACTGAAATTGCAGAGGCCCCACAACTCCTGCGCCGCCGCATGCGCCGCGCCGCTCGGACCTGGGTGGACGGCAGCCATCGCAGTCGTGTGGGCTGCTTAATTTCCGGTTGGGGACCTCCTTTGTCTGTTCACGCTCTGCATGGATGCATCGCCGGTCACCAGGCGCTGTCAGCCCTTTCGACTGCGGCGCGCAGGCAGCGCTGCAGGCGCGACGCTGCTGCGCGCGGGTGCGGCTGCCGCGGTCGGCGCGGCCGCCGCTGCGGCCGCGGCCGGCGAGGCCCTGCGCGCCGCGACGCCGGGGCTGCCCTGGGCAAACCTGGATGCGGCTGTGGGCGGCGTGCAGCTGCCGGGCGCCGCGACGAGCGGCGCTGTGCTCGCGGGTATGCTCCACCGTTCCTGCGTCCGTGCGTTGCTGACCCTGAGCTACCCTGACACTGCCCTCGCACTGGGGCTGCAGGCACCATGCTGCTCGTTGCAGCCTTCCGCCGCGGCGTGGCCGGTCGGGGCGCCGTGGGCGAGCAGCCAGGGGTCCCGCCGCAGGGCGATCCTGGATTCTCACAGCAGCGCGCGTCAGACGCCTCTGCGCGCAAAGCGCACGGCGCGCCGCACATGGCCGACCCGGCCGGCCTGCGCCTGCCGTTCAGCCTGCAGCTGCGCTGGCCCTTAGACCTCCCCGGCGGCTGGTCGGGGGCTGCAGCGGGCCGTAACGGAGCGCCCGGCGCGCGTACGCCGCGCGCCGCGCCCGCTAGCACCAGCGCTGCCGGCCGGGCGGGAACGCCCGCCGCAGCGGAGAGCGCGCCCGGTAGCCAGGTGCTGTGGCGGCGGCAGGCGGGGGGCGCCCCGGAGGGCGCAGACCCCGAGGACCAGGGCGCATCCGCCGCGCCAGCGGGCCCCGTGCTGTGGCGGCGCGGCGACGCCGCGGCGCCCCCGGGCGGCATCCTGTGGACGCGCACGGAGGAGGGCGCGCCGCGCGCGCCAGCGGCCGCTGCGCCGGCCGCTCCGGCGGGGTCAGGTGCGTCTTCCGCGGGCGGGGGCGCTGCGGCCGTTGCTGCGAGAGCGGCTGCCGCCAGCAGCAAGTACGAGGACCCGTGGCGCACGCCCATGCCCGGGCTCGAGGCACAGCTGTCCGGGCCGAACGGCGCCGCCCAGGACGCGCGCGGGGACGCCGTCGCAGCGCCCGACGAAGCGGAGGAGCAGGGGCCGCAGCAGGCGCCGCGGGACCGGCCGGCTGGCGGTGGCGCGAAAAGCGGTGAGGAGGCTGCAGCGGGGGGCCGTGCTGGGAGGGGCAGTGGCGCGGCCGCGCCGGGCCAGCGCCGCAGCCGCGCCGCGCTGCTGGATAATTTCGAAGCCTAGGCCGCGGCGCCGGGGGAGCCCGGACAGGGAGCGAGGGAAGTACTGGGCACTTGGTGATGCATGACGACGAGCATGCATGTCCATGTCGCTGCGCTGTCTGCAATGAGCGGAGCCGTGTGAGGGAAGACATGTAAAACGTGGGCAGTGTCGAGCATGCATGTCTGTGTCGCTGCGCTGTCTGCTGTGAGCGAAGGTGTGTGAGGGAAGACTTGCAAGAGCGTGGGCAGTGTCCCAACATGCGGAGGCACCACTTTTAGACGCTACAGCCAGCCGTTGAACCATGAGTGCTGTCGTTGCTCAGGGTCTTGGTCAGCTCATCATCGCGTCTTTTACATGGTGCATGTGCACAGCTTAGGCAAGGAACTATCGCTTGCCCGGGCACCTCCAGCCTCATAGGCCCCACCCCTGCCACACTATAGCACCCCGACCGGCCCAGGGTGGCGCAGATGTGCCTGGCCCCAGCGCTCCAGCGCTCACCGGCGGCGGTCATACGAGCCCGTCGGCCTGAACAGGCCGGGCGCGACCACGCCGCCCGCCAGCGGCCCGCCGTGCAGCGGCACAAACTGGGCCAGGCGCCGGCGCGCGGGCGGCGCCTGCGCCGACTCGGCGCGCGGCCCTGTGCCGACGCTTGTGTCGGGGCTGGGGTTGTGCGCGGCGCCGGCCGCCGCGCGGCGGCGGCGCCGCCGCAGCGTGTTGCCGCCCTCGCCGACGCTGACGGGCAGCTGGTCGCCGGGCGCGGCGTGCAGGCCGCGCAGCGCCTCTGCGTGCACGCCCTGAAGGTGCGCCGGAACCCGCTGCAATCCCGGCAGGCGCGCGAAGGCGCGGCCTGCCGCAGCGCCGGCCGGCGCGGTCTGCAGGCGGCGGGCGGCTGGGCCGCTGTAGGCGCCCGCGCCGGCGCGCTCGGTGTTAGCGCCGGGCGCGGCTGTTGGGTCGGCAGGCGCGTCCGGCGCAAACGGGCTGAAGTCTGGGAGACCCGGTATGGCCTGCGCCAGGCGCCGCCCGCCGCCAGGCAAGCCATTCTCGCCCTGCCCAAGCAGCGTGGGCAGCATGGCCCCTGTCGTGCCGTAGCCGCCGTACGCTGGGCGTCGGGCGGCCGGGTCCCCGGCCTGCTGCAGGCGGCGGCCCACGGCGGGCACGGAGCCCAGCACCTGGCCCAGCAGGGAGGGGACAGGGAGCGTGTCGGCGGCGCTGCCGAGGAATGGCATCGCGCCGCCGTACGCGCCCAGCGTGCCTCCATAGGCGAACTGGTCCACGCGCGGATCGCCCTGCTGCAGCCGCCGCGCGCTGCCGCCTGGCGCATGCCGGAGCTGCCGCGCGGCGGCGGCGCCCTCCGCGCCAGCCTCGCCGCTGATGCTCAGCGGCATGGAGGCGGCCCCGGTGGCGCCTGTCGCACTGGCGCCGCTGCTGTCAGCGGCGCTGTCAGCAGCCGCGCCCATGCCAGGGATGCTCTGCTGCGTGGATGATGCTGAAGCGGATACAGGCGAGCCAGGCGTGCCGGGCCCCGCGCTGTTGGTGGCTGAGCCCGCGCCGGGGCTCTGCGAAGCGAACGAGCCCCCGGCGCTGGCGAGGCCCGCGCTGTCGGCCGCGGCGGCCATGCGCGTGGGCGAGACGGGAGCGCCGCTGCTCGTGCCGCCGGCAGCTGCACTCATGCCAGAGATGCTGCGTGGCAGGAGAGTGTCCCCGCCAGGCGCAGGCTGCGTGCCGTCGCCGGCGGCCGCCTGCCCAAGAGCGCCCTGGTCGGAGCCTGGGCTGGTGGCGCTGACCGCGCTCCCGCCGCCATCGCTGTCAGGGCCGGCAGGGGCTGCGCTATTTGCCAGTCCGCCGGCAGCGGCGTCCGGGCCCTTCCTGGAGCGGCCGCCGCCGCCGCCGCCGCCCCCGCTGGAACCGTCCAGCTGCCACGCGACGTCTGAGGCGTCCTGCCCGGCGGGATCAAGGGCGCCGAGGGTGCTGCTGCTGCCACCGCGGCCGCTGCTGCCGCCGCTGCCGCCGCCGCCTGATGACAGTGGCATAAAGTGCCCGCTGCCTCCCACCAGGCGCGTTTGGCCGGGGCGTGCTGTGGCCAGCAGGCTGTCCTGTGCGGCGGCGCTGTCTGCGTAAACGTGCTGCAGCAGGCACAGCGCGAGCAGCGCTTGTGCAAGAGGTTGCCTTGTGGCGCCCATTGCTGCTGAGCGCGACCTGCGGCACAAGCGCACGCCACACGAGTCTGGCGGGGCTGCAGCACCCTTGGTTGACCTGTGAGTGAACGGCACACTCACCTGCTATGCCCCACGCTTGGGTGCGAGTACCGAGTGGTACGGCGAAAACCAAGTGGCGTAACTGCCAAGCTCGGGCAGCCAAAGGCGCTCCCTTCCGACTGGTCAGGTCAAACCTGTGGCACAGACGGGGTCAGCTGCTGCGAGTATGCCCAGCAACACGAAGGACTGTGCGAGAGCATATGTGTACCTGCCCACAGCTGGGTGGAACGCGGTGTACTCGGCTTCGTGGCTCCTGCTGCGCGGTCGATCGAGCCTTTGAGCACTTGTACAGACCTCCTGACCGGTGCGCTAGAGCGAGCTGCGCATTTGATTTTTCCGCCAAGCCCTCTGTCAGGGTCCAGCTTTATGATTAACAGTCTTGTTACCTATAGGCGTATCACAGGACGTCCTTTGTCCAGTAGCGCTTGGCGCTGATGTTTTTGCTTGCTTGTATGTGCATCGCCACTGAGCAGCCCACCTGCTCGAGGTCGTTTCAAATTCTGCTTGGCTTAGCTGCAGGGCTGTGAAGCTCTGCTAGGTTGTGTGCTGCTTGCGCAGCTCTAACTGGCGGAAGGCTGCGCAGCACGCTGTTATAGTGTCCTCCAATCACCTCGTCCCAGCAACCTGCCAAGTTACACACTCTCACCACCCTCCCACCCCACCATCACTCCTCCAACGCGCTCACATCGCTGCCAGGCTCCATATCCGTTGGCTGCTCAAGCGCCTGCCCCGCCGCCTCCAAGCGGCGCCTGCGCTCCTCCTCGACCTGGGCAACAAGCCTGTCGGCCTCCTGGTCGCTGATCCCGCCCTCCCTTCCGGCGCCCGCCTGCGCCCAGGAGCGCTCAGCAGCGCGCCGGCTGCGCCTCACAGGGACTCGCAGCGCCGCACTGGCAAGCACGGCACCTGCTGCTCTGGCCGGTCGGCAGCCGGGCACGGTCCCGCCCCTGCGAGCTCGGCGGCGCCGGTGGATGCAGCACTGCCGCGCTCTGGCGCGGCGCCGCCGCCCTCCAGCGCGCCGCTCTCCAGCTCCTCCGGCGCACCACACGCGCTCCCCGCATCCCACCGCTGCAGCTCGCGTGCGCCATCGCCCGGCGAGTGCGCCAAGCTGCGCCGCGCAATCTCCGCGTCGGTGGGGAGCTCCCCGGCAGCTTTCTGTCCGACCTTTGTGTCCATGCTCTCCGGGCGCATATGATAATGGCTGGGAGGAGGGAGGTTGTGCTCAGCAATATTTGTATTTTTTGAGCCTGGGGAAGCAGGGGGAGAGAGTGAAGAAGACCAGAGAGAGGAGACAGCCTGGGGCGCAAGCGGGGCACCACCCACCCCAGCACACGCGCTCTGGCCGCTGCAAGGCGTGCTGTGTGCAACATGTGCGCAACGCCCCTCGTGCTGGACACACCCACGAAGGTGATCTGCTAGTTCAAGCACTGAGCCAGCCATCTTGTCCATGGAGCTTTTCAACGCATGTAGGTTCTGAGCACCCATGCAAGATCGCCCATAATAGGACTGTGCTTCTCAAATCTACTCCATGTGCTGGGCCTGTGTCAGCTATCACAGCTGACAGGCCAAACCAGTCTCATAGGATGAGGATGGTTTGAGGATTCCTGCAGTGAACAGGTGCTCTGAGTGTGTCTTTGTGACTTGCATCAGAGACGTATTTCAGTATGATCGACATGGAGTCTGGTTTCATGCCCGTGCGCTGCATTCCATGCACGACACTGGCTCTTCTCGATGATGTGCAGTCCAATCCACAATAACCTGCACACATCCGAACTGCACATGCCTAGCTCAAGCCCATGATGGCATGTACTACAAGAGCGCTCAGGTGTTCCTACAGCAAGTATACATCATAAAGCACCATTGCTGCCTGCTTGCATCGTGGCAATATTGCCACAGCAGCAGCGGATAGGCAGTAAGCCCCATGCTGGTAAGCAATGGTAATTGTCGGACTCCCAGCAAAGCAAAAAAAGCGTGCCAAGTACGTGCTAGTACCTTAGACCGTCTGCATGTGGACGACCGCTAAAGGCGCTCCAACTTCCTGCGTGCGTTCCTTGGTGCATGGCAGAGCAGATGAAGCAGCGCCACAACGTGAACTGAAGTATTACATTGTGGTGCAAATGTCACCGGCCTTGCGAGTCCTGTTTTAGCATGGAAGGGCAGGCATACGCTGGGCGCATGTATATCCAACTCATGAGCGCTAAACATGTATGTACTTGCTGTAGGAGCACCTGACTGCTGGTGAGGCACATGCCATCATGGCCGTGCGTGAGGCCGTTAAGCGGCGCGCAGCCTGGGGCTAGTAACACATGAAGCAAGGGTGACCAGAACTGTTGTCAGGAGCCAGACAGGCGCGCAAGGAAAGTGCCCAGGGAGCCCCCCCCCGAAGCATGCAAGAGTGGATACCACCGCTGCAAAGCTTTCAAGCGGTGCTTATCGGAGGCCAGGCAAGCAGAAGCAAGAATGTGCGGGTAGGTGTGCAACTAGCCCCAAGAATCTCAGTGGGTCCAGACAACAAGTTGACTATGGAGGACGCCAGCATGGGCCCCGCCAAGAGGTAGCTTTGCAGTTCACAACAGTGGACACGCTCACTGCGCAGGAAGCCCCTGATGGCCCTGCTTGAGGCTAGCCATGTGACCCTTTTCAGAGGCACAGCCAGAACCTGTGATCAGGGATGCCCGGCATGCCCGTCGCCGCAGCTCCGCTGCAGGTACGAAGTGCGGCATTGCACTTAATCAGCACATGCTGATGGAGCTCTCTGCTCACAGAAGCTGGCTGTGCCTCTGATAAGGGCTACAAAGGCTACTTTCAACCAGGGCCCATGCGGGCTTCCTGCGCAATGAGCACGTCCACTGTTGTGCACCGCAAAGCTAGCCTTTGGCGGGACCCATAATGGCGTCCTGCATGGTCAACTGTTGTCCGGGCCTAATGAGCTCCTTGAGGCTTGTCGCTCACTTCGCACGTTCTTGCTACTGCCCGCCTGGCCTCCCAGCAGCACCGGTCGAAAGCTTCACAGCAGTGGTATCCGCTCTTGCACGCTTCGGGGGGGCCACGCCAGGCAAGGAAGTTCCTTGCGCGCCTGGCTGGCTCCTGTCAACAGTTCTAGTCACCCTTGGTTCAAAATCACTTGCCCCAGGCTGCGCGCCGCTTGACGGCGTCGCGCATGGCCATGATGGCCTGTGCCTCATGTGGGTGCTCCTATAGCAGGTACATGCATAGACCAGTATTGCTGTGTGCTTTGCATCGTCGCGATTATGTCATGTAGCATTTATTGCCTCAGCAGCACCGTGTGAATAAGCCCCACACTTGCTTCTGTCGGGCCCCCAGCAAAGCAACCAAAGCGTGCCTTAGCATACGTCATGCGCGAGTACGGCCTGGTGAGCACACACGCTTCCAGGGGTCGGGCATCAGCTATGTGCTGCTCTGCACGGCGGCATCCGTGGAGTGTGCCTACAGGCGCGCATGAGAGTGCTTGGAGAAAAGAAATGATAAGGTGCGGCGCAATGTCTGCTTCAGGGCAATTTTTTTTTACGCATGCTTCCAGAGGAAGGTGTAGCAGAGGAAGAAGAGGAAGGTGTATGGAGAAGCAATTGAGCAGCGCCAGATGAGGGCCCTTCGTTGTTACATTGCCATGAGAATGTCACCGGCCTCGGAGTCCTGCTAGAGCATGGAAGGGCAGGCCACTCCACAGTGCTTGCCCTGGGCACGCGTCTTTCCCGTTTACGAGCGCTTCAGAACACAATTCAAGCGCGCTGGAAGTTGTCTACTATGTGCAACACGGACTCTTGTCTACGCTGCTGCTTCAGCAGCACGAACAGCAGCGGATGAATCCCATCCAATTCAGCCGTCTAACGCACTAGCTACAAGAACAAACGAGCTGATCATGCAGGGAAGGCTGGTCCGCAGGCCACCTATAAACGCGCCTGCTGGCAGCATGCAGTGCAGGGCGCACCCCGCAAAATTTGCAAAGCCGTGAACAAAACAAGCAAGTGCAGAGCACCATTCAGGGCCCCCAGGACAAGCGGCGAGAACCCGACAAAGTCGCAATGTCCGGGCCTCCGCTGGTCTTGTACACCACGCCGCAGGCACGGGAGCAGCCTGGGCAGCAAAAGGCGCAATGCGGAGCTGCGCGGCAGGCATGCCCGCCGCCGCAGCTCCGCTGCAAGCACACAAAGTACGGCGTCACAACATGCTGATGACTCTGGCTGACCCTTTAAAAAAGGCTACAGCGCTACGCTCAAGCAGGGCCCATGCTGGCTCCCTGCAAGATCAAAACATGCATTGCTGATAAATTGCAAACCTAGTGCTGGCGCCCTACATGAACAATTGCTCTCTGGAACCCACCAAGCCTCTTAAAACTAGCCGCTGGCCTACCTTTCATGCTCTCGCTACTGCCTGCCGGCCTCCCAGCAGCCCCGCTTGAACGCTTTGCGGTGGCCGCCTCCACGCTTGCATGCGTCTGGGGGAGGGTCGCGCCAGGCACTCTTCTTGCGCGCCTGGCTAGCTACTGACATCATTTCTTGGGTAGGGGCGCGCAGAGCACAGTCCCTGCGCGCGTGCCTGGCTCCTGACCTAAACTCTGGCTACCTTCAATCGACGGTCACTGGCCCAGGGCGTAGCGCCGCTCGGCAGCCTCACGCGCGGCGCCGCGGCGCGCGCGCGCGGCTCGCGCCGCATGCGGCTACGTGTCGCGCGGGTCGTGCAGCGCGCCACGCGGCGACTTGCCGCTGTCGTCTGACGTGCGCAGCGGGCTGATCGCTTCCGAGGACGCGCCGTCGGTGTCGCCCGAGCTCGAGCTCGCCGCGTCGGCCCAGTCGCGCTCGAGCCGCTCAGCAGCCTGCCGGCGGAGGCGCACGCGTCAGCGGGCGCCGCAGGCGCGCACGGCGCATGCTGCTTCGGCATGGCATGGCATGGCATGGCATGGCATGGCATGGCGGCATGACATGCACGCGTGTGGCTGTTGCTGACGCTGGAGCTCAGGAGGCTGGCGTTGCATGACGGACAGAGTGCTCTGCGTGGGACCACGCAGTGCGGCCAAGTAGACACCACGGTCCCTTATAACAAAGGAAGGCAAGCACGGATCATGCCAGGCAGGCACACAAGTGCCCGACTCAGCTGACATGATGGCACAGCGGTGCGCCTGCACCGTATGCCAGGCCGTGCTGCCGCGCGCCACGGTGCGGCCGCGCCAGCAGCTGCGCGCGTGCGCCGGGCGCGCCAGGGCGGCCGCGGCGGCGGCCGCGCAGGTGAGCGGCACGCGGCGGCTGCGCTTGCGGCGGCGCACGGGCGTCTGGCACACGGGCGTCGCGGCTGCCAGGGCCGCGTCGTCGCGCGCCTCGCTGCGGCCGCGCTTGCGGCTGACAGCGGACGCCGGGCGCGGGGCGGGCGCGTCGCCCGCGGACAGTGAGCGCTCGCTGCCCTCCTCCTCGCTGCCCTCCTCCTCGCTGTGCTCGTATGCGGGCTGCGACTGCTCCTCATCGCCCTCGCCGGGCGGGTGGGCGCCCTCCTCATCGCCCTCGCCGGGCGGGTGGGCGCCCTCGCTGGGCGGGCGCGTGGCGTCGTCTTCGTCGTTGACATTGTTGTCGTCGTGGTCCACCACCGCCACCGCCGCTGCCGCGGCGGCCGCCGCCGCCTCCAGCATGGGCAGGCGCAGCGAGTTCGGCAAGGGGGGGCCGAGCACGTCGGTCATGGGGCAGCGGCCGCGCGGGTCGCGCGGGTACTTGTACTGGCCCTGCGCGCAGCCGGGCGGATCAGGACGCGCGCAGGGCGCGGCCAGGCGGCGGGCGCTGCGCTGCAGACCTGCTCTGCGCGCATGTAGCACACTGCCAGCACCAGTGGCATGGCTGCAGCCCTTGTGCCGGGAACAGTGTGGCACGCGGAAAGGCGCACATGGAGGCCGTAAGGTGGTCGGGGTGCTGCGCGGGCAGGGGCGCGCCGTGACATTCCGGCAGATCCAGTAGCGCTGGGAGTAGCAAGAGTCTATGGCCCCAGCGTCCGCCGGGGCCTCGGGTGCGCCGGCCCAGGCTGTCAGCGCCGGCGGCCGCGGCCGCTTCTTCGGCGGCAGCGTGGCCAGGTCCGGCGGCAGCGGCCGCTTCTTCGGCGGCAGCGTGGCGGGGTCCAGCGTCAGCAGCCGCTTGGTCGGCGGCGGCGCGAAGGTGGCGGCGTCGAGGTTGCGCTCCTCGGGCGCGGCAATGCGCGCGACCTGCGCCGCCTCCCGCGGCCCGCTCAGGCCGCAGTGCTGGACCGCGTTTGCGGCGACGCCTCTCGCAACTGTGCTGTGCTGCGACGCTGTGGCCCTGGACATGCCAGGCGCGCGTCAAGAGCCATAAGCGACACTGCCGGCTCAGTGCCCTGGTGTGCAGCAAGAGCCGCGCCCCAGTCTTGCACACACTGCAGAGCTTCACCACCAAGGCTTGGGTGCGCAGCGCACAGGGCGTGCTGGTGACTGCTGTGCAGGTCTTGCACCCTCCACTCACAGGCGTGGGAGGGCACTGTCGTGCACAGGCGGCCAGGGGGTGTGCTCACCTGCCGGCGCGGCCGGCGCCCCGGCACGGACGTGGCCAGGCTGTCGGCCATGTCCGTCACGTCTGTGGAGCCCGAAATGGCTGTGTACGATGGGCTAGCGCTGCGCACACGCAGCATGCTGGCGGTCCTCCTGCGCAGCAGCACCGCACTGCTGAGGTCATCTGACCTAAATGTGCACCGGCTTGCAATGCGATGGAGGTGTCTGGAGCGCTTGCAAGGCGCGCAGCGCCTCGCACTAGCTGTCACACACCAGCAACGCCCTCCCACTGCTAGGCGCGGCGCCAGGCCCCACACCGATTGGCTTTGAAGGCAGGACAAATCACGTCAAATCAGCACCCGAGGATCCGTGATCCAGCGCGGAGAGCGGAGACTGCGATGGCCGTGTAGGCCTTGCAGGGCTCTTTGCCTGTGCAGCACCGTGCCTGTCCTTCTGCCCAGGGCAGCACGGAAACATGTCAGGCGGGGGCGCGCACCGTGTCCGAGTTTCTCCTCTCGCGTTTGGCAGCGCCTGCAGGGCACAGGCGGGCGGCCGGCTCAGACCGCCCGACCAGCCACTGCTGTCACACCGCACAGGTGAGGCTGGGGTGTAACCAGACGCTGCCAGGAGGAGTCGCTGCGAGCAGGAGAGGCCTGACGGTAGACAGGACGTCTGCTGTACTCCAGGCCTCATCTCCGACACCATCAGGGTTTCCAGAAGGGTTATAGGGCCAGCTTTCAGGCACACCAAGTTGCACACCAAGTTGGCTGATACACGGCTGTCATACACTCATTCTAGCTGCTCAAGGTCTTGCAGACAAGGCCGCTGTTCGCGCATGGCTGTTACAATGAACAGCATCTAGTCGCGCATCTGAGACCGCCGTCACCAGTAGCCTGCCATACGCTGGCACTGGGAAACAGCGCGCTTGGGACGCGAGCGCACAGCACGCAGGTATACTTGACGTGCTCAGCGGCGCTAGACGCCACGCCTGCCCTTCGCGCCGCCCGCTCCGCTGCCAGCCGGCGGCTTGGGCCCGCTAGCGCCGAGCGCCGCTTTGGCCGTCGGCGCTCTTTTTGGCGGCTTGGCTGTGAGCGAGTCGGGCGTCTGCGGCTCGCCTTGCGCTGCCTGCGCGGGGTTGTCATGTCACTGCCAAGGTATTTGGCGACATCTTTGGCCTGGGGGCGTCCTTTTGCATGTGCGTGCTCTCGTATAATTCACGCGCCCTGCATGCAGGCTCAGGATGCTCTGCCCTCTGCATCTTTCAAGTCAGTCACTGCCCCTGAGTGTCTACAAGGCGCTGCAAGGCTGTGCGTGCGTACTGTTGTGCAGGGCAGCCCATGCGCATGCAATTACATACGTGAATGTGAGCGCAGACATGGGACAGGCCTCAAAAAGATGACCAGGCCGGGCAGGCGCGGCTGTGACATGAGGCAGGCCGCATACTCTACCTTCCTGCATGCGGTGAGCCGCGCAGTGGTCAACCTGACAACAAGCTTGGAGACAGACATGGGCATGTGGGGTTGGCGGTGGCTGGGCGGGCCGGCGCGCCCGCATGCGCGCCGCCCGCCGCGCGCACACGTAGACCAGGAGCGCGGTCGTGGCCAGGCAGGCGATGAGGCCCACGATGCAGCCGGCCAGGATGCCTTGCACCGCTGCAAAGCTCAGGCCGGTGCCATCTGCACGCGCGGCCTCTCCCCTCTTCCCCATCCTTGGTCACATGCATGGGGGCTCACAGGCCAGTGGTGTGCTGTCCGATGAGAGCAGGTGCCGAGAGACTGCATTCTGCCGCCCAGCTGAGCATGAGCTGCTTCTTGGTGCATGTGAGTACATGACTGCAGAAAAACTCCGAGTCCCCAGCCTAGGAGCCCTCGTTGCAAGGCCGTCATGCCACAGTCTCACCGCATGGGACCTCGCTGGTACCATCAACAAGCTGGGCGTGCGGCTGCAGCGCACTCCCAGGCACGGGGCAGCCCCGGGGCGCATGCCGTGCGATCTGATAGAAGCCACTGCCTCGCCCTGCCACAGATGTGGCATGCACTGGACATGCACTGGATGAAGTGCGCCAGGCTGGCCGGTGGGCGCACCCAGGCACCAGCGCGCAAAGGAGGACTGGCAGGGCGTGGGGGTGGCGACCACTGCGCTGGATTCTGTGCCCGAGATGAAGTTGACGGGCTGGCGGCCGTAGATCTGCTGCCAGTTGGGCGCGCCCGGCGGCGCGGGGATGCCTGCGCCGGCAGCGCGCGCGCAAGCGTGTTTGACCGCCGTGCAGACTGGGACATGGGGGCACCGGGCGGCTGTGTTTTGCAAAGTGACAGGGGAACGCTGGGGCGCTGCATGCACACGCTATAGGCACGTGCGGCGTAGCGTCAAAGATGTAAGTCGCTTCAGTGACTGCCAGGCCGCTGCGATGTACGGGTAGAAGAGTGGCCCTTCCAAATAGAGCAAGGGGCCGGGAGTTGGCCTTCAATTGTGTATCTGCGCGGCGGGCGCCGCGCCTGGCAGGATCGTCGGTGCGGGCGTCGGCGTCGGCGGCGCCGCGGGCGCGCCGGGCGGCGGCGGCGGCGGCGGCGGCGGCGCTAGGCACGCGGCCACCGGCGCGTAGCCCGACAGCAGCTGCCAGTAGGGCGCGCCATTTACTGTCTGCGATGTAACGTACCCCGCGAAGTTTGCGGCCAGGTCGCCAGACGGCCCGCGCCAGTCGATCAGCCGCCCGCCCGCCAGGTCCTCGTCCTGCGCCGCGCGTGAGCAGTGCAGGGTTTTGCTGGCGGCGGGGTTGCCAGGGCGGGCCGGTGCGCCCTTGCACACCAGTTCGCGCAGCGGTCCTGCTTGACCCATACCTGAGAAGGATAGGGTCAGACCGTGGGAGGTCGTCGTGCACTGCAGCAGTGGATATCCCTCGTCTGTGACAGGTCGTCCGCATGTACAGCAGCGTGCCAGTCTTGGTGTGAGATGGCCAGGGTCGGCCGCAGGCGCGCGGGCGCGCCTTCACATAGTCGAACCAGTGCACCAGCTTGATCAGCGGGAAGTGCGCCGCGATGCTCAGCGAGTTGGCGGTGTCGCCGGCGGTGTTGTAGATTTGCTCCCACCTGCGCGGGCGCCGCAGCACAGGCCGCACTGGAAACACACCATGCGCGCTGTGCCCTCTACGCATGCCACATGGGCCTTACCATGTAAGAGCAACA
>JAABUO010005682.1_pt1 | contig 14453 bp, 21 predicted proteins | sample 5559291 | NCBI WGS metagenome assembly JAABUO01 (sample SAMN10711878, study PRJNA513372) | rock metagenome | isolation source: Antarctica rocks | place: Antarctica: Victoria Land, Finger Mt sud | reverse complement strand
CAACAGGATGGCGCACCGCCTCAAGTAGGCGTCGTCCCCCGCATCGCTGGGCTGGCGTGGCGCCTCACGCCCATCTGCAGGATTTGAGCGGACCTGGCGACAGGTCGGTCACCACAGGCGGATGGTCCGGTGGTGATCGAAGCGGTCCTACTATCGGCGATGTGCCATCAACCGCTGACTACGACGAGATTGCGGACTGGTACGAGCATGAGTTTCTGGCGCGTTCTGGTGGATCTGGCGGGCACCCGCTGGGAATTGACGTGGCCCTGATCGAGCTGCTGGGTCCGGGTGTCGGGCCGTGCCTGGAGATCGGCTGCGGTACGGGCGCGTGGGCGGCGACCGTGCGTGGACTGGGGTGGACGCCGATCGGGATGGATCTATCAGTAGGCATGCTCGGCCATGCCAGGGGGCGGTTGCCCGTCGCTCAGGCAGACGCCGTCGACCTGCCCGTCGTGTCGTCGGCGGTCGCGTCGGTGATCACTGTGATGGCGCATACCGACATGCGCTGCTACCCGGAGGTCCTGCGGGAGGCATCCCGAGTTGTGCGTCCGGGCGGTGTGGTTGTCCACGTGGGTGTCCACCCGTGTTTCTGCGGCGGGTTCGCCGATCGCACCGACCCGGCTGCGGTCGTGATCCGACCGGGCTACCGCGACAGCGACTGGACCACAGAGTCCTGGACCGACCGAGGACTCCGCGACAAGGTTGGGGCGGCGCACTGGCCGCTGCCCGAGCTGGTTCGCGCCTTCCTGGGTGCTGGTCTCGTCATCGAAGGGATGTTTGAGGGCGGTGAGCCCACGCCGACCGTGTTGGCGATCCGCGGCCGAAAGCCTCCGGGCACGCTCGGCCATACGTGTTCGAAGGAATAGAGGGCCGGGGGCGACGGCCCGGTAGCCGAACGTCTATCGGGAGGGTCGCAGGTCAGCCGGGGTGCGTTGGCGATCTTGTCCGTTAGACCCGTCCGGTTGGATTCCCGCTCGGGTGCGTCATGCGGTACACGATCGTCGTCCCACTTCCTTGAAACTGGCATCCCTCCGGCCGGTGCGGCAGTCATCCGTCGATGCCCACGTCGTCGCGTCCCGGAAGCTGTCTGAGAATCTCTCGGGACCTGGTCCGACAAACGATCGCTGTCCGCAGCGCTTACCGTCGGTGGATGATGGCCACGAGACCTGAGCCGCTGGTCGGGCTGCTGGTCGAGGACCCCCGGGTGTTGGCGGCGGCGCTCCCGGATGCGCCGCGCTGGATCTACGCCCGCAGTGTGCTGTTGTCCGGTTCAGCGATGGTCCGGGTCAATGCTGGCGGGGACGCGGCGTTGGCGATGGATTCGAGCACGGCGGTGCTGGTCGGCCGTCCTGACTGCGAGCTGCTGCGAGACGTGCTTACCGACCACCTGCCGGGGCGCTCGCTGCTGGTGCACGACGACGCCGGCACCGTCGCCTGCTCGGCGCTTCCCGGGTGGGTCGCCCGGCCGTTCACCGTGCACCGTGGACGCAGCTGCCCTGTTGGGTCCCCGACCGTGGTGAGTTTGCGGGTTTCCTCGAGGTCGACACGGCCCAAGCGGCAGCGACCGGGCTGGTCTGCCGGCCGGTCGTCGACACGGCCCGCGACACCTGGCACTGGCTGGTCCGCGACGGTGTTCCGGCCCAGCGATCGGACCGCGACGTCCACGGGCTTCCCGCCGAATCCGAAGCTGCCCTGCTGGCCCGCCGCTGATCGCGGTTCCGGTCGCGCTAGCTGCGTGCGCTGGGCGGCCTCAGATCGGGAACCGCGATGCCGGTGATCAGTCGGCGAGAACCAATGGCGCGGTCCGCGTCAATCCGTAACCGAGACTGATCCGGTTGTTGAGGGCCAATCGCTGGCACGGGTCCAGGGTCATGACGTCGTCTGCTACGAATCGTTGCGATACTCCAGCTGGCGCCGGGCGCCGCCGCCGGAACCGAGCAGTGCAGCCGTCTTCTGACATCTGGTGCAGTCGTCTTCTGAAAATGACAGCCGCCGTCCGTCGATGCTCACGTCGTCGCGTCCCAGAGGTAGGTCCCAAAATCGGGTCTCGTAACAGCCGACTAGTGCCAACTACTGGACAGGCGATGAGCCGTTGGGATCGGGGTAGGTCTTCACGCTTTGCGGGCGATGACGTAGAGCCAGGGTTCGGTGCGTCCGGCGACGTGGTCGAGTGAAATCATGGTCCAGCCGGTTCGTGTGAGCACTTCGCGTACTGCTGGTTCGCGCCAGTAGGTGAAGTGACGAGGTAGACCGAGCTTGGCATCGCTCCATTCGGCCCCGTCACCTTCTTTCACCGTGAACGCCAGGACGCCTCCGGTAACAACGGCTCCGCGCGCCCGCCGCAGCACGTCCTCGAATTGTTCGCGGGTGAGGTGCAGCAGCACGGCATCGGCGAGGACCCCCTCGTAGGGTCCACCCAGGGCGTCGGTGCGGATGTCGAGCAGTCTCGCCTCGTGTCCGGCGGCGCGCAGCCTTTCGACGAATGCTGGGGTGGCGTCGGTGCGGGTGAGGCGGACACCGCGGCTTTCCAGATGGGTGGCGTCCCAGCCTGGGCCGCTGCCGAGTTCCAGGACGTGTCCGTGCCCGACGATGGCGGCCAGTCGGTCGAGGTAGGTCTGCATCGCCGGCCCTGGGGCCGTGCTGTGCTCGAGGTAGCGCTGCACGTTTGCCTGGTAGGCGGCGAGGGTGAGGTCACCGGATTCGGTCATGACACCCCAGTCAACCACCGCCCCAGGGGCGCCGGTGAGCTGCAACCCCGGCGACTGCGTACGGTGCTCGCCCACCCCGGACAGACCCGCTATCCGCCCTTGCGTACGAGGTGACGCACACCTTGCGCTGCTCGTCGGGACCGCGTGAGCGCGGCGCGGCCGCCTTCGTACCCGCGGGCGGCTACCTACGCCGCGGGTGTCTGGCGGACAGCGTTGCCCGCACCTGACGCAGGCTCCGCAGCAGAAGAGCCGCGCCGATGAGCACGCAGACCACGGCGACCAGGATGTGTGCCGTGGTGGCCAGGAGGATGATGCCAGCGGTCAGCAGTGCAGCGCCGAAGGGAATGGCCCGCGGCAGGTCAGCGTCCCACTCCCGGGACCGGTCGGGTGGTCGGCCCGGGGCGGAAGCAGAATCAGGCTTCATCGCTGTGCCCTTCTGTTCCCTCTGTGCTGCATCGTTCCCGCCCAGCCTGCTCCGGGGGAGGGTTCACGGCAATAGGGGGCGAGGCGCAGCGAGATCACCCTTCCGGCACCGGGGTTCCGCCGCGCTCCAGAGATCGTCGTCGAGTTCGGGGATCTGAACAGCGCACCGCTTTCTCCGCGCCGCAACCGCCCTCACTTGCGGCGACCGTATTCGCTGCGCCGGGCTTCGGGGTGATGGATGTTGGGGCGGGTCGGTGCCCGATTCGGGGTGAGCTTTCAGTTCAGAAGGTGAGTTCCTCGGGTGTGGCGATGCTGGCGGTGGTGAGGAGGGTGCTGGTCTGCGCCCAGAGTTGGTGTGCAAGGTCGGGGTCTTGGGCGAGTGGGCCGGTTTTTCCGGGGCGGCTCTTGGTGTAGTAGCCGCCGGCGGTCGTAGCGGCCTGGGGGGTGGTGGCGAGATGGACGGCGGTGGTGGCGGCCTTGTGCGGCGCGGCTTGGAAGGGTCGGGTCAGGGTGAGGAACAACCGGAATGCGCCGGTGGTGTGGCGGCCGAGGTTGGTGCGGACGAATCCGGGGTCGGCGGCGGTGGCGGTGATCTCGATGCGGTGGGTGCGGCGGTTCAGTTCGGCCGCGAAGACCGCGGCGAGCAGTTTGGTGGTCTCATAGGTGGGGGTGTGGGCGAAACCGGCGCCGGTGGCCAGCGCGGGGAGGTCGACGGCTTTGACGCGGGTATGCATCGCGGAGGACGTCGTGACGACGCGGGCTGGCGCCGAGGCGGCCAGCAGGGGCCGCAGCAGGGCGGTGAGCAGGAATCCGGACAGGTAATTCGTGGCGAACATGGTCTCGAACCCGTCGCTGGTGAGCTCGCGGTGGGGACGGATCTCCGCGGCGTTGAGGATCAGCCCGTCGAGGCGATCGGTACGGTCGCGGATCTGCCCGGCCACCGACCGTACCTGCACCATTTCGGAGAGATCACCCGAAACGACACCGATCTCGGCGGCCGGGACGGAGGAACGGATGCGGGCGGCGGCGGCGTGCCCGGACTCGGTGGTGCGGGCACCGAGCAGTACGTGGGCGCCGGTGGCGGCGAGCTGGGTGGCGATGGCTTCGCCGATGCCGCCGCTCGCCCCGGTCACCACGAACACCGGCGTCGGGGCGGTCACGGCGTCCTCATTCGACCAGCACAGTTACACATGAACCATGTATAGCATGGGTTATGATGGTCGTGTGAGGGAAAGTCACGATCGACAGCCGAGCTTCGAAACCGGCACCGGGTTTCTACTGGCGCGCCTCGGGTCGCTGGCCGAGCGCAGCTGGGTCGCGATGCTGCGCGAACGCAACCTCACCGCCCATCAACACGGCGTGTTGCTCACGCTGCGCGAACACCGACCACTCGCCCAGCACGACCTGGCCCGGATGATCGCGGTCGACCCCCGCAACATCGTGCCGATCATCGACGGACTCGTCGAGAAGGGCCTGATCGACCGTGAGATGGACCCGGCGGACCGGCGGCGACGAGTCCTGACGCTCACCGACGCCGGGAGCACGGCGGCGGCGGAACTGGCGACCGCCGCGGCCGGGATTGAAGACGATTTCCTCGCCAGCCTCACCCCTTCCGACCGCCACGACCTCGCCCGGATCCTGCGCGTCCTGCACGCCTCGATGCCCTGAACTTCTCGTGCCTGTGGCCCGGGCCGACTCATGACGGTCGGCGCTGGCGTTGCCTCCGGCTCCTCAACCGACAAGTCGCGACACAGTGCAGTCGACTTCTGACATTTGGTGCACTCGTCTTCTGAAAGTGACACCAGCTCGGCACTGTCAACGTCTCGGAGCCGGTCTGCAGCTTTCGAGACCTGTTCCGATAAACGATGGCCAACCGGCGAAGCCAGGAGCGCTCGGGTTGTCGGGAGGGCTTGGGGCAACATGATGGCGTGGACATCCGGCCCGCAGTGGCGGCGAGGAACAACGCCGAGTGGTGCGACCTCGTCGCCCGATCTCACAGGGCGAGAACATCCTGGGCGAGTGACGCGTGGACGAGCGAGGATCGGACGCCCGCCTATTACCCGGACGTGGTCACGCTCCGTCGCAACTGCGACGCCGCGTCGCTCCTGTCCCGTATTGCCGTGTCCGCGGGATGCTCAGTTAAAGACAGCTTCGCCGACCTTGATCTGAAGCCGTTCGGCTTCCGTGTTCTGTTCGAAGCGAACTGGATCTGCCGGCCGGCTATGCCTCCCGACTCCTCGCATGTCGGGCGGCAGTGGACGCGAGTGGCGGATGCGGGCCACCTGGCGAGGTGGGAGGACGCCTGGGGCGGTCCCGATGGACCGCGCGGCCTATTCCGAGCTGACCTGCTCGCGCACGACAACGTGATGGTGATGGCGGCTGAGCGCAAAGGGCAGATCGTTGCCGGAGCGATCCTCAACCACAGCGCAGCGGCCGTAGGCATCTCGAACTTCTTCGCGCTGCCCGATGAGGGACCCGAACCGTGGACCGGTTGCCTGGCCGCTGTCGGCTCGCGGTGTCCGCACGTTCCGCTCGTCGGGTATGAGTCCGCAGACGCCCTGCAGGTGGCTCACCGTCACGGCTTTCAGTCCGTGGGCCCGCTTCGGGTGTGGATCACGGACGGTCAAGCGCGCGGATAGGTTCACGACGGCAGGCAGGCCGCGCCGGTAGGCGATCCCCTTATGTACAACCGCTCGGGTCAGTCGTAAATGCCGCTGCGGTTGCCCGCGTCGAGGGCGGTGATGACGAGTTCTCCACGGCGGATGTCGAGGATCACGCGGTAGTCGCCCACTCTGAGTCGCCACAGGCCCGTGTAGGGCCCCGACAGGGCCTTGCACCGTTTCGTCGGGTCGTCCAGACTTTCCAGTGCGACGAGGGCCTTCAACACTCGGGCAGCGACCTGCCGGTCCAGCTTCCTCACCGCCCGGTCGAAGTCGCGGTCCGTGCGAATGGTCCACGTCATGCAGGCTGATCAGGCATGGCGTCCAGTTGCTCACGGGTGATTTCCAGCTCGGACATCAGATCGTCAAGCGGTCGGGTCTCGCGCTGTCCAGCGCGGATGGCCTCAGCCCGGGTGACGAGTCCGTAGGCGTACTCCAGATCGTCAATTCCGGCGGTGACCAGCTCGCGCAGGTAGTAGCTCTTGGACCGTCCCGTGGCAGCCACCAGCCGGGACAGTCGTTCATCGATCTCCACCGGAAGGCGGAGAGACCGGGGTACCTCACTCACCGTCACGGCACACCTCCATCACTACATGTAGTCATACCAAGGTACACCCCGCCTGCCTCCGGCCCGGAGCGGTCGTCTCGGAGTAGACCCGACCGACTCCGAGTCGCTCGCTCCCGAAGCCCTACGAAGACGCGACCGCCCCGGTGAGCCAGCCATCCCTATACGGCGACGCTTCGCCCGGCTATTCAAGGCCCGCGCGGTCACTGCTTCCTGCACCGGGGTGTTCTTCACGGAGTCCGGCATCCAGGACCGCGTACAGGTGAGAGAGGCGAGTCTTGGTTGACGGGAGCGTCGGCATCAATCGTGCGAGTGCCCTCACGCTGTCTGTCGCCGAGGACAGCGCATCGGCGAGCACCTGGTCCCCGACTTCGGAGCTGCCGTCGGCCGCAAGTTCGAGCGCCTGCGCGGCGTAGACGATGGGCCCGTAGAGGTGCTTGAGCTGTGTCGCGTCGATCAGATCCGGATGCATGTATGCGACCGCGGCGGTCAGCGAGGCGGCACGTGCCGCGGACTTCAAAGCCGGGTCGGGGTTGTTACTAGAGGCCCTGTGGGCGGCCCAACCAGTAGTACGCAGCTGCTCGCCACGTCGGCCGCCTGCGGCGAAGCGCTGTGCGGCCTCCAGCGCGGCGCGAGGCCGTGCATCCGTGGGGAGCTGAGCTTCGTAGAGTGCTACTGCGCGCTCGGCAGTGGGGAGGACCCAACGGGCGGCTGGTCTCAGAATCTCGTTGGCTCGACGATCAAGGACCCGTCGCCTGGCTTCGGTAGGCACCTCCACATCTCCAGGCTATCCAGACGCAGCCGGATCCCCGTATGCCGATCCGGAACCTGATCTAGCTGAGGCGCTCGTCGAGGTGGATCGAGACCGTGTCGCCGGGGTTCTTGCCGATCGCCTGGCGGAGATCGACCTTCACCGGCAGTTTGTGGGTGCCATCGCCCAGGGCCATGAAGGAACTTTGGAAGGGGTGGTCGTCGATGGTCCCGTTGATCTTGACGAGGCCGCGGGTGCCGAAGAACTCGGCCGAACCGGTCATCACGACGTAGGTCCAGCCTCCTGGTTTCGGGCTTTTCTGCAGAACGGCGGTGAAGTTGTGGTCCAACGCCCCTCGCTTGTCGCGGGATCGTGGGTTGCTCTCGATGCTGCTCACCGTGCTCTCCTTGCCATGTCTGGGTGGGTGTAGTTGCCCGGCGGCACGAAAATGTGCGCCTGCCTCGTTGTCACTCGACGATCACCAGACCATTGCCGTCCGGATCACGCAGCGTAAACATCGGCGGGACGCCCGGCCACTGCAGCAGCTCACCGACCTCGACCGCACGCCGGCGTAAATCCTCGTGCAGAGCGGCGGCGTTCCCGGTGGTGAGTCGGATGCCCGTCTCCCCGCCAGCGGGAACGCCCTCGCTCGCGGGGATCAGGGCGATCATCGTCGTCGAGCCCGGTGGTGCGACCGTGATCCAGCGACCGCCGAGCTGCTCGACGGGGGCGTCCATATGCTTGTTGAATCCGAGCCGCTCGACGTAGAACTCCACAGCACGGTCCTGGTCGGTAACCGGCACTGCCACGGTGCCGATACCGGTGATACCGGTGATACCACTTTGGGTCGCCTCGGTCATGATCAGTCAACTCCTCGCTGTAGCGGATGTGACTGTGTAGACCGCTGCACACCACGGAACTCATCGGTGCTTCGGCGGCAGGGGCAAACGCAGCCAGGGCGATGACGGCGGATCAGGTCCAGCGAACGGTTCGACGGCGTCCGCGCGACGCGCGGCGCCCACAAGCCAATGCAGGCGAGGCGCGTCCGCTGACGTGCGGTCACCCCTCCCATTTACCGAACCACCACCGGCACGACCTGCATCGCCCGCAAGCCTGTGACCAGGGTTGTTGCAGATGACCTGTCCGGAGCCATTTCCGATGAGGGGACGTTATCCGACACGCCCAAGGTTGGTTCTGGAACACATGGCGTGTTTTCGCCCGCGTTGCTCAAGGTCGACTCGACCCGCGATTCCAGTGTGTCCCCGTTCTTGGAAGTAGGACACTCCGGCAGCTGGCACAAGCTCTCCGGAATGCCGCAGGTCGTCGCGTTCTGGAAGTTGTCTCTACCGGACGTGCCATAAAGGATCGTTAAAGCAACACTGGGGCGGCGAGAAGTGGCCTGCAGGTCAGTGAGGTCGCCGAGTGTTGCAGAAGCACTGTACGAAACCGATGTGTCATCGGAAGGCTTGTCGGCGGGTTGTGCAACAGTGCGTGGTTATGAGCGAACTTTTGGGCTATGCGAGGGTGTCCACCGCGGAGCAGACCGCCGTGTTGCAGCAGGACGCGCTGAGGGCCGCGGGGTGTTCGCGGATTTGGTCGGATACCGCCAGCGGTACTCGGACGGACCGTCCGCAGCTGGCGGCGTTGTTTGATCAGTTGCGGGTGGGGGACACGTTGGTGGTGTGGCGGTTGGACCGGTTGGGTCGGTCGTTGCCGCACTTGATCGAGACCATCCGTGAGTTGGAGGCTAGGGGAGTGGGGTTCAAGTCGGTGCAGGAGCACATCGACACCACTACCCCCGGCGGCCGGTTGGTGTTCCATGTGTTCGGGGCTCTTGCCAGCTTCGAACGGGAACTCATCCAGGAGCGCACCCTCGCCGGGTTGGCTGCCGCTCGGGAGCGTGGCCGCCTCGGCGGGCGGCCCACCGTGTTGAGCCCGGCGAAGTTGAAGCAGGCCCGGAAGATGATCGGGGAGAAGACTTCGGTGACCGAGGTGGCCCAGGTCCTCGGGGTCAGCCGGGCCACCCTGTACCGCAGGGTGCCCGAGCTCGCCGACGTGCAGCGGCGGAGGGGGGCGAGATCCAGTAGGAATGCCGTGGAGCCCATCACCATCTCGGCGCACGCGTGAACGACGACCGCGGCCAGATGCAGCCGACCGCTTCTGCACCGCTGCTGGAAGCGGTCAAGCAGGAGATCGCGTCCTCGCGGTCCGTGCCGCGGGTGGGCAACCGAGCTGAACGGGATGCATTGGCGGATCGGGCGACTCGTCCTCCACCGGCAAGGCGAACCAGGCTGAGGCGGGGGGCGTCCCAGTGCCTGGGCGTCAGCCGCAGCACCTTGTATCGGCACGTGGTTCAGGTCGAGGGGACGTGAGCCGGCATGTCTTCGTCGATGAGACCAAGCACCGCGGCTATGTTCTGGTGGCCTCCGTGGCCGTGTCGGGAGAGTTAGAGGCGTTGCGTCGGGTGGTGCGGGGGCTGGTATTGCCCGGTCAGCGGCGGGTGCACATGAAGGATGAGAACGACTCGCGCAAGCGGGCGATCGCGGCGGCGATCGTTGGGGTTGGTGTCGAGGCGGTGGTCTATGACGCCGGTCGGCGGTATCGGACCGAGCGGGAGGGTCGCGCCGAGTGTTTGCGCGGCCTCGTGGAGGATGCGGCCACGGCGGCGGGGCACACTCGACTGGTGATCGAACAGGACGATTCGTTGGTGAGTTGGGACAGCCAGCGGTTGATCGAGCTCAGTCGGGCGGCGGGGTGCCGAGACTGGCTCAAGTACGAGCACCAGCGCGCTACCGCCGAGCAGGTATTGGCGATACCTGACGCGGTGGCGTGGTGTTGGGGCAAAGGCGGGGAGTGGCGGCGGCGCATCGCACCGGCGGTAACCGCGGTCCGCAAGGTATGAAAACAGACCCAGACATGCGCGAAGCCCGAGCGCCACGGTCGTCCGGCCGGGTCTCGGGCTCACTTCCCGAAGCTCAACGCAACGGGCATCCTCAGGGTACAGGAAGGCAGTCACCCACAACAAGGAAAATGTCTACGTGGGCGGCTGCTGTTCGGCACCTTACCTGCGGTGTTCGCCTGGGGCCTGGATCCGGGAGGGCGATTTCTGCAGTGGGGCAGGGCGGTTCAGAGCACTAAGCGCATCGAGCCTTCTCCCTTAGATAGTGTGAAGTCGTGCTCAGTAACGAGTCCATCGAGGAAGTGCTCACGTTCGGGTACGAGCGACGCGGATTTGAGCTAAAGGGTCCCGGGTCTCGAACAGATTCGCACCTGATGTTGAAGGTGGTCCGGGCCGCCATCGGCATGGGCAATTTGCGGGACGGTGGTCATGTGATCATCGGCATCGAGGACAAGAAACCTCAGGCGATGCGCCCTGGCCTGTCGGCGGATGACTTAGCAAGCTGGGCGTACGACGATGTTGCTCGGAAGATGGCCGAGTATGTAGACCCGCCTTTAATGTTTGATCTTAATTTACGCACGCTTACCAGCGGTGCCACCGTGGTTGTTATCGAAGTATTCGAGTTTTTGGACTTACCGCACCTGTGTGCTAAGGGCGATGGCCAGATTCTGCGAAAAGGCGCGCTCTACGTCCGGCCTCGGAAGGTGCCGGAGACCTCCGAGGTGGCCTCGTCAGTTGAGATGCGAGAGGTCTTAGATTTGGCGGTTGAGAAGAGGCTGCGCGCCTACATCGCGACCGCTGTGCGCGCTGGGGTAGAACTGGTCCCAGTTGGGCCGTCGGATGACGATTGCTACACCGGGGAGGTGGCCCAAGCGTGGACAAGTAACTCGGTTACCGACAAGATTCGCTCTAAGGGGTACTGGGAGGTGACCATCCGGGCCGGGCAATACGACCAGGGTCGGTTCGCCTACCGGGACCTTGTTCAAGTTTTGACCGGCGCTGCCGTCCGCTTCCGCGGCTGGCCAGTTCCGTTCATCGATGATAGAGAAAGCTTGACTCGTGGCGACGACTGGATCGGCCAGGATGTTGATGCTCATGTGGTCGCACATTTCGAGGCATGGCGGTTTTTCACTAGCGGGTTGTTCTGCCAGCTACGATCGATTTCAGCCGACTGGCGTACAGGCGTGGAGCGCACACCAGTGCCTGTGGGCTATACGTCGGTAATTGAGGTGTGGGAGATCTTGTATTACCTCACGGAAGTTTTTGAACTGGCTGCGCGTCTAGCGCTTAACGCTGCAGGGACCGAGACCGAGACGATGACTGTCACCGCCCATCTTACAATGCAACAGGAAACCGCCCTCGTTGCTGGCCGCCGTGATCGGGCGCCGCTTATGTTGGAGCCATACCGTGCACCAGCGGAGCTGTCAGCGAGAACTATGACCCTGCCTCGGGAAAAGCTTATCGCCGAACCTGGGCCGGCTGCCGCAGAGATGGCACAGGAAATCTTCGCCCGCTTCGGGTGGAACCCGTCCATACAAGCCCTCCAAATAATGCAACGGGAGCTGGGTCGGGGACAATGAGGTCTTCAGTTTGCCTGCTGGTCGTCGCACGACCGGGCGGTTTCGGCGGGAGATCGCCTGCGCGGTAGGGGAATGCGTGTCGTTCGGTGGCCGAGGCAGCCGAGGCGTTCGGGGTGTCCTGGCCGACCGCACACGCCACCGTGATCGAAGCAGCGAATGAGCAGCTCGGCGATCCAGAACCGGTCACGGTCCTCGGTATCGACGATCGGGGCGGTGTTGCGCGCGCGGTGATCGTGCCGTGCAGGAGCCAGCTGGCACCGTCGCGGACGAGGTCGGATGAGCGGAAGGTGATGTCGGGGTGGTCTCGGCGTGCAGGAAGTCGGCCGACTTGACGTGTTTGTCCCGCCTGGAGTTGCCGGTGGTGAGCTGGTGGCGGCTGCGGTCGCGATGACGTGGGAGGTGGTGACCGGGTCGGCGACGATGATTTCTCCGGAGTTCGGGTCAAAGCTGCCCTTGACTGCTCCGAGGCCGAACATGTGTCGGGTGGTGAACGCGAACGTCGACGGGTCGATGCGGTACGAGCCTGCTGCTGGGAGCTGCACGGCGGAGGTGGCGTCGGTCATGGTGGGCTCTTCGATCGGTGGCTGGTGTGGGGTGCCGACCAGCTCTCGGGCCACCTGCAACGGCGTGGGCGGAGTGAAACGGCCGGTCCCGGCCGAAGATCAGGAACTCGGGGAGGGGATCAGATCTGTGAACGTCACGGTGCCGACGCCGATGAGTTTGGACGGGTCGGACATGAGGGGATTCAGGACCCGCTCGATGTCGGGTCCGAGGACCGCCAGCGCCGCCGAGCTGTGCTCCTCGCTGTCCCAGAGGTTCAGTATCAGGTGCCGGCCTGCGTGCAGGTCGACGACGACGGTCCCGACGTAGCCCGGTTGCGCCCGGTGGACCTGGTCAAAGTTCTCTAGCTGGCCGCCGGCCGCGGCCAGCTCGGTGGGGTCGAATGCGTTCAGTCGCGCCACGGCATACATCGCGCTGCTCCTTCACTTCGGGGTGGTTTCTGACGGTTGGGCCGGCACCGGCCCGGGGATGGCGCCAGCAGTGCTCGTCGACCCCGAGGACCCGCACCCCGTCCAGGCGAGTGGGGTCCTCGATCAGCAGCTGCCGGCCGGCGGCGAGGACGGCGTCGTTGGCGGTGCCACGACGCACCCAGCCCCTCGGCGACGCGGGCGATGGAGAGTCGGTCGATGACCACCGACTTCAGCGCCCAGAGCACCGCCGCCCTGCTCAGCTTCGACCGCGGTGCCGCCGCCGAGCTCGTGTCCTGACGCCACACGTGCCCGCAGCCAGCACAGCGGTAGCGGCGGATCGTGACGTCCAGGACCGTCGGCCGCCACCCCATCGGGACGTGCGCCAACCGGCGCAGCACGGTGTCCCGGGCAGCTCCCTCGACACCGCAGCGACCGCACCAGCTGTCGCGCTCGAGGGGGTCATCAGGCTCGAGGACCCGGCACGCAAGCACCGTGTGGTCCTCGCCGACGAGCTGGCCGGTGACGGTCAGCCCCATCCGGTCGATCAAGCAGAACGCATCGAGATCAGGACAGTCGAAAGTAGGCTCAGCCACGTCGAGGTCTTCCAGATGGGCAGTGTCAGAACTTCCATCATCGGAGGACCTCGACCCTCACCCCCGCACCGACGCGCCAACCCCCGCTACACCCTGGAATGCGAAGAGCCCCAAAACCCGCCGATTCACACGTTGAAGCGGAACTCTAGGGACGGCCCGACCTGCGGGTCTACCTGCGGAAACGCCGACCTGCGGCGAAGTCTTAGCCCCGTCCTAGCCCCGTCACGTTCCCGCCTCTGCTTCACGTATACGGCGCCTCAAGTTGCGCAAACTGTCTGGATCCGAATCCAGCGCGGCAGCCAGTTCGTCATCATGTCTTACCAAGCTGGTCAACTGTTCGTGTCGCCGGTCGTGCTCGATCCAGTCGCGCTGCGCGTCTGCGACCGGCTGCCCCGTCACCTCTTCGGCCATCTCATTAAGCCGTTTGAGCCACCACCCAGGGATGGCTTCGAAATCCGCTGTGGCATTGCGAAAGGTGAACGCCACAAAAACCGCTTGAACCGTGATTGCGTTTGCCACTTTACGAAACTGCTTTGCATCAAACTCCGGGTATAGACGAGGGCGATAATCGTCTCCCTCGTAGCCGAACATCATCGGCAGTGCACTTGTTGCCATCGGATGTGCATACTTGCTCGCGTGGTCGTAAAACTCTTGGTAGTTGATCCCGCCTCTGGAGGAACTTTCGGTCATCTCTTTTTGGAACTTCCGCACGAATCCGTCGCTCTTCCAATGGCCGTTATGAAGCCAATTCTCGGCATCCTGTGTCTTATGGGCGAGCGTCCTCGCTAGCCCCGCGGATTCATACACGACCCTCATAGTCGCCATGGACTCAGTGTAGAATCCCAACACGCACAGACATGCAGACGCCTGTAGACCCTGGTAGGCGCGAACTAGACATGCAAGAGCCGCGATGTTGTTGGGAAACCAATGCTCCTTGTCAGGCTCATCGCAAATGAGGGTGTAGTCGGGGTCTGAAGCCGCCGGTGTCGAGTAGCGATCTCAGGATGTAGTTGGTGAGGTTGCGGAAGCCCAGCGCGGTGCCGCGGAGGTGTTCGAGGCGGCCGTTGATGGCCTCGGTGGGCCCGTTGCTGGTGCCGGGGCGGTCGAAGTAGGCCAGGACGTCGCCGGCGCGGCGGGTCAGGGTCCGGCCGAGGGTGATGAGCTCGGTCAGTGGTCTCGGCACGCCGGTGCTGAGGGCGTCGATGACCTTCCTCAGGGCGGTCTTGCCGGCGGCGCGGTCGGGGTCGCGGTAGGCGGTGACGATGCGCTGGTAGATGCCCCAGGTGGCCTCGACCTGCACGTG
>JAABUO010005678.1_pt1 | contig 14466 bp, 12 predicted proteins | sample 5559291 | NCBI WGS metagenome assembly JAABUO01 (sample SAMN10711878, study PRJNA513372) | rock metagenome | isolation source: Antarctica rocks | place: Antarctica: Victoria Land, Finger Mt sud | reverse complement strand
ATCTTCACCCTGCATCCCATCAAACCCTAAACCCTGATCTTCACCCTGCATCCCATCAAACCCTAAACCCTGATCTTCACCCTGCATCCCATACACCTGTGATCAGCAATCATGATGGCAGGTCGTCTTGCATGAATCAGCACTCCTGGGTTCCACTTCCATGCATGCCCAACTGGCATACCCTGCAGAGAAGCCCTGCAGAAGATGACAAGAACGCATTGACAACAGGCTAGGCACAAGTCAGCTGCTATGCGGTCACTTGGTGCAGTCCCTTGAAGCGAGCCTGCAGGATCTGGTACTATGTGATGTAGGCCGCAGGACATGAGCATGCTGGGGTGGGTGGGGTTGGGGTGGAGTGGGGGGGGGTGGGAGTTTTGTGTGATACACAGCCATGCAGCTCAGTGGGACCAAAACAATGCTTTCTGATGCGTCAACAGCATGGGTAACCTTGTAACGTTCTGCCTGTGAGAACTGTCTTGCCAAAAGTATGACAGACAGAGTTTTGCTTCAAGCTAAGTGGCATTGAGCTTGTTTCGACAAGTCCTCTGGGACAGCTGACACAGTGGGGACTCACTTGCCCTTCTTGCCAAGGAAGAAGAGGAACTTGCGAGCAGCTATCTGGGCATAGGTGTCAACTGCCATACTTCTGTCTATCCCTTGCAGCCCTGGCAGCTCCGGAACCAGAGCAGCAATGTAGGCCTGCAGCTCTGTGTCCGTCACACCACCATCTCCATCGGTGTCAAAGCAGCCCATGTGAATCATCTGTACATGCACCAGCTCTAAGCACATGCACAAGAGCAGGTATGGTCTGACATGCGATGCACACAAATTGCTCAGTGTAGGTGGATTCCCCAGTCATTGTCTGTTGACTCCCTTGATAAGTCCCAAAGACAGGGAATTCTGATTGAATGACCGATTGGAAAGCTGGCATGTTTGGAGACGTAGGCAGCGTCGGTTGCCTTGTGGACTGAGCCCATATAAGCGGCCGTGACAAGACAGGGTATGTGTACAATGTGCACAGGTGTTTTACAGGCCATTGGATGCCCATACAAGTTCGCAAGACATGTATACATAAACCAGCAGCGACATGTAGGCCATGTGACCTTGACTGCAGTTGTTTGGACATTTAGAAACATGTTGGGTCGCCATACAACACGGCTCGCATGGGCCTCGCTGGTGTATGGGCTTGAAGGTTTGTGGGAATCCTAGGGCGCACGTGAAATCCCCGGGGCGCGAGCAAACAAAGTATGGCAACCATCTATGCAGCATGCTGTGCAGGATTGCAAGACATTGGCAGCGTCTGAGCGAGCGAAGGTGCAGTGGACATCATACTGCGGCGTACAGGCATGCTCATGCATTGCGCATGACAAGTTATTGCACTCAATGGTAGTCAAGCTTCCAGCTGCTTGAATAGAACCTGCTCTGTCAGGGTTGACTTGGGCAAAGCGCATACCGTCTGTAGCATAGCGTTCTTCCGGACAATGTAATGATGGAAGCAGGGAATGGAGATGGTGCCCTGCAAGTCTTTGCTCATCTTCAGGAAGACTGAGGCTGTGAAGTATGGACGCACTGCTGGCAATTTCAGAGCATCTGTGCACTCAGTCGCCGCCTGCGAATGCATGAAGCACACACTGTGCACAAAATCAAGTCTACAAAGTACAACCTCACTGCCAGCAAGTTGAAGGCATCTGTGGGCTCAATTGCTGCCTGCAGAGGCAGTACAGACTTCATCTCAACCGTCTCAATTGAAGCTGAACTGAACTTCAGCCGTGCTGCTATGTGATGGCTCAGACTGGAAAATTGCCTTCAGGAGGCTGCTTCCACCAAAAGGAGATGATGCCTTGCAGAGGTTTCAGGCAAGAATGCAGGACAGTGAGCTCGATGCATGTGCAATGTGTTACATATAGTCAAAACTTATTTTGGCCGGGGGTAATCAACCTAAATCAGGCAGATTATTGATAATTGTAGCATGATGTCAAGGGTATAACAACGCAGAGCCCATTGACAGATTACCTGACAAAAGTCATCATAGTGCAATCGACTATCATCAGGGCTGTTTGCGGCTTTGGTGGCATGCCGCAGAAGGCAGAACCATACATCGTCCAGTTGGAGCTGCCCTAAAATGTTGTGACTGCATATCTGCACGGACGCACATAGCATCAGCTACCTCACCAGTGTGGACAATGCGACTTGAGAGTTTTGCCCAAAGTGAACATGGCAGATTGCAGTGAACATGACAGATTGCAGGAAATGCCATGAGGTGTGAGCAAATGTTCTCTATGCATGGAGCTGCACGTTAACCAGTGAGAGTGCAGCAGATCGGCTGACTGCAGCACATTGGCTGATTGCAGCAGACCAGCAGACCAGCAAAACATCACCCTTGGAGCCTGACAACTCACCGAAAGATGTTGTAAGCGTGCAAGTTGTGTCAACTTGGCCTTGATAGAGCCCTTCTGAGGTCTCTGCAGCGATCCGCGGGTAAACTTGTTGCAAGCAGAACATGCTCATTACGGGCTTGCGACACCTCCTAAAACTTACAGAGAAGTGGAACACTGGAATTTGCTCGTAAGATGTGCTTGGCTGAGCATTTTCAAACATGATATCATTCAGTTTGTTGACCACATCTTCCTCTACAAGCAACAGCAGGCAGGCTTGCAAATACGCATCACAATGTGACATCTTCCGTGCATGACGATATTCAACAACATGTTACCTTGCTGTGCAGGTGTTCTTGCATCTGATATTGTATGCGCATATCTCCTCAGCTGATCAACACAGTTCATAGCTTTGTTCGACATCGCTGGACTGACGCCGGTTGCGGCTTCAAAACCTGGGCATATAGCCTGTGGTTTTCACCAGCTCAGTGACTGGACGTTGTTGCTGCGCGTTCTGAACCTTAAGTGAAGTTGACTCCTGTGTGTGTATGGAATCTGAATGCCCGCAGTTTCACAACTCGCAATTTGCGAATCGCAAACGATGTGCAGATCGCATTTAGGACCAACGCATGACCTGCTTTGCCATTCCGGAGCAACAACTGCATTACCTGCTGCATTATTGTGTGCAGGCGACTGTATAGCAGTCAGCAATCCTGTGCTTCTGCGGCATGGCAAGTGACAAAAACGCTACTCAAATCGCGGATAGGCTTTTGGCAGAAGATTGGAGTGCTTCAGCTTACGTCAGGGAATTACAGAATGAGCAAGCAGCTGCGCAAAACATACTGTTCATACTGCAAGATCAAGAGCTCAGAAAGCTTGAACCTTTGATCAAAGTGCGTCTGCTCCTGGCGCCTCTTTTTTTGCGCAAGCAGGAGCGTGACAGGCTCAAAGATTCATTGCAAGTCCTTGCAGACAAGCTGTGTTTGGATGACGACGATTGGGTCAAAGTGACTGCCTATGCAGTAGGCAGATATGAAGGCCACCTGGACCATGCTGCTGTTTCCAAAGCAAGCAGAGCGGTGAGTGCATTGGTGTCTGGAATAAGATGCAGTTGTATGCTTGCCAGAGCTGTGTGCAAAACAGGGACGCCAGCATGTGTCTTCAGTGTATGCCACAGACATCAAGTAAAATGCAAGTTGTCTGCTAGTCTGTAGCCGTCTGTAGGTGGAGGCAACCTTGTCAAAGCTACAAAGTGGCTTGTCCTCAGCACCTTCCACGTCTTACAGGCCACTTGAGGTATGCTACATGTCCTGGCACAAGCTAGCATTTAGCTTGTTCGTTGCAGTAGAAAGCTGACACGTGCAATCGCCACCCCTGGCAATGGCATTGCATGCTGTGCATCAGCTTGTGAGTTCGATTGTACCACATACACAATCTTTGATGCATGCTGCTTACAATCAACAACGCATTTCATGTTTTGAGACCTCTGCAGGAGCTGTACTTGAGCAAGCAAAACGTCAGAAAAGCTGGTGGTGCAGAAGCTGCCGTAGCGCATGATCACTTTTCAATCAGGTGAGTAGCCAGACTTTGCATGGCTGGCAAGGTTTTCTTCAATGTCAGCACATCATTCCCCGGTCTATGGCTATCAAGACAAGTTCATTTTGAGGGTTGGATGTCATTCTTTGCTGCTCAAACGACAAATTTCCACTTAGTCCAACAGGCAGCTAGCGCCCAATGCATTGCACACACTCCTGCAAGCTTTGCAGATGGACACATGCTGTGTCTGACTTATGTCTGTCTGCACATGGCTGTACCAAACTATGGCAGCCTTTCTCTTTAGCTGAAATCCCTAGGGTGCTGACACACTTCATTCGCTGTGAGCTGGGCTGTCAAAATGTAAATGCTGCTGTTTCACTTGAGTACATTTGACACAGGGCTGGAGCAGAGGCGACAGCTAGGAATCTGACACTGCCTACTCAGCCAGTTCAGCGCAGCCCCTCTCCAGCCCCTGTTATCACCCCTGCCACAGCACCCACTGGCTCAACTCCCAAGGATGCTACTGAGCGGCGCTCCATTCCCTCAGGCACCAGCTTTATCCCAGGTGAGCTGTCTCTCCTCGGCCTTCCTGCACAGTACATAACGCTATTGAATCCAATGTGCAGCTTCAGCACGTGTCTGGGCCCAGCGTTGGATCTCATCGGTTCTCAAACCCTAAAGATGAAAAATGCAAAAGCCGCTACAACCCTAACCCCTACAACCTATCAAACAACTCTAACAAAATTGAAAGTTTTGAAACTTTCGGGGTTTCCAAAAACCCTAACGATGAGAACCAATGAGATTTAATGCTAGGCCATGTCTGGCCGTAAACACATCCTCGGTCCTGCAGTCAGACGGCAGCTCCCCAAGGCTGCAGCATGCTGTCTGACTGCTCCTTGCTGTCTGACTGCTCCTTGCTGTCTGACTGCTCCTTGCTGTCTGACTGCTCCTTGCTGATCACATTTCTTTCTGGCCCAGATTGAATATTGCAGTGTCTTTGTCACATACTTTGTTGTCGCTGTCAGCCAGGTGCCTGTACATACTAGCAGAATTCGTTTGCAATGCTGGACGATGTGTGTAACAGCTGGCCTGACGATGAGATCACCCGCGATCTTGAGATGGCACTCATCTGCTTTGCTAGTGCCTTCAGGGCGCTTCGCATCATGTAGGGCAAAACAGGGAAACCCTATGCTAAGGCAAAACCCTGGACACGCTTAGCCATTTTGTTTCGTGGATGTAGACCCAACTGTGTTGCTTTGCTGCAGGCAGGCCAGGCGCAAAGGCAGGCCCTAGTGGCCGAGGGGCTTCCTCAAGTGCAGCTGGTGCCAACCTGTTCATGTCTGCTCGGCCTCCAAGTCGACCAGTAAGCTCCTTGCCGGCATTCGCTATGCTGTGCGTGCATCAGTATAACTATCACGCAGAGGTCATGACCTTTTGCAGCCTGCTCTGGCGCGCTGCTCTGGCACAACACACAAGATGCATTTACTTAAGCAGGCTCATTCACATGGAACGTGTCTAATCCCTAAGCTGGCTTGCATCTGAGATGTGCCCTGGGTGTACAGTATGATTGAATGGGGTCAGCAGGTCTGCTTTTGAGTGTGCAGATCTACAAAGATCAAGCATGCTGTTGCATGATGTGCATATATTGCCCAGCCGCTACACTGTATCATGCCTTGCTGTAATTCAGCCTTGTCAAGCTTTGGATCCCATCAACTCACATTGTTGCTGGGTCGCTTACTGACAAAGCAGGATCTTGAACAGGGAGCTACTCAGGCCTATTGGTTCTTGACCCGGGGGAAAGACATGTTTTACATGAGTAATCAAATGGACAAATGAACCAACAAAAAAAAAAAAAAGTGGTTTGTTGAAACCAAAAATTAAAAAACTTGTTTCATGGTTTCGCTGAAATTGCTTCAGCTTCTGGACAAAACTGAAAAACAGAGGTGTTGAATACATGCTGCAGCCATCAATGGGAGGCAGAGCAACAGTCAAAAAGGCGCTAGCAGGCAAGTCAGCCAAGATGCTTGATAGCACAGAGGCGTTGAACCTGAGAGCAAAGGCAGCCTTTGATCACAGTCAACGGCAGGAACAGAGGAAGCCTGCTGCCAAAAGGTGTGTCTGCAAACCAGGCTACTGCTCTGTGTGTGTGTGCGTGCGTGCGTGCGTGCGTGCGTGTGTGTGTGTGTGTGTGTGTGTGTGTGTGTGTGTGTGTCTCTTCAAACCTGTCCAGGCCTTGCAGGCTGGCGAATAGTTGTACCGCATTGCAATATAGCTGCACCATAGCGCAATATATAGCTACGCCACATTGCAAAATAGCCATACCACATCGCAGCATGCTTGCATGAGCTGTTGTGCTCAGGTCAGTATGTGCCTACAGTATCACAGCACCAACACTGTTTGGCTGCAACAAACTCAGCATGTACACAGACTGAACACCACTGCCAGTGCATGGATCACAGTTCAAAGCAAACGTACACCCGGCATGTGATTACACGGTTTGTGGTCACGATGCTGGCATGTACATGCATACAGTCACTCAGATTTTACATGGCTATGTTTTTGCCAATTAGCGTTTATATGCTTAGGGTTTACAATCATATTCGTTCACATCCTACTGCTTGCTGATGTCCAGGCCAGCACCATCAGAGCCTGTGTCAACCTCAGCTGCCCCATCAAGTCCTCCCAGGGATCCAAATTCACAGGCCATCTGGTCCCCAGACACACCAGAATATACTCCTCAGTACACCTGCCAGTACAGTGAAGAAGAAGCTGGACAGGAAGTAGGTGAGATGCAGCTTGACTCGGGTGAAGAAGGAGAAGACAGGGATGCAGCATCAGCTCCAGCACCAAGTAATTTGCAAAGCAGACCAGCCAGTGGATCGACTGCACACATGCAAGCTGCATATGGGAGTGGTAGTGTTGCACCGTTCGCGCTGCATAGGTCAAGCAAGTGAAGCAGCATGAAAGCAGAATGGATTGTCAAGTACTGATGACAGAGCCGGTTGGCGCAGCTTGAAAACATTGTGAATTTGTGTCAACATCTTCAATGCCTTTGGCTTTTCACACGTATGTCAGACTCCTGTCAGTCTTGGTTTTGGGCGTTCTGAGTCGGATGCCAGGCGACTACACATGGTAACTCCTGATGCAGACGTCCGTAAATAAGACAACAGTCTGTGCACAGCACATGCAGTATTCAGTGACACATAACATGCAAGCTGGCATGTACTCCGGCACTACGTCTTGTGCCTGATGTTTGAAGCAACAGGCATGATGGCTCTATAAACGCCCAACCATGCACAGACATAGTCATGACAAAAATACACAACCATGTCCCTTGAGTTTCATTACATCTGCAGGCATTTGATATGCGTACAACCAGCTGCTTCCTGTACCCTACAGAAAATTCAGATATTTGTATCATCATGACCACTCTATTGGTCCTGTTCTTCAGAACAACATCACCTGGTATAAGATTGAAAGTTGCCTCTCAGCAATGTCAGCAGCGCTCTTAGCACTTAGCCATTTTGCATTGAACAGATGGCACAACCCATACCTAACCCTGAACTTAGGAGTGCTGACAGCTGAACAGGACACTGATTGAGTGCTACAGACAGTATCAAGTAGAACTTCAGCTACACATACAATAACAGACATTGCAGTTATTGCTATTGTATCTACAGTCAATGAAATAGGGAAAGAAATAGATAGGACGCTTCAAGCAGGCAGCTACACAGAGCTCAAGCTGAGGTTCACGCTTGAGCTCTGCTGCTTGTTACATGATGATTGTCACAGACATGACAGCTTCATCCACACACCTTGACCACAACACGCCAGGAGACAGCACCACACAGGGGGAAAATAACACCAATGATACTATTGCAATTGCAGGGCCTGTTTCCTAGCACCCCAGAGCTCATACCATGCTAGCCTAGGGTTGTGATGGTGCTCCACATGACAGTCAAAGTGGTAGCATGTCACAAAGCTAGCTAGACGAGTTGTGGCCCAGGTGGGGTTTGATTTCTCCCAAGTCATGACTTGCTGTGGGTTATGCTTTGGCGGTCTGTGAGGCACATATGTGCCAAAGTAGAAGAGCTGTGCAGCGCTCAACAGCCCAGCACACAGCAAGAAGACCACCATGTTCTTGTAAGGCGCACCACAGATCTGAACAGCCCCCACCATCAGATTGAGAATCACAAACTGCTTGATTGTCAGATACTTTTTGATGAATTTGCCAGCCCAGGGCAGTACACCAGGGTTGCCAGAATGGAAATCTGGGTCCTTTTCCTGAATGCCTGTGTGGAGGTGGTGCTCATGATGCGCCACCTTCATGGAGTCATAATCCAATCCAGCATACAAAGTACCAGCTAATCGCCCCATGAACTGATTCAGCTTGGGATTGGATGGTGCTATTGCGCCATGCATTGCATCATGTGCCGTGATGAAGACCCTACAGAGCAGCAAGCAGAACTCAATGAACTGTTGGACACTTGAGGCCTTACATATCATATGCACAGACGTGACAACATCACGGCTTGTTCTAGGCCCAAATACTGCTGCCCAAACTTTTGAGCTGTGCAGGCAACACAGAGTCCATAGCAACATGATCACCACAACACTTGCTATGATCTGCACAATTGACTGGCGGAGTAAGCTCATGCAGAATGATACTGCAGCTCACCCTGTGTGAAGCTGCATCATAGGCCAAAATAGTGCCACAGCCTGCAGGCTATGAAGCGGGGTGTGGAACACTGTGATATGAATCATGGTGGCCCAAGCCGTGATCAAGCCTGCTGCTACCCATACTCCCTTGTCCAACCCAAGAATCTGGTTGCTATACTGGTGCTGTGCATGACTATGGTGGGGGTTCTCTGCTGATCCAAAGTCAGCGCTGTCTTGCAGCTTGTGCTCAGCTGAAAGCTGATGTGTCTGCTGGTTATCATCTGCAGTCCTGCATACAGGCAGTGGTCATTAGTACGCACATCTGGGCCTGCCGCCGCGAAGTCCACACTACAGTGGACGGATGTCATGCCATGTCCCAAGGAGCACTTGAAGCCTCATACCTGTCCAAGCCTTCTGAAGACGGCCGTTGCACCTCAGACCTTTCCAGAATTGCTGCATTGCGAGTAACATGAAGCTTGTGGCTCACGCGAAACGAATTCACGGGTGTACGCAGGCAACTGATCGGTCTGTCGGCACCATAAATTCGTGCCCGGGAAAGGTTCAGCCGTTTGTTTGTTGGCTGTGTACTCAAGTGCGCATGTGCCAAAGATTTCATTGCGTGCTGTTGCATGTCTTCAAAAGACTCAGGGTGTTGGTCTTGCGCCGATGCCACTGCCTAGCCTAGTGGTTGCAGTTCGCCCTTCGGAATGTACAACCTCAGCACAGCCACGTCTTCAAAACTGCAGGCAACTGCAGTGTCCCGAAGCACATGGGATCACATGGTCGGCAATGTGTCTGACAGCCAAGAGTTCTCATTCACATGGATTGCCGTCATCCTGGGTGTCACCTTCACAATAAGCCTGCCGTCACGTCCTGCGTCAAATGGCGATGCGTCATGCTGGAGATGCTTGCAAGCCAACGACGCTTGAGCCTTCCAGCACGCAGACCTCGTGCTGCCCGACGAGATGGATGCGTATGACCATGGTGTTGGCCAGTGCAGTGGTGCAATGCGAATCACTCAAAAATGCGACATGCACAACCAAAGAATGAAATGGAGAGGGCATTCAGCAGCAGACCAGCGCTCGAAAGTGGTTACCACCATCCCTACTGCTACTTACATCTGTGTCCTGGGGACCAATAGAAGGCCAACAGACAACATCTGGAATATGAGTTTGAATAAAACAAATCATTCAATGCTGTCTTGGGCCACAGAAGCCTGTCACCGTTTCCACAGAAGCCTGTGACCGTGTCACACGTTGCAGACACCACTGCGCAGCTACATTGTAGAATCGTTGATTTGGTGGTGGGGGACTACATCACTTTCACATGAAGAGAGATTACTAAGCTGTCACTCAGCTTAGTGAAATTGGTGTGTATGTCTGTGTGCTAGATTGGCAAGAAATACTTCAGCAGTGCTGCTATGTCCAGCACTGTCCAGCAGTTAGTCAGGCAGTCATTCATTCAGTCAGGGCATTTACAGTCGTTGGGGAAAGCTAGCCCATTTGACTGGAAAATTTGTCAGAAAATTGTTACCAATGGTTACATGGCATGTATGGAAAGAGACCAAAAGTGTAACAAATAGGAGTTTCTTAGCATGTGATTGAATACCATATACCAGTGTCATGATCAGGGCAATATGTCGACATGGAAGTCGTACTACACAAACTTGTACAGACATGTGAAACTCTGCAGGAGGCAACACGGCATCTACTGCTGGCTCATTTGTGACAGTAATTCAGTCAGAGCCTATGCTGCAAACTGAACGTATCCTTCTTCCTCTTTCTTCCCGATTGCTGTACGCTTCGCAGTCCATCGTATCGAAAAGCTGTTGCCTGCAGCACGTTCGGAGTAGAGTCAGGAAATAACATCACTATTGATCTCGTACTTTGAACAAAGCTGCTGTGGACGTCGCCATGCTGCCTGCCGCCAGGTTACTGTTGCAGGCAGCAAGACATTCAAGCAGCGCTTCCTGCATTGACAGTGTAGCTTGCCAGCTGCCAAGATCGTTTGTGACGGTATGATTTGACTTCTTTGATTGTCTTCAGATTCGGCTGCAGTGTATAAGTTGCCTGTTTCAAGGCATCGGTCCAGCGGGTCTGCTGGTTGCAGGCAGTGCCTGCGGCGGACAGACTGTTTGGCGCTTGCGTGCTAGAGCGTTTACCCGTGAGTACCGCCTAGCCTGAATGCCAACGCAACTTCGTGAAGCTTCCGTTTAGAGGCATGCTGGCATGCACCTTGCAAGTCACTGAAGCGATGCGTAGCGCTGCAGGTGATCATGCCTGAGGTTCCCGAGTGGGAATCAGAGTACCTCGGATGGAAGGCGGAATTGCAAAATAGTGGCAACAAAAGGCTGCCAGAGGAGTTTACAAAAGGTAAAACAACGTATGAATCAGAGGATGGTGAGGGGGCCACGCAGCAGTGGCAGCCAGCACCCAGAGAGACTGAAGCAGACGTGGCCATGGACACCAAATCCCTCAGAAGGCGGCTTGATCAGCGGCTCTTCCTGCTTGTGAAAACTAAAGGTTTGCATCAGGACTTTGTTTTCCAGGAGATGCTAGATAGAATTGTCGCGTTGACATGTTGGCATTGCAAGTGTGCAGCTGCAGTGTCTGTCACTGAGCCAACAAGAGATCCTGGCAGCTCATCATATGCGTGCAAATGTAGGTTGCATACTCAAGCTTGCTTCAATTTGATCCTGAGCTGGCAATAGCAACAGGCATGCAAGATGTTGAGCCTGTGCACAAAACAAGTGGACCTGCAAGCAGAATGATGATAAACTATATGAAACAGTAGGCCTTTGCCAATGCTCTGATTTCAAGTCTTCAAAGTTCGCTGACTGCTGCAAATCCCACTTGCATACCTTTATGCTCTAGCCTTGTGCATAGAAGCTTGTCTTGTAACAGGTCGTGCATTTGAGCTTACAGCTTCAGGCTAGCTGTGAAGACATTCAGCGATTAATGCGTTCCAAATCGCCATCGACTGTGAGCAAATTTCTGGCTTTCTGCTCCTCAGGAGATTCAGGTTGGCAGTTTCCACAAGTAGAGAGCTCCGCAGGAGAGACCATGAGGCAAACAGCAGAGCGAGCCTTGAAGGAGACAATACAGGAAGGGCCAAAGACTTACTTTGTAGGCAATGCACCAATGGGACATGTTGATCAGAACAGCAGCAAAGCTTTCTTCCACAAAGCACAGCTAATCAAAGGGCAGGCTGCCTTGAAACAGGGTGGCCAGGCTGTTGAGTATGCTTGGGTTGCAAAAGATGAAATGCCAAAGTACATCAATGATCAGGAGACACAAACGCTGTTGTCAAAGATGCTAGGTAGATAAAGCAGCTTGGCTAAAGCCTCTTCCATAATGTCAATACTTACCGTGACAAGCAGTGATCACTCACATGCATGCTGCTTGTGCTCAGGAGGTCTGTGACTGCCTAAACCATTGTGCAAGCTCAGGATAGCAGCCGCCTCCATTGATGCCCTATTGACTGCGTGCAGAGCACAAACAGCACGTTGTCGTTGCTGCCTTTGCTAGTGCAAGCCCCACCTTGTGGTAGGCTACATTAGATCCGGAGCAGGATCAAATCTGCCCTCTTGGGTCATCGAGAATTTGCACAAGATGCTCCAGGAGTAAGTGCGCGAGCTTACGGCATCATCTTGCAATCCATGATGACAGCTGATCCGCCGAATATGCAACTTAGCACCGCTCTGTGCAACATCAATCGAGACAGCCTCGTCAAGGGCTGCTTAGTGTGACCACTCAGATGCATCATGTAGCCCCAAAGCATGCAAAGGTGACTTTCAAGATTTGGGGATCAAATTTGCGGTAGTTACAACGCAGCAGGATCACACACAAGGGACCAGTCAGAAGCATATGCAGCATGTAGCAAGATTACTAAAACTTCTCCTCATGAAGAGTTTTCCTGCAATTGAGACTCTGGGACGGGCCTTACACACATTCTGGCAGGATGATTCTGCTGTTTGCAATGCTGTAGCTATCTAATACAGTCTCAATGGTAAAGCTCCAACCCACATATGACCAGACTGAAAACAGGCAGAACCTACCCAGAACTCCCTGGGTCTATCAACACCATGACATAATTGCACTGCTGGCGGTGACCACAATTGTGCCTATATCAGTTTATTTGTGTACTGCATGACATGCAGCCGTTCAGATCAGTGCACAACGACGATTGCACTGCCAGCTTTGCTGCATGTAGCACCATGCAGCTCTTTACTGCATCCAGGGCACTGCCACTGCTTTGGACACCAGTTGTCATTGGATGGAGCATCTAATGCAATGGCCCTCTTGCACTTGCACTCTGTGCACTGCATGAAAGTGATGCACAGCTTATGGCCTCGCGGTTCCCCAGGCCGTTCCCTGCCGCAGTAGGTGTCTCCCAACACCCAGGTGGGCAGATCCTTCCCACACCAGCAGAAGATCCTGCAGATTCAAACCTATCTATATCCACAATTGTTATATTCTACAAAATCTACATCGTTTTACCCTTAATCGTAAGAGCAATACACGCACGTGACTGCTGCTTCATCTGCACATACAGAAACAGCATGCCGGCACACAGTGACATGCATGTTGTGTGTCCTGGGCGATTACGCAACAATGCTCATACGTTTTTGCCAATTAGTAGACAGCACTGTTGCCAGTTTACCAAGTCCAATTTTTTATGCCGGTACACATTTCATGTCAGCAGCACAGCCTTCTTGAGCATGGGGCCATCATCTGCACTCCAGATGCATGCATGCAAAACTAGTTGACATGACTGACATCATGTGCATGCTGGGTCCGGCACGAAGGAAGGCTGAGACCAGCACAAAGGACATGTGAGCATGCCATCATTGCAGCAGGCAGAGCTCACTTGAGTGGTCTTCCAGAGGCTGGGTCCAGCTCTTGGCGCCGTGCATGCAGCAATCTCTCTTCCTGATGCAAGAGAGCTCTAACTTGCCTGAGCTCCCCAAGCCGCTGCCTGACTTGCCTCAGGTTTGCAGATGCCACCCACACAAATGGCTCTTGAGGCTGCCCAGTCTGAAAGAAATGCACACTTTAGGTCATTAATGACAGAATACTTTACAAAGAAGGTTCTGTGGCATGGACCATGAAGCATTTGTGCAGATAACTTCAGCATGTGGCTTCAGCAAAGCATCAACATGACACAGCTACTGCTGACTGGCGTTTGCAGGTGCTCATGCATGTGAACAATCTAGTGTTTGGCTATATCTGGGTTTAACTGCAGATGCACTACATGAAGCCTATTGCACTCTATGAGCAAGCTGTGAGGAAGCTGTGAGTCCAAAGACGGCTGTGACACTGCACGCTTAAGAGGCCAATTGAAACTACCTGAGGCCTCAGCACAGGAGCCTGCACAGGAAGAGCTGCTGGTTGGGCAGGCCTGCCATTGCCTTGCTGCAATCCTTGCTGTCTCCCTGAGACACCAGGACCCACTATGTCTGCAAGTGCACAGCAGCAGACTTAGACCTGCATGCACTGGCATTGCAATGGCATGATGACATGATGGAGATACTGCCAGTGGACATACATGAAGGCAATTTTGCCAGTAGCCATCTGTTGAGTGTTTTGCATATAGTCAGTGGCAGCAGCATTGGAGAGGTTCACCTGCTTGCCTGGAGGATGCCAGACTGAGTGACTGGAGATGCTGAGTCAGCTGCTGGGGGTCTGTGGGTTTGCTGTTTGGCAGCTGCAGCAGTGTAGCAGCCTTAGATTGCTGCTGCAAAGGGTTTTGTTGCCGTTGGTCTTGGTGAGTGGCAAAGGGAAGATCAGGGGAGTCCCATGCAGATCTGGAGGACACTGAAGGGCCTAAGTGACTTGGCACAGGACGAGGGGGGGGAGGTGGTGGGGGCAGATGTTGGGGTGGAGGAGGGGGGAGC
>JAABUO010005677.1_pt1 | contig 14466 bp, 10 predicted proteins | sample 5559291 | NCBI WGS metagenome assembly JAABUO01 (sample SAMN10711878, study PRJNA513372) | rock metagenome | isolation source: Antarctica rocks | place: Antarctica: Victoria Land, Finger Mt sud | reverse complement strand
ATGGAAGCCAGTCAAAGGCCCGTCAACTCTCAACAAAACAGCACTTTGAACGAAAATCAACCCAAGACAGCACAACAATGCCCACGGAAGACAAGCCAGTCAGCAGAAGTTCAACAAGTTCCTAGATACCTAACCCGTCGTCGAGGCCTTGGGAATGTGGTAATCCCGAAGGGATTTCCAAAGAGTGTGGGAAGGGTGGGAAGCCGGCTTTATGGCTTTCCATGCTTTCCACACTCTGTCATTTCCATGGCCTTCTCTTGGGCGCGCCCGTGTTTGCACGTAGCCGCTCTTCTGTTTCACCTGTCCGGTATGCTGAGTTCGTGCGCTAAGTTGTCCGGTATGCTGAGTTCGTGCGCTAAGTAACGAGAGCGCGTTTGTTAGGACTTGGCGAATCGTAGTTCGCAGTCAGCTAGGACCTGCTGTCCGGCATCGCTTTGCTGCCTGCGTAGAGCAGCCTTTGCTGATGTCAGGATCCCTGCCTCTTCGCTGCGAGGAGCAGGACATAACCGAGTTCACCCTGGGCGATGGCCTTTGAAGCGGCGGCAAGGAACTGCTTCACCTGCACCGGATCAAAGCCGGGCAGGTCGAGCTTACGTAGCCCGGTCATCACCTCCGCGAGCAGCAGGCGGCCGCTCACCTGGCGGACCATCTCCACCAGGCATTCACTGCGGTCGAGCTGCTCTGTAATGGTAAAGGCAGCGGCGCGGAGCCAGGATTCATAACGCTCTGCTGGTTGCGCGTCGCCGATGCAGGCGATCCAGGCCAGCAGGCCTTGAAGTTCTGCCGCCGCACTCGGGGCCCTGGTTAGATCGGTCAGGCCCACTTGTCCCCCCGGAGCGAGCACGCGAAAGAACTCTGCGGCGGCAGCGGCTTTATCGGGGAAGGTGCAGAACGCGCACTCGCAGACGATGGCGTCGAAACTTGCATCTGGCAGCGGCAGGTGCTCGGCATCGCCAGGCATGAAAATCACGCGAGCGGTGAGTCCGCGTGCGGTTGCGGCAGCCTGCGCGAGGCGGGTATTTTCTTCGCTGAAATCAACTCCGAGGACCTGACAACCAAAGGTTGCCGCGAGATAGAGCGCGCTGGTGCCTCGTCCGGAGGCCACGTCGAGAACGCGCGAGTGGGGGCCGAGACCCATGCGCTGCGCCACTTCGTGAGTCAGTTGTGTGCCGCCGGGATGGAAGCTCTCGCCCAGCAGGTAGCGCGCGGCGTCGCTGCCGTAGAAAGTGGCGCAGCACTGCTTGACGTCAATGTCCGCGAGGCGACGTTGCGCTTCGGTCACGCGAGTACGACCGGCTGGATCTCGTGCAGCGTAGCCATTGTTTCCGTGCGCGACCACTGCGCGTTCTTGACATCGAAGACAACCGGCTGCGGGGTGAATGGCACGCCGTCACGACGGGCCTGGCGGCGCGCGGGCTCCATGGCATCGAGTTGGGTGCGCGCCTGCTCGCGATAGCCGACGGTGTTGTACGCGCAGAAAGGGATCTGTTTTCCGCCGGGGACGAGGAACTCTTTGCAACACTTCATCAGGTTCTTCTGGTTGAAGGTGTAGGGGTCCATAAAATCCTGCAGCATGATCATCAACATATTTTTGGCGAGATCGCCGAGCGTGCCGTTGCCGGGGATGCCGCAGGCCTCGCAGGAAAGCTGAAACTGTTGGGCGGATTTCTGTGAGCCCGGCACCGAGGAGGAGGACCACAAGCTTTCAAGCGCCTTGCGAATCTCAAGTGAGAAATCCGGTAGAACGCGATTGGTGATGTAGTCCAGATAGTCGTACACGTTGACGACGCGCGAAAGCGGGGTCACGTTTTCACCATCGATCAGAGCGTAGGTCACCGAGTTGCAGGTGGGAAAACAGCAGGGGACGGGAATGAAATCCGACACCATGAACTGCTTCGCGGTCTGCGTCTCGATGAGCTTCAGAATATCCGGAATGGTCATGCGGTTCATCGGGTCATGTGCGATGTGGCGGCCTGCGTGGAAGGCAGGTTGGAAGTTGATGCCGCGTACGGCGGGGTGGCGGATCGCAAAGTCGATGATGCGACCGATCTCGTGCTCGTTGACGCCGCGCTCGATGGCGGGAACCAGGGTGCAGTTGACGCCGATGGAGGCGAGCCGGTCGAGTGCCTTGAGCTTCTCGGGAAGGATGCCGGGTTCGCCGCGGATGATGCGGTAGGTCTCTTCTTCGAAGCCGTCGAACTGGAAGTAAATGGAGGCGCGCACCTCGTTGAGTTCGGCGAGGAAGCGGTCGTCGACGGCGATGCGCTTGCCGTTCGTGTTGATCATGACGTGCGGGATGCCGCGGGCGTGGGCAGCACGAACGAAGTCCAGGATCTGCGGATGGATGGTGGGCTCGCCGCCGGAGAACTGAACAACTTCCGGATTGCCTTCGGTTGCTACGAAGTGATCCAGCATCTCTTCCACCTCCGGCAGCGTAAGCGAAAAGCCGGGGCCCGCGTTCGCGAAACACAGCGGGCAGGCCATGTTGCAGGCGCTGTTCACCTCGATGATGCCGAGGCAGGCGTGCTGCTGGTGATCGGGGCAGAGGCCGCAGTCGTGCGGGCAGCCTTCGACAATGTCGGTCGAGAACTGCAGTGGAATGGTGCCGGGCTTGTTGTATTTTCCAAAGGCGACATAGGCCTCAGCGTCGCCGTAAATGAGACCTTCGAACGGGCCGCAGTGGGGACAGCGCTTGCTCATGTAAACCTTGTTGTCGCGCAGCAGTATCTTGGCGTCGATGACCGTGCGACACTGCGGGCAGATACTGCGGGTCAGCTCATAGAAGACGTACTTTGCGTCTTTTTTCTGCGCCGGCGCATGCGGCACTTCGAGGTTGAGTAACGACATGGTGGCCTCTTCGGCAGATAGCACTGGCCCGTGCGCAGACGTAGCGTAGGCTGGAGCCGAGTGCCATGTGATGAACCAATCATATCCCGTCGGAAACAAGGCTTTAGACACTGCGCCGCGCGGATCGTTGCTGGGAACGCTGGCGGCGAATGGGCTCCTGCGCATCTCCGGCAGTGCAAGCGGCACGCTGGTCGGGCTTTACCTCGTCGCCCTGCAGGCAGGCCGCACCGGGTTAAGGGGTGCCGGCGCTGCCGGAACGCTGGGGGCCGTGGCCTTTGCGGCCGAACTCCTGTTTTCCATCCCGCTGGGTATGCTGGCGGATGCCGGGAAACCGCGCCGGGTGATGGTTGCAGGGGCTCTGCTGGGGGCGGTTGCGGTGCAGCTTTTTGGACTCACGCACAACACTGCAGTCTTCTATCTCAGCCGGTTGCTCGAGGGCATCAGCGTTGCCGCCATTACCCCGCCGCTCCTGGCCTGGCTGGCGAATCGAACGCAAGACGACCTGCGTGCCCGTACACGCGCCATGAGCTTCTTCGAGCTCTCCCTTCTTGCTGGTTTCGCGTTAGGAGGTGTGGCCGCGACCCAGTTGTGGAGCCACTTTCATGGCTCGGCATTCAGCCTTCTCGCGGTCGGATACCTGTTTGCGGCGCTCTTGTTGGCGCTCTTTGCGGGGGCGGCCGACGCCCCCGCGAAGCACACTGCCCTCGAAGGCCTGCGGCTTGCGTTCAAGGATGAGCATGTACGGCGGCTGGCTCCTGTGTGGCTCTGCGTCAACGCGGTCAGCGGCCTTTGGCTTGGACCCACGCTTGCCTTTCTCATGACGTCGCCGTCGCCGACAAATCGGACCCAGTTCTTTGACGGCCTGTATGCGTCCGATCCCAGACGCTTCGGCTGGGTCCTGCTGGCGTATGCGCTGCTCTTTGCCACCGGCGTCCTGGGCTGGAGCGTGGCACTGGCGCGTGTCGGGATTCAGCGTGCCATGCTGATCTCGCTCGCGACCATGTTGCCGGTGTGCCTGGGTTTTTACCTGGTGAATCATGCGGGTGCCGCGAGCAGCGGATACCGATGGACCATCGGTATCGGAACGGCGCTACTCATTCTGGTCGAGACCGGCTTTACCCCGGCCGCGCTCTCCTGGCTTGCGGGTTCGCTGCATGGAGGGCTTGGCAAAGGCAGTGCCATGGGGATCTACTCCGTGCTGCTGAGCGTCGGCGCAATTGTGGGTTCCCTGATGGCAGGCTGGCTCGGAAACTTGTTCCGCTTCGATGGGCTGCTGCTCGGTACGGTCGCTCTGGCTATCGCCGGACTTGCTCTGATGGCGCGTATTCGCAAGGACGCTCCGCTCCAGACAGGAGGAAGCCGCCCGTGAAGTACGACTACGACTTCGCCATCATCGGTGCCGGCGCATCGGGCCTCATCGCTGCGGATTTTGCGCTCAAGCTGGGCGCACGCGTCGTGATGATCGAGAAGGATCGCATCGGCGGGGACTGTACGTGGTCTGGCTGCGTGCCCAGCAAGTCGCTGATCAAGGCCGCCTCCGTGGCACATGCGGTTCAGCATGCGGGGCGCTTCGGGGTCGGCGCAGAGATGCGTCCCACAGACATGCCAAAGGTGCGTGCGTGGCTGAACTCCACCATCAACCACATCTACGCACCCACCACACCGGAGGCGCTGCGTGCAAAAGGCATGGAGGTGCTTCTGGCCAGCGCCAGCTTTGCCGATGCGCACACCCTGCAGGTAGGCGAGAAGCAAATCACCGCAGGTAAGTTCCTGATCAACACGGGCGCGCAGCCGCGCATTCCTGCCATCACCGGTCTGGACCAAGTGCCGTACGTGACCTATAAAGAACTCTTCCAGAACGATCGCCTGCCGCAAAAGCTGATCGTGGTTGGAGGCGGGCCCATCGGCTGTGAGATCGCGCAGAGCTATCGCAGGCTGGGCGCAGAGGTGGCGCTGATTGCGGAAGCACTGCTGCCCCACGAAGAACCCGAGGCCGGCGCGGTCCTCGCTGCTGTGTTCGCCGCAGAGGGCATCGAGTGGATTACTGGACGTGCAGCATCAGCCTCCCGCCAGGGCGATGACTTCACCCTCACCACCTCTGCGGGGGAAGTTCATGGCGACATGCTGCTCATCGCAACAGGCCGTGCGCCGGTTGTGCAGGAGATCGGGCTTGAACGAGCGGGAGTCCGCTACACCCGCGAAGGCATCGAGGTCGATGCCCATCTACGGACTTCTGCAAGCAATATTTATGCTGCGGGCGACGTGCTGGGCGGCCCGCAGTACTCGCATCTTGCGGGCTGGCAGGGCTTCCAGGCGGCACGAAATGCCCTGCTGCCGGGCAACGCCGCAGGGACGCCGCGCGCCATGCCCCGCGTCACGTTCAGCTCTCCCGAAGTAGCGCAGGTGGGACTCACAGAACAGCAGGCACGCAGCAAATATGGACGGAAGCTGCGGGTTGGGACGATGCCTCTCACCCGGGTCGACCGCGCCGTCAGCGAGGACGACACACATGGCTTCCTGAAGCTGCTTGCTCTACCTGACGGCAGCATCCTCGGTGGCACGTTTGTCGGCGAACGCGCGAGTGAAGCGATCACGGAGGTCGTGATTGCGATCGATGGCGGGATCACCCTGCAGCAACTCGCGGGGGTCGTGCACCCCTATCCAACCTACGGGATCGGCCTGCAATTTCTGGCCACCGAAATGGCCATGCAGCAAACATTTAATAGCCCAAAAGGCCGCGTACTACGCACCCTGTCTCGCTTCTACCGGTGAAGTATGTGCCCTCCTTGGATGGAGCCTCCCCTTCTCAAATTCTCAACATTACTTTCTTTCGATTCGTACCGATAAGTCTATTTTTCAGCGAAGGCGCAGGCACTTCGGACCGCTGGGATCTGGCCGACAACCTCATGGAAGGGCTCTCACCGATCTAAACCGTAGTTCAGGGACGTTCAGCTCGCCAAGTTCAACGTCTCGGAAGTAAACCCTGAAAATCTCCTCGTCCATTTCTTCAAAGCCAAGGTCTTCGAACGAGAAGACTTGGCTGATGAAGATTCTGTCCTTGTGCCAGCTGATATCTCCGCTCGTGTTTACACGTCTCGTCTGAAAGCCTCGTGGATATGTGAATTCAGTGGCTAAGCTTGGGAACATGACAGAACTGCGCTGATACAAGCTGGCAGGTGTGGCATTATTAATGCCCTCGTGCGGCCGCTCGTGGTTGAAGATCTGCCGAAAACGATCGAACTTTTTCTGTTGCAGCCTGAGTGTCAGCGCTGCAGGATTGGTCGTGTCCTCCTTCAAAGTGCGATGCATACGCTCGTGACGGCCGTTCTGTTGCGGCCTGCCTGGTTGGATACGCTCGTGCACGATGCCCATCTTCGTCCAGCTCAGCGACAGCTTCGACAAGCCTAGCAGCCCGTTACCCGCGAATGGCGCACCGTTGTCGGTTCTGATCCGCGCAGGCATGCCGTACTCGTGCATAGCGGCTTCACAGACTGTAACGACCTGGCTCAGGTCCATGCGCGAAACCGTCTGGCAACGAATAAGGTATCGGCTATGCGCATCGGTGATGGTGAACGGATCGCAACGTGCACCGTCGCCCGTGCTGAAGTAACCCTTGAAATCCATGCACCAGAGCTGGTTCGGTGCCATGACCGTGGAGAACGGTTCAGAGTACGGCGTGGTGCGCCGCTTCTTCTGCTTCGGGTTCGTCAGGCCGGCCCTGCTCAGGATGTTGCCGAAGGTGCTTGCTGCTGGCCAAGCGATTCTCGGCTGCAGCACTTCTAGCCTCGCCTTCAACTTCCGAGCTCCCCAGCTTGGGTGCTTGTTCCGCAACGCCAGGATCGCGTTCTCTGTAACTTCTGAAATCGCGTGCGAGCAGCCATGCGGCTTGCGACTGAGATCTAGCAGTCCTTCCGGCCCGACCTCCTTGTAACGGTTGATCCAGCGGTAGCCAGTAGGCCGAGAGACTCCAAACTCCCGGCAAAGGTCCGAAAGCGACATCTCCTCCTTTTGGTAGCTCGACAAGAACTGCAGGCGTTGATCCACGATACGACTCTCTTTCCAGGGCATACCGCATCATCGTGCGTCAGGCCAAAGCTCAGGAACCATCGGGGTTCCTGCGGACTGTAACGCATGTCCTTGGTCTGTTTTGTAACGCAAGTGCTAAGTACGCTCAGGGTGCGACCCCCTCGCGCGCGCAAGGGGCACCCTTATCTTCCGCGCTTCGCTTGTGCAGACCGCCCGTTCCGCGCGCCCTTCGGGAAGGGAACCCACCCCTTGCACTTGTTACCCCTCGCTGGCGTGGGCCAGGGCCAAGGCGTGTCTCAGAAGAGACACAGCCAAACCATTTCAAAGCTAAACCCACTAAACTTCTAAGACGTTCGATCAGCGGGGCTTCACAGATGTGCGATTGGTTATGTAGGGGTAAAACCGAGGTTGCCAAAAGCAACACGGCCCTGCGCTAACAGGGCCGTCATCTCTCGCTGAAAGGAGGAAGAAGCCATGCTTTCAGTCAGCATTCGCTTCAACCTTGCAATCCATCTACCCTTGCGGTGGATTGCAGCTTTGCTCTACCTGATGAGGTAAGGCAAATGTAGCAACCTTCCGGTGGTATGAGGCCCGCCGGAGGGCTAAGCATAAGTATACTTCCCTTCCCCAGACAAGCAAAGAACAAAACAACAGCCGCCATCGGCCTGCGGCCCCTTGTGCGTCGGCCTTGCCGCCGAGGAACAAGCAACGGCAACCGCGCGGAGAAACAATTCGTTCACTCTGGGACTGGCATCTCTGCACAAGGGACTGTGCACATTCGCTTTTCCGCAGCTTGATGCGCTACGCTGGCGTCGGAAAAGGCGAAGACAAGGCGAAGTGCGGATGCAGAGTCAGGCGGCAGTTCTAAAACGTGAGATCGAAGCCAAATTGGCCAACCGCATTCCTGCGGCGCTGTCCCCGATCGCGCTGCAAATGCCGCGGCTGCACCCTATCGGCAATGCCCCGCTCGATAGCCTGCTCGGAGGAGGACTGCCGTTTGGCTCTGTCTGCGAACTGACCGGGCCAGACGGCTCCGGACGTTCTTCGGTCGCGCTGTCTTTGCTGGCGAGCGCTTCGAAAGAAGGTGCCTGCGCGTACATCGACGTGAGCGACACGCTGTCGCCGCAGAGCGCGGCAGGAGCTGCCGTCGAGCTCGCCAACTTGCTTTGGGTGCGTTTCGCGACGGCTACCCAGCTCCAGGTCCGTTCCGCAAAGTCCTCAGTGGATTCCAAGCCATTCGAAGTAGGAAGCGGCAGCCGACGGCCTATTCATGGCGGCTGCGGCAGCTCGCACCCGCGCGGCGAAACGAAGGGCTTGGCTCCGGCGCTCGAGCAAATGCTCTTCGACAAGGAAGAACGGCGCAGGCGGAAGATGGAGGGGACGCCCGGCCATCCCAACCAGCCGCTCGGTTTGCACACGGCTTCGCAGGATCAGGTGGAATGGGAGCGCTGGAACCTGCGCAGGGTGGACGAAACGGACCCTTTGCGGCAGATGGACAGGCAGGCCGCAGAAGCGGCACGGGCGCGCGCGGGTTCGACCTCGCCAGCGGTAACGGCACGAGTACGCGATGGGAAGCCGTGGGACCGGCTGAACCAGGCGCTTCGTGCCACGGACCAGGTGCTGCAATCGGGCGGCTTTCGCGTGGTTGTGCTGGACCTGGCTTCCGTCGCTCCACAAGAAGCGCTTCGGATTCCGTCTGCGACGTGGTTCCGCTACCGGCGCGCGGCGCAGGAGAGCGATGCCATCCTGCTGCTGCTCACGAGAGAGCCGTGCGCCCGTTCGAGCGCCGCGTGCGTCCTCGAATGCTCCGTAGGCGAGTCGCCGAAGATTCGCGGCGTGCTGACCGCAGCTTCGCGCATCGCGGAGGTCGCGCGCCAGCGGACCGGGCCGGCCTTCGGCAGAAAGGCACCGGGCAGGGCTACTAGCTGGGAGGCGGCACCAGCATGGATGTGGGCGGCAGGGAGATAACGTGTCTTACGCCGCCATCCACATCCCGGAGTTCCCCGTCGCTGCATGGCAGCGTAGCTCTCCCGAGTTGCGCTCTCACGCGTGTGTCGTGCTGGAGGGTGTTCCGCCGCAGGAGAAAGTCGTCTCAGTGTGCGAGAAGGCCAGAGCCGCAGGCGTGGAGCACGGCATGAGCAAGGTGCAGGCTGAGGCAGGCTCCACGGCTCTCTTCCGTCAACGACAGCTTGAAGAGGAGCAAGTTGCCTATGCGCTGGCGATGGAGATCGCGCAGCGCTTCTCTCCACGTGTGGAAGCTATCGCTTCACCTCAGAACAGATACGCGGAAGCCCACCGGCCTGCCGTGGTGCTGCTGATCGACAGCTCCGGGACCGGTACGCTTTTCGGCTCGGCCGAGAGCTACGCCCGCAGACTCTATGACGAGCTTCGATCATCCGACTTTCCAGCTCAGATCGGTACGGCACCGAACGCGGGGGCCGCGCTTATGCTTGCACGCAGCGGCCAAAAGGTCGTCTGTGCCGACCGGGACAGCGTGCGCGGCAAACTCGCCAGGCTGCATGTGTCGCTGCTGCCCTGCGAGGCAAAGACGCTGGCCATGCTGAACCGCTGGGGCATCCGCACGCTGGGCGAATTGGCAGCTCTCCCGGAGACCGCGCTCATCAGCCGTATCGGACAACAGGGCCGCAGACTGCAACAGCTCGCACGAGGAGAGGCCGATCACCTTCTGGTGCCGGAAGAGCCGGAGTTCACGCTTTCCGAGACGACCGCGCTTGATTCGCCGTTGGAACTGCTTGATTCCCTGCTCTTCGTACTGTCGCCCATGCTGGAGGCGGTCCTGCGTAAAGCGATGGACCGCGCTTATGCGCTCCGCTCCGTTCGGCTCATCCTGCAACTGGAGCGCGGCGAGCCGCATTCCCTGGAGATCCGTCCGGCAACGCCGACCCAGAACCGGGAAGTGCTGCTGAAGCTGCTCAATCTGGAGCTACAGGTGCATGCTCCGCAGAGCGGAATCGTGAGTGTCACGCTCGAAGCCGAACCCGCGCAGCCGCAGACCTCACAACGTGGATTGTTCCAGGCGCAGTTCCCCGACCCGGACAAGTTGGAGCTGCTGCTGGCGCGGCTGCGTTCGATTGCCGGGGAAGGCAACGTCGGTTCGCCACAGCTGCAAAACAGCCACAACAAAGACGCCTTCACAATGAAACCGTTTCGGCCCACACCGCACGTTGACTCGGGAGATAAGCCGCCTTCCTCTCGTCTCGCACTGCGCATGTTTCGGCCACCTCAGCCGGTGCGCGTGAGTTTCCAGGGAAGCCAGCCCCGCTCCATGTTCTGGCAGGACTCCCGCTTGGTCTTCATCTCGTGCGCCGGCCCGTGGCACTCTTCCGGTTCGTGGTGGGACGGGCAGACATGGGATCACGACCTATGGGACGTGGTCACGGTTGAGCCTTTCCAGGCTCTGCGTCTTCAACACGACAATGCTTCCAAGGCATGGTTCGTGGTGGGGCTCTATGACTGAGCGCTACATCGAGCTGCACGCGCGGTCGGCCTTCTCCTTTCTGGAAGGCGCCTCCATGCCCGAGGCCATGGCGCAACAGGCGGCGAACCTCGGGCTGCCCGGCCTTGCCATACTTGACCGGGACGGCTTGTATGGTTCGCCGAGGCTCTACACAAGCGCAAAGAAGCTGGGGCTGCGCTCGCACATCGGAGCTGAAGTGTCGGTGGACGGCTTCGGCCAACAGTTGCAGCCACCGAGATGGCAGCCGCACACGGTGCCGAGCCGCCCGGTACGCCTGTCGCTACTCTGCGAGTCGCAGACCGGCTACCGCAATCTCTCCATGCTCATCTCCGGCTACAAGCTCGCGCAGCAAACCAAGGGTGACGGCATCGCTCCGTTCCGCAAGGTCGAGGAACACGCCGAGGGTCTGGTCTGCATGACCGGGGGAGGCGAAGGCCCGCTCGCTGCTGCGCTAGAGCGTGGCGGCATGGATGAAGGCCGCAGGGTGCTCACACAGCTTGTCCGTACCTTTGGGCCGAAGAACGTCTACGTCGAGTTACAGCGGCACGGTATCTGCGAACAGGAGGCCCGCAACCAGGCGGCGATTTCGCTTGCCCGCGAGTTCCATTTGCCATTGCTCGCGACCAACGGCGTCAGCATGGCGATCGAGTTCGAGCGCGAGATCCTCGACGTGCTCACGAGCATCCGCCACGGCTGCTCGCTCGATGATGCCGGCTTGCTCCTCCAGCAAAACGGCAAACCGCATCTGCGTTCGGCGGAGGAGATGTGCGCTCTCTTCCGCGATCTTCCCGAGGCGATCGCCGCATCCGGTGAACTGTCCGACCGGCTGACCTTCCAGATGAAGGACATGGGCTACGAGTTCCCGCGCTATCCCGTTCCCCAGGGCGAGTGCATGGACAGCTTTCTGCGCAAGCGAACCTTCGAGGGCGTGGCCAAGCGGTACAGCTGCAAAGCCGGTGTCAAGCTGCGCTCCCGGGCAGACAAGCAGGTTGATAGAGAACTCGCGCTTATCGCCAAGCTCGGCCTTGCTGGCTATTTCCTCATTGTCTGGGACATCGTTGAATTCTGCCGAAAACACGGCATCCTCGTGCAGGGGCGCGGCTCCGCCGCCAACTCCGCCGTCTGCTACGCGCTCGGCATAACCGCCGTCGACCCCGTAGGCATGGAGCTGCTCTTCGAGCGCTTCCTCTCCGAAGTACGCGGAGAATGGCCCGACATCGACCTGGACCTTCCCTCGGGCAACGACCGGGAGCGCGCCATTCAGTACGTCTACGAACGCTACGGCCAGCTCGGTGCGGCCATGTGCGCCAACGTCATCACCTATCGCGGCCGCTCCGCCGCCCGCGAGGTTGGCAAGGCGCTCGGCTTCGATGCCGACATGCAGACCCGGCTCACACGTCTGGTCGGCTCCTTCGAATGGAAGGGGCCGACCGACACCATGGAGCACCACTTCCACCAGGCCGGGTTCGATCTCCACCATCCCCGCATCGCCAAGTACCTGGAGTTGTCCATCCGGATGCTTGACCTGCCCCGGCATCTGGGCCAACACTCGGGAGGCATGATCATTGCCCAGGGCCAGCTCGCCTCCGTCGTACCCATCGAACCGGCTTCGATGCCGGGCCGGAACGTCGTCCAGTGGGACAAGGAAGACTGCGCCGACATGGGCCTCATCAAGGTCGATTTATTGGGGCTCGGCATGATGGCCGTGCTTAAAGATTGCGTCGAGTTGATCCCGCGCTACTATGGCAAGAAGATCGACATTGCCCAGATTCCACACGACGATGCGAAGGTCTTCGAATCGCTCCGCAGAGCGGACACCATCGGCCTGTTCCAAGTCGAGAGCCGGGCCCAGATGGCTTCCCTTCCCCGCAACAACCCAGACAAGTTCTACGATTTGGTCGTGCAAGTCGCCATTATCCGTCCCGGTCCCATCGTCGGTCAGATGATGAATCCCTACATGGAGCGGCGGCAGGGACGACAAGAGATCGAGTACCCCCATCCGCTACTCGAACCGGTGCTGCGCCGCACGTTGGGCGTCCCCCTCTTTCAAGAACAGCTTCTGCGGATCGCCATGGTGATCGCCAACTTTACAGGCGGAGAGGCCGAAGAGCTGCGCCGTGCGCTCGGCAGCCGCCGCTCCGCCGACAAGATGAAAGCCCTGGAGATCAAGCTCCGTGCGGGCATGGACGCCAACGGCGTCGGTCCCAAATCACAGGAAGAGATCATCCTTGCGATCAGTTCTTTCGCGCTCTACGGCTTCCCGGAGTCCCACGCCGCGAGCTTCGCGCTCATCGCGTACGCTTCTGCCTGGCTGAAGTTCCACTACTTGCCCGTCTTCACCGCGGCCATCCTCAACAACCAGCCGATGGGTTTCTACTCGGCTGCCGTCCTTGTCAAAGACGCGCAGCGGCATGGTCTGCGGATCAAGCCGGTCGATGTGTTGCGCTCCGACTGGAACTGCATCCTGGAGCGCGAAGACGACGGCTCCCTATCGCTCCGGCTCGGTTTGCGCTACGTGCGGAGCCTGCGCGCCCCCGTTGCGGCCGAGATCGAACGGGTCAGGTCCTTGCGGGCTTTCGGCTCCATCGAGGAGCTTGCGCGCCGTGTTCCGTCGCTCTCCCAGGCCGATCTTTCCACACTGGCCGAAACGGGTGCCCTCAATTCCCTTGGAGAGAAGGTTCATCGCCGTGATGCGCTTTGGCAGGTGGAGCGTGCCGTCCGCCAGGCTGGACCTCTGCTCCGTGAGCTGGACAGAGATGAGCAGCAGCTCTCTCCATTGCAACCCATGAACCCGGGAGAACGCATGATCGCCGACTATGCCGGAACCGGCGTCACCGTGGGCCGGCACCCGATGGCACACTGCCGTGTTCGGCTCCGAAGTATGAAGGTCTTCCGCGCTGGCGACCTGAAGCTGGTCCGGCACGGCGTGAAGGCCCGTATCGCGGGCCAGGTAATCGCACGGCAGCGGCCCGGCACTGCTCATGGGTTCATCTTCCTCTCAATCGAGGATGAGACCGGCATTGCCAACGCCATCATCGACCCCGACCTCTACGAAGCCAACCGCAATCTTGTCACCTATACCAAATTCCTCCTGATCGAAGGCACTCTCCAGAACGTCGACAAGGTCATTCACATCCGCGCCAAGCACATTGAGGAGCTCGACGTCACCGCCGCTCCCATGGAGTCCCATGACTTCCACTAAGTGCCTGCATGAGTGAGCCGATGACCTCCCCCGGGGAGAAGCAGCCACCCAAAGAGTGGTGGCTGGAGAACGCCTGCCGCATCGCAGCCTTTCGATTGAGGCAGCAGCGGTACATGAGCGCCAACACCGTTCCCATCCGGGAGCAGGTACGCGATTGCGTCGAATTCGTTCGCATCGTTTGGGAGGAGATCGAGCGGCATCTCGGAGAGGAGGAATCATAATGAAGTCCAGTCGCAGCAACCGGCCCAGCAATTCATGGCGCTGTCCACGCTGCGAGACCCAAGTCGACGCGCGTACTTTCCGGATCGACCCGCTCGACACTCAAAAGCTGGTCTGTCCCAATCGCCTCTGTGCCCACAGTTTCGAATGGAAGCGGCAGAATAAGGCCAAGCTCTGGCCGGAGCAGCGAGCGTATTGCGTTCTGCGTTGATGGATGTGCTTACAGCCCGGCACGACCCGCAAGAGCTTCCGGGCGACCGAGCATCCAATTCCAAATGAGCGTGGGACATGGCACCGAACTCTTCATTGGCACCTCGGGGTACTCCTACCCGGACTGGAAAGGGGTGGTGTACCCGGCATCCTTGAAGAAGGCGGTCGGCGGCCCCGTTCCGGAGTTGACCTACCTGGGGACAGCTCAAGAAAGGGAAATTTACGTACGTTTAGGTGACTGAGAGGCCCCTAGCAGTCGCAAAAAGGACTCCGTTAGTCGGGACGTTGATTTGAGGACGGATTCTGAGAGAAAAATTTTGAGGTGAAATAAGGCTGTTTGAGTCACCCCTGCCATCGTCGCAGAAACGGTCGATGCTGTTGAAAAACTCGTTGAGGCGAGAGTTGCTTCATTAAATACCCGAAGAGCAGAACGCTTTGAAAACTGTTGTTGCCCTATCGCCGATGTGATTTCGTTGTAACAGCA
>JAABUO010005676.1_pt1 | contig 14467 bp, 13 predicted proteins | sample 5559291 | NCBI WGS metagenome assembly JAABUO01 (sample SAMN10711878, study PRJNA513372) | rock metagenome | isolation source: Antarctica rocks | place: Antarctica: Victoria Land, Finger Mt sud | reverse complement strand
TGGCCCATGATGACTTTTTTCGCATCCTATTCTACAACGGTTGGTGACGACCTCAGGCCTTGTTGTATCCTGTGTGTCTTGCGGGATATGATGCGTATCGATAAAACCCTGAGCGACGTTGTTTAGGAATAACTGAGTATAGCCTGGCAGAAAAAGCAAGCACTCTTAGTGGCTAGCTTAGATCGGAGTGATAGATTTCAAAATCCGGCCGTGCACAGCCGGACTAATCTATTCAAGGAGTCAGGGCGTATATATACTGCATTCGAATGCGTGGGATAGTAGTTACCGAATGCTAGTGTAAGCCAGAGTAAAATTCCCTGCACAGCCTTCTTTGCAACTGAGATGTTGAATGTAACATTATCACCCAGCTTTGTTCTCCCAGGCAGAGAGCAAGGTATCTAAACGTTCTGTGATGCTTGAGGACCACCGCTCGTAAACACCTCGATCTTGGCTGGGCTGAGAAGAAGGCTTCTGAATTGCCCAGCTGAGATTCTTGACCACCTTCGCCGTCCTACTGAGTTCAGATAGTATGATTTGAACCCAGAGACTGGCCTGCTGCTCTTCCGAGTCAACCTGGAACGAGCCCATACGAACCACGAATCCTTCTCCGTTAGAAGCTTCCAACAAGTTCGCGGGGCGAATGGAATTTTCAAACAACGTGATGACTAGACTCATTGCCGTGAAAGCTAATGGAGGGCAGTTCGCACTGCAAGCGAAGCCTTGTGTAGTCGCCAAGTGGTCAAGCTTTCGAGAGGCTGCTTGACTGATGAGGAGAGCTTGATCAAGCGAGAGGGACTCAGTGGAAACTTTCCCATGCAGGTGCTCAACCAATGTGGTCAAATCTGAGATAGTCGAAGGACTTTCTATAAGTGGGATGGATACTGGTGTCAGCATTATCTCAGCTGTGCTATTGCTTTGACTTGGCATAGGTGGCTCTGGAGTATCAAAACCAAAGTCTTCATCAAATCCAAAGTCTTCCTGGAAATCAAAGTCTTGTTCAACACCACGGCTTCCCAGGTTTAGGGAATTGTATATAGATAGCGGCTGCTCGGAACTCCTCCCGGCTTGATCCCTAACAGGTGCATTGTCTTGTGTAGGAAAGCTATCGTCTAGCTCATCTACTTCAAGATGAGCGTAAGCGTTTTCTGATTGCGTTGTAGTCGGCCAGTGCCGGTACGATGGGTCGGCCACTTGAGGCAACTGTGAAGCTGGTGATTGATGATATGCTTGACAGCCTTCTCCGCTGCCAGACCGATCCAACGCTGTCGAAGGTAGAAGCTTTGGACGATTAATCACGTTTTTAGGCTGCTGCCTTTTGCCTTTATCACCGCTGGCTTTCCCAGTACTTGAGAAGCTGTATTGGCACGCATGCTTGTGGCTTTCGCATCTTCTACAACCTTCTCTTTCTCCAGTACAACGAACCTGTTGCACCTTTCAGCATATCAAGTGTACAAGAAACTTGAACAGGGCAAGGCGAACCTTGGCGGTATGACATTGGTCACACGCGCTACGTAGTCTGGCACCAGTAGATATTCCCTCTCGGTCACTTCAAATCGTCAATATCGCCTAGTCGGTTTCAGGTGATGTGATGATGTACCTTTCAGAATTGTGAGATCTGAAAACCTGGCTGGCCCTGTCGCCAAGTGCCGGGGGCTTACTGAAGCTCTGAGCCATGAGAGGAACTGTGGTAGGAATTCACACAAGACGAAGCTGCAGTCAAACAAATATTCATGAGGTGAACGCGGCAGCCGCTCACCCGCCCGTACCCAGCTTACTGTACATGTATTCTCTGAACTGAGAGCAGGATCGGAAGATGGTAAAGAATCAGCCTTGGCACATCCAGTCGCCTACTCGAAAGGTTCAATCCGCGGGGATGGTAGTTCTGTTTCGAATGGCTGTATTCAGGTGGCACGACAGCCAACCAGGAAATTTGAGCATGGACTAATCCCACAATGAATCCCACACCGTAGAGTGTAAGTTTTCCTTTAATGGCCCATTGGGGAAGCTCACTGTAAACTACTGTGGTTGTTGGGATTGATGGGGTTTAATTGTTAGTACGATCTGCAAATACAGGGGGTTTGATAGATTAGCGCATCAGAATAAATCCCTGTTTTGTAGATCGTACGGTAATGCTACCTCTCCGGGCTCCCTGAAAAACAAGATCCCCGGAATCGGGCCGCGATTAAAGCGGCGCCCCTAGATTTTAGCTGCATTAGCTGGGCACGATACCAAATCTGACATAACTAGTACTACGGTTTCCGGGGGGTTATTTGTTAGTACGAAAGCCACAGTTAAGGGTTGTTTTGTATGTGCTGATCAATCGACTCCCCTGTATTTGTAGATCGTACTAACAAATAATACCCTGAATACCGTAGTAGTGAACTGTTTCTTCGTTAGCGTATGACTGTCCCGAATGGAACTATTGCAATTCGCTAAGAATATCCTCATAAGGCGACACGCTTGTGCCCCTCCCTGCCCTTACAGGTGACACACCTAATAATCCCCCTAAGAGAGCACCTGATCCAATTACCTGTCGCCTAGGAAACTGGCACCGCTCGCTTGTTGGTCCTCCTTATGATGTTAACACGTTGACGTCGGCGCTTTGTAGCCAATTGGGGGAAGAATTAGATGCATCGGAGTCTTGGCGGTCAGCGCCGAATCTGCGAATCAGTGGTTTGCAGCTCTGCGCCTGTTAGATGAGCATTTTGACGCCAGGTGAGTCATGTGCATGACTATGCCCACCTGGATTAGCTTACCGGAACAATATCCGTCAAGGGGGCACGCCGTACTCCGTATGTGTGTGTAACAAAAGGTAGGTCGTTGATCGTACAGGGTGGACTAAAGATGATCTGTAAAAATCGTTGGTACCTATCATTTGTATGCTAATGAGTCATGAACTTGCCGGCACTGGACAGATCATCGAAGATGGTCGAATCCAATCCCTCAGACACCAGCTACCTTTCAGAGTTGGTGGTCGTAGCTATCAGCGTTGGCACACCCAAATGGCAGTCTATGAAGGGACACAAGGTGCAATCCGCTATAGTTCGAGACACTTCAACTCAAGCAATCAATTTGACGCACCATGGTATCGAAGGCCACGTGTCTGCCGCGCATAATGCTCAAGTATATGCTTTTTTTGCCCATCACTACGATTACTGGACCCAGAAGCTGGGAATCCCACGATCTGAAGGGGACTGGTGTCATTGGGGTGAGAATCTCACACTGAGGATCAGCCCAGAGCTTGACGAAACAAGAGTGCACGTTGGAGATTTATGGGAGATTGGTAGTGGCGTCAATACCGTACTTCTAGAAGTCTATGGCGGTCGAGTTCCCTGCTCAAGGCTAGCGTGGCGGTGCGGTCAAAAAGATACTTGGCTCAAGCAAGTAGCAGCATCAGGCCGTTGTGGGGTCTATCTTCGGGTTCTCCGCGGCGGAACTATCGTGAAGGGTGATCGAGGCGCAATTGTGCAGCGATATCCGAGTGCGGTCAACATTGCGAACATTGCGCAAATGGCATTTGAAGACGATTCTGTGGTATCCCGACAAACAATTGATCTTCTGCTTCAGCAATCGAAACTACAAGAAATGAATCGCACTTACCTGATGCGCAAATTAAATCATTTGCGGGACATCGAACTCAATGATAAGAATGGCTGGGAAGGATGGAGAGAATTCCGCGTTGTCGACTCGAGAGACGAAAGAGGAGATGCAAAATCCTTTTACCTGAAACCTGTGGACGGGAAAGATCTTGCGGCATACATTCCTGGACAGTTTCTGACTGTCAGACTTCCGACAGGGATTACAAGATGCTGGTCTATATCTGACTGGACTGAGGACGAGATACCACTGTATTACCGACTCACAATCAAGAAAGGAACACTGGCCTCGAAGTGGTTGCTCGAGGCCAGCATTGCTGATTTAAAACTGAAAGCTCGATGCCCAACTGGTTCCTTCAACATGGATCGAGGTTCTCTATTTGCACCACGCCAAATTTACATTTCTGCTGGCATCGGTATTACTCCCATCTATACCATGATAAAAGCTCATATCCGCCATGATGGTTTGAGGCGAGTTCCAGCAGTTTGGATTCATGTGACACGCAATTCATCAACGTTCATACTGGGTGATGACTTGCCAATGCCTCTCACAATTGTGCGCAAAATTGTTTTCTTTACCTCCCCTCTTTCTGGCAAGGACATTCTAGGTCGAGATTTCGAGTTTCAAGGCCGGCCTTCTCTTTCATTCCTTCAAGATTTACTGCAGGAGCCTTATTTTCTAGATCCAATGGACATTAAACCTATTCAGATGGACGGTCATCTTTCTGTTTGCTATATATGCGGACCCGACGACTTCGAGAAAGACATCAAGTATTTCCTCAAAGATTGTCATGTACCTGAGCCATTGATCCACAGTGAAAGCTTTTCTATCCAGCCTAGCGTAGACTTCCTGCCGGATATTGAAGAGGCTACGATCAACTTCACAAAGTCTAACAAACAAAGCAGCTGGCGTAGGTCAGAATCGATATCGCTCCTCGAGGTCGCAGAAAAAGCCGGGCTAAAGCCGGAATATGGATGTCGTTCAGGCGCCTGCGGAAGCTGCAGGGCGGACCTGTTGGGTGGTCGTGTTCTCGGGGGCTTACAGCCGGATGGAAGAACGATATATTTGTGCTCTTCTAGACCAGTGTCAGAATTAGTGGAGATCGACCTTTAATGTAGCAATGATTTTAACTCCGGGGGGGATAATAAATCTCATTCTTCTGATGCTGGCACCTTAGCTAGGTAGGTGGGCGATTGCTTAATCCGAGCTGGGAGACTTTCATTAGCGCACGAATTGCTTAACCGGTCCTCGCACCCTCGGCGTATTCCTTGTACAGTACATGCCTACGGATACATAATCCTCCATACCCACCACACAACTCCTCCTCCTCCAGCTTAATGCCTGCAAGATGTAGCTTTTTCTTGACGTCCCTAGGCTGTTTAGGGTACGCTCGTTCATGTAGATGTAGATGAGCTTATCCAAATTGCCTTCCACCGAAGCGTTTTTGGGTCTTCCACCTTTTTGAAGCATTTGGAACTCGAGGGGGTGGAGAATACAGTTAGTGCGAAAAAGTCTTCGGCACCTCCCCCACCAAAAAACTACCCCATCGCTTGCATCGAACATTAAACCACCAAAATGAGTCGGAGAACTTCAAAATTTGAGCATATGATTTGCTAGCATATGCTCTATAATCTTCCAGTTTAATATTTGATATGTCAGCCCTTCGCTTTGATTACAGCTGCACATCTGCGGGGCATACTGAAAATCAACTAATCTATTACCTTCTTCCGTATGTTTCCCCAGGCCTGCTGTAAAATCTGAAACAGCTGTGTTTCGGCTTCATCGCCTTTATCCTGCAGCGAATTCAGATTCGAATAGACTTTATAAGCTTTTTTCTTCAGTAAAGCTTAAAGATTTTCGATCGAGTTTAAATCGAAACTGTACGAAGATCATTTTATGATTTCTATACTCATTTTCTATAATCAGAGCTTTAATTTTTTAATTACATGAATAAAAGCGTTATTTTACATGAATAATAATTCTGACTCTCATATGTTAGCTAAATTGTGATTTAAAATCTTAATATAAAAGATTGCGAAGTAATCGTGTTTCTTTAACTTTTAATTTCGTTCGAGCAGATATAAATCTGATTAATTAAAATCTTAAAAAGTTTCTTAAATCATTATTCGAAAGGCCTTTTCATTAAACATTTTTGTTACTTTATTCTTATTTCATTTTTAATTAAGAGTTTTAAAAATTCATTTTCGTGTCTTATCAGATCTTCGAGTCACGAATGTTTCATTCGATTAAATAACTTTTCTTCACTAATTCACGGTTTAATTCTTATGATTTAATGTTCATTTTATTCGAAGCTGAACAACTTCAGATGTTAATTTCGATCGCTTAAGAGCTAATTAATAAGAAATCTCGTGAGCTTTTAATGTACGATCGAAAGTATCTCTATCGATATTAAGTCCCGTGTCGTGTTTCAGTGTATTTCAGGTCGTTTTAAGAATTAATCGTACATAACGAAGCAGTGCTCGAGAGCCCTTAAGAGTAATGACTGTAGGCCTGCCCGATCTGACTTTATTAACTTCGGAGAATGTTGTTTCAAGCCGTCGTAAAACGCTCTGAACGGTGATTCAAGGAATGTTCAAATTACGTTCGATTTGAATGAGTTCAGCTCCTAGCTTAGATTAACCAGCAATTTTTCCTTTAGTCAGTAAATCAAGCTCCTTCTTAGGAGCCCTGTTACCAGAAATTGGAGTTAACGGAGTTCTTCTGAGCATTGTGAATGAAGTTAAAGAAGGTGAGTTGTTTTGATGTGTCGCGTTTTCGCGTTTTAGCCGAAGACTTTTTCGCACTAACTGTAGACACGGAGGTGGGTGTGATTGCCAGCTCCTATCCAGTTCAGATTAGTTAGTAAATGCTTACTAATTAAAAACGTATCTCAGGGGCAAGTTACCAAAATACAGTAATTTACATGAAAGCCGAACGAAAATACGTATTTTTCCAAGCCCTATTTGTAAAGTCCTTTCACTCTGTGATGACAGGATACACAATATGGACCCCGAAACTCTGCTGCACACAGGCAACAGAGCTATTACGAATTGGATACCATGCCGCACGTGAAACCCAGAGCCTGATTAACTCTTCCTTTCGTTGTGTTCTACTTTGCAATAGCCTTCCCCTACAAACTCGCGCTCCTTCCCGCCTTGAGCTTCCGACCATGCACATTTTCTTAATTGGTGGTAGTGGCAGGACTGGATCTCTTGTCATTGATGAAGCGCTGAGTCGAGGTCATCTCTCCATTGATCTTAGTCTATCTGTTCTAACGTTCCTAGGCCACACGATCACCGCCCTCGTTCGAGATCCTACGAAGCTCCCGTCCAAGGCTGGTCTAACAACACTCAAAGGTAGGAGTCGGTGCATGGGGTCCCAGGATCACTAATGCTCACAGTGTTCTAGGTACCCCTTTAGAAATTGAAAATGTCAACAAGGCACTCGATGCTACGCCGCAAACCCCTCCCAGCTCTGTCATTATTACGCTCAATACACAGCGAACGAGTGATAATCCGTTCGGGCAACCCGTATCGCCACCACAGTTAATGACGGATTCGGTGACCAATCTCATTACCGCGATGAAAAATCGTGGTATCCGCAAGCTCGTCAACCTTCAGGCTCACGGTGTGGGTGAATCATTCCCGAGTCTGTTCTTCGCCATGCGTCTGTTGGTAAGGAAAAGCAACATGTCATACTCTTATAAAGATCATGAGTCGGCGGAGCAGAAGATCAAGGCAAGTGGGCTGGATTACGTCTTGGCTCGCCCAACCAGGTTTTCAGACGGACCAGCCGCCCCTATCAAATTCTTTGGCGACTCAGGTCGAGGGATTGGAAGCTTCTCTGAGATGAGCAGGAAGAGCACAGCAGTATTTCTCATTGATGCGGCCGAGAAGGCTGACTGGGACGGAACATCTCCCGTCATGTCGAATTAGACAGCAGCTTTTGTTTCATTTAGAATGGTCTGCGCAGATAGCAATGAAATGAGAAACGAATAGACCATATCCATAAAGACATGCCGCTATTGATGCAGTTCCAGCACGTACGCCGTTAGCCCACCGCCTACTTTACAGTCTCCGAGAGTTCTGCGTATGGCCAGCGTCAATGTTTCATACGCGTACCTTATCGATGGTGATCTACTACTTCTGACTCTGCCATGGTGTGTTATAGTGACGACTGACATACTAGTAGCGGCTCTGTTGGTGCCCACAGGAGAAGAGGTGTGAGCTCTGCGTTTGTTCCTTTAGGTAACCTACAGCTGAACAGTTCGGAAGTGCCCGTAGGATGATTTCGTCAATAGCGCAACTTCAACGCCCCTGCAACCCTCCGATAATACCTTAGCGTTCGTCTGCCAAGAACTCTGTCTGATGAGGCACGAAGAAAGCAGTATCTGTGCCTCAAATCCGGAGGTGGCTGTACGATCGCAGACAGAAGGCTCGCCGAGTATCAGAGGCATGTGTAAGGAATTTTGTTTTTGTTAATCTATTGATCACAATTCAATATACTGCTCATTGCCTCGCTTTCCTTCCTGTCTTAGCGGTGATGATGTGCGCAAGAAACTTTCTATTCTTCAATGTCTGCCTTTCTTTGAGTGCGTTCACAGCTCCCACTCAAGGCCTTCCAGCTTGCAGTACGGATGTCTCCGTCCAACCTTGTGCGTGCCATGAGGGAACTACCTTCCAGAATAGTACCACTGTTGGCATTATAGGAGCATCGATATTTGATGCTCGTACTATCTTATATTCTTGTAAGCCCACGCCAGTGCATAAATCTAGACGATGGGACAACGGGCAGCAATCTGGCTCTAGGTTAATAGACTGGCAAGCTGACAACCCAAACTCAGTCTTCAATACCTCGTATCTTGGCGTTCTGCCCATTAATACAACCGGGAAAGACGACAGAGTTGGATCAACGCGAACATTGCCTCTCGGCACTGAGATATTCGTGGAAGAGGTAAGTAATATTAGAGCCGCAGCTCGGGTAGGCATGGCTTCGAAACATGTTGACGAGTGGATGATTAAAAGATTTTTCATATCGAATCTCACCATGATGGATCTTTCTTCCTCCAGAGCGGTCAGAAAGATGGTAGTTATCCCGGCTCTCTTCCTCTCAGTCTCGATGCTAGGTTTCAATTCATACATTAACAAGAAGCTAGTTCCCCTCATCTACAATCAAAGCACAGGGGTGCAAAGGTATTGGGGATACTGGGACAACCTCTACGTGAAGCCCATCAACGACCGAGAGACAAGCGTGTATTGGCAGGCTTACGGCTGTCTCAATCTCTATCCAGGTAACACTCTCAGCCAATACACTTTAGCAAGGCTTCGTCTGAGCTACTATGACTAATATGATGTTTGTCAGGGTTTCGTGAATTTGAGCAGGCCGCTATCAAGAACACTACATCTATCCTTAAGTCTAGAGGTCAGATTGTTGGCATCAATGCGGACCCGAAATCCGCGGTGCATCCTGTTGTAGATCCTGCAAATCAGGCTTAATGGAGCAGACACATTTCAGGTGACTGCGATGGTATCTCGGTAGATGAAAAGCATTTGCGGAACGGGTTGTCTCCACAAGAAGTGGTATCTGCACTCGATTTTCTTGATTGCCTATGCACAATCATCCCTCAAACCTACATATGTAACTCTGCTCCTCACGGAAAGCCCAAAAAAGACTGGACGTCCGTAGCCCAATCATAAAACTAGAAGGCAAGAACAGGGTTGCGGGAGTGACGCAGGAGCTGGACGTTCTCGTACTGCAAGCCAGCGGCGTAAAATGTCCGAACCGACCCCACGGCCGGAGCCTTTCCGCCTATCGGAAAATTTTGACAGATTGCCCAACTCCATGAACAGGGTGGGTGGATCCGTAGGGTGGTATTCGGCGGCTGGGCGATTGATACCATTTCTTCGATTGGCTGGGTCCGTGCTAGGATTTTGTACGTTGTTCGTGCTGTTGCACTTTGTGTTTTGGGATGGGTGCTTGTTTTCAGTGTTTGTCATGCTAGAGTGAAGCAGGGGACAAATGGCGAGCATCGTGTGCTACCAAGAGGCGTAGAGTGCTCTTCCGCATTGCGGGCTTGGTCGTCGCTGTCTCCCTTTGCTGGATACTTAATTGAGACACGGCGCCTTTGATTATCTCAGATGCTCGTTGGGAGATAATTATTGTCAAGATGCTTCGAAGCGATAATTGGGAAGGCATCAACCTTATCATACTGACCGTTGTATTTCTTGCGTTGGCAACTGTTGCGGTCGGTCTCCGTATATGGGCAAAAAGGATTAGGCGCCGTGCTTTGGGCTCCGATGACTACGCCTGTTTTGTAGCATGGGTATGTTCAATGTTCTGCGATCCCGAAGCTGGTGGAGGATTAACATGGGCACAGGTGTTCACCGCTGGCTTTGCTGCGGAACAAATCTATGGTGTGATTAGCCCAAGACTAAGCGACGTTCTGGTAGAGGGATTCTAACGTGGGCCAGCTGTCGTCGACGGGGGTGTTGGGCAGCATCGAAAAACGGTCAACCATGATCAAATCTTCATAATTCTCAAGTTGAGCCCCTGGATACTCGACAATCGGCGTCGTGTGCTAACGGATCAGGGTCTACAAGGTCGGTTGGCTTCTTTGGGCCACCGGATGCACAGCTGTCAGACTATCGATCCTTTACCTGCTTTGTGACATCTTCGCGGCTCAATCGTTCCGGCGCGTTGCACATATCATCATGGCGTTAGCAGCCATGTGGTACACTGGGGTCTTTATCACCTTCTTCGCCATATGCAGGCCTTTTGATTTCGACTGGAGAAATGACGAGAAGGGTGTTTGCGGGGATTTCTTCATGTCCTTCCTCTTAACTGCTATTTTCAACCTCTTGCTTGATTTGTCGATCATAATCCTTCCAATGCCAATGTTGTGGCGACTCCAGATGCCAAATAGCAAAAAGCTCTCGCTGACATGTATCTTTGGGATCGGCATGGTGTAAGTTCTCTCTCTGATATATAAGCACTTCAACGACTAATTTTATGCGTCCCGTTCAGGATTTGCGTCATCACCATGCTACGAATCGAGGCTGTCATCAACTTCTCGAAGACCCACTCGGACTTCTCGTTCACAATTTTTTTTGACAGTCTCTGGTCGACTCTCGAGAATTCGCTCGGTATCATCAACTGTACGCTACCCCTCATGCCGCCAGTAATCGAAAAGGTCAGGGACTCGAAAGCATGGCACTCACTATCGAGCCAGACATCACGTCTCAGCCCTCGGGGATACGGAAGTCGATCAGGCAATAGCTCCAAGCGCTCCCAGGACATTCGGCCCTATGGCCGCGATATCGAATCAACTTTCAAGCCTCTGTCAACTTCGACCAAGAACCTTGGATCCCACAGTCAGGATACATATCCTCTGACTTCGCGGAGCGCCGGTTCCCTGTCTGGCTCCGTGCATGATGCTGAGCATCCGTTTCCGGAATTAGCCCACAATGTGTAATGCGATAGTACAACAGAATGGATGGTCTCAACGTCGGTATTCAATGCGGATCGCGGCTGTAACGGTACAAATCATACTCTACCAGTGCAGTGTGGGTGCAAGGCATTGCAATAAATCAGCAAGGCCATATGACATGCTTTCCCTAGAAGGGTCAATTATTACACTACCTTAATTGCCATGCTGCAAGATCAATAACTAGTCATTTCCTTCGTCGGTGACTAGGTCATACATGATTGTAAATACATCTTAGACTGGCGGCACGATAATCCGAAAGACACACCAAGCCTACCTTTCGTGTATGTATAGCGCATGGACTCTGATTGCTGAAAATCCTACCTCGGAGCTTTGCCACGGAGATGAGCTGTTGTACTTTAGATCGGCCAATGTTTGCACGTTTTTTCACTCTGATGCAAGAAGAGAAATGCACTCAAGTGCAGATGCCGATTGGTCGAGAACCTCCGGTTATATCCTCAGAACTGGAGGCATATGGCTTCGTAATAGCCCAAAAGCGTTTTAGTAAGCCGTCGTACATAGAGTGACTCTTCTGAATATGCATACTGGACCGTCTTGCGGTAAAATTGAACCATTTCTGCGTGATACGATGGCCAACAGGGCTAGAGATTTGTCTTTTCCAACGAAACACAAGGATATTGTTCTCAACGCCCTCTGTACCGTCCTCGAGATATCCTATTCGTGCATACATCTCGATGAGAACTTCATAGCCCAAGGCGGCGACTCTCTCCGCGCTGTCTCGCTATCTCTACAGTGCAAACGTCTTGGCATCATCCTGTCCCTTCCAATTATCCTTTCAGATGTCAACATCTCAGGTCTGCTCGAACATGCCTTTGCGTATCATGAGAAGGCTTTAGTTGGCCCATTGTCGAGTCAAATAAGCAATGCTCTCATAGAACAGTCCATATATCCTGATCCTGATTATTTGGCACCTGGAGGTAGCAAGAACTTGTCCTCACAACCAGAATCGCACTATCTAAGTGCATATCCGAACTCGAAGACAGCATTCACAGAAATACAGCATGCGCTTATACAAGGCAGCAGGAATACTCCAGGATCAAATATTGTACGTTTCGTTGAGACACACGATTCCCAACATGTACCTATGCTTAAGGAAGCATGGAGTATGGTTATCACATCGGAGCCGATATTCAAGCTGTACGGTAGCTTGCACAACCCTTCTGACGAGGTCAAGATCCACAATGGGGCGCATTTCGTGTGGAATGAGGTTATTGCGACTGATGAATGCGACTATCAACTGGAGTTGCAGAAACCGGCGCCTCATCTCTTCGTGGGTAATTGGTTCAAAGCAGTGACTCTGCTTAAAGCAGCACCAACTCGCAGTATCACTACACTTATATGGCATGTACATCATGCGTTAGTCGACGGATGGTCGGCAGCTCTTCTTTATCAGAAAGTTCGGGCGGCCGTGGAGGGACGACACTTTGAGATAGGGAATACATTTGCAGAGGTAGCAAAGCGCATCGAACGCTTGCACGAAAAGTCTCTCGTCGAACTAAAAGATTTTTGGGCCCTCAAACACGTCGAATTTCCCTCCGCCGCTAGCGAGCTTGGACTGCAACCGCCCAATGGACACCAGATTCCAACTCCTCAGCCAACTGATGACAGTATACAGAATATCAGAAGCTTCATCGTGCCTGTCGATTCAGAAAATATAAAGCGCTTTCTGAAGCGAAATACACTTACGATAGCTGCATTGTACGGCAGCGCGTGGGCATTAGTCCTGTCGCAATACGCAGATGCAGATGATGTAGTGTTCGGCATTGTTACTTCAGGTCGCTCTCTTCCTGTCGACGGTGTGCACGATACAATCGGTCCACTGATCAATACCCTACCTCTTTACATCAGAGTCAATCAAGAGTCTTCTGCGGTGGAGTTCGTGAAGGATTGTTTTAGCCGCATAGTCCAGCTCCATCAAGTACAGTATTCAGTCCCTGGTGATGGCTTTTCACGCAGGTTTTCCTCGGTCTTGGCCCAGAGAACCAATTTTAAGTATGACGAATCTGCAAGTACCAAACCGCTCTCACGAAATTCATTTAGCATGGTCTCAGAATTCCCAATCAGTGTCCTATTTGATGATACGGATGAGTTGTGCCTCAGCTATGATGGCGATCGATTCCAAAGCTCCGACGTGGCTGCGTTGGTCGAACATTTCAGCATGATCATTGAGACCATTGTTCGCCCTCAGACTACAGTTCAAGATTGTGTAGAGCGAATGCTGACTGAAAAAGATCGAGACGCTCTGCTTTGTCTCGGCAATTCGGGCCCATCGTCAACTTCACCCAGAGCTGTTGAAGATGACCTTGTCACCTTATTTGAATTATCCGCCCGAAAATACCCTACTAATATTGCTCTAGAAGCTGGAGACGACACATTTACCTATTCAAAGCTTGCTCAAGATGTGGACAAAGTTGCAGAACGCTTACATCAACTGTCCGTACAGCCTGGGGACTATATTGGTGTTCACGCGGATAGATCAGTGAATTGGATTGTCGCTATCTATGCGAGCTTGAAGGTTGGGGCGATCTATATGCCGCTGGATCCTGCTATACCTCACACTCTCAGAGATAGTAATATGCGTTTAGTAGGATGCAAACTCCTCATATACCCATGTTACGCCGACCCAGAGATTTTCATGTCATCTGATATAAGAATACAATGCATCAAGACGATACTGCAAGAAGCTTGGCCAGGATTCGAATTAGAACGCTCTCTGCCATCTCAGAGGCTATCAGCTACCCCAAGAGCGCCTGCGTATGTTTGTTTCACGTCAGGATCCACTGGAAAGCCAAAAGCCGTACTCTGCAGACACGAGAGTGTGGTAGCCTTTCAGAGAAGTGAAGAAGTCCGACTGTTTGCTAACCCTGGAACGAAGGTCGCTCAGATAATGTCGCCGGTCTTTGATGGTAGCAAACACGAGATCTTTTCGGCCTTAAGTTATGGAGCTACCTTGGTCCTGGCAAACCTTACAAAACCATCATTCGCGCATCTGAGACAAGTTCATTCTGCCATACTCACTCCGTCTCTCGCACAATCGCTAGAAACGAGTGATTATCCCTTGCTTCAAAATGTATTCAACTTGTTCAGCTAGCAATGAAGTACGCTGACTGATTATAGATCTATGTCGTTGGGGAGGTTGTTCCTCAAGTCGTCAATGATACTTGGTCCGAGCCTACGCATAGGAGGGTTTATAATATGTACGGACCTACGGAGGCAACATGCGGTGCTACTATCAAGCGTCTTCTCCCCAGACTACCAGTAGATCTTGGAATACCAAACCCTTCTAGTCGTATCTATATATTGGATCGTCATCATAATTTATTACCCAGGGGCTTGATTGGTGAGATAGTCCTAGCCGGAATTCAG
>JAABUO010005675.1_pt1 | contig 14467 bp, 13 predicted proteins | sample 5559291 | NCBI WGS metagenome assembly JAABUO01 (sample SAMN10711878, study PRJNA513372) | rock metagenome | isolation source: Antarctica rocks | place: Antarctica: Victoria Land, Finger Mt sud | reverse complement strand
TTTTAATGTTGCAAGAATTGAAGCAGTGTAGCATTCACTGCAGAGCAAGCACAAGAAGAGTGAAGAAGAGCAAGGAAAGGAGGAGGATGCCAAGAAGAAGAATAAAAGCAACAAGGGAGGGTCCGGAAAACCGGAAGAGCCTTCCAAGGACAAGGAAGAAGACGCTTCCAAAGACGAGGAAGAAGAGGCTGGAGAAGAAGAGGAGGAGCAGAAGGGAGAGCAGGATGGAGACAGCCCGGGAGAAGAGGAGCAAGGGGACGATGAGGAATCTGCAGACAAACATCAGGTACACAGTCATGTTGCTGATTGGCTCAGATGCCTTTCGACGAGACTGCATCATGCACCGCCCTTCTAAAGAGTCTGTGGCTTTTGTACATGACGCAATGTATTCGTGTTTCTAGTCCAGGCCAATTCAGCTCACAGTTGCATCGACTCATGCTCCTTGTTTGCAAAGCCAAAGACACAGGAAGTTGAGTGCTGGTCAATTTGAGACCGCCCAGTGTGCTCCCCTGATTTGCATGATCAGGCATAGGATTTGAGTTGTGCAGGGCTGTTACTTCAAGTGTCTGATGACTGGTTGATTGCTTTTGCTAGCCATTGCTGCATAAGTGTAAGCTATGCTCAACCCTGATTCTGAACGCCTTCCATTTGGCTTACACTCAGTTGCGTAAAAAGTAATAAAAAGTGACATGAGGCAAGTAAGTGTTGATGATACACTAAAGCATGTTGACTAATGAGTGGTAAGGATGTTTTTGGCGGGTGCCTCCCAAAGGTGTGCTGACAACATACCATTCTGCAAAAACTAAATCCTGCTGTCTGGTGATGCTGTGTCAGTATGAGTATCAAGTTGGGGATTGTACCTGTAGCTAGCAATTCCTGCTGTGCATCAGCCTGATTTGAAATGGCCACAGTGTACCCAAGTCTTTCCCTGTTTTAGCGTCTTGGAAGCAGAATTGGTCTTATGTGGGCATGTTGCTATCACAATCATTGGCAGGAAGGGGCAACCATCAAGCTGGGACACGTACAAACATCAGGGTTGTCACAATTTGTAGTTTCTTCTTTTGTTTTGTTTTCTTATCTTCTGATTAGGCTAGCATCTATGCCAATGCGACATGAGTCAGCTACGTTTTCTCATTGCTGGACTGCATGGCACACAGAAATCAGGTTGAGAAGAAGGCAAGCAGAACAAGAGAGTTTCAGAAGGCAAAACGCTAGTACAAAAGCTGTCGCTCACAATTGATGTCTTTGAATGGCAGCCCTCCTTCTCAGGCAGTGACATTGAGGCCAGCATTATTGTCTGCTAGCTGAGCCTTGTCAGTGCTGTGCTGAAGGACCGACAACCAAAAGAACCAAAGGAGAAACAATCGAAGGAGGGAGAGGTACGCCTGAAGTACGTCGAGAAGCAGACAGAACACGGCAATGTATAGAAGGGCTGTATGTGTCTGATTATCGGGAAAGATGCATGTTCAATGGATGAATGGATGATATGAACTCTAGTAAATCCTTTAGCTCTTCTCAATCCGGCAAAAAATCCTCGTTATTATTTTACAGGTACATCCATCCTACAGTGGAAATCTAAACTCAGAAACGCCTGGGGACAGTAAAAATGCGTTTCTACGTTGTGGGGATGTTTTAGGAAGACAAGGAGGCTGTGGCAAGCTCATAGAGCCAGTGCCAATCTGGCTTTGACTGGATGCTGTTCAAACACACCAGTCTGCTGACTGAGTACTGCTGTTGCTGTGTTGAAGGGTGAAGACGAGGAGGAAGGGAGGGACAAGGGAGGTGAAGACAAGCCTGTGGTGATTTCTTGCAGAGGAATGACAAGGCGCCTGTGCTGAAATTTCACACTGGTGCCAGTTTGGGTCAGATGAGGTGCTTTTGAAAGACGCCAACCTGCTGACTGACTACTGCTGCTGCCGTTTTGTAGGGTGAAGGCAAAGAGGACGGGAGGGACAAAAAAGGGGGAGACAAGCCTGTGGTGAACCCTCTGGAAGATAAGGAGCCGGTGTTGAACCCTCCAGAGCCGGTGCCAGTCAGGCTGGACTCTCAGCCCTTAGAGAGCGCTTCCTCCCAAGGCAGCGCTGAAGGGCAAGAGGACAAGGCTGACGAGACTAAGGTAATCATTGCACTCTGTTTTCATAGTATAAAATGCGAAAGATGTACAGACTGACTACAATGAAACATGTACTCGCTCCATTGGTGTTGGGCGCCTCCACATTTTGCAGCGGGTTTGTGCTTTGGCGTCCTGTGCATCCCTGACTGAATCCCCTGGGTTGATGCTGACAGTGCTGCTTGCAAACCCACTTGTGGTCGCTGTCCAGAGGTTTTCACCTCTCACCTCTCACCTCTCACCTCTCCTCTCACCCCTCACCCCTCACCCCTCACCCCTCACCTCTCACCTCTCACCTCTCACCTCTCACCCTTACCTCTCACCTCTCACCTCTCACCTCTCCTCTCACCTCTCACCTCTCCTGGTAGCTAATGTGCCTCTGTTTCCTTTCGACCGGACAGTCTGCTTTGGGTTCAGATTTTGGATCATCTCAGCAGCCCCGCTTTGGATTTTGGATTATCCCAGCATTTGTAGTGGCGCCATGCACGCTGCATGATTGAGTGGAACAGCGTCCGCGACCATCTTGTTGGGGTAGTCAAAACTACAGCAGCACAATTGATCAGCCTAAGCATTTGTTTCGGCTGTGACAGGCTGAGTCAGCAGAAGAAGAAGTTTCCAGCAAGGAGTCTGACAGCAGAAAGGGGCAGCAGGAGGAAGCCCTAGGGCAGGGCAAGCAGGTCAAGCAGAAGCAGCCTGATCTGGCAACAGTTGCTGAGGATGACTCAGGCGATGAGAACCCCCCTCACCCCCCCTTGCAGCGTGCCCCGTCCCCCTCCGCCAGTCACAGCTCTACAGAGGGCATTAGCCCTAAGAAGCAGGGCGCAGACCCTAAGCACACCTCAGCATTTGGTCATGCTGATGTCCAAGCTCAGCGCGCCTTCTCAGGCCGGGCCTCAGATTCCGGCGATTTAGGCAGAAAACCCTCAGCCTCAGCGTATTCTGGTCTGAACCCTACCTCCACTCGGTCAGCGTCCAGGATGCTGTCTGATGCTCCTCCTGCTACCAGCAAGAAACCCTCAGGACCCATAACCAAGCGTGACATCCTGGCCAACAGCATCCTCCAAATGGACATGGATCATGAGCTTGACACCTTCACTGCCGACATAGACTGCCTCATGGATTCTAGCGATGAAGAGGCAGAAGAGCAGACGGCAGCCAAGGGCAAGAAGCAGGGAGGTGAGGGGGGCAAGGGTGAGTCCAGTGCAGAAGCGCAAGAGGGCGGTGCTCAGAAGAAGAGCAAGAAGGGCAAGGACGAGGGTGAAGAAGATGATGAAGGGGTAAGCCACATGATACATACAACGCACCTGCTGCAGTCACTGTACTGCTGAACATCCAGTATGCTCTGGCCTATTTGCCAATTTGTTCAACATGGTAAACATGCAACTGGATGAATCCTGCAGCACATGCACATCAACATCAGTGAACTTGGCACTGCGCCATCCAATTTAGTGCATGGCTTTTCAAGTCAGGCTTGCAGTCCTGCGCCTGTTATGCTGTCTGATCTGTACGTGTGTTGCAAATCATGCACTGTTAATTGCCTGTTTTTTGTGTTGTTTTTTTTGGGCCTGAATGCCACGCCCATTGTTTGTCTAGGATAATGAGCCAGACAGAGTTGTCCAATGATCAGATGTTTGTAGCATGCGGCTGCTGCGCAATGCTATGTAAAGCCGCTCTGTGCTCACTGTGCTTTGTGTCTGGTACAATCACAAATGTGGATTGTCTCTGTCCAAGGCAAAATCGCAGCCAGTGCCAGCTGTTTAGCATTTTTCAGAAGCTGGAAAACCCCAAGCCAGGCAGCATGCCGTCTATGCACAGTACCTCTGTCCTAGAAAACATGATTTTCCGAGGAGATACGAGAATACGGTTTAAAGTAGAATTTTTCGATTTTTTAATCATTAGAAAAGAGTTTTTGTTTTGTTTTCATCAATTTTGCCCCCTGTTCAAGCGGTAGCTCCAGCTGACACCAATAGGCTTCTGGCCAGGAGGATGATGATGCAGCCAATGTTGAGGATCTTGGCTCTCCTGAGCAGCGAGAGCGCATGGCAAACCTCGATGATGAAGAAGCCGACAAGGACAAGAAGAAGAAGAAGAAGAAGGAGAAGGACGAGGAAGATGACAGCAAAAAGTCCTCAGCTGCCAAAGGTGATGACAGCAATGAGAAGGATAATGACAGGGATGATACACCAGAGGATGGCAGCGGTGGCGGAGCGGCAGCCTCTGGCTCGAGTTCAGCAGAAAGTACTGGCAAGGGTGACAAGGCTGGCGGTGGCAAGCCATCCGCCGGCGGTGGCAAGGGCAAGGGCAAGGGCAAGGGCAAGGGCAAGGGCAAGGGCAAGGGCAAGCAAGGTGATCCATTGTGATCACAGCAGCATGGTTTTAAATCACAAGTCTGACAGGCTTACTGTCTCAGCTAGGATTCCTCAAACTTTGACACAGCTGATTTCTGACCAGAGGCGAAATGCTATTGATGTTGGTCAACAAAACATGTAAAAGTGTTCAGTCTGAATTGTTATTTGACCAGGACAGAACAATTTCTTTGGAGTATGCTTTGGAGGAAGTCAGGCTGACCAGTGCTATTAAGTTTGACTATCTTCTGGATATACTTGGGTCAACTGCCTAAGTACAAGTGTAAAAAGTGAAGTTGTCAAGTGGGAATTTGCAATGTGCACTCATGCATGTGACAACCTGAGTCCATTGAGTGATGGAAGCCGTGAGTGTCTGAGGACGAGAGCCAGTGAGTCAAGGTGAGTGCATGTGTCATGACTTCTGCTGAGGAAGTGCTTTGATGAGTGTATTTGATCCCAACGCGGCATTCATGAACTGCCAACTGCATGAAGGTACTGGCTCAAGCAAGGGCTCTTCCAAGACACGCGAAGGGCAGGCACCTGACCAGGCCCCCAGCTCTTACTCAGCCAGCTCAGCCTCAGCCAGCTCAGACTCAGACAGCTCAGACTCAGCCGATGAAGGTGCGGCTGAGAACCCACAGACGTCTGTTGCTGAGGCAACATCAGAGTCACCTGAGCAAGCTGAGTCAGAGTCATCTAATGTCAAGGCACAAGAAGCAACTGGTCACTCAGATCAGAACGCTGAGTCAGCTCCATCATCTACCTCAGAGACACACACAGACGCAGATGATGATGACCAGTCAGTCACTCAGTCAGCGTCAGAGTCGGCTGCTTCCAAACGCTCAGAGTCAGCTGCAGACTCAGGCCCAGGCACTGAGTTATATCCGGCTGCTCACTCGAAACCTGCTGAGGACGCTACTGGGTCACATGCACCAGAGCCACATGCATTGAACGATGCATCACCTGTGCGGCCATCACCACCATCTACAGCAGAGAAAGACAGAGATGATGTCGAGCAATCTGAGCCCGCCGGTGAGTCAGCTCAACTAGGTCACAGCAGCTCGCATGCAGAGGGCTCATATGCTCACAGTGTGATGATGTGAGAAGAGTGGTTGCTGGTGCCAGCTGCTCTTTGACCTGTATCCCTTGACTCTGACACATGCCAATCACTGATGGAGTGGCAACTCCATTAGCAGTGATTGCACTGATGCACACTCGCATGCATCTCAACTGCAAATGCAAGGCATGTGCATGATGACGCGAGTTTGGGTCGTACAAAGATGGGCACATGTGAATGAGGCCCCGTTGTAAACAAAGGGTGCAGAATCAGATGCAGGCTCAATTGCAGCACATGCACAAGCTGCAAGCCTGCGTCCCAGCCGAGCACAAAGTGTTGTGACAACACTACTCAGTAGTCTGCTTCTGACTTGCCTGCAGGTACAATACAGAAAAATGAGGCAGCTTCTGAGGCAGCTACACCATCTGACACAGTCGTTGCCGGAGGTTCAAAATCAGATGCTGAGGCAAATGCAAAGTCAGGGCATCAGTCTGAGTCAGCAGCAGAGGCGGCTCAGAAAGCTGCGGCTGAGTCTGACTCAGGTCCAGAGCCTGCACCACACTCAGAGACAGAGCCGAGTCAAGGTGCCAGATCTGACACAGATGCATCGCAGGAAGGTGAGGTAAAACCGGTTGCAGCATCTGCCTCAAGCTCAACGGCAGAGCCAGCTTCAGGCGCTCAGGCTCCTGCTGAGTCAACACAGCGTCATGAGTCACGAGCAGATGCTGTAAAAGAAGCTGACAAGGATTCTGGGGCATCTAAATCACAAACAGAGCCAGCTTCCAAACCTGCCACTCAGTCTGATGCTGAACCTACTGCTCAGTCATCGCAGCAGTCTGAGTCCGGTGCAGGCAGCGCTCAGAAAGCTGAGGCTGAGTCTGATGTGGCCTCCTCACCTGCGTCTGACTCTGCTGCAGCTTCAGCTTCAGCTACTGACCCAAGTGCTGGTGGAGCACAAAACAGGAAAGCTGCAGGCCAGGCTGAAGATCTGTCAGCCGCTGTGTCTCCTGAGTCTCTCTCAGGTGCAGGTGTAGGGCCAGCTCAAGACGCCGAGCTATCTGCTGGGGCTGCTCAACGGCCTGAGTCTGATACAAACAGCATTCACAAGCCATCTGCAGGCAGCAAGGCTCTCGAGTCAGCTGCAGGCAGCAAGGCTGATGAGTCAGCTGGGGACAGCACGCCTTCTGAGTCGGCTGCAGGCAGCAAGGCTGTTGAGTCAGCTGGGGGCAGCAAGCCTTCCATGTCTGCTGCAGGCAGCAGGCCCTCTAAAGCAGCTGCAAACAGCATTCCTTCCAAGTTGGAGGCGAACAACAAAGCTGATGAGTCAGCTGCAGACATCAAGCCTTCTGGAAAGACAGATGGGGCATCACTTGCTGACTCAGCTGCAGACAGCAAGGCTGATGAGTCAGCTGCAGACCAGACTAGCGGTAGTCTGGATCTGCCATCTGAAATGTGCCCTGAGGCTGCTTCAGATGCCAGTGCAGAGCCGAGTCAAGATACCAAACCATCTGCCAAACCGGCTCCAGAGTCCTCCTCAGAACCAAGTGCAAAGTCAGCTCAAAATGCAGACTCAGCTGCTGAGGCAGATTCACCTTCTGCTTCAGCCTCAGCTGCCAAGAATGACTCAGCTGCAGACCAGGCTCAAGATGCGGAGTCATCTGAGTCACCTGCTGAGTCAGCTACATCATCTGCAGTGGATGCAGTGGCAGACCAAGGCAAGGATGCAAGGACATCCTGTGACTCAGCAACATCATCTGCTTCTCAGTCAGCTCACAATGCTCAGCCAGCTGCTGTGTCAACTGCAGCTCTCTCATCAGATTCAGGCAAACAAGCCAACGCGGCCTCAGAAGCAGACCCAGACTCAGCGCCAAGGGCGGACGAGGTGGCAGATCCAGCTCAGGCTGCCAAAGCAGCAAACATCACGCTCCATCCGGCTGCAACCCATCTCACGGATGCACTCGACTCTGAGCTACACTGTGAGGTCAGTCAGGTGGCCACAAACCTGAGAGCAGCTGATGCTGAGTTCTCAGCTCAAGGCTCAGTTGCCTTGCCTGATCTGGACACAGCCAAACGCGAGCTCAACCATGGAGACTCAGCCAACTCGCCCAGATCGCCTCACACTTTTGGGCTAGATGATATGAGTCAGTACGCTGACATAGATCTGACCAAAGATTTGAATGATCCAAACGCTGATCAACTTGTTGGCGCCGAAACTGACAGCGAGTCTGAGCAGCCTGTTGAGTCCTCAAAGGATGACTCAGTGCCACAGATTGAGCAAGCACCCAAAGGTGATGACACAGTGCTGCAAATTGAGTCACCTCCTGTGGCTGATCTGGATGATCTGCATGCTGAGACACCTCAGATCATAGGATCTGATGCCAAGTATGCCCCTGTCCTTTCAGCCAAGGACCGAGCTGCTAAGGGTACAGCAGAGAGTCAACAGTCATCTGCTGAGGTAACTATCTGTGAGCAAAACCATTCGAAAGTGCGTGTCGGGCAAATGGCTGTGTCTGTTATGAATCAATGTCAGCACATCAAATGTGGGGTCTGCATTGCCTGATGCACGACTTCTGGGAATGTTGCTGTCTGTCTGAAAGACTGTTGCTACACACACTTTCTTCTTCTCCTGAGGGCACAGCCAGACACACTTGCAAGACGCATGCTGAAAGGTGTGTCATGCACCTTGTGATGCATGAGGCTGATCAACCAGCCTCATATGGTGCATGTTCAATGTCATGGGCCAGAAGCAATTGTGCACACCCAGTGGACTATTACATGTAGCTATTGTCAAAGAGTCAAGAGCCCGGTACCCCTGAAATAGCCAGTCCCGCCCACCCCCAGGCCCAGGGGGCATCCTTGTCTGACTCAGACAGCTCAGGCCCTGAGGCCTCGCCATCTGGGAGTGCCACAGCTGTGGGAGTTCAGCAGAAACAGGAATCTGGCACCAAAGGTATGCTGGCTTCTTCAGTGTAAGTCTTCCCCTGTATCGAATTTTGGTCACGTTCCTCTGCTTGTGTGTGAAGGACGACACCTTTTGGACGGCGTTCAAAGGATCTGCTATTGACTGATCACATGCTGGGTCAGCTGCTGCAGCATCTTCGTGATGGTTGCCAGAACTATTGCCTCGGTCTCTGTCACAACCCCCTCTGATGCATGTCTCAAATCTTTGCTTCGAAACTTGTCACAACCAATTGCCTGCCTCACCAGAGGTCAGAAACCCATGTCTGAAGATTGTCAACAGCAAAGCATGTGTATAAACCCGGTAGGATGCTACAGAGGTAATGCGTGCCTGACTGTAGACATGAATGTCCAGGTGATGAAGAGCAAGAAGATGAGGAAGAGTCGGTGATGCTGGACATGGACTTCATTCAACAGCATAGGGTATAATGACTGATGCTTAGCTGCATGCACCCAGGGTCTAATACACTGCATTTAGCCACCGGCACTGTGTTCTGGTCATCTTGTAGGTCTCTGTACATTTTCATCCTGTATGTCACCATACGTCTTCATCCTGTATGTCACCGCACATCTTCATCTTGTATGTTGCCTTACCACTTCCTTCTTACGTTGCCAAAGAATTTTATCCTGTACGTCAGCCATCTGCTCCTCTGGTTGGAAAGGTGGCATTGAAACAACCGACAGGAAGAAATGCAGCCGTATTCAGAGTGTGTTGCTGATCACGCCAGCAGCATCATGGTGTATAACAGCAGGAGCTGCTTTTGTGCAGGATGCGGTAGCCAGCGCTCCTCTGGTTGGAGATCTAGCAGGAATCTTTCCCCTCCTCGAAAGCAGAGAAACACGCTGCACGCTTGCATGCTGAGGCTGGCCGGCTCTACAATGAAGAGGAGTGAGTCTTAAGCATGTATTTTTGGGCCATGTTGCAGTAGCGCTAACAAGGCATAACAACATGGCATGCATCAAAGCTCCATATGCCAGTGTGGTATTGCAATGTGCATTGGCATGTGCAGACCACGTGATGAGCAATGGTGACCTTGTTGGTTTCTGCCAAGTGAAAGGGTAACAAAGCATGCCGTGAAGGCAAAGAAGGCAGGCCTTGAAGGCAGGCCTTGAAGGCAAAGAAGGCAGGCCTCAAAGGCAAGGCAGGCTGGCCTCGAAGGCAAGCAAGCCTTTTTGACCAGTCCCATACCCTTTGTGCAGGAACAAAGAGCAGGGTGAGCGGTTGCAAAGGCAGGTGCTGCAGCACCTGGTGAAGCAGCAAGCCCATCCCGCCATGGTCACCGCCGTAGCCTCAAACCTGGGGGACATGTTGTGGGAACAGGAGAAGTTCGCAGAGGCTGAGAGCGTCTTGGATCAAGCACGCAAGGTGACATTTGTTCTGCTGGAGCCTCACCACTATAGGGATGCAGCCTCTGTGTGCTTATCTAAGCCCCAGGCTGATGCCTGCCTCGACCGGCATGTGCATCACGCTGTTGCAGCTTTGTGATTTGCAGCAGCACATTGGTTTCAAGATCGGTGTTTCCACCATATCTGCAGCATCCCGGCTGTGCTCTTCTTGCAAGCTTCTGGTCTGTACAAGTCTCATAGTGATCACTGATCTCATTGTATTCAATACTTGCTGTAAGCACAGACTCTGATAGGGTTGTAGTCTTTAGTCACCATGTAGGTAGACTGTAGTCGCCCTGAAGTCACTATGTAGTCACCATGTAAGTACACTGTAGTCACCATGTCTGCACAAACATAGTTTGTGCTCACAGCATTTGTGGCTGAACCATTGCTTTGGCATCATGATGACTCAAGTACTATCACTGCTGAGCACTAATGGCAAACACTGCTCATTGTGCACATGGCAGTCTGCGCTCTGTCTTTGAGGTGTAACATGTTGGAGACCTTATATCGCAGAAGACAAGGTTGCACCGCTTTTTGGCCAGCCAACAAATTTGCAAGCTCATGTCGAAACATTCCGAGTCAAACACAGGTCCCAAGGTCCCACTCAAAGCAAATCAAGACAAAAACATATGGCGTATGCAGGCGGCCATAGAGGCGAAGCGTTCACTGGAGGTGCAGAAGCTGAGCAACAACCTGGGCGCTGTGCGACGTAAGAAGCTGGGCAAGCTGGATGCTGCATACGAAGTCCATCAGGTCCTTTGCTGCTGCTGCATGTTGGTGCAAGCATCAAAGCCTTCTGCCGCTGCACCCTTCTGCTGCCGCATCATGATGCATGCACTGGTTGTTGCCTGCTCAGCACTTTGGCAGCCGTACATTGGACCTGTAATACCTCCTTAATGTCTCCCCAAACACAGAGAGATTGAGGTAAGTATGGACAGTGGTGATTTCATATCTTCCCTGCATCTAAGTGGCATGCTGTTACACATCCTTGCTGCCATTGCTCTTGCTTGCATGTGTCTTGCGTCACATGGACATTGCTGAGAAGGCCGTAGTCATCAGAGGCCTGCTTCCAGCTGCCCTTGCATCTTCAACCATCTTGTACATGTGTGTGATGATGGTTCCAACCCACCTTGTGTGTTGTCACTGCCTCCGGTGAGCAGACCATCTTGTGCTGCATGTACTCATAGGGTGTTCATGCAGTAGTCAGAAGAAGGTGTTTGGTTGAAACAGATTGCTCAAGCCTGTATGGCAGTCTATAACTGCCTGTACATGCATGGCACTCTACCAATATGTGCTCAACTTGTACTTTTCTTGTGACATGCATGGTATTTTGCCAATATGTGCTCACCCTGTAAGCTTGCTCAGTGCTTTGAAATGGAGTGACCAATCACGGTCTTGACTCTGTACATCATATGTGTGCATGTTGCTCTCAGTTGTCTGACGTACGCCCTCACGCTCACCGGTTTACTCATCACAGGAAGCTGTGATGGAAGCTCTGAAGGCCTTTGGACGCGCAAGCCACTACACCCTCCTTGCCAGAGGACAAGTAGTGGAGGTCCTGTCAGAGCTTGATCAGCAGGTACATGCATCAATGCTCATGCAACTCACATGTTGAGGTTTTGATAGAATGCTCTTGAGCAGCGTGGATCAACCTCTGTTGAGCCGCTTGTTTAGGAAGGTCTCACTCCACAGACCCTGTCATAAGTTTGCTGTTTCCGTGGTCTATCAAAAGCAGCTGTCTGAAGCAGTAATGAGTTGTGAACGCGGTTTTGAATTGGCAAGTAGCATGTATGACAAGACATGCCACTGTCCAGCAGCCCACACATTGTCACAAACCATGGTCTGCGGGCGACAGCTTGTCAGCATCTGATGCTGATGCTGATTTTGAGGCTGTCATGCAGCTTATGCACATGAAATGGCGATGTCCAGCAGCTCACAAAGTGGCATGAAACACTCTATGCAAGTGATTAGAGAGGTAGTTTGACAGCTCACAAAACATCACTGTTCTGCAAGCGATGGCACAGATAGTTTAGTTTTTAAACGAACTCCTTGCTTGCAAGCGACTGCAGAAGTAGTTCAGCAGCTCACAAATTGTCATGAAACACTGCTTCTTGCAAGGAAGTGCAAAGTTGGTAGCTCACAAACGAAATCCTTGCTTGCCAACAACTGCAGAGATAGTTCGGCAGCTCATTTCAGTCATCATGAAACACTTCTTGCAGGCGACTGCAGAGGTGCTGCTGCAAGAAGCAGTGGATGACTTGATGGACGAGGCACATGCGCGTCAAGAAGAGTACTACAAAAAACATGATGTGTCCAGTCAGGATGATGAGGTAAGAGGCAGGATCTGGTTACAGGAGACGAGGCCCGCCTTGAGCTTCTCTAGACAATATTGTCGAGTGAATACCTTCTTCTTTGCTTGCTAAAACATCTCCTCAGTGTAAAATTGCATTTTTGCTGTCCCCAGGCGTTTCTGAGTTCAGATTTCCACTGTAGAATGGGCGTTTCTGAATTAAAAGAGACGTTTCGAGATTGAAAAGAGCCTGTGTTGTCCCTGACTATGAGGCAGGCCTGGAACTGATGCTTTAGGGCAAAAGCCTTTGTCAAGAACCACTTCAATAGGCTGATAGTCATCCACTGATGGTCATCCACGTTCTGATGTTTGTCACTGTTGTGCTGGAGTGACTGCTGGTCAGCCACCTGTAGTCAAACTGTGCTTGATGTGGTAGCACTGAGAAAGCAGCGTTTCTGTCAAGGTCTGAATACGGCTAGTGTCATTTTGTATAGCTGAACCCTCTGCACATACATGTGGTACCACAGGCCATAGTTCTGTGTTCAAAGACTGGTCTGACTCTGGGCACCAACCGGCCTGTCAAAGTTTGAGAGTGGTACAAGATGTTGATCAGGTTATGTTCTTAGCAAATGATTATCATAACAATAATAGTAATAATAGTAGTAGAAATAATAGTGATAAAAATAATGAACAATACTAATGATACTAATTATAGCAATAATAATAGGCTAGTGAGTTGGGGATGTTTTTAGCACAGCCGTCCAGAACTGTAATTTTCTCTGGACCATTCATGTGGCAAGAGTTGCTTTTGGAAAGACTCTCCACCGATCATTCCATCGTTGCAGCGCATGCTCTGCTTTTTTGTGTCCAGCAAGCTTAATCACAGGCACAAAGAGTAAACAGTCTTTCCTTTTCCAAATCAGGGCTTCAGTGGGCGCATGGCATAGGATCAAGCACAGTCCTACACCTGAAAGCAGTTTTGCCAGCCCATGCCATCAAGCATTTAGTACAAGAACTGGAACAAGACTTCACGAGCAGAGTATGGGTCTTGATCCACAACCCTGGTGCTGCAGAGTGAGGAAGCAAAGCAGTTGAAGGCTGAAGCAAATCAAGCGTGCCTCATAGCTGCACGCTCCTCTGCAGATCTCGGCAAGCTTCATGCAAGCCAAGGTTAGCGCTGCATGCCAAATGACCTCGTTTCATGTGCCTCAGTGTGGATTAGCACAACTTTGCGCAAACAGGGCGGCTGCAATGGCACGCCTCTGTGTATGACCTGTTTGAGCTCTGGATGCACATGCCAGATTCTGCCTGTCTGTCTGCTAGTCCGTGCATCTGTCTGTTTGTCCATCTGTTGCTCTGGGCCCGAACCGTCTGTCTTGTGTCTATGTGTGCAATGTCGTTTTGTCTACATGGTGATCATCATCATTTCTCTTTGTCATGTTTTCTCTGTGTCCTCAAATGGGGAGCTTGTGTGTGTTAAGCTGCAATTTGCGTTTACCAGAGGAGCATAAGAGCAGTGGCAGGACTTTGCAGCTGTGTGCCAAAGGTGGAAGGGGTGTAATCGCTAACACGCAACTCAAGATGCATGTAAACTCAGAAAAGACAACTCCAAAACAAGCTGTTGTTGATGTCTTTCTGATTGTACAGCACCGACTGTGCAGGCAAGGATTCAGAAGCCGAGGAATGCTTTCAGACAGCCTTGGCAACAGTGGAGACAGTTGCAGGCAGGGGCCATCCGGAAACAGCCTTTGCCCTGGGAGCCTACGCATCCTTCCTCAAGTATGCAACTGCTGAAGCTGCAACTGTTTTGGAGGGCATGCAAACACCTGTCATGCTGTCGCACATGCTGTTGTCATGTAAAAGGTTTTTCTTGCCACTCTTACAGTGACTCCTAGAGTACGAGCAGCCCTGAGTCCTGAACCCCAATGGACCCTGAGCAGCGACCTGTAGCGTTGATGCTGTGAGATTGGCGCATGAGTCATCTCTCAGTCAGAGCACGAGTCATCTTTCAGTCAGATGCAGCAACTTGCATGCACAGCTTGCGGCAGCCTGGATGCATAGCTTGCTGCAGCCAAAGTAGTGACATGTCATGCATGGTGCACGTCCAGTACAGCCAATGACAACTGTCTTGTCAGGCTGTCTTGTCAGGCTGGCTAAGCTGGGCGATGTGCCAGGAAGCTCTGGAGACTTTGCAGTGGGGCTTGCACTCCACATCTCCTCAGTGAGCTTGTTCCTGTACTGAAGTGAAGTCTGGAGGGGTACTGAACCTGTGATGACTAACAAGCTGCTTCACACACACACCCTCCTTCCCCAGCATA
>JAABUO010005674.1_pt1 | contig 14467 bp, 21 predicted proteins | sample 5559291 | NCBI WGS metagenome assembly JAABUO01 (sample SAMN10711878, study PRJNA513372) | rock metagenome | isolation source: Antarctica rocks | place: Antarctica: Victoria Land, Finger Mt sud | reverse complement strand
TATTTGTGCGTCTTGCGTTGTTGCCTTTTGACTGTACTGAATAACTTCAATACGCATGTAACGACATCTGAGATTGTGTGGTGGTGCCAGCATGGCATGTGGTCTTCCTGCCTGAACGCACCTTTTGGAGAGCCGTACTTCCTGCTGCTGTAAGCACAAGGTGGTTTTACTGCAATAGACTCGATCCGTGTTGTGCCTGGATCCCCATTTTCTCCAGCTGCATGTACTCAAAGCCAACAGGCGTAGCCCAGGCACAGTACTGTGTTAGGTGATCTTAAGAAGCTTCTCTGTCCCATGGTGACGCTTTGTTTGCTTGTTTGACATATGTGTACACAGTCGAGCTGTGTTCTGCTATGCAGGTCATGAGATCTTGTTGGCATGCAATTAGACAAGAACGCTGCAGCCAAGTACCTGTCACACACAGTGTGATGCGTCATGCCTTTTGGTTTTTGCAGTAGTGTATGCAGACTGTGACCTGTCCTTTGCTGACTCAGAGATGCCAACCTGAAGTTTCATGATTTCATTACTTGCAGCAGCTTGCGCAACAGTGTTGCCACTGCACTACAGTACTGCACTACATGATTGGGGGCCAATGAGCAGTTTTTCAAGGGGTGGGAAGTTGCAAATGCCAGCATCAAGTTGTCATTGCATAATGAAGTGCCAGCCATATCATGTCGCCAGCCAAACAAGCCTTCATGACAGCACTTGTGCATGATTGGCTTGCATGACACTGGCAGCTGCCTGCTTGCCATCATATTGCTGTGGCACTAGCTGCTTGTCAGCTGTGAGCAAGCCTGCTCTTTGCCAAAGCTCAGCATTCTGGAGATCCTCGATATTCAGCATCCTGCAGCCCATGATAACGCATTCACCAGCAGCACAGGGCATGCCAAAATCAATGCAGTGTCTATGGCATTAATGAAAATATTGCAATGGCCATGAATGCTGGCAAACGTGTTGGTAAGGTTTCAGTCACACAGTCATGCACACAGGCAAGCATCATCAAAGATCATGCTTGCAGACAAAGCAGCAGCTAGCTGAGAGGGCACGCACTGGATGACATGAGCACAGTCACATCTCAAGTCACAAATTAGGATGCTGCCCATGCATAGAATGGTGACGCATCAACACACCAGCTCTTGTAGCATCAAAGCACACAAACGCCAAGGGGCTGTGCTTACATGCTGTCTTCAATGTGTAAGTCATCTTCCTCATCCTGCCAGAAGGCCTTGATGTGCCCATCACCAGCAGCAGCCTGCTGATACTCATCTTGTTGCAGCTCCCCAGGTACTTGCTGCACAGACAGACATGGCTTTCCTTCGCAATCCAATGATCGTACGGCTGCATTTGTACAGTTGAGTCAGTCGATCTCACCTGCTGTGTGCTGCTGCTGGCACAAGCTTCAAGCCATGCTTGGTTGTGAGCCTCAAACTTGAGGGCACGCAGCTTTGCCGCCCATTCTTCATCGGTTTCGCTGATCACAGTCAGTGCCTGGTCAGCTGCCTTGACGACTTCTGCATTGGCATCTTGCAGAAGATCTACCAGATAGAACGCCACCTGCAAATAAAGGCGGCACCTCTGGTGGACGGCTAGAGCACTGATGTATCACAACAATTCATGTCAAGCAGCATTGGAGGAGCTGCACTTTACTACTCAGTCCTCTTTCCACTTTACAACTAAACTTGACGTAAGGTGTAAAGTGAGTTGCCTGCATTGGACATAAGGGGGGTTACATTGTTGAAGCCCAACAGTATCCCTATTGTCAGATGCTGCAGACAAGGCATGGAAATTCTTTACTCTTTCAGCATCATCAGGCACGGTTGAATTACGTCCCTTTGAACTTCATTAAATTCCCCTTGAATTGCTTTGAGAACTGAAGCCCTCTCAATTTGAGTTCCTTTGAATTTCTTTTCAACAGTGTCCTGATATTCACACCTGCTCAAGGAAGCTATCAAGAAACACCATCTAGTTGATCAGTCGACTGCTGTCATGCACAGAATACAAAAGCGTGAAGGGAATTTGCACCTGAGTGCCGTCTAGAAGCACGCTGCGTGTGGCTTGGCAGGCTAGCAGCGAGTTGAGCGAATGCGCTATCTGCAGCACAAATTCATCGTCCTCCTTCTTGGACCCCATCAGCTCATACATCATGCTCACCTGCAATTTCGCCATAGCGATCATTGCTTCTGATGCTGCTGTGATTCAGCTGCGTCATTCCTAAGGCACATGCATATGAGCAGACATCTGGACCCCTGTCCATGTGTTCATCGGGAAGCTAAACTCAAACGACAACCCGATAAGATGTTGATGCAAATATGTCAAAAAGGATAATGTGTTTGCCATGGGTGCATGCTGCAATGCCTTCAAGCCGTAGCAGCTGCAAGCACGCAATTGAGCAGATGTATGCTAGGACTGCAGTTGTTTGTTGTATGACGCAGAGCAGGTGACTCACCAAACCTGTTTGAACCAGCTGAGGTGCAGTGGCGTCATCACACACCACCCCCACAAACATGACCAGCTCCAGCAAGATGTCATCCTCTGTCAGACCTGGCTGTGCATACCCTGCACGGACAGACAATGCCATGACGGGCGACGAGTGAGGGCTTGCATCTGCTTTCAGTGCTGGTGCATGCTGCCGATGAAAGAGCCATAATATGACGCTGTTGGACAAAGAAGCTTGAGGTGGGCCCAAGCCTCCTTATCCCCGTGCGGATCCATTGTGGGTTAGGGGTGGGGGTAAAGGGCCTATTCTTTCCCCCAACGTTCTGTGGCCAATGATGTTGCTTTACAGTCAGACATAAGCTCAGCAGGTTGAAGTTTGCTGGTGGCTTCATAGCAGCGCGTCAGACAAGATCTTTTGCTCTTCGATGAGACATGTGGACAGGCTGGCATAGTCTTGAAGGTGGTCAGACAATTAAGCATGTTTGGATGTGAAGCAAGACCAGCTGAACGTCAGCAGCAGATTAGTGATGGGCTAGCTGCATGAGAAGCCAGACCAGCTGAAGGTGGCAGCAGATTGGTGATGGGCCGCCCGGACAGACATGTATGTTTGCTGCTGATGGGCCACCCATTGCCTTGTGGCTTTTTGGTTGTCAGAGCAAAACAGAGCCTCTGGCCCAAACACACTGCTTCTGCCATCTTTCGGGCCCAACAGGCATGTAGTTCAGCTGTAATGATTCAACGAGGCGCCTCACTGCCAAGGCTTTTACGCATTATCCACAGTGACACCACCGCAAGGCACATTGAGATCCAACACTATGACTAAGCAAGTTGCTGAACAGCTGTACGTGAGTGTGTGGCTGACCTGCGAGGAGGTTGAGGAGGTCATGCTTAGCTATGAGGGCAGGCCAGTCATAGGAGGGGATGTCCACATTCACCAGAATGCCCAGCACCTCCACAAACAGGTCACTGTCAATGTCCGGAGCCTGCACAGCCCTCATCACAGCTTACGTCTTTCAATGCATTCTTGTCTTTTTTTCCACATGGAAAATCCAAAGGATTTTTTTTGCCAAATACAATTTGTGGCTATGCCACACACCTAAACCCAGCAAGGTCAACTGGACTGCTGTTATTGACACTGGCTTCTTGCATTTGAGAACGTCAGAAATGGCTCAGCAAGAACCGTACTCAGTACCTGTGTTAAAAGGCAGATGTAACATTTCTGGATGCAAGCAATGCTTTCAAAAGCTTGTTGAGCTGTTTCGCTGGGGAAATCAGCCCAGCACCAAAGCATAAATGGTTTGTGGCAAGACAATATGTGCCGCACCACTCTCTGCACATCTGTTTTACAATTCGCGAGTCGACAAACTGGTCTTTGGCAGGCGGGCAGCAGCCCTTGTGACGCTTCTGCATCTGTCAATCCTAGGCCTCAGGCCTAGGTCCCAATGTGCAGCCCTTATGTAAGAAGAATGCACCCAATACATCAAACATGCCGAGTAAGACATGATCACGACATCGCAAAGATTTACCAATGCCAATACCAAAAGGCAATGCTGATGCCCAGGGTTGTCAGTCAGCGGTCATGGCTATGTGCAGCTGTGTGTTATACCTGTAACAGGTCAGCAAGCTGGTCCATGTAAGGAAGGAAGCCCCCCTTGATGCCCAGGTCTGTCTGCTGGCTCAGGTTGCGCAGCACCTTGAACAGCAGCTCATCCCTGGTCAGGAAGGCCCTCTCCAGCAGCATGGCCAGCCTGTCACCACCACACAACGCCTGCACATGCACCAAGCACCATGGTCTTACATTCAGTTCTTAGTGTCTGTAGACCTCCTTAATTTCAATTGACCCCCTGATGAGTCCTAAAGTCAGAAAGTGTGTATTGATTAACTAAACTGATTGATTAATTAATTGATTAAGTTGAACAGCTGTGCGGGTGTCTGCAGTCATACTGCTGTGTTGCTGTGTGTGCAGCGACACAGATATGGGAGTCCTTGAGAGAGGCATGGGTGTGGCGGGTCAGGATTTTCAAGCTATGCCACCAGGAATTGCTTGGTGTGATAAATCAGGTGAACAGGCTGATGTCAGCAAATGTTGTGGACCAGAGGCCACAGCTCAGAGTCCAGCAATGCCAGGCGAAAAGCACAATGCAAGGCAAGAGGCACGACAGTGATGCCAAGTTTTGAGTGGATTGTTGAGTTGCTGGAAATGCAACATATGACAAGATACGACATGATGTTCAATTCAATACGACATATACATTGTACCATACAACATTTGCAGGTCGTACACTATTGAAGTGCAACACCATTACACTACATTGGCGTCGCATTGTCTTAATATATACCATTATACTACATGCTACCATAGCATCACATCTTTCCAAATTGACACGACTTTTTGCAAGAGCCACCTGATGGTGCAAAAACAACACAAAATGAACCCACCTCATCAATCCAGTCATTTTGTGCAAGAGCCACCTGATGGTGCAAAATGACTCACAAAGAACCCACCTCAGCTATACGGTCGTTCTGTGTAAGGTTGACAGCCAGGGCTATGAGCTCAGGGGTGGTGGTGAGGTCATCCACATGCATCAGAAGATCCAGCATGACCGTCACAGCATCTGTGTAGATGAACATAGACTTGTGGCGGTCGTCTTGAGAGATATGGTACAGCAGACCCAGAGCAACCTGCTGAAAGGCCACCTGCCTCACCAACTGTACAGCCTGCAGAACAGCAATGGAAACAATGACAGGGGCAGATCAGAGCTTCTGGAAGTTTCTGGAAAATGCTGGCTGCTTGCGGGGTAATTGCAAGCATGCCTAACATTACTGAAAGAATGTGATGTAGCTTAATGAAATTCTTTTCCTACACAAATGTTCTTGAGTTGCCTGCTGCAGGTTGGCAGGAAAGACGAGTGTCCATGCGCATCTATGTAGCAGCTCAAGACGAAAAGCATTGTTATGAGACGCACATTGTATATGTTTTAGGCAATACACAAAGCCAGCACAGCTTTGAGCAATAGCTCATGCAACACAAGCATGCACTTGCAAAAACATCCTGCTGCCGCATGAGCACTCATTCCTTCCTGAACCATACAATGGACCAAAACAAATCCAAGTGAGAATGTTATGATTCCCTCAAAGGAAATACTCATCTGCCGAACGCAGATCAATGATGGAAATACACACATAGTCAAGCTGTGCAGCAACTGCCGCATAGCCAGGGGCACATCTTCTGTGTCTCAGCTGCAATGCTTCACCAGCAGGAAGTCACAGCTCACCCAACAGATAGAGTTGTCACCTTTGGTAGCAATCCCTGCTTGACCATTTCATCTTTGAGGCTCCGGTCAAAAGACAGGTTGTGCAGCAGGCGCAGCACAGCCATGAGTAATACGTCATTGTCAGTGGCCATGAGTGTAACGAGGCGCGGCACCACATCACAGGCGGCCATCTGGTCCTTGTTCTCCTGATAGATGGACAGCTTCTTCAGGAAGGCTGTGGACAGTATGAGCAGCTCTATGTTGGTGCGGTCCAGCATTTTTACCAGGTACACAACGGTGCCCTGCATCAGGAGTGGTGAGAGTGACAGTGGGCAAAAGCATGGCTCAGGGGCGTTACTTCCTGAGAGTGCGTATCTTCACAGGTACACAACACCCTGCATCTGCATCAGGAGTAGCAGGAGTGACACTGGATGGCAGCTTGGTGTCAGGGTTTGGAAGTGCATGTCATAGACATGTAGCGATTGTAGCCCTGGTGTCTATTCTTGACACCTCCAATCTTGGCAGCTCAGTGATGTCACACAGCAGGAATGGCAGGAGTGGCACTTGACAACAGCATGGCATCAGGGTCTGTGCTTCTTGAAGGTGCAATGTGATAGACATGTGGCAGCTGCAGCCCCTGATTTCTGTTCTTGAGAGCATGGCATCATCATACAGTGAACAGGAAGCTCAGATGCTTTAGTGTTTGCAAGCTGATGGCAGATGTAGTGCAAGTTACTACATGATGCAACACGATCCAACAAAACTTGCAATGTGTGGAGGTTAGGTAGGGGACGCCCTGGTCAACAAATGCACCAATACATGTAGAAAGAAACGTATTGACAAAGTACGACCAGCAACAACATCGCATGACAATAATGAGATACTGTGAAGGTACCCACAAAAATGTTCAAATGCATGCTCACCACATTCTTGTTGGTGTACAGACAGGGGATGAAGTACAGCCTGCCGAAGAGGCCAGACCCAGACCTGCTCATCAGCATACCTTCTTCTGCATCTTGCGCTCTATGTCTGGGTCTTCAGACAGGTTAAGCAGTAGATACGCACACAGGTACAGCAGCTTGTCCTGTTTCTGCGTCACTGCCAGTAATCTGCGCTCCTTCTCACTGGCAAGACCCTGGGCTTCCTTCACAGCAGCTGCTGCTATACTAACACCCTCCTCCTGCACATCAAGCAAGGTATGTTTGGGGGTGTTGGCTGCTGCACTGCTGGTTTCATGGTCAGCAACAGACTTGAGCTTGGTGGAATGACTGAACACAGCTTTGTCTGTTAGGTGCTCGATTCTAACTTTCAGATTTTCAGTGAGCAGGCGAGGGTTTGTTTCCTTGTAAGTGCAGCTTCATATGCAGGGGGGCAAGCCCCAATCTGCTACCACGCTGTCAGCGCCTGCTGCCGCATGTCTCCAGATGTCAAGAGTGTTTCAGCTGAAACTGCTGGAAAGGCTGCTGTCCAAACAACACATCTCAACCACCAACATGGCGAATGGTTCGTTCATGACCATTGTTTGGCGATGCTGGCGCACTTCAGGTCAAGCATCAGCCTCATGCATGCTTGACATGGGCATCACCTTACCTTGACCCTGTGCTCAGTCCTTTTGATTTCCAGATCAAGAATGTCTATTGTCAACACTCCAACCTGGTTTTCCACCAGCAACTGGTGAAATTGGCTGAAATTGCTCAACACCAACCATACCGACTGGATCCCCACGCACAGATCTACACTGCGCTTGCCGTCATCGCGCAGAACCCTAGCCAGGGTTGGCAACAGGGTTGCATGGGACAGTAGGGGCTCTAAATGTTGGGCTTGTCTGAACAGGGTGGCAATGCAGTTGGCTGCTCTGGCTTTGTCCTTGACATCATCCTCATACAAGTTCTCCTGTAGCACATGAACTACTTTACATCATGTTGTTTTTCATTGAGTGCCTTGCAGTCTGGGCTGTGCGGCCAGTCGTGACTCATCAGACATCCTGGCTTGAAAGCACAGATGAATGCGATGCTTTGACAAGTTGGCTCAGGCTCTGTTGCGACACATCTCTGTTCTGCCGTATGAGTTGATCACTTCTTGTAACACTGTCTGCGGAATTGCTGCACTGCAACACCTGTTACGTACTCCCGGACTAGTCCAGTATAATGTGGAATGCTGATCACAGCAGCAGACGTCCTGTCTGCAATACGTGCAAATTCAATACGGCTAAATGTGCCAGGCTGTGACTTACAATATAGATGTCCAGCTCTTCAAGGCGTACACTGTCAATGGAGTGTTGCCTTGACGCAGTGGCTGGCCGGTCCTGATTGCGCTGCCACAGCTGCTGCCTGTCAAGCTCACCTGCATGCCACTTGCCCATTTTTGTGAAAAGATTGGAGTTGCTTTGATTTGCAGACAGGTTCACAAAACTGGTCAAATTGCGGTGTTCTGCAAACACATATGACCGATGGATGAGCAGCCAGATACAATTTCCATGCAGCTCATGTAATGCTGGGCTCACAGAGCAAACAGACAGAAGTTGTGCTGTGCTGTGCTGTGCTGTGCTGTGCTGTGCTGTGCTGTGCTGTGCTGTGCTGTGCTGTGCTGTGCTGTGCTGTGCTGTGCTGTGCTGGCACTGTGCTCTGCTATGGCATGCTGTGCTCTGTCCTGCCAGCAAGGCAAACAGTGCTGTCTGGTGCCCCAAGTATTGTATACTGCAACATTCAGATTGACTGCCTCTCTGGTTGAAGCTGCTGCATCAAGCTGCTGCACCATAGCTCTGCCTGATGCTGCACTTGTGCCATGCTGCTTCAGCACTGCAAGTTGTCAAGCAACTCCTGTGCTTGCTTTCTGATGTCAACAGCTCTTCCTTTCTGTCCTGCTATCTGGCTCAACGCCCTAACAATGTAAACACCTCACGCTGTGACGCTCTGCATGCAGCATTTCCTGCTTTTTCAAACAACACTGCAGCTCAGCAACACAGTGGGCTGCCCATTGGAGGGGGTACAGGCACACAGTCAATGCCCACTTATACATTCCTTGGTCAGCAGATGCTAACACTGTGCTTGCAGGCCACTGTCACTGCCTCTGCTGCTGCTATTGCTAAAGCTCATGGCATGCTGCTGCTGCTGCTAAAGCTCATGGCATGCTGCTGCTTCTGCTGCAGATGCTGGACAAGACCGGCCACTGTGGTTGACTTTCACAGCATGGCTGAGACCCTGTGTAGTCAAGTAAAAGACAGACAGGCGACATGATGTTGCTGCAGCTTTATTGTGTGAAGACTGCAAGCTGAGGATGACAAATCTAGGCGAAAAGCACTGCTGAAGGCCTTACTGAAGCCATGCACATAAGCAGCAGAAGACTGGCTAGAGCTGGGCCCAGGCTTCATGCTCTCTCTATCCACCAGCTCATGCAAAAGCTCCTCCACGCGCCCTACCTGCGTCAGGCACCCATTTCGGTGTCGAAGCGTGATCACAGAATTTCCGCACCAAAGCTGTGCCAAGCTCATTTCAGGCTGTGGTCTCACTGCACTCTGCACAAGATGATTGGCTTGCACTGACCTTGGATGCGCTGATGAGCCTACACTTTTTAGTCAGCTCCTGTGCCACTTGAGGAATGTCTCTCTCATTTGGCAAAGGCCTGATTTTGATCCTGCAGCCATGATCTCAACATAATGACAATATGTTGTTAATACAGACTGATTTTGGTTGAGTTGTGGGCTCCATTTCAAGGTTCAGAATCCTGGATTGCAGTTGCAGGGAGGAGACTGTCTTACTGCTTGATGCCGGGCGTCCTGCCCACAACTTTTTGTGTCCCATCGCTGCCAATCTCAATGTCATGTGTCTGTGACAGCGGAACAACTTCTCGTCGTCAGAATGTTCAAGAGTCTGGTAGGCTGCAAGTAGACAGCAAATGCTGCAATAAAGTCAGGCTTACCTCGTAGTTGACTACAACTACGGCGTCCTCGGGGTCCAGCTCGATGAGCCCTGGATACACCTGCCAATCAATCACAGACCGATGAGCTATGCTGCCGCAAGTATGGCTGGCAGTCTGAAGAACACTCCGGTCACACCTTTTTCTGAGTCGCCATGCCTGGCACGTCCGATAATGGACCTGCCCTGGCTTGCCCCGCAACCTTAACGTTGCTCTGCTGCCTTGAGAGCCTGATTACTGGATGGAGCAAGAAGCCGCACGTCACCGAGCGTCACAAAGAACTCGTAGTCGAAGCTCAACCTGTGCTGCAAGTCTGCAAAGACAGCTGCAAAATGGCCCCATTTGTTACACCATTATGGTGCATCAGAGCTGTACATACCGTGCACAGCAAAGCCTGATTGAGGGAGGGCATATCACGGCTACATACCTTGCTTCATTGGGCAGGTCAAAGCAAAATTTAGCGAAAATTGACTGGGAATCCCAAACTAAGCTTGGTTCAGCATGACCGCAATGAGGGCCTGCCATCAAGAGTCAACGAACGTGCTAAACGACGCAAGCGCTCAATAGGACGTTGAAAACACATTTACTGAGCCTAGGCCATGCTTTTCTACTTGTGTACCGTTCCAGCTGTTACGATCACATACATGCAGCATGCCGTATGCGCCAGTCACCCTGAATGACCGACATGCTAGCCCGACGATTGCTAGGAAAGCGCCTCCAAACTCTGCTCAGTTGCTACCACACAGCTGTCTTGTCCTTCGGAGAAGGGTCACAGGTGCAGTCTTTGCTCTTGTTGCGCATGCACAAAGCTTTCTACTTGTGCGCTGGTCAACGTTGAAGCTGATGCAGTGTCCAGGGTGCATTGGGCTGCAGCAGCCTTGGGGACAATTACGATCCCGAAGAAGTTGACCTTACCAAGGACATAGCAAAAGTCGCTGCTGGTCACTACCACAGCTTGGCAATCAATCTGGAGGGCAAGCTGTTTACTTGGGGGTAAGGCAGGCTTGTACTCCTGTTTGAACATAGCACAGCTGCCAGATTGACTCTGTGTCAATGAGTGACTTTGTTCACGGCGAACAGGCGCAACAATGAAGGACAACTGGGACAGGCGTTGCAGCCACTGGAGTCTGCTGCAACCCCAGCCGCTGTTGATGCTCTTGCCAAGTTTAAGGTGCATCATGCTGATCTTGTATGCGCACATAAGCTGTAACACTAGACACATTGAAGGTTTTGTTTTGGCACTACAGGTAACGAGTGCAGCAGCTTCAGGAGTGGCTTCCTTTGCTGTTTTGGAAGATGGCACAGTCTGGGGCTGGGGCAGTTCCAGGCGAGGGCAATTGGGCTTAGGCCAAGGAATTGTTGAGGCTTTGAAGCCACAGCGTTTGCCAGGCCTAGAAGGCATCACTGAAGTATCTGCTGGCTGGGGTCATGCTTGTGCATTACGAGGTAAGCCAACATGCAAGTCGACACTGATTGCTGCAATGCCCTGCTATACCAGCAACACAAATCTGCGTGCCTCTCACATGGTCGCTATGGTAGCTGAACATACTTCAACAATGTCATTGCAAGCGTACCCGACACAGCGTGTACCTCATTCTCTTCATCTGTCTTCACAGACCATGCTGACAATTATGCTGATACTTCAAATCCCACTTCTTGCTCTTTTCCCCAGCCAGCAGTCCCATAGCACAGTCTGATGATGCTTATGCCATTTACCGCTGCACCCTATGTAACAAGGCACCCTTCAGGAAAGCAACCCCTCCATGACAGCTTTGGTACATGCCTTACAGAGGATGGGCAGCTGTTCAGCTGGGGCTACCCACAGCATGGCCGTCTGGGCCATTCGCTTGCACCCTCCCAAGCTCAGGTAACTGCACAGCCATACTGCTGAGCTGCGCCCAGTACCGCAGCAGGCATTGATTGCCGGACCTTCAACATGCAGCGCAACTGATTTGCAGGACGAACAGGCAGCAGTGATGGACCGTCTGGTTTGGCAGCCACAGCCAGCTCATTTGCTTAACTCTGTCCAGATCAAACAGGTGCGCTCCATTGAAGAAGCAGGCCACTGCATGGAACTGTATCATTACATTTGTGTACCTTGACTTTGTGTGGTGCCTTGAGGCAGCCGTGTAGATCTTGGAATGACTCATTTTGTTATGGTACAGATACAGTAGGATACCTTGCAAAGCCTCCCCAAGCAGACCACAAGCAAGCTGTTCTTGTGCTGCATTGCATTCATGCCACAACCATCAAAATTGCAAGCCCATCTCAGCTCTGTCACTTGCCTGATATGGTTTGCCGTAATTTGTACAAGCAGCTGTTGTTTTGACAGCAGCTTCAGGTTCAAGAGACAAAGATCATGCTGTCTGAACCAGATGGGATGAAAGACAGAACCCAAGGGTTGAGCATGTTGCACATTGTACATGCACCGACTACCATCCTGCATCTCTGCACAGGTAGCCTGTGGCCTGGACCACACACTAGCTGTTGCCCAAAATGGGCAAGTATATGCCTTTGGAGACAACTCTCTGTGCCAGCTGGGCCGAGCAGGTGGCATGGGGGTGCAGGAAACAAGCGCTGATGCTGCTGCATGGATCGTTCGTGACGAAGAAGGGGCAGATATCATCTTCACTAAGGTGCACACCTATTACCGCAATGCTGTCGGCTCACCTGTTCATGTTTGCCCAAGGACGATATACTGTGGCCAGCCTCCGTAAAATGCGATTCCATGCAGCTCCTCCAAAAGAGTCTTGACAAAGCAGCAACACCAGCTGCAGTGCTCCTTCAGCAACAGCAACAAGGAGCGCGTCTCATGTGCAGCCATGGTTCCATGGCAGCTTGACAATTGTTGCGGTACCTGGATTCTTTTGTAGGCATGCTTGAATACTCCACCTCACATACACATAGTGTTCAGGACGCGCCAAAGCCTTGCAACAATGATCAGCCTCAAGCTTTTGTATGCGATGCTTGATTAGTGTTCCCTGCTGACTGCAACTTGTGACGCTGGATAGGTAGCAGCAGGGCTGGGGCATTGCTTGGGGGTGAACCACAAGGGAGATGTCATGGCCTGGGGCTGGGCCGCTGCAGGGCAGTTGGGCCTGGGGCAGTGCCATCAGGGCAGCAATACTGTTCTTCACCCCACTCCAGTGAGTTTCTCTTTGTCTGCGTCCTCTTCCTCACCCTTTCCTTTTCTTCCTCCCCTTTTTCTTCCTCCTCCTCCCCTCTTCTTCAATGCATATCATGTGTGCTTTTTCCTAGACTTCAGAAGCTGGGGCTGCATAAATTGCCCTTCATGTCAAGCCGTCGTTCCCCTTGCTTCTGGTCACAGGCCGCAAACGTCTCGTTATCCCTAGGCAAATTTGGGTGAGTTTGTGGCCCTGACTCAGTATGATCTACTTGCATGGACTTTTTTGCTTTCACAATCCTGCTTGTATTTGCACCACATTTGCACCACAAACCCCTGTCTGGGTTGTATCAAGTCGTACTTATAGAGTCACCAGTCAATTGGCTCTTTGTCCACCGTCACCATCAAGAGTGTGGCTCTGCTTTGACTGCTCCGGTAATTTGCTAGGTAATTGTGTACAATGGCGCTACAGCAGATAAACCCTGTTGGTCTGTGGGCTGACAACAGCATGCTGACACATTACCTGATCATCAGCCCTGTCTGCTGAAGCCACCACCAGCTATACATGTCAACAGCTGTGCCCCTGTGAATATAATGACGTGTAGCTGCTTCAGCTTTGTTATTGTACATGGCAACACAGCCACTTATTAGTTGGCTGTTTTCCCCCTACACGCAGAACCGTGATGTTGCTCTGCTGCAGATCTTTGGTTTGCCAGAGAACAACAGAGCCCTGGTGGCAGCGGCTCGTGTGCACAGCGTTCTGGCCTCAGAAGACCTCTTTGTTGATCCTGAGACAGCCCATGTGCCGCACGATGACACCTTAAACTCCATGACGCAATTTTATGCATGGGGGAGTGGACACAATGGTCGCCTGGGGTTAGGCTATCAGCAAGATATGACTGTGCCGGAGATGGTCAGTGAGCTTGATGGTGCTGAGATACTGGATGTAGCATGTGGGCATGATCATACATTGGTCCTAATTAGGCTCTGATTATAGCATAGCGCAGCTGCCAAGATGGACTCCTGAGCATGGCTCAAGTACATTCATGGAATGCTTGAAAAACTTAGATGAGTATAAGTAGACATGTACTGTACATTAGTGCTTCACGACATGGTCTGCCCAAGGAGCAAAAGATATCTTCACAGTATCTTGCCTATGTATATATATACACATGGAAGCTTTGCATAAGTATAGATACATCAGTATGTCAGCGGAGTGACTACGTAGCTACCTAAACTTTGCATGGAAGGTGCATTAGTGCGCTTCTGGCATTTCACGCCTTGTGGCCTGGGGCAATGAAGGTCACAAATACAATGTCTATGTTGCACACTGTGTGGCCTCTACTGTTTGAGTAAAAGGTCTTCGTGCAAGCATGATGCAATGGGTTGCACTGTATCACACAAACCTCAAACACGCAGGAGACGATCTCTCACCATTTTGTTGAAGTGCAGTGTGCAGTTGGTGGGCTTGCATGACAGGACCATGTTTTGTGATGAAAGGTCTCCAAGTGTATCTAAATTGCTGTTTGAAGGACACATACATATGAATATTTGCCTATTGTACAAAGTAACAGGCTGCTAGGTAAGGAACGCGGCCTATGCGGCCATTAATAACTGCCTAATTAGTAACCTGTTCTTGAATGGTGTGACTGGAAATTTGTCAAGTGCTCACACTTCCAAGATCTTGGAAGTTCTAGAAACTGGACCCAGTGTACAAACAATGTTTCTTGCAACATCC
>JAABUO010005672.1_pt1 | contig 14469 bp, 14 predicted proteins | sample 5559291 | NCBI WGS metagenome assembly JAABUO01 (sample SAMN10711878, study PRJNA513372) | rock metagenome | isolation source: Antarctica rocks | place: Antarctica: Victoria Land, Finger Mt sud | reverse complement strand
AAGGACGCGACGGAACGCCTGTTCGCGACGATGGGTTCGCTCGCGAAGCTCGATCCGCGATTCCATCTGCCCGTCCAGTGCGGTTCCGATCCGATTCTGCGGCGCATGAATCGAAAGTACACGGTCGCGCAGTACCGTGAGAAGATCGCGGCGTTCCGGGCACCGTGCCCCGGCTGGGCGCTCACGACCGATCTGATCGTCGGCTTCCCCGGGGAGACGGGCGACGACGTGGCGGCGACCTACGAACTCGTGGCGGAGATGGGTTTCGCGCAGGCGTTTTCATTCATCTACTCGCCGCGGCGCGGCACGCCCGCCGCGCGCTGGGAGCAGGTGCCGAGCGACGTCGGTCACGAGCGCTTGCGGCGGCTCGGCGCGGTCGTCGACGCGGGCGTCCGCGCGTGGCACGAGCGCAAGCGCGGGACGGTCGTGCGCGCGCTCGTTCAGGGACCCTCGCGGAAAGATCCCTCGCGCGTTGCCGCCAAGACGACCGATAACGTTACGGTCATCGCCCCGCTCGGCGCGCTCGACACGGCGGCGCTCGTCGCGCGGCCGTGGCTCGACGTGCGCGTCGATTCGCCGTTTACGTGGGGCTGCGCGGGCGAGATCGTCGGTGCCGCCGCGCGCTACGACGAGGTCGCCGAGCCGATCTTCGCGCCGCCACTGCTGATCGATCTCGTCGGCGTTGCATAGCGCCGAGGCGCGCGCGCGGTGAGCGAGCCGAAGCGCTCGCCGATGATCGAGCAGTATCTCGCGCTCAAGGCGCGCTATCCCGACGCGATCCTGCTCGCGCGGGTCGGTGACTTCTACGAGGCCTACGGCGACGACGCGGAGACGATCTCGGCGGCGTTGCAGATCGCGCTCACGAGCAAGGATTCGGGCGGCGGCACGCGGATCGCGATGGCGGGCGTGCCGCATCACGCCCTCGACGCATATCTCGCGCGACTCGTCGCGCAGCGCCGCGTCGTCGCGCTCGCCGAGCAGCTCGAAGCTCCCGTGCCGAATAAACTCGTGCGCCGCGACGTGACGCGCGTCGTGACGCCCGGGACGCTCATCGAGGACCGGCTACTCGAACCGGGCCGCGAGAATCTGCTCGCGGCCGTCACCGCGACGGGCGAGGCGATCGCGCTCGCGACCGCCGACGTCTCGACGGGCCGCACGGTCGCGACCGCCTACACGGGCGAGCGCGCTTTCGAGGACGCGCTCGGGGAGCTCGCGCGCCTCGGCCCGAGCGAGATCGTCGCGGATCTCCCTGCCGCCGAACGTGAGGCGCTCGCGGCGGCGCTCCCGGGCGCGCGCATCGCGACGTCGCCGCTCGCGGAAGCCGTCGGCGTGGGCCCCGAACCGCTCGCGGCATTTTCGATCGAGGAGGCGGCCGCGATCGCCCGCGCGTTCGCGGCGCTCGGGGCGTTCGTGAAGCGGGTCGGGCTCGGCGCGGCAGGCGCGTCGCTGCGCGAGCCCGCCTATTATCGCGCGCAGGGGTTCGTCGCGCTCGACGCGAGCACGCGGCGGCATCTCGAGCTCGTGCGCCCGACGGGTGACGATCCGAAGGCGACGCTGCTCGCGACGGTCGATCGCTGTGCGACGGCGATGGGGTCGCGGCTGCTCGCGCGCCGCGTGCTCGCGCCGCTCGTCGACGCTGCGGCGATCGCCGAGCGCGCGGACGGCGTCGCCGCGCTCGTCGAGGACTATTCCGCGCGGACGGCGCTGCGCGAGCTGCTGCGCACGACGTTCGATCTCGAGCGGATCGCGCAGCGCGTGCGGTTGCGCCGCGTCGCGCCGCGCGACCTCGGCTCGCTGCGGCGGACGCTCGTCGCGCTCGAGCCGCTCGCCGGCAACCTGCCGCTGGGACTCGCCGGGTTCGCGGAACGGCTCGGCGATCACCGTGCGTTGCTCGCGACGCTCGAAGCGACGCTGTGCGACGACTTGCCCGCGACGCTCGACGAGGGCGGCGCGATCCGGCCCGAGGCGATGCCCGAGGTCGGCGACGCCGTCGCGCGCCGCTCGGCCGCGCGCGAGGGGATCGCCGCGCTCGAGGTGCGCGAACGCGAACGCACCGGCATCAAGACCCTCAAGGTAAAATACGCCAGCGCCTTCGGCTACGCGCTCGAGATCACGAAGTCGCAGCTCGCGCTCGCCCCGGCGCATTACGTGCGCAAGCAGACGCTCACGGGTGCGGAGCGCTTCACGATCCCGGAATTACGCGACCTCGAGGCGCAGATCGCGGGCGCGCGCGGCGATCAAGTGCGCGTCGAGGCGGAATGCTACGCGGCGCTCGTCGAGACGGTCGCCGGGTCGCTCGACGCGCTCGCGGCGACCGCGGACACGCTCGCGGAGCTCGACGTCGCCTGTGGCCTCGCGCACGTCGCGAGCGAGCGCGGCTACGTCCGGCCGACGTTCGTTGCGGCGAGCACGCTCGACGTCACGGAGGGCCGGCACCCCGTCGTCGAGGCCGTCGCCGGCACGGGCTTCGTGCCAAACGACCTGCATCTCGCCGAAACGCGGGAGCGCTTCGCGTTGCTGACCGGGCCGAACATGGGCGGCAAGTCGACGTACCTGCGGCAAGCGGCGCTGCTCGTCATTCTCGCGCAGATCGGGTCGTTCGTGCCCGCGAAGTCGATGACGCTCGGCGTCGTCGATCGGATCTTCACGCGCATCGGCGCGGGCGACGACCTGGCATCGGGCCGTTCGACGTTCTTCGTCGAAATGTCGGAGGCGTCCGCGATCCTGCGGCGCTGCACGCGGCGCAGCCTCGTGCTGGTCGACGAGGTCGGCCGCGGAACCGGCACGATCGACGGGCTCGCGATCGCGCAGGCGATCTGCGAGTATCTGCTCGGGCTCGACGCGCGCGCGCCGATGACGCTCTTCGCAACGCACTTCCACGAGCTCGTGGCGCTCGCCGAGCGCTGGCCGCTCGTCGCGAACTATCACGTGACCGCCGTCGAGAACTCGGCGCGGGGCGGAGCGCCCGTCTTTTCACATCGCGTCCTGCCGGGGAGCACGTCCCGCTCGTTCGGGATCGAGGTCGCGAAGATGGCGGGCTTACCGCCGACCGTCATCGAGCGCGCGCGCGAGATCGCGGGTGCCCTCGAAGCGCGGCCGACCGTCGATCGCCAGGTGCCGCTGCGCACGAAGCTCGCCGCGAGCGACGGTCGCGAGGAGACGCAGCTCGGCTTCTGCTGGTGAGGCCTGCAGCCCGTGACCAAGTGAGCTTGACCATGCCGACGGCTTCGAGTACGCTCGCTCGGTGAAGTCCGTCAATCTCGGCGAGGCGAAGGCGCAGCTTTCCCGCTTGGTCCGAGATATTCGCCTCGGCCGCAAGCCCGAGATCGTCATCTCGCTCGACGGTGTCCCTGCGGCGCGTCTGCCGTATACGGCCGCGCCGAAGCGCCAACTCGGACTCGATGCGGGACGCATCGTCATCGCCGACGATTTCGATGACGTCGACGAGGCCATCGCCGAGCTCTTTCTCGGAGGCAAGGTCGAGCGGACGTAACGACGCTTGCGATTGCTTCTCGACACGCATGTCTTTCTCTGGGCGCTCGATGCTCCGGAACGCCTTCATCGGAGGCACGTCACTCGATCGAGGACGCTACGAACGAGGTCTACGTCTCCGCGGTCGTCGCGTGGGAGATCGCGATCAAGTTCGCGCTCGGTAAGCTCGAGCTCCCCGTGGTTCCCGAGATCTTCGTTCCCGACCGCATGATGCGACTCGGGTTTCGATCATTACCGATCGACGTGCGTCACGCGCTTGCCGTCGCGTCGCTGCCGCCGCTCCATGCCGATCCGTTCGATCGGCTCCTCGTGGCGCAGGCTCGCGTCGAAGCGCTCGAACTGGTGACGGTTGATCCGAAGATCACCGCGTATTTCCGATAGGCGCAAGGCGTCGTCGCTTCGCGGGGTTACGCCGATGCGGCGATCGCGACGTTCCGGCCCTGGTGTTTCGCGCTGTAGAGCGCGGCATCGGCGGCGCGCAGCATCGCCGCGATGCTGAGCTCCGGGCCCGACGCATGCGCCACGCCGATGCTCACGGTCACCGGGATCGAAACGTCGTCGACGACGATCTGCGCGCTCTCCACGCGGCGGCGCATCCGCTCCGCGACCGAGATGCTGCCGGCTTCGCCGTGCGCTGGCCCGAGGAGAATCGCGAACTCTTCGCCGCCGATCCGGCCGATCACGTCGCCCGGGAGCAAGAAGGACCTGCACTCGACGACGATCCGCTTCAGCACGACGTCGCCCGCCTGATGGCCGTAGCGGTCGTTGATCGCCTTGAAGTGATCGGCATCGAGCATGAGCAGCGAGAGGACCTGACCGGTCGCGCGAAAGCGCGTTGCCTCGGCGGTCGCCGCTTCCAGGAACGCGTTGCGATTGAGGCACCCCGTCAGTGAGTCCGTCGTCGCGAGCAAGCGCAGTTTGTCTTCGGAACGCCGCCGCTCCGTCGTATCGCGCGTGACGACGGAGAAGCCGATCGCCGACTGCTCTTCGGTCTTGCGCAGGACGGAGATCGTGCAGTGGGCCCAGTAGCGCGAGCCGTCCTTGCGGATGCGCCAGCCTTCGAACTCGCGCCAGCCCTCGCGTCGCGCGATGTCGAGATGGCGTTTGAACGAATCAAGTCCCGTCCCGGTGCCCGACGCGAGCATCGCGAAGGGCCGGCCCATCACCTCGTCGCTGCGATAGTCGTCGATCCGTTCGGCGGCACGGTTCCAGCTCGTGATCACGCCCGCGAGATCGAGCGTGCAGATCGCGTAGTCCTTCACGCCGTCGAGCACGGCGTGCAGCCGTTCCTCGCTCATCCGGATGCCGTGCTCGCGGTGGGCGCTCGCGGTGACATCCGCGAGCACCGCGATGTAGAGGTCACGATCGAGCTTGTTGAGCGTCAGCGAGAGCGTCATCGCGGGTTGCGAGCCGCTCGGAATCGCGAGCGAGACGCGATGCTCTTCGCATCGAACCGCTGCGGCCGCTGTACCGCATCGCCATCTCGCGCACCTCGGGCGCGAACGGCGAGAGCAGGTCGTAGAGGTTGTCCAGATCGCCCGTACGCGCAAGCGGCATCAGGAGCTGTGCGCCGTGCGGATTCATCAGCAGGATGTCGCCGAAAGCGTTGAGCCGGAGCACCGCCACGGGACAGAGGTGCAGCAGCTGCAATAACTCCTCACGCTCGCCGCGATTCTCTTCGGTGGCGTCGCCCTCGTCGTACACGATCAGGAGCGGCGGCGGATCGCGACGTACTGACGCGGGCTCGTCGAGCTTCGCAGCAACCGCAGTTCAACGCGCGTCGGCCGCATCTTGAGCGTGAAGACGTAATCGATGATGACGTCGAGATCGGGTTCCTCATCGAACCGGCCTGAGACCATGAAGTTGTTGCAGCAGGGCGCCACGTCGGTGAAGAAGTTGCGGCCGAGCACGCGGGCGGGCGAGATCCCGGAGTACTTCGCTTCCACCGCGCCATAGGCGAAGACGGTTCCGTCGTGCTGCATGGCGACGAGTCCGAAGGTGAGGTCGTCGTAGCGCTCCGGCGTCTCGGCGGCATGTTCGAGCACGGCGAAGAGACCGGGGTCCTCGAAGCCGGCCGCGGCGAGCGTCAGCTCCTTCACAGAACGATCGTCCGGTGACCGCATGATGTCGGTTGTCCCATGGTCATCGTTTCGGTCGGAATCGCCGCAAGTTGATGCGCCGAGCCGTCCCGGAAACGGCCAGCTGTCGAGACTACGCGGGTTGTTGATAGTTCTTACGCCAGCGGGAGTCCGGTGAGCGATAGTTGAGAGGGCTGTGCCGGCGCTCCCGGTTGTAGTAGCGCAGCCAAGCCGGTAAGGCGAGGCTGCGTTCGCCGCTCGTGCGATAGGCGATCGCGTACGCCCACTGGCGCAGCATCGTCTGGATGAATCGTTCCGCCTTACCGTTCCATTGTGGCGTGTACGGCGGCGTCAGAATGTGGCGGGCGCCGATCTCGGTAAGCGCGAGTTGGAAGGCGCCTGACGTAAAGACGTTGCGTTTGTCGGTCATAACGCGCTCGATCCGAACGCCACTTCGGGCATAGGCTGCGGCGAGCCGTCGCAAGAAGTCCGCGGCCGCTTCCGCGCTCTCGCGGTCGTAGATCCGCGCGTGAGCGCGCCGGCTCGCATCATCGACGGCAACGTAGATGGTGTCGTAGCCCAGTGCCTTCGAGCGCCGTCGGCGATCGCCGTGGATGCGATGGCCAACGCCGTGGAAACGGGCGAGCTTCTTGATGTCGATGTGCACGAGTTCGCCCGGCCTCATGTATTCGTACCGTCGCGTCATCCGCGGCGGCTCGAGATCGCAGCCGTGCGAGACCGAAGCGCTTGAGCACCTTGATCACCGTCGAGCGAGAAAGCCCGAGAACGCTCGCGATCTGCCAGCCAAGGGGGCCTCGCTTGCGGCGCAGCTGCTCGATCTTGCGCTCCGTCGATCGTGTAATTCGAGTTGGGAAGCTCGCCGCAACCGAACGGCGATCCTCCAGGCAGTCGCCGTCATCGAAACGGCGCAGCCACTTGTAGACGGTCGTTCGACTTACCCGAAAGCGCCGAGCAACGTCGGCCACTGGCGTTCCAGCCTCAACGAGATCGACGATTCTTGCCGGCTGAGAGGCGTCGTGCGGGCCAAAGGGTGCATAATCATGGAGCTGACCTCGGAGAAGTGGGCGTCGAATACCAACTCTTTCGAGGTCAACCCCTGTTAACAATGCGCGTGGCCAGTTGGCCCACCATGAGAATTGCCACGGTTCTTGGTTCACCGCTCGAAAGGCATCGATCCAGCCGGCGTGGTCGATGACGATCGAAGACGTCGATGTCGTGATGCGCGATGTTGTAATCCCCGCATACCATCGTCGGTATTCCGGCGTTCTTGAGCGCGGCTAACCGTCCGATGAAGCGGTCGAGAAACATCGGTTCGGGCTTGCGCCTCCCTGATGCCGCGTTCCCGCCCGGTTTATTTGGAGTAGAGGTAGTCCTTCACGTCGGCGCTGTCGACGTTATCCTTGGTAATGATCGCTTCGCCGGTGCCGTAGTGCTTGTCAAAGGTTTTCTTGCCTTTGAGATATTGAATGCCGTACTGTACGCCGAGCTGTCCGATGTGATAGGGATCCTGCGCGACCAGTGCGGAGATCGTGCCGGCTTTGACGGCCTCGACTTGGGCGGGCTCCGCGTCGAACTCGACGAGTTTGAGCTTGCCCGATAGCCCGAGTTCGCGGGCCGCGGCGGTCACGCCGCTGCCGGTGACGACGTTGGTTGCGAACACTCCGGCAAGGTCGCGGTGCGCCGCCACGAGACCCTTGGTTACCGCGTTCGCGCGCGTCGGATTGTCGCCCGTGAAGGTGACGCCGAGACTCTTGAGCGCGGGATATTTTGCTAATTCGGCATTGAAGCCCTCGACGCGTTCGTCGGTGGTACTCACACCGGGCGAGACACTTACGACGGCGACTTGGCCTTTCTTGCCCGTCGCCAAGGCGAGTGCGTCGGCGACTTTGCGGCCGCCCGCGACATTGTCCGACGAGATCGTCGTGACCGCGATCGACGGATCGGTCAACGTCGTGTCGACCAAGATAACCGGGATATGTGCGGCAACCGCTCGTGCGATCGGAGCTTGCAGCGCTTCTTTATCGGTCGGTGCGATAAGAATGAGGTCGGGCTTTTGCGCGATCGCGGCATTGAGATACGGCAGCTGCGTCGAGGGGCTGAAGGCCGCAGGCGAACCGCTGAATTGAACGGTAGCGCCTTCTTTTTTTGCCTCGGCCTGAGCGCCGTGATTCATCGTGATGTAGAATGCATCGGATGCGATACCGGCGATGAGGACGATTTTGTACGGCCCGGCAGCGTTCGCATGCGGGATCGTGCGCGGCACGACAAGCGCACTCAGGCCGATGATGGCGGCGAGCGCGGTGGCGGGAGCTAGTCGCATGAGCATCAAGCTTTTTCTCCTTCTTCTGGATTGTTAGGGTGGCGCGCCTACGTGACGCGCCGGCGGCGGATCTGATCGAAAAGCACGGCTACGATGATGATCGCGCCAACCACCACATCTTGCCAGAACGACGAGATGCCCTGGATCGTAAAGCCGTAACGTAGAACGGTCGGAATGAACGCGCCGATCACGGTTCCGACAATGGAGCCGGTTCCGCCGAAAAGACTCGTTCCACCGATGACGACCGCGGCGATGGCGTCGAGATTATCGAGGCTGTGACCCTGAATGTCCGTCGAATGGAAGCGCGCAAGGTCGAGTACGCCCGCGAGCCCCGACAAGCACCCGGCAAATGTGTAAACGGCAACGACGTGTGCATTCACCGGCACGCCCGCGAGTCGCGAACCTTCGAGGTTGCTTCCGACAGCGAACGTGCGGCGGCCGAAGATTGTGCGAGTGAGAACCACGTGCGTCAGGATTGCAACGATCGCCGCCACAACCACAAGTGTCGGCAAACCGAGAAATACGTTGCCGTTGCCGAGCGTGTTGGCAAAGCTTTTGGGAACCGGCGGAATTGCGGATTGGCCCGCAGCACCGCTCGAACTAACCAAGTCACCCAGCCCGTTGGCGATGCTGAACACACCCAGCGTCACGATGAAGGCCGGCATGCGCAAACGCGTGACCAACGTTCCGTTGATGAAACCCGCGAACGTGCCGACCGCGATTCCCGCGAGGATTCCGAGTGGTATCGCGGTGGCGGCTTGCGGAAAATGTCCGCTTGACACAAGCGCCGGCGGACCGCCGGTCTGCGCGATCACCCACGATGCGATGACGCCCGAAAACATCAAGACGGTACCGACAGATAGATCGATGCCGGCCGTAATAATCACGAATGTTTCGCCGATGGCAAGCAGCAGAATTTCGGCGGTATCCCAAGCGATATTGATAAAGTTGCCGCGGTCGAAAAATGCGTGATTCGGACTGATGATACTGAAAAACGCTACTAACCCGACGAGGACGAGCAGAATATACGTGTTCGTCGAGCGCGCGAAGATGCTGCGCGTATCTTTGGTGCCGGTGGCGGACCGCGCGGTCACGGCTTCGCTCACGAACTAGCGCTCCAGCTCGGCGACATGTTCGACCGTCGCGCCGGTCATGAAGGCGACGACGTCAGTCATCGACGTTTCCGCGCGGACCATCTGCCGAACCGTGCGGCCCAATCGCAAGATTGTTATACGATCGGCAACCTCGAAGACTTCGGGCATACTGTGGCTGATCATAATGACCGCGATGCCGGAACTCGTGATCCGTTTGATGAGTTTGAGAACCATCGCCGACTCACGTACGCCGAGCGCCGCCGTTGGTTCGTCCATGATGACGATGCGTTTTCCCCAGGCCGTCGCACGAGCGACCGCGATTGCCTGGCGCTGACCGCCCGAAAGGGTGAAGACGGGCTGCTGCACGGACGATAGCCCCACCTGAAGATCTTCGATCTCTTGGCGAGCACGTTCGCGCATTAAACGATCGTCGAGGAAACCGAGCATTCCTAAAAGTCCGGGCAATCGCGCTTCGCGGCCCAGGAACAGATTCGAGGCAACGTCCAGCGCCGGCGCCAGTGCCAAATCCTGATAGACCGTTTCGATTCCATGGTCGCGCGCTTCTTGGGGCGAGTTGAGCACGATGGGCTTGCCGGCGAGCAGTAATTCGCCGCCGTCCGGTGCGAGCGCACCCGATAAAATTTTGATGAACGTCGATTTGCCGGCACCGTTGTCGCCGACGATGGCGGAAACTTCGCCCGCAAATGCGGAGAAATTCGCGTCGCTTAGTGCGGTCACGCGGCCAAATTTTTTGGCTATACTGCGAGCCGCGAGAAGCGGTGTTGGCGATTGGCCGACCCTCATAGTCGACGCAATTTTGCGGAACGAGGTTTCGGACCTCTTGAATCCTACCGGAAGAATCTTGCGACGTTGGCGTGGCGATGCAAGCGCGCACCCAGCGATCTTTGAAGTAATGGTGAATAAAGCCAGAATTATTTTGGGAGGCGAGCGGCCTAAGAGTGGGTAAATTCATATAGAGTACTGGGGCAGGTTTTGTTTGTGGTGCCATGTGTGTCCCCAACGTTCCGAAGGCAGTCGTCTACCCTCACCGGACGAGGCCACGGATCTCGAAGATGCGTTCGCGGGCTGTCCTTTTCGACCCGGTAGCGCCCAATCGTCGTCGATTTCGCGGTAGGCCTTCGACGTCGCATCCCATCATAATCACCGAGTGTGGTTTTCATTGCAGAACTGGGTTGAAGATCGATGCTGGAATCATCGACGAGGGCCGCGACGCACCAGTTCCGGCCGCGGCCGCGGCGCCTACGTCCGCTCCGTGGACAACGCCAATTCGAACGGGCGCCTTCGGGCGCGCCCGATGCCTGTTCGGTAAAGACCTTGTCGCATCCGGCGCGACGAAGGGCTTCGAGCTGAAGCTCGAGATTCTGATCGCTGTTACTGACCCTGGCATAGCCGACCCGCATGGATGCCCGATCTTCTCTAAAGTCGTCCGAGGCATCCCATTTTGCGAAGCGGGTTTCCATAACAGTTTTAAAGCCGCAACGCGCGGAAATGCGTCGTCGGGCAAGCGGGCCGGGGCGCTCGTCAGAAACGCAGGTTCTGGAGAAGCTCCTCTACGACGGGAATCGACCCACGAGTAGTCAGTCAGCCTGTGAGTTAAGAGCCCCGAGACCAGCCGTTCGTTCACCCCTGGCTCGGTTACATGGCGCGGCGACCCGCGATGCAGCTAGTCCGCACTGCCGCCCTGTGTCAGCCGCTCCCAGTTCCCATGAGCAAAGGCGGTCTTATCAGCTTCGTCCAGCCCACATTCTGCCAGAAACCGCCGCGCGTCCCCGTCCGGGCGGTACTGGTAGGGAAAATCGGTAGAGAATAACAGCCGATCCGCCCCGACAATGGCGGCCGCTCGTGCTAGATAGTCGGGCAGGAACATGCCGCTGGCGGTGACGTACAGGTTGCGGCGCAGGTAGGTCGCGATCGGCTGTTCCAGCCCCGACACGCGGTCCAGCGCCGAGAGGCGTTGGGCATAGAACAGCACGACTTCTCCCCAGTGACCGAGGATCACCTGGAGGCCCGGCAGGCGATCGAACGTGCCCGCAAGCACGAGGCGGATAAACTGGATGCCGGCATCGTAGTGCCAGCCGAGGCCGTACATGGCGAGCGCGGCGTCGACCTCCGGCGTGAAGCCCGAATAGTAAGCGGACCGGACCGCCATGGCGGGCGTGCGGGGGTGGAGCAGGACCGGCACCTTCAGCGCGGCCGCGCTCTTAAAGATGGGCAAGAAGTCCGAATGATCGAGGTTTCGATCACCGACCCGACCGCACAGCATGGTTCCCTTAAAGCCGAGCGTCCGGACGCAGCGTTCCAGTTCCAGCGCCGCCTCCGCCGGCATCGCCACCGGCAGCGTGGCCAGCGCTTGGAAGCGGTCGGGCCATCGAACGATGGCTTTTGCGATGGCATCGTTGGCACGGCGCGCCAGATCGACGCTTTCCGGCCCGAGATCGTGCAAGGCAGGCGTGGTCAGCGACAGGACCTGAACGTCGAGGCCGGTCTCGTGCATCAGGGCCAGCCGCTCGTCAGCAAGTTCGAGCAGGCGCCTCTCGACCTCGCCTGAGTGGACGGCAACGATGGGGTCCGTCGCTGCTAGCCCGATCGCATCCCAGGCGTCGCGCACGTCCGCGGTCAGGCAGTGCTCCTCAATGCCGATCAGCTTCACGCGCGTCTCCCAATCCCTCGTGCCGCCGTTCGCCCGATCACCACGGTACGGTCTCGCCGTGTCGGTCAATGAAGCGCAGTCCCGGCGTGCCCTGCTGCGCGACAAGCGTGTCGACCAACTGAGGAATAGTCTCCTCGACGCTGAACGGCGCATTCGGGCCTCCCAGCTCCGTGCGTATCCAGCCCGGTGCCATCAGCACCATCGCCCGCGGATCGGCGGCATGGCGGGCGGCGTAGCTCCGCATATACTGGTTCAGCGCGGCTTTGCTGCCGCGATAGACCTCGAAGCCGCCCTTGGTGTTGTTGGCGATGCTGCCCTGGCCAGACGACATCACCCCGATCAGGCCAGACGGGTGCACCAAGTCCTGAAATCCTTCCACAGCGCGCATCACGCCGAGCGCGTTGGTGAGCATCACACGCACGAACTCATCGGTCGGGACCTCCGCGATCGTCTCGGTCGCGTCGTGGTTGGCGGTGCCGGCGTTGACGAACAGCATGTCGAATGCACTGCCCGAAAGTCGTTTGCGCAGGCCCGCGATCTCATCGGGCTCGGTGATGTCGAGCGGCTCGACCGTAACCTGATCGGCATGCGCGTCCGCGAGATCATGCAGTTCGGTGCGGCCGCTCTCCCGAGCCGTGCCGACGACGTGCCAGCCCTTCTTCACGAACTCGCTCGTCATCGCCGCTCCAAGGCCGCGTGATGCGCCGACAAGCAGGACCGTCTTGGATTGCTGGTCCGGCAAAGTATTCACACTATGATTATGAGGCGCAACCGTGGGATGCGCCAGACGCATGGGATGCAAAGCATGATTGCGTCCGACGCTATGTCTGGTGCGAAAGGCGCGGCTATGATGCCCGTATGGCTACCATCGATTTGAACTTGCTCACCGCGCTCGACGTGCTGCTCACGGAACGCAGCGTAACGGTTGCTGCCAGACGTCTCGGCCTTAGCGCTTCTGCGACGAGCCGGACACTGGCGCGACTCCGATCCGCGACGGGCGACCCCCTGCTGGTACAAGCTGGGCGTTCGCTGGTGCCGACGCCGTATGCGGAACAACTGGCCGGCCGCGTTCACACGCTCGCCCAGGAGGCGCGAGTGGTGCTTACGCCGGCCACCGACCATATGGACCCAGCTTTGTTGGAACGGACGTTCACCATCCGCGCCAACGAAGGGTTCGTGGCACTGTTCGCCGCAGCGTTGGTCGCGGCAATCACCGAGGCGGCTCCTCGCGTTCGCCTTCGCTTCGCCCCCAAGCCTGACAAGGAGGCTGCCCCGTTGCGGGACGGCCGGATCGACCTGGAAATCGGGACAGCGGGCGCCTCCGCGCCCGAGGTTCGAAGCCAGCTCCTTTTTCGCGACCGCTTCATCGGTGCCGCGCGCCTACGTCATCCCGTGTTCGAAAAGCCGATAACGCCGCAACGCTATGCCGCTTGCGGGCACGTCGTCACGTCGCGGCGGGGCGCGTCGAAGGGGCCGGTAGACGACGCCCTTCACGAACTCTGTTTGCGGCGTGAGATCGTTGCGATCGTGCCGAGCTTCCTCGATGCACTAAACATCGCGCGCCGTTCGGACCTGATCGCACTCGTGCCGCGCTCTTGCATTCGCGACGGAGAGGCGGCGGCGCAGGGTCTCGAAGGGTTCGACCTGCCCGTGTCGACGCCGGAACTGGCGATCAGCGTAATGTGGCATCCGCGTCTCGACGCCGACCCGACCCATTGCTGGCTGCGCCAGAAGGTCGTGGCGACATGCCGGGCAACTGCTTAGAAACGGCCGAGCACAAATATTTGTCGGCAGGGCAGCGCATCAGGTGCATATCCGCCACCGCAAATGTCCGCTTGCGGCATTGCACGCCGAGAGCCGCCGGACCGCTCACCACCACTCTCTGCCATTGGCGCGCAATGTGAGCACGTCTCCCCGATTGGGAGCAGGCGCGGATAATTGCGAGCACATTGGCAATTAGCGTGAGCAGCAGCGCACCCATTTGTCGGATAATCCGAGCGGGGAATTAGGGATCTACGATTCTCGTAGTACCTGATACAACTCGAGAGCGCTGAGCTCGACCCAACACTCCGCCAAGCGTCCGCCTCGCATGGCCAGATCGCAATGCCGCTGAAAGCACTGAACGTCCATCGGGCGGCAGTCCGAAGATACTGTTGTTCGATCCTCGGCAGTTCCATCGAAAGACTACCTGCTCAACCGTAGCATCGGTGAAAATGTCGAGCGTTTCATTGTTCGACCCGACGGGGTGGTGGTGCTGCTTTCTGCCATCCACACCATCAATGCGTCTCGACCCTCGACTACGGTACCGGCCGACGTGATGCGATAATCGGCCGTTATCAATTCGTCGATCGCATTCGAGACCGTGCGGCTCCACCCGCGCGCGGCGATGAAATTCGAGCGCGAACTCACGACCGTTCGGCAAAGCCCTCGTCGTGCTAGCCATTTCGATTACGGCGGTTCATTCGGACATGCATAGTTCTCGCTTCTAAGCTGCCCTCGACTGGATGTTTCAAGTCAGCCGCCCATAACGATGCGATACAACCAAGACGCCTTTCGAGCGTCAGCGAATGGGCGAATTTAGTATATCGTTAGCACCCTGCGCGACGAGCTCGAGCGAAGCCGACGGGACGTTGGCTCGCTTGAGCGCTTCGATTCCGCGGAGCATCGCGAGGAGCGTCACTGCGATGGTTCGGGCGTCGCGGCTCGGGTCGATGTCGCCCGTGCGCTGAGCCTGCCGTACGCACCCGAGCAGCTCGCCTTCGAGGGCCTTGAAGGTTCGCTCGATGACCCGGT
>JAABUO010005669.1_pt1 | contig 14472 bp, 18 predicted proteins | sample 5559291 | NCBI WGS metagenome assembly JAABUO01 (sample SAMN10711878, study PRJNA513372) | rock metagenome | isolation source: Antarctica rocks | place: Antarctica: Victoria Land, Finger Mt sud | reverse complement strand
GTCGCTGTGCGCGCGGCGCGGCAGGTTCACGGTGACCCTCAACGAGGAGTTTGCGCGCAGGGCGCTGCTGCCCCACTTCAAGCATGAGAAAATCGACAGCTTGACCAACCAGCTGTACTCCTATGTGCGCGCCCGTCTCCCCAGGACCCCAGGACCCACCCTCTGTATGCGCATGCGAGCACACGCGCCTGCTGACGCCTGAGGCCCCACTGTGGCGCAGGGCTTCAAGAGGCTGACGCCGAGAGGGCGCCCTGGGACCGTCGGTCAGCTGCCAGTCGTCTATGGCCGAGACGACGAGCCTTCCTTCAAGCGCGGCGCGAGCCGCACGCAGCTGGTCACCATCCGGCCCAGAAAGCGTGCGAAGGCCGCTGCGGCGCGCGGCGTGGCGTCGGGCGACGGCCCCGCCGGCGGGGCGGGCGCGCCGCAGCGGCCTTCGCGTGCTTTCTGGGCCGGATGCTGACCAGCTGCATGCGGCTCGTGCCGCGTTGAAGGAAGGCTCGTCGTCTCGGCCATAGATGACTGGAAGCTGACCGACGGTCCCAGGGGCGCCTCTCGGCATCAGCCTCTTGAAGCCCTGCGCCACAGTGGGACCTCAGGAGGCGCGTGTGCTCGCATGCGCATGCGCATGCGGGGCGGGCGCGCCGCAGGGCGGCGCGGCCGCCCTATCCCAGCAGGGCGGCGGCGCGGCAGACACGGGCCCCGTGCAGAGCCGTGCGGCGACGGCGGCGGCGCTGGGGATTGTGCTGGGCAAGGCAGCGGGGCCTCCCAGCACCCATGTCCGCCCCCGCAAGCAGCGCGCCTCGACCGGCGAGGCCAAGGCCGCTGGCGAGGGCAGCGCTGGCAAGGGCAGCCGACCCGGGAAGCGCGCGGCCGTGCAGTGCGGCAATGCGCATCGGCTCGCCGCCCCTGGCCGGCAGGAGGGCTACACGCCTGGCGGTGCGCGCGATGCCACCACTGCGTGCCTGGCAGCAGGCCAGCCCAGAACTTGATCGCAGAGTGCGGGTGCCGCGCCTGCATGCGGCCTGACAAACCTGCTGTGAGGGGCCGGCTGGGACGCCAACAAGCGCGCGCGCGCATGCCGCTGACCGCGCGTGGGCAAGCGCGCAGCAGCCGCGGGCGCTCCGGGCAGCAGCGGCGCCGGCGTGACCGCGCGACCGGCGGCGCGGCCGGGCCGCCTGTGCAGCCCGCGCCGCAGCTCACGCCATTGGTGCTCTCCCAATTAGCGGCCAGGTTCCGCGGGACGGAGGCCATGGCCATGAGGCTGGCGGCGTGCCAGGCCGACGTCGAGGAGCTCAAGGCCGACAACACGGAGCTGAAGGCAACGGTGGACATGCTGGTCACCCGCCACATGCGCGGCCCCACCTCTGTCTGCTCAGGCACGCCTGTGAGCGTCCTGACAGGGCACAGCACCAATGCGGTTGTCGGGCGCTTGCCCGATGGTCATGCGCTTAAACATGGCCATGGTCCGCGCCAGCAACGCTCCTGCCATGGTCTTGGTGTTCTGCTGCTATTACCTGGGGCGCCCCACTGCTGCTGCCCACAGCTGGGCGCCTGGGCGCAAGGAGCAGGGCACCGAGACCATGGCAGGAGCATCGCTGGTCGCGCCGCGGCCATGTTGGAGCGCGTGACCATTGGAAAAGCGCGCGGCAACTGCAAATTTGCTGTGCCCTGCCAGGACGCTCACAGGCTCGCTAGAGCAGACAGAGGCGGGACGCGCATGCAGGCGGGTGGCCATCTCCTTGACTTGTTGCCCTGAACTCCTTGATGTCGGCCTGGCTCTCCGCGATTCTCACGGCTAGGGCATCCGTCCTGCGGAACTTGGCCGCGGACTGCAAGAGCATCATCGGCGTGAGCTGCGGAGTGGCTGCCCAGGCAGCGCAACCGCGCCGCTGGTCGCGCTGTCCATGCCGGTGCCGCTGCCGCCCGGGCCGCCCCCGGCCTCTGCGCGCTGGGTCACGCGCGGTCAGCGGCGCGCACGCGTGCGTCGTCGGCGCCTCTGCGGGCCTCTCACAGCAGACTGATCAGCCACTGGGTACAGGGCAGGGAGAGGGTAGGCATGCAGGCGCGGCACTCGCTCTCTGCTTGCTGTCCAAGCCGCATGCAGAGCCAAAGCCAGCAGGCAAGAGGATGTCAAGGTGAAGCAGCGAGCCAAGAGATGAAGTGCTGGCGCACCCGCCCGTTCCATGCTAAGCCAACTGAGATGTGCCAAAGGATGGGATGGGCGACATTTGCATTAACATGTCAGGTGCCAAGCCGCAGCGCACAGGGCAGCTGAGTGCATGAAGCAAAGGGCGCACAGCCCATAGCTTTGAGGGCCGGGGCTGCACACCCAGGGGCCAAGTGTGTAAGCTGCAGGCGGCCTTGCGCACCTTGGAGTGCACTCCAGACACGGCGCAGCTCGGAGCCTGCTGCCTGCTGCTCCGCGACTGCGCTGCGCAGCAGGTTGTGCGCGTCAGGGCAAAAACCACACACTGCTGACTCACTGCGGGGTCGTGTGATCATACTCACAAGCGCTTTGCCACTTACATAAGCAGTCACTGAACCAACAACAAAAGCTCAAGGGTTTGAGGTGTACTGCAGCCTTGGACGCACCGCCTGACGGCGTTCCAGGCATTGCGCCAACCGCCGAGGCTGTATGCGTCCTGCCTGGCCGAGGGGAGCGAGGACTTGCCACTGCGATCCTCCAGGCGAGCGACAGCGGCTGCCAAGCACGCATGGAGGCGGCTGCACAATTAGGCTCAGGCTGAACGCTTCAAAGGCAATGCTTGATGACAACTGGAGCCAGCTTGGCGTGGGAAGCTGCACCTCAAATACCCTGTACACATCCCTAACACCATCCAAGGACTTGCATCTTCGGTGATGCTCTTCATTCATTCATTCATTCACTGCGTGGACCCAGCAAAGCAAGCAGACAAGCAGTACGCATGTATCATGCATGCCTGCCAGCAGCAAGCGTCAAGACATGAAGCGCGCACCAGCAGACGCAGCAGCGCCAGCAGCAAGCGCATGCACAAGCGTGCAAGCAAGCGCTGAAAATGGGCTGTTGCATAAGCTGCAAACACGCATGCAGCCATTGCGCATCACAAGGCAAGCATGCACAAGCGGTACCGGCAATGGACATGCGTGCATGCTGGCGGGTGACACGTCCCACTGACATGAGCACCAGCCACATACTGTGCCCTCCCCCTGCCTGCCCCTGCCATGCCTGATGCCCTGGTGCGCCATCTGTGCTCATGCAGGAGAGCCCCTGCTGCATCCGAATCTCCTGGGAGGTGCGCTGTTCGGAAGGGCCACCTGACGGTCAAGGCTGGTCTGGTATACTTATGCCACGTATCTGTGCTGGGTGCAGCTGCCCTGCAGAGTCCTGGCAGGCTAAGCACGTGCGCTGCGCAAGGACGTGAAGAGGGGGGTGTGGCTACGGCACCTGCCCAAGCACGTTACCAGACGCAGCGCGAGCTCTCCGCGGACGATCCCGGCGTTAAGGTGGAGCCCGTCAAGGCAATGGCTCCCTGCCGAGCAGACACTGTGCAGGGCCCGCCGCGCTTCTGCCCTTCTTGCCTCTCAAGGGCCATGTGGCTGTGGTCCTGTTCCTGGCAGCAGTATGAAGGTGTTTACCTTGCACGTCTGTCTACTCCCTATGCTTACACAACAGCGTTGCAGCACCACACATGTCCACCACCGCGCATCTGCTTTTGCAGAAGCGCCCGCACTGCCTCCACACACCGCTGCCCATTCTGCTTAAGACCCATGCAAGTCTGGCATGCTGCATGGCTGGCAGATGGGGGGAATGGGCCCCAGAGGCCTCTCATGCATGTCTGCGGGCGGCCCTGCCCTGCACACAGACGAACTGCACCTGGCCCCGCCTAACACCGTCCGCGAGCACCCCGCTTGTTCCGAGAGCCTTTCTTGGTTACTACGTCCTGCAGCTGCGCGCGGCCGAAGCTTGCGGTGCTGCGTATGCGCAGTCACGAGTGCTCCTCCGCCTGCGCCGCGCCTGCTCCCAAGCGCGCCCCGGGCATGTGAGTCACCAGAGCATGCACGCCGTCTTGCTTGTGGCACGGCGCTGGGCCTCTGCCTGTGGCAGCGCCTGCACGGACTCGCGAGCTTGCCAGAGGAGCGACAGCACGCAGTGTTGACCATGGTGTAGGGCAGTGTTGGGAGCCGCACTGTCACCAGGCCGACACGGCTTAGGGCCAAAGCACCGCATGGTGAGAGGGCGCACCCTCCCCATCGCCATGGGTAGCCATCTGCGCGTCCTGCAGGGACCTGGTCTGCGCCTCAAGCGGTCCTGCACGTGCGCCACCTATGGTGCTGATGGCGCTGTGCATGCACAGGTCCCTGGAGACCACCACATCCACCATGGCAGTGGCGCGCCCGCGAGCCATCATGCGTAGGGCTGTGGCAGGCAGTGCACTCGCTGTGCCAGGTTTGCTTTGCCAGGGTTGCGACCGCGCATGCAGCGACTGGGAAGTTGCTGCGCCCTGTCGAGACGCTCATGGGCATGCTAGAGCTAACTGGGGCGGGGCGCGCACGCAGGCGGGCCTCCTGCTGGTCAATCCTCGAGGCCATGACCTGAAACTTGACTGCAACATCCCGAGCCAGCGCCGGTGTGAGCTGGCTGGGCCGCGCAGCAGGCGGCCCGGCCGCGCCGCCGGTCGCGAGGTCCTCCTCGGCGCCGCTGCCGCCCAGGCCGCCCGCGGCTCCTGCACGCATGCATACGCGCGGTCAACGGCGCGCGCGCCCTTGTCGGCATCCCTGCAAGCCTCTCGTAGCAGGTTCATCAGCTGGCATGCAAGCGCGTACACTGTCTGGGCCGGCCAGCGGTCAGGCGGGCACGGCGGGGCGCGCACGTCCGTCCCTGGCCGCCCGCGCGTGCAACGCGGAGGCCGCCGGGGCTGCCTGCCCCGGGCGGCGCGTCCGCGGCAGCAGCTGCGCCGGGCGCACGGGCGCCAGCCACGCCTGCCCCGCCTCCGCCGGCTGCGTGGGCGGCACAGCGGCCGCCGCGCGGTGCCGCTTCCGACCGCCCAGCGCGTGCTCCATCTCACCGACACACTCTGCATCTGTCGGCGCATGACTGTCGCCCCACGCGCCGGCGCCGCCCTGCCCAGGCCGCACAGCGGCACGCCGCGCAGGCCGCGCCGCCGCTGCGGCTGCGCCGCTCTGCGCAAACCCTGCCGCCGCCGCGCCGCCCTGCCCCAGCGCCGCTGCGCCGCCCTGCCCGGGCCCCGCCGCCGCCGCGCCGCCCCCCTGCTGGAAGGGGGCTGCCGCTTCCGCAGGCGCCCCAGCCGCTGCGGTGGCCGGGGCTTCGGGCGAACTGGAGAAGTCCGTGCGATTGACGACGGAGCTCTCGTGCGCCAGCTGCCAGACGGCAACCTCCTCGCTGCGCACAGGGTTGCAGTGCCGCGCGTAGTCTGTTGAGCGCTCGGCCAACAGGCACCACGAGTGGAGGCGCAGGCCCGCCACGAACCACGCGCACAGGTGGTCCAGCGCCCGCTGCACGGTGACCGGCGCGCAGCAGGGCGCCCCGCCGGCGGACAGAAAGTCCTGGTGCCGTGGTATGAACACCGCATTCATGAAGGCGGTGACGTGCCCTGGCAGGCAGTTTTGGCGCGGGCGCCGGCAGCGCTGCGCCAGCCAGGCCTCCGCCTCCCTGACCAGTGCCTTGTACCGGTCCTGGTCAGCCCCCCCAATGTCGTACTCTTGTATGCGCGCATAAACCGCTTCAAGCGTATCCCGCTCGGGCCCCTCCGCCAGAGCGTTGGTTATATAGTCTCCGCCCTCCGCGACTCCCATCAAGGCCTGCAGTGCGTCCTCTGGGTCCTGGTTTAGCTCAGCTTCATCCGCGTACGCCGCAGGCTCGCCTGCGCGCCCGTGGCCGGCCCCCCTCACCTTGGGCGCTGTCAGAGCCACGCATACACATGCTCCAAACCTGCTGGGCAGCTCTTGTGCCTCGCACAGAACAGCAGCCCTGGCAGCCCGCCATGTGAACGGCCGCACGCACATCCTCCTGCTGCGTGCAAGTTGCACACGATGCACTGCAAAGGCACACGGCACTGAACGTAGGACCCTAACCTAGCGGCCGTGTCACGGCCCTGCGAGCGCGCCGCAGCAGGCACAGCCGCTGACCGTCTGGGCAGATTCGGTGCGATGCGGCCGCGCACTATTAAACATTTATACAGGCACAGCAGAGTCGGGCGGGGTGGGATGCGCACGCTGGCGGGCTTCCGGCAGCCGTGCGGCGACGCGGTCGCTGCTGGCGACTCGCGGCTGCTCCACCAGCGCACGGTCCGCCGCAGAGCCGGGCGTCTGAGGGGCCCGCACACAGGGGCTCCCACGTTAATAGCAGCGCAGGCGCATGCGGGGCCAGCGTGGGGACTGCGGCGGCGCCCAAATAGACATGCCTCCAAGGGTGTATGTCGATGTTCCATGCAGAGCAGCTGCGCGGCATGACAGCCTGGTGCAGGGTGGCCGGCGCCTGAGCTGCTGGGGACGGGCGCACCTCGGGCACTGGGTCGAGCGTCGTGTCCGCGGGCGCCCCGGGAGCCTGCACACAGCGGCGCCCATGTTAACAGCAGCGCATGCGCAAGCAGGCAAGGGGTCTGCGGTGGCGCCTTAAGCCCCCAAGCGCCAAGCCGCATGCGCCCTTGCGGGCTGGGTGCGTGGCCACAAGGACATGCGGTCAACACCCGGAGGGGCTGGGCATGCGCGCTCAGTGCGCGGGCTAGCCAAACACGTGCCAGATGTGAGGTCGCAGCAGCCCAGTTACCAGCAGCCGTGCCTAGGGCCATCGTGCATGCCGAGCCAAAGCCCGCATGTAAGAGAATGACAAGGTAAGCAACGAGCCAAAAGACCCATGCCCATGAAGTGCTGGCGCCCAGCACACCACGTCCGGCAGCGGCAGCGGCGGCGGCGCCAGCTGCGTGACCGCACGCCCATAAGACACGCCCGTCACACAGCGCACAATAAGTGCCAGGAGACAGGATGGGCAATATCTGCATCCACAGTCCAGGTGCCTAGCCGCAATGCCTAGGGCCGCTGAGCGCGTGACCCCAGGGGCATGCAGCCCATAGCATTCAGGCCTACTGCGGCATGCCCAGGGGCCGAGTGTGTGAGCTGGACCTCGGCCTCGCGCACCTGGGACTGCACTCCATACGCAGCGCCAATGGGGGCCCGCCGCGCCCGCTGCTCTGCGGTCCTTCTGCGCACAGGGCTGTGCGCATCAGCGCAACAGCCTTGCAGTGCTGGTTCATGCAGTGAACAATTGTCCTGCTCACAGGCGCTTCGCCGTTCTCACAGGCAGTCACTGAGTGCAATGAGGACGCCTCCTCAGCGGCTCCGAGGCAGCACTCGAGGCAACGATTGTTGCCTTGAACGTACCGCACGTCGTCCCAGGCAGTGTGGTGGCTTGGTTGCTCGAGTTGCTCGAGGCTGGCTGCGGCCTGCCTGGGTAAGTGCAGGCGTCGCAGTCGGCCATCGCGGGCCCTCCAGGCGAGCGGCAGCGGCTGCGAAAGGCTCTAGGAGCGGCTGCTTGCCAGGCCAGAGTCAAACGCTCTGAAGGCGATGCAAGCCGAGGACGACTGCACAAACTCGGGCCTTCGAGACAAAGATTTTCAAGAGACGGTGTCCTGAAGCGGTGACGCAAGTGAAAGCTGCAACATATTTAAATCAATGACTGTGTAATTATACAACACGGGCCCATTCCATATTGCAAATTGCCACCATCACATGTTAGGCTGCTTGGTGAACGCAGACTTCAGCGCTCGCTGGGCGCACTGCGCCTGATTGACAGGTTAAGGGCACGTCATGCCTGGAAGCTAGCCGAGCCGTGATTACTTGGAGGACGCGAATGGTACAGGGTGCGCCCAAGACCTGCATCCAGCAAGCCATCCTCAACCAGCACCATTTGCAGAGGTGAGGAAAAAGGGTGGGGGGCCGGCTACGCTCCCCCCAGGCTCTGATTATCCACCAAGCGTGATGTGCCTCAACCTGGTGGAGCAGGCCATCCTGTCCCTGCTGGTGCTACCCTGGACAGGGCTAGTCCTCGTGCGGTGATTTAACAACAAGGCTGTAACAACAACAGGAATAGATTGGGGCTAGCTTGACTAGATGGTGAGTAATGCTACCGTACGGCATGCTAGGATGCCATATCCCAGCAAGTAAGGTTTTAACTGGACCGACGTTGTAAACACTCTGTAACGCCACCGGAGTCTCGCCGCATTCCACCGCCTCTAAGGCGAAAACGCTGGGGCCAGGCACGTTACCAGACTGCTAGTCGGCGCGCCAGACAGACCGAAGGGAGAAAGGTCTGGAGCGGGTGCGGCAGCGGCACTCTTTCATACTCGTGTGCTTCAAGGGTGGCCGAAGGGTACAGCGACTGCTGAGGGCTGCCGCTTACATGCTTGCTGGCTGCCCTGCCCTGCACACGTGTACAGACGTGCAGGCCTCCACAGCACAGACATGCACTGTACAACATGCAGTCCTCCATAGTTGGGTTTGAAGATCGGTACTGGGTGAGCACACTTGCTTCAAGTATATCACGATATCCAGAGCGGACGCCGCGGCTCGACTCCATTGAGATTGTATTGAGCTATGAAATGCTTCGTCCCAGAGTTCCTACACCGTCACTACATTGTCATGTTAATAGCTCTTCTGAGCAGGCCCCAATATACCTGATATGGTGCGCTGCAGCGTGGCGCGCAGCAGAACGCCCCAGTTGTCTGCCCAGCAGGGCTTGTGCGCGCACATCAGCACCCGCGGCTCACTATTTTATGCCAAGCTGGATGCCATACTTTGCAATGCTTACTTGCTAATGCATGAGACTGGCCTCTTGAATCTAGCATGATGAGGACATGCTGCATCTGATAACAGGGTAGCCACCGCGCACCACAAGCACCCCTACCAGCAGGGGCGGGTAGCCGTCAGCGTGCAGCTGGCCCTGTTTTTGTACGCCAAAGGTGGTATTTGCATGCGCGACTGGGGGATGGCGCGCTTTGCGGTGTGGGGGACAGACTCGGGTGCATGCATGCTGGAACCTGCCACGGGTTGGGACGTGGCGGAGTATCTCGAAAATACGGCCATCTGGATTGGCGAGGGCGACGAGCCTTGCCGCGCACGCCTCTGCGGGGCGAGCAATGCCAAGGGCTATGTAATCGGCCTTTGACAGGGTTTGGCGCTGTTAAGCCGCCGCTACCCGTGGACTCAGGAGGCAGAGGACGTGGGTCTGACGCAGATTTGCAATCCCGCGACGTCGCAGCGCGGGGTTGCAGCTCTGCGTCAGACCATGGCCTATCCCTCCTGAGTCCATGGGTAGCGGCGGGCCCAGTAGCGCCAAACCGTGGCAAAGGGCCCATACGTACTTTTGAGCGGTGCTTGTCACGCAGCAGTATGCGCTGCCAGGATCGTCGCCCTCCCCAGCCAGATACCCATGTTTTCCAGATAATCAGCCATGTCCCAATCCTTGGCAGTTCCCGGCATGCACTAACCCGAGTCTGGCCCCCACGCCGCAAAGCAGAGTCGTCAATCAGCTGGCCCGCCTCATGTGCTGTCATCAGCAGCATGTGCAGCCAGCAGGCCGGCTCCACTTGCACTGCTTCGCGACCCCAACCTACACAACCCGTGCTCGCGCCTCGCCCGGCGCCTCCTCTTGGTCCACCGGGGCGTGATGCGCAGCGCTCCGAGCGCTGCCCCCGAGAGCGGGCGCCCTCCCTGGCGCACCTGCATGGCCAGCAGCGCGCCCTCCAGCCTCTTGTCACGCGCGGCATCTTCCTTGCACGCAGCCGCCTCGAGCTCGCCTGTTCGCTCGCGGCTGCCCTGCGCGTCACAAGGGCCGTTGGGAGGGCCAGGCATGCACACGCTACAGACCTGCTGGGCAGCTCGCATTCATGGCACAGAGCAGCAAACCTAGCAGCCTCATGTGAACGGCCCATGCAACAACCACCTGATGTGTGTAAAACGCCCATATAGCACTGCAAAGGCACACGGCACTGCATGTAGGACCCCGACCTGGCGGCCATATCACGGCCCAACAAGCGCGCCGCAGCAGTCCCAGCTGCCGAGCGCCGGGCAGCTGGCGTGAGATGCAGCCGCGCACTGCCAAAGACGCAATCAGGAAAGGCCCTTCGCAGCAACAAGCCGGGTGCTCGCGGCGTGTCTTGGGCAGGGCGGGTGCAGTGCAGCGCGGCTATCTAGGGAAGTGAGCTGCGCTAATTTGGGCGCCAAGTGTGGCACATCCTAATTAACAGGTGGCCTGACAGGTGGCCATGTCTTGTGCTACAGGCAGCGATTGCTCTCAAGGATCTGGACGCTCATCACCTTGTAGCCCCCATACTCCCAGTCGTCCTGCTGCAGGCTGCGCGTCTGCTTGAGCACGCGCCCAGTACACACGAAGTTCCAGTGTGCTCACCCAGCGCCATTCTTTAAAGTCAAGTGTGGAGGCCTGCATGTCTGTGTGCAGGGCAGGGCGGGCCGCCAGCAGGCATACGTGAGAGGCCTCAGGGGCCCACCAGCCCCATCTGCCGGCCATGCAGCATGCTAGACTTCTGGTGCACAATGGGCAACTGCCGGCCAGAGCACGTGGCAGCATTCCTGGAGGCGGTGTTGATCCGCACACACCAGGACTCCACGTCCGTCTGCGGGGCGCCCTGCTGCGCGCCGAGCTTTGTGCAGTGGGCGCTGCGCCACCTGCGCGCATGGTTTGTGCGGGCGGGCCGCAGCGACCGGTGGTCTGCATCGGCGGAGTCCTCCACGGACTGCGCGCGTCACTGCAACCCCGTTGATAGCCAGGAGGTGGAGGAGTGGCAGCAGGTGGGAGGAGTGGCAGCGCGCGCACGCAAGCTGTCATGTACCACATGGACTATTTCAGGTTGTCCGCCGCGGCGGCCTTTGTAGCGGCGGCTGGGGCGCCTGTGAGCGCAGAGGACGCCTACCAGCAGGGGCCGTCAGCATGCGAACAGGGACACCCGCACGCTGACGGCGACCCGCCCCTGCTAGTAGGGGTCTGCTGCGCTCACAGGCCCCCCAGCCACCGCTACAAAGGCCGCAGCGGCGGACATCCTGAAAAAGTCAATGTGGTACATGACAGCGCTCGTGTGCGCGCGCTGCCACTCCTCCCACCTGCTGCCGCTCCTCTACCTCGAGACTGTCTAGGGGGTTGCAGCGCCGCGCGCAGTCTGTGGAGGACTCCACCCACAGGAAACCACCCACTGGTCACTGCGGCCCGCCCGCATAAACCATGCGCGCAGGTGGCGCAGCGCCCACTGCACGAGCTCGCCGCACAGCAGGGCGCCCCGCAGAGAGATTTGGATTCCCGGTGCGTGCGGATCAACACCGCCTACATGAACGCTGCCACGTGCTCTGGGCCGGCAGTGGCCCATCGTGCACCGGCAGTGCTGCGCCAGCCAGGCCGCTGCCACCATGACCACCACCTCGTGCCCCTCCCGCCCATCCTCCCAACCCCCGTATCGCTCTAGCCGCGCGCAGACCGCGGCACGGCCCCCCACCTCCTGAGTAACCTCATTCTGAGCGCCGCCCTGAGAGCCGGCGCCCTCCCTGACGCACCTGTTTGGCCAGCGGCGCGTCCTCCAGCCCCTTGTCGCTCGCGGCACCTTCCTTGCACGCAGCCGCCTCACGCTCGCCTGCGCGCCCGCGGCCGCCCTGCGCGTTACCACGGCCATTGAGAGGGCCAAGCATGCAAGTGCGCCTTTCGGCCGGGCAGCTCCCATGCATGACACAGAACAGCAAACCTAGCAGTCCCCGAAAAAAAACCGCAGGCAACAACCACCTGCTGTGTATAATATGCCCATTTTGCACTGCAAAAGCCCCACGGCACTGCATGTAGGACCCCGACCTAGCGGCCATGTCACGGCCCAACAAGCGCGCTGCAACAGGCCCAGCTACCGACCCCTGGGCAGCTGGCGTGAGATGCAGCCGCGCACCGTTGAACATCTCACAGGCAGAGCAGGATCGGGTGGGGCGGGACGCGCATGCAGGCGAGCCTCCGGCAGCCACGCGGCGGCCTGGTCACTGTTGCTGTCTTGCGGCTGCTCCGCCAGCACGCCGTCCGCCGCAGAGCCGGGCGCATAAGGAGCCTGCACACCAAGGCGCCCATGTAAACAACAGCGCATGCGCATGCAGGCCCGGCGCTGGGCCCGCGGTGACGCCTCCGGCCCAGGCGCTCCTGCTCGTTGGGTGCGTGCGCCACAAGAACATGCCGCCAACACTTGCGAGGGGCTGGGCCTGCACACCCAGTACACAAGCGGCATGTGCCAGCCAAGCACATGCCCAACAGGTGGTCACGGCAGCCCGGGCAACAAGCGGCGGCGCATGGGGCCACCCCGCATGCCAAACCCAAAGCCAGCAGGTCAGACGATGACAAGGTGGAGCAGCAAGCCAAAAGACCCATGCCCATTTAGTGCTGGCGCCCTGCGCATCTCATGCGGCGGCGCCGGCGGCGACGGCGGCAGCGGCGAGCCACCACCGCGCTGCCAGAGCAGAGCAGGGGTGACGCAGGGCGGCCGCGGGCGCGCAGGCAAGCTCAAGGCGGCGGCAATGATAGAGGGCGCGCTCGACGAGTGGCTGGACGATGCGCTGCTGGCCCGCGCCCTCCCCGACGCCCGGCGCGGCCCGCAGCGCATCGTCGTGCCCTCGTCGAGCGCGTCCTCTTCCATTGCCGCCGCCTTGAGCTCGCCTGCGCGCTCGCGGCCGCCCCGCGTCATCATGGGCGCTGCCAGAGCAGAGCATGCACATGCTCCTGACCTGCTGGTCAGCTCTCATGCATGGCACAGAACAGCAACCCTGGCAGCCCAATATGTGAACTGCGCATGCAACAACCACCTGCTGCATGCTAGCTGCACACTTTGCACTGCAAAGGCACATGGCACTGCCGTTTCCAAGGTGGTGAGTAGGTAGTCAAGGTCCTTGAGAGCAAGTGCTGCATGTTAGCACAAGACATGGCCACAAGGCAGGTCAAAACAGAAACATGATGTGCCACCAAGTGTGGCATCAAGACAGGCGCAAAGTGTGCTTGAAGTTACCGCAGTTTCCCTAGATTTTAGCGCCAAACAGCACCCCGCACAAAGTACGTCCTAGGGCTGCGCGCGGCCGACGCTTGCGGTTTGCTGCATATGCGCAGTTAGGCGTGCTCCTCCGCCTTTGCCATGCCTGCGGCCAAGCGCGCCCCGGGCACGTGAGCCACCAGAGGATGCATGCCGTCTTGATGTGGCACGGCGCTGGGCCTCTGCCTGTGGCAGCGCCTGGCGCACTCGCGAGCTTGCCAGAGGAGCGCGAGCACGCAGCCTCAACGCTGGCGTATGGCAATGCTGGGAGCCGCGCTCTCACCGGGCTGACACGGCCCAGGGCCAAAGCACTGTGTTGTGAGAGGGCGCACCCTCCCGGTTGCCATGAGTGGCCAGCTGCGCGTCCTGCCGGGACTTGGTCTGCGCCTCGAGCGCCCCTGCACGCGCGCCACCTCTGGTGCCGGCGCCGCAATGCATGCACAGGTCCCTGAAGACCACCACATCCACCACGGCAGTGGCGCGCCCGCGAGCTGTCATGCGCAGGGCTGGGCAGGCAGTGTGCTCGCTGTGTCAGGATCGCTTTGCCAGGCAAGCGTCTCGCAGCAGGCTCATCAGCAGGCATGCAGGCGCGGCACCCGCGCTCTGCGCGCAGTGCCTGAGCAGGCCGGCGGCCAGGCGTGCAGGGCAGGGCGCGCACCGCCGTCCCCGGCCGCCCGCATGCGCGACGCGCCGGCCGCCGCGGCAGCCTGCCCCCGGCGGCGCGCCCGCGGTGGCGGCTGCGCCGGGTGCATGGGCTCCGGCGCCGGCCGTGCCTGGCCCGCCTCCGCCTGCTGCGGTGGCGGCACTGCGGCCTCCGCGGGCCGCCCCCGACCGCCCAGCTCGGCCTCCATCTCTGCAAGAGATTGCATATACTCTGCATCCGTCACGACGTCGCCGGCGCCGCTCTGCCGGCGCCCCGCCGCGGCACCCTGGGCAGACCCTGCCGCCGCCGCGCCGCCCTGTCCCTGCCCCGCCGCGCCGCCCTGTCCCTGCCCCGCCGCGCCGCCCTGCCCGGGCCCCGCCGCCGCCCTGCGCCGCCCCCCTGCTCCCGCAGCTGCCCCAGCCGCTGCGGTGGTCGGCGCGGCGGGCGGCATGAAGATGTCCATGCCAGTGACAACAGAGTGCTCATACGCCATCTGCCAGACCATGACCTCCTGGCTGAGCACAGGGTTGCAGCACTGCACAGAGGACTCTGCCAGCAGGGCCCACGGCTTGGTGCGGCCCGCCCCCTTGAACCACACCATCAGGCGGCTCAGCGCCCGCTCCACAGTGCGCGGCGCGCAGCAGTGCGCCCCGCTGGCGGACCTGGCGTCCTGGTGTCCTGGTACAAACACGGCCTCCATGAACGCGGTAACATGCCCTGGCAGGCAGTCCTGGCGCGTGCGCTGGCAGCACTGCGCCAGCCAGGCCTCCGCCTCCC
>JAABUO010005668.1_pt1 | contig 14472 bp, 11 predicted proteins | sample 5559291 | NCBI WGS metagenome assembly JAABUO01 (sample SAMN10711878, study PRJNA513372) | rock metagenome | isolation source: Antarctica rocks | place: Antarctica: Victoria Land, Finger Mt sud | reverse complement strand
CGGCTGCGCCCCAGCTGCCGCGCCTGCTGTTGGACGCGCGCCTCCAGCCGCAGCCATGCCTGCGCGCAGCTGCCGTCGCGCATCCCGCCCAGGCGCCGCACCGCGGCGCCCGGGCGTGCGCAGCGCGCGGAGCCAGTCCGCGGGACACTGGCGACTGCGAGCGCTCGCGCGCGTGCGACGCCGGGCGTCCGGCGACGCTATGTCGTGGCTGCGCGCTCCGCCGCGGCGGCAGATTGTGAGTGTGAGCGAGCGGGGTTTGGAGCAGGCCGAAGGTGTCCGCGTGTTTTGTGGGGAGCTGAGCGAGGCGTGATGAGCGAGGTCGAGAGGGGAGCGGAGGCAAGCAGGCTGAGGCTGAGACAACAATGCAGGCGTTGAAGGGTTTTGGTGAGCCGGGCTCGGCCGCCTGGTGCTGAATAAGGGCTCTGGAAGCCGCGTGGAGGCAGTGCGTTTGAAGCTTGGGCGCCCCCTGCTGCGCCTATCATAGAACAATGCTGTTCTCTCTTGGAACACTGTAGGTTGGGCGGGGTTGGCCTCTTACTTTGGCCGGGTGCGCATGCAGCAGACCGCCTCATTGTGCTGCGTCTGTGCTCTGCAGAGCACACAGCAAGCTGTGAGCGTCAGGTCTGCAGCCGCGTGCCAGCCGCGACGCTGTGGCGAGCGCCAGCGTCGGCTGCAAAGCCGCGCCTCCAGTTTTGGGTCAATGTCAGGGGCTTGACGGCCCTGTGGATGCCCCGGGGCGCCACGAACTCGCCGCCTATGTGCATGCCTCTGCTGTTCTTGTTGAATCCAGTGTGCCTGCGTGCGTTAATATGTTATCGAGTGGCTTTCACAGGCAGGACGCCGCGCTGCGCACTAGCACGACGTGTAGCCAGCATGTCACGTGGCATGTTGCTCTGCTACAACATGTCTGCTACAGTGTGTCCGAGAGCATAAACGTCAGGTCTGGTATGCAAATGCTGCCCGCCTCAACCATGGCCACGCTGCTGGCTGGCGCAGCCGCGACCTGCGCGGGCGGGCCTGCATACATTCCCACAGACTGCAAAGGCGCATGGCCGTTGGCGAGGCCAGACGGCACCCCATTGGTATGCAGCCAGGCATCGTAATCCTCAGACCCACTGCCTTCATGCCTAGGAGTGGACGGCACGTCCGCTAGGGCGTGGCAGTCTGCAGCCTGCCAGGCGCCCGCGGCCGACCCAGCGCCGCTGAAGGCGGGGGAGACTGCGCCGCCAAAGCTGCCCCAGCTGGACGCCCGATCGCTCGCGGCCAGCGGCCCCGCCGCGCCCAAGCCGCCGCCCGGGGCAGGCAGCAGCGGGGGCAGCTCGCCGGGGGCCGCGAGGGCACGAGCACCGCCGGGGGCCGCGGGGTTGCGAGCAGGGTCCGGGTCGCCCTCCCGCGGCAGGCCCAGCGGCTCGTCAGCGGCCGCTGTGGCGAGCGCTGCCGCCCCTGCATGGTCCGCTGGCAGCCCAGGTGGCCCAGCGCCCACACTGCTGCCCTCGGCCGGCCGCGCCAGGCCTGAGGTGCCGCCACCAGCAGCCGCAGCTTGCCCGCTGCCGGGGTCAGCCTGGCCAGCCAGCTCCACGGCCGTGCAGCTCTCGGCCGGCTGCCCCAGGGCGGTCTCGACGCCGGCCGCCTCCGCCGGCAGGGCGCCTGGGTCGCCTGCGGCGGCCGGCTCCGTTGCCACGCCCTCCACGTTCAGCAGCAGCCCAGAGGTCGAGAAGAGGGCTGCCAATGGGTCGGCGCCAAGCGCAGGATCCGTGCCGGCATGATTGGCAGGCGGCGCGGCCGGCGTGCCCGCAGCCGCTGCTGCCTGCCCCAGCCGCGCCTCACCAGAGGCGCCTCTGCCCGTTTCCATGGCAGGCCACGCCGCCAGAGCGGCCCCTGCAGGTGTGGTTGCACACGCAACGACCGCCGTTGCATCCGCGGGCGGCCGCTCAGTGACGGCCCCAGCGTCTGCCTCAAACCCAGGCCACAGCGCAGCAGCGGTCGCATCCTCATGCAGCTGCTCCGCAGCCACCCCAGCGCCTGGCTCGAATGCCGGCCACGCCGGCGCAGCTGTCGCGTCCCCAGGCAGCTCCGCACTCGCACCAGCGCCTCCCTCGAATGCCGGCCACGCCGCTGCAGCTGTTGCATCTCCGGGGAGCCGCTCCGTAGCAGCCTCAGCGCCTAGCTCAAGCACAGGCCATGCCGTTGCACTCGCTGCGTCCCCATCCTCTCGCTCCGCACTCGCCCCAGCGCCTGGCTCAAATGCGGGCCGTGCCGCTGCACTCGCTGCGTCCCCATCCTCCAGCTCCGCACTCGCCCCAGCGCCTGGCTCAAACGCAGGCCACACCGCCGCAGGTGTAGCACCCCCGGGCGGCCACTCCGCAGCAGCCCCAGCGCCTGGCTCAAACGCAGGCCATGCCGCTGCGCTCGCTGCGTCCCCATGCGCCCGCTCCGCACTCGCCCCAGCGCCTGGCTCAAACGCAGGCCACACCGCCGCAGGTGTAGCACCCCCGGGCGGCCGCTCCGCAGCAGCCCCAGCGCCTGGCTCAAGCGCAGGCCGCGCCGCCTCAGCTGCTGCGCACCCGCCTTCCCGCTCCGCGCCTGCCCCGGCGCCTGGGTCACCTGCCGGCCACGCCGCAACAGCGTCCGTCGGTGCGGCCTCCGGCGCGGCCGCCGTTGCGGCGCCCTCAGGGCGGGGGCTGGCGTCCGACTCAGCCGCCGCGAGCGCGCCAGAAGCGGGCCATGCGGCCGCAGCGTCCTCCGCCGCAGGCGGCGCCGCCGCACCCCCCTGCTCAGCCGCCAGGCCAGCGCCCGCCAGCGCAGGCCGCGCGGCAGCCGCGCCGACCGCCGCAGCGCCGCGCTCCGGCCGCCGCTCACCGGCGTTGTCGGTGCTGGCGCCGGAGGCCGGCACCTCCGCCGCGGCGCACGCTGGCGCGCCGGCCGGGGCCGCGCCCCCGAGCTGCCGCTCCGCAGCCGCCCCAGCGCTTGCGGCGGCGGCGACGGGCGGCGGCGCCGCCCAGGCCGCTTCCTGGCTCGCGGGCGCTGCACCCCTGGCCTGCTCATGCTGCCTCACAGCCTCGGCGCCCTCAGCGCCAGCGCCCGCCCGAGCGCCGCCCGCTCTCCCACCCCGCTCGCTGGGGTCGGCGGGGCGGGCCGGCTGCAGCCCTGTCGGCTCTGCCCGGCCGGACTTGCCGCCCGGGCCAGGCGCCGGCGGGGCGGCGGGCGGCAGGGGCGCCGCAACCGTCGGCGCGCGCAGCGGCTGGAGCGTGTTTGAAGCGGCGGCCGCGCGGCTAGGGCCTGCGCCGCATGCATGCCCGCTCAGGGGCGCATCAAGCGCAGCCCGCAGCAGAAACTCCATGTTGCTGGCCAGCAAGCTGTGCAATTGCAGGTCATCTCGCAGTGGGTCCCGACTCAGGCCTGCTCAGCCGCAGCGACGCCCGGCAGCAGCACATGTCGGCACCCGCGCACGCCTGCCGCCATGCACAGCGCATATCCTGCAGCCTGATTATGCAACGAGCCTGGCGCCGCGCGTGGGACATCACGGCCGGCGCATCCAGAGCAGGGCACCTGCGGGTGGGGCATGCTGCGGCCAGGCCCGCATGCAGAGACCAGACGCGCGCGTGCGCAGGGGGCGGCCGCGGCGCGCCTGCCCTACGGAGCTGGCCGCCGCAGGCGGCGCCACAGACGCCGCGCACGGCTGCAGCCAAGCGCCGCTCTGCGCCTGCCTGCGGCGCCGGACAGCCACGGGGGCGGCGGTTTCGAACCAGTCTGTAAGCATACTAACCTTGAAGGTGAGCAACGCTTGGTAGCAAGCCAGACGCTGATCCCCTGCACTGAGCAGATCCGGGAGCCCTGACTGGCAGCTGCGACTCTGCATATTCACGTCACCCAGGCCAGGGTGGGAAGCATGGGTGGCGGCAGCGTCCGCTGCTGCCCGAACACCACCCGAAGCGCTCACGCTAGGAAGCCGGCGCAGCAAAACAATGCAGTCATCGCCGGTGTGCTTATGTGCAGCGCCGCGCCAGACAAAGGGGGGCGGGGCACTGCCGCCAGAACCAGAGCCACACCTAGGACAGCGCGCCCCTCACCGGGTTGCCGCTGGCGTCAGCGGCCGGCCGCGCGCGCGCGTCAGCCGCCCAGCGCTCCTCGAGCGTGGCAGGAGGCGCCTCAGCATCGGCGCGCGGCCTCGCGCGCACGCCACCACCCAGCGGCCGCATGAGCTCAGTCACCTGTTCGCGAGGGGCGCGCCGCGTCTGTAGGTGTATCAGAGCGGCGCACCGCTCCAGTGCAGGCAGGCCTGCGAGGCTGCAGGCCTGCATGTCGGCAGCACCCTGCTCGCTAAGCTGCAGAACTGGCGGCGCGCCTCATGACAGCTGACAGCCCAGCGCTGCTGACGTGGTGGCTTGAAGCCTGTTCCTAGGTTGGCTGGACACGCGGCGCCTGGGCGTGGCAGGCGTGCGGGCCCATGAGAGGGGCTGGGGAAGCGCCGCACCGCGGCGAGGAAGCCCGCATCGTCCAGCGCCATCAGGTCGGCGCTCGCAGGCGCCGCCGCCGTTGCCGCGCCGCCGCCGGCGCCGCCGGGCGCGGCGCGGGTGTCGGGCAGGCCGGCGTCCGTCGCTGGGCTGGGGTCGGCGCCAGGGTCGGCGTCCGCGCGCCCGGCCGCGGGAGCAGCGGCGGGCTGCTGAGGGCTCTGTTCGCCGCCGGCGGCTGCTGGCGCATCCTCAGCATCCTCGAAGTCTGCGAAGCCGTCGTCGTCATCGTCTGCGTCACCGGGCCACTCGTCTCCCGCGCCCGCCTCCTCAGGCGGCGCGGCAGCGGCCAGCACGCCGGCGCCGCTGCCGCCGCCGGCGCCGGCGCCGCCGCCGCCAGAGGCGTCGGAGCCGTGCGCGGCGCTGCCGCGCTCTGCTGCAGCGGCCCCGTCATCGTCCGGCCTCGCCGCCGCGCCAGGCTGGGACTCTGCAGGCGCTTCGTGCGGCGCCGCGCCTGCGCCAGCCCGCTCGGGCGGCGCAGCCAGCTCGCTGCCTCCGGGGTTGCCACAGGCGCGGATTCCGCTCGCCGTGCCCTCACCCGCCGCTGGATCGACCTCGCTGCCAGACAGGCCCGCCACTGGGCCGGCCTTGGACCCGGGTGGCGCGGCGACGCTGGCGCTGCCCAGGCTATTCTGCATCGGCGGCGCAGGACAAGCGGGCGCAGCCTCGTGCTCGACCATGCGGGCAGGAGCCAGCGCGGCCTCCTTGCGCCCCTCCTGCTCGGCGGCAGCGGGCGGCTGCGCCTCCTCAGGCTGCCCCGCGCTCGCGCCCTCGGCCGCGCCAGCGTCTTTATCCAGCTCAGCCGACTGGGCGCCCCGGACGGCCTGTCCGGGCTGCTGGGCGCTAACATTGGCGCTCCCACGCCCTCGCTCCTGCGCAGCGGCGGGTGCGGCCTCCTCGGCCCCCTCCTGGCCAGCGGCAGCGCGCGGCAGCGCCTCCTCAGGCTGCTCCATGCTCGTGCCCCCGGCCGCGCCGGCGCCGGCGCCCAGCTCAGCCGACTGGGCGCCCCCGACGGCCTGTCCTGGCTGCTGGGCGCTGGCCTCCGCGGCCCCCCGCCCTCGCTCCTGCGCAGCGGCCGGCGCGGCCGCCTCCTCCCCTACAAGCCGCTCCGCGCCGGGGCCCGCAACCTCCTCCGCAGGCTGCCCATTGATGCACCCTGCGGCGCGGCCGGGGCCTGCATCGGGTTGCTCCGCGCCTGCGCCTGCGCTGGCGCTGGAGCCGGGGACGGCGCCACACGGTCCCGCGAAACTTCCCGCCGCCGCAGAGCTGCTCGCCGCGCGCAGCTGCTCTGCATGCCCGCCGCTGTTAGGCTCGCGCAGCTCCGCCGGGCCCACAGCCGCCACAGCCGCTGCGCGCTCGCCCGCAGCTGCTTCCATGCCGCCCCCGTTTGAGCTGGGAACAGGCACGGCACGCGCGGCCTCGGGCGGGCCTGCCACTTCGCTCGCCGCCGCTGCGGTGACAGGCTCGCGCGCGCGCCCGGACAGCCCCGGCCCGTCGGGGGCTTGTCCCCCGCCCGCGGCCGCGCCGTTGCCGGCAGCCGGCGCCGGCCCAGGCACGGGCGCCTGCACGGGAGCAGCCGCCGCGCACGCGGGCGCGCCAGGACCGTCTGTGCCAGGGTCGTGCGGCGGGACTGAGCGCTCAGCGCCCGCTTCGCCTCCCGGCTCCTCCCAGCGCGCTGCGCTGGCCGGCGGCGCGGCGGCGGCAGGCGCCGCAGGAGGCGCAGCCGCCGCGCTGTCCCCCGACCCCGGCGCACGCCCGGGGCCAGCTGCGTGCACGCTTTCGGGCGCGCGGGGCGCTGCTCCAGCCCCGGCGCTGTCTGAGGCCGCCTTGCCGCGGGGCTCAGCCGGCGGCGCAGCGGCGGCGGGCGCCCCAGAGGGCGCAGCGGCTGCGGCGCCGGGCTGGTGTGCAGGCTCGGCGCTGGCTGAGCGCAGCCGGACGCGCATCCACTCCGGGCGTGCATCCTCCTGGCTGTCCTGCGAGACCCGCGGGCTTACCCTGGGCGGCCTCGTGCCGACGGCCTGCCCTGCTGCAGGCGCGGGCTGTCCGGGGCTGTCGGGGGTCGCCGCCGCGACAGGCGGCCGCTGGAAGCCCCGCGGCTGGTCCGGACTGCTGTCCAGCTGCCTGAAGAAGGCGCGCGCCGCTTGCGCCTGCCGCGGCTCGGCCGCACCGTCCGCCATGTGGCGCGCTCTCGCCGCGGAAGGTTAAGGCCTGCGTGGTATGTCACTTGGTCAGACGAGGGAGCGGAGGGAGCAGGGGAGTAGGGATGCACCCAACACCTGCACATGACCCTCTATCTGTGCCATTCAAATCGAGCGTCCAACCGCCACGATCCGTGGTGCCTCTGGGGCTTGACTTGCGGAGGCACAAGGCCCCACTAAGCTTGCATGTTTTTGTAACCGGTTCTGCATTTGCAGGACGCACCTGCTGGGCAGGACTTGTTAGTGTTGCTTGTGGATGCGGCGCATGGCGCACGCACTGCTGCGCAACTCAGCGCTCTGGGGCTTATACATAGCAGTGGCTGCTTGGCTACACGAATGGGGTGTTATTCACAGAGCACTACTGGTTCTGGCTGCCAGACTTCTGGCAGTACCAAGTGCTGTGTAGGGGAAGGCACCCAACACACCACCCTGCAGAGAGCAGAATTTCCGCTGCAGAAGTCGATGCATGAATGGAGCAATGCATCGCAATGTGCAGAACACACGCAGGCCACAGCATGTGTGCAGCCCCAGACCCGTCTGCGCAGCTGCGCGCAGCGGTCGCGCGTGACCAGGGCGCCCCGCGCGGCGAGTACCTGTTTCTGCCCCCCTCGGCCCTCCGACACCACCTCTCCAGCCTCCTCAACGACTCGCGGGATGCACCCATTGCATACTTGCTTTTCAATCTGATTGCCACCGCCGCGCCTGCTGCTGCGGCACTGTTCCTGCTGTCGCCTTCGCACTGGCTCGGCGCAGCCTACTTTCTTGCGCTGTACGCGCTATACCTACCGCGCTTCCTGGTGGCGCTCCTGCACGTGACGCAGCACCGGCGCCTCTTCAAGCCTGGTGCGCTTAACTCATGTACGTCAAGGTATCTTTGTTAAGCGTGTCCTTGTGTAAGTGAGACCTCAGCAGCGTGCAGGCTATGAGCTGCTGGACTGCATCGCGCCCTACCTGCTCGCTCCGCTGTTTGGCGTACCGAGCGGCCTGTACGGCTTGCACCACGTCGTCATGCACCACACGGCACGCAACCTGCAGCGAGCCTGTGCCTCCTTTCTGGCATCTACTTTTGCGGTCCTCAACGCGGTGCGCGAAACTGGTGTGCTGGGCGCCCCAGGAGGACAACCACGCGCCGGACGACCTGTCCTCGACAGAGCGCTACCGGCGCGACAGCCCGCTGCACTTCTTGCTGTGCGCCCTGACCATTTGTCACCACCATCTTAATATGTTCAGCACGCGCCACTGCTCCCTCTGCTTACAAATGCTACCTTCCGTGCCACCTGCCCGCTCCGTTCGCTTCGGGTATTTGAACACCGGGGGTAACACCGGGGCGCTTCAGGTATTGAAACACCGAAACAGGTGTTTCAGTACCCCAGTGCCGAGGGCCCTGCCAGAACACATGGCAGCAATGGCGAGCGCGCAGGTACTGGCTGCGGCACACGGCGGGCGGCCTGCTGGAGGTGCCGCTCTATGCTCTGCGCAAGCGCCGGTGGGCCCTGGCAGCGCGGTGCGTGGCTTCAGAGTGTGCGTACCTGGGGACCACGCTTGCGCTCTGGCGCGCGCGCCCCACGGCCACGCTGTGGGCGCTCCTGGTGCCCTACATAGCTACGTCGCTGGCGCTCATGTTTGGCAACTGGTGCGCCTATGCATGCTGGGCACCTGAGAGTCAACTCACTGCGGCTTAATGGTGGTAGTCGCGACAGAGCAGCAGTCAAAGACATTTGTCCTGCCTGGTACCTGCATCCTGCGACTGTCCAAAAGCTGCCTCATAGTGGTGCAGCTGCTTGTGACGCAGGTGCCAGCACATCTTCGTCCGCGCTGGCTGCCGCGGCGGCACCAGCCTGGCGTACACGTGCGTCGGCGATCCTGGGAACGCGCTCACGTGCAACGATGGCTACCACGTGCGCAGCAGCTGCGTCTTGCCCAGCTTCTTGTTGCGCCCGTTGCAGCGCTGGCTGCATGTAGGCTCGTCCCTGGGAAGCAACAATGCGCTTGCAGAGCAGTCGGACTTGCACCGGCCCGACGTTGACTCTTGACGCCGATCGCACATCAGCTGTGCGCCTCCTGGGGCAGCCCTTGAGCCGCTCAAGCGGCCGCATGGTCAGTGCTGCACGGCGAATCAGGGCGCGAGGTGTCGCGCAGGTGACGCACCATGAGAATTCTCGCGCGCACTGGAGCGAGCTGCCGGCACGCTTCCTGGAGGCGCTGCCGGCGCATGACCGAGCGCATGGCACGCACCCGCCTGCTCCCGTGCTGTCTGCACTGCCTGGCCTGCAGCCGAGCCGCAGCCCAGCGCCTGTTCTGCAGCGTATCGATGTGCGCTTTGCTGCAGCGTCTCCTGCCGCCGCCGGGCGCGCCAAGCCGCGCGCGCTCTGCTGCGGCATCCCTTGCCGCCGTTGCCGGGCGCATCAAACAACCTGCCCGTCTGCACAGCGCTCGTCTTCGAGGGCATCGGCGTGTTTGATGCGGGCATCGCCTGCTTCCTGGGCCGCCTGGACGCCCTTGCGCGGCGCTGGGTGCCGGCCGGGCCGGCCACCGCGGCGCTGACGCACGCCGACAAGGTGGCGGCGCTGCGACAGTGGCTGGCGCCGCTTCCGGCGCGCTGCAGGCGCGCCGCCCGCCGCCCTGCCAGACGGCTTGGCTGCAAGCAGTGCAGTGCCTCAGCATGGGCACGCTGTGGGGTGCACTTACAGCGCCAGTGGCTTTGCACAGGAGGCGGGAGCAGCGAAGAGGCGCTGCGACGGAGCAACTGGCTCATCCGCAAGCAAATTAGTATGAAAGCTCGAGCGATTACCATGTTTGTAAAACATTTTGCAAACGGCCTGAGCAGATGAGCATTAGCATGCTGGAGCATTAACATCAGCTGCCCTATGGCCGGAATTGTTTGCATGCTCACCGCGACCAGATTAGAAGACTCTGTGCCACAAACCTTTCAGTAAAGTGTCACAACTTCAAAGGTGCAGTTCAGACCATATGTTTCACCCTGGTGCATGCGACACGCAGCACAGGTCAACCCGCAATCAGCTGGGCGGCAAGGTGCGCGTCGAGCGTAGGTAGTCTTTCTCAAGCGCCACGCTGGCCTGCTCCAGAGACGCCTCTCGCACGGCAAACCCTGCGGCGCGCAGCGCATCCGCCGTGCGCTCGAGCACGTGCTCCCGAGCGGGCACATAGTCGCGCAAGCGGCACACAAACTCCAGGTGGTCGCGGCCCTGCGACACGAGCAGCGCCTCGTCAGCCTGCGATTGCAACGAGCGCAGGTGCGCGCGCGCAGACGTGTGCACGCACAAGCACGGCACCGACAGCTTATAGATGCGGGGTGTGGGTGAGTCTTGAGTGGCCTCTGGACCAGGGCAGCAGTCAATGTGTATGGCGCACAGCCTCCAGTCACCAGCCTGGCGCAGCTCGGGCTTGCAGTGCACTGGACGCGCGCGTGCAGGGTCGGTGCAAGAGCGGTAGCCGGAGGCGCCTGCTGGGCGGGCGGCGCACCGCGCGGTACTCTGGCGCCTTGGAGGGGTGCTTCAGCAGGCGCATGCGCGCGTCGCTAAAGTCCCATAGCAGCGAGGTGTGGTGCAGCCAGCGCGCCTTGGTGATCGCCTGTGCGTTGCCGCCAAACTTGCGCTCTCCGAAGGCATAGTCTGCACCCCAGCGAGGCTACCGTTCAGTGTCCGCGCTCCGCCCGGCCCAGCACAGTGCGGAGGCATCCAGCGGAGCGGCAGACCGTGCTCCCGCAGGCTGAAGTCCCCGTACGGCTGGAAAACCGGCTGGTAAAAACGTTCGCTCCACCGCATGACTGGCCGCGGGTAGCACTCCACGTCCGGCAGCGCGGAGGCGTTCAGTATGAAGGTCGCAAACAGCGTGTCGGCGTCCACCACAACGGTGCCGCCGCCGCTGAAGCGCTTGATGAGCGGGACGCCCGCCGCCGCGGCCGCGGCCTCGTGCACCAGCTCGCCGGGCTTCCTGCACGGCAACGCTCGCGTGACTCGCGTGCACAGCAGCAGCAGTGGTTTACGGGTGAGTGCCTGGGCCCCGCGCACACCCGGAGATGCCCAGCACCACGGCTGGCGTGGCGCTGCCATCGTTCAGAATGCACCAGTTGCCGGCATCTGCCCGCAGCAGCGCCTCCTCCAGGCGCAGCTGCTGCAGGATTGGCAGGCCCCGCAGCCGCAGCAGGCGGACTAGCGGCGCCATGCGGCCGGCAGCGCCGCAGCGGGCACCACCATGAGGGCAAGCGGCGGGAGTTGCAAGTTGTCAAAGTCGCCCTGTGTTATATCATGTGGCAGCGCTACGTCACAGCCCACACAAGCCCCTGAAGCTGCTCAGGCTTCCACAAAGAAATGGGGGACCGGCAATGTGCAAGCGCCCGCACGCCAGCACGCAAGTCGACTGCCAATACAAAGTAAGGATGCCGCTAGCGTGTCTAGGTTGGGACTACCATCCTCCTGGAGCTTGCAGCTCTGCACACTGGCTTGCAAACCCTGCAGGGCAGCAGTCACAGGCGGCCTCGCCGGAGCAGTCTGCCTCTTTTTAACACCAGCACCACAGCACAGGGCTGAGTGAGCAGCACACGGGGAAGCGTCAGCTTCACCCCTTTAAACCAGAAAAGGGACTCCCTCGTTGAGGGATACCACCAAAAAAAGGGCAGCATCTCTCGCAACAAAAGCCTCCGGGCACCAAAAAAACCGTTGCAGAAGCACGTCTGACTGCCTCACAAGCACTTCCGATGGCCGCCGCAGTCGCTACGCCGCCCACTGCCCCGAGCCTGGACGGCTCCGCCGGTCAGCCCGCTCCGACGCACAACAGCTCGCTGTACGTGGGTGACCTGGACCGCGAGGTCACGGAGGCGCAGCTGTTCGAGATTTTCTCGCAGGTGCGGGCCTGTCCCAGGGCAGCCGTTGCCCTTGCCAGATGTGGATTGCGCCTGATGCGGCGCGGCGCGCGCGCAGATTGGCCCCGTGGCCTCCATCCGCGTGTGCCGCGACGCCGTGACGCGGCGCTCGCTGGGCTATGCATACGTCAACTACAACAGCGTCCTGGACCCCCTGGCAGGTGCGCGCTGACGGTCCCCGAGCAGCCCAGTGTGCTGCCGCGCCTGCGGCAGCGCTTGCTGCTCGTGCGGTGGCGGCGGCGCGCGTGGCAGCCGGCGTTTGTGAGTGCGCGTCTGGTAGCGGCGCTGTGGTGGCGGCCACCGCCGGCCGGGAGCAGGCGCAGCCATTGAGGCTGAGTGCCAGCGCGTGCCGGGCGCGGCGCTTCAAGGCAGCCAGCAGTGACGGCGGGGGCCAGCCTGCTGCTTGGCGGCTGCCACCCAGCTCTACCTTGGCAACAGATTAGCCCGCGTGTTGTGCTAGCACGTGGCGACAGCCGGCAGCTGCACAACGCGCCAAGTGCGTTGTGCTGGCGGCGATGGCGCCCCGATTTGGTTTGCAGTGTCACCGCTGGTCTGCACAGCGTTGGTACATCGCGAGGCACGTTGCGCTTGCACGGGCACGGGAGGGACGCGTATGGCCGAGGCTGACTGCAGCTGGCGGCCAATGTATAGCACTTATAAGCAGTTGCCTATCAGTGCACTGCTGCGCACGGCGTTCGTGACGCAGATGGACCGGCCCTCACCGTAAGGCGTCAGTGCAGTTCGATACACGGGCGGGGCTTGTGGCGGTCCTTTGCAGTTAGGAGCGTGGGCAGGTGGCCAGAATGCAGGGGTGCTGCAACCCGGCCTTGCAGCGGTCGCCGCGCAAGGATGGGTGGAGTTCACTGCCAGGCTGCCCTAGGGACGTGGCCGCTGGCGCAGCGGACTGCGCAGCACCGCGCACGGGCGGCGGGCTCAGCATCACTCAGGCCGCAGCTCGCGTCTAGCATGGAGCTGAACAGAGAGCACGAGCGCGCCACAGGCCACCTCCCGCGCGCTGTGGAGCCCTCCTCCCACCGCGTGCCGCCCAGGCGCCGAGCGGCGCGGCGCGGCGGCGCGCAAGGAGCTACAGGCCCGGGGCTGACGCGGGCGCGCGCGGCGCGCGCAGCGGAGCGCGCGATCGAGGGCCTCAACTTCCAGCCTCTCGGCGGCAAGCCGATGCGCATCATGTGGAGCCACCGCGACCCGGCCTTCCGCAAGTCGGGCGTGGGCAACATCTTCATCAAGAACCTGGACCGCACGATCGACAACAAGGCGCTGCACGACACGTTCTCCGCGTTCGGCAACATCCTGTCGTGCAAGGTGGCCGCCGATGTCAAGGGCGAGTCCAAGGGCTACGGCTTTGTGCACTACGAGACCGCCGAGGCCGCGCAGCTCGCCATCGACAAGGCGCGCCGCCCCGCCGGCCGCGCGCGCGGCGGCCGAGCGCCCTCCGGCGCGGCGCCGCCTGCGCTCGGGCCGGCTGGCTGCACTGCCCAATCTGACAATGCCGCTGTGCACACTGCCTGTCAGCTTTCACCCATGGTGCTAGTGACGTCATACTGCATCGGCCGGTGGCCGCGCGAGGAAAGTGCCCCGGCTGTGGAGTTCCCCCGCGGCAGTGCGCGCCGCCCCGCCCCCGCAGCAGAGCCCGACGCGGCGGCGCGCGCGCGCGCGCAGGTCAACGGCATGCTGCTGGAGGGCAAGAAGGTGTTTGTGGGCCCCTTCCAGAAGCGCGCCGAGCGGCCCGCGGACAAGGACCTGCACTTCACCAACATCTTTGTAAAGAACTTGGCCGAAGCGGTGACCGAGGAGCAGCTGGAGAAGCTGTTTGGCGAGCACGGCACGGCGCGCGCCCACTCTTAGCCCCAATAAGGATTCACTTTTTGGGGAAGATGCACTGAGTCGTGAGCCAGTGTGGTTGGCAGCACGCGGCACACGTGTGCGCGCAGGGAGTACCTCCAGGCGGTTGCTTGCCTGGTGGGGAGCACGCTGTGCTTAGCGGAGTCTACGCTGCACAGTGGGCTCTTTGCCAAAGGGCCTTAGTGGGCTCGACACCAGCTCCATTGTGCGTCCGTGTGCGTTCGTCAAACGCTGTGTCTGCGCAGGTGCCCGGGCGTGGGCGCGCTGCGCAGCCGGCCTGACACGGCGCCCGGCGCGCGCAGGTGACAAGCGTAGTGGTGATGCGCGACGAGGAGGGTACCTCCAAGGGCTTTGGCTTCGTCAACTTTGACGACGCGGAGGGCGCGCACAAGGCGGTGGAGGCGCTCAACGGCACCGACGTGGAGGGCAAGGAGCTGTACGCCGGGCGCGCGCAGAAGAAGGGCGAGCGCGAGGCGGAGCTCAAGGCCAAGTGCGCGGCCGCAGCTTTTTCTGGCCCGTCTGCCTGGCGTCCTTAGTCTTCCGCTGACCCAGCGGGTGCCTCAGTGATACATTCAACACCGTGCGAGGCTTCGGCATACCAACGACGCCCTGATTGCTGAGACAGCCGGTGCGCTTACGCAGCAGGCAGCATGCAGATCATTCCTGCACATTATGCGTCTGCACGGTAACCCAACCAGCGGGCGCGCTCAGGACGTATCCGTGCCGTGGGGCGCCGTCTAGAGTGTGCAGTAGTTACGCGTGAGTCAGGAAGCCGGCGGTGGGCGTGGGCGTGACGGCGGGCCGCGCGCGCCCAGGTTCGACGAGGTGCGCTCTGAGCGCATCGCCAAGTACCAGGGCATGAACCTGTACATCAAGAACCTGGTGGACGAGGTCGGCGACGAGCAGCTGCGCGCCGAGTTTGCGCCGCACGGCACGATCACCAGCGCCAAGGTCATGCGCGACGGCGCCGGCAAGTCCAAGGGCTTCGGCTTCGTGTGCTACACCAGCCCCGAGGAGGCCA